>Ga0126330_10000009_pt1 | contig 103821 bp, 82 predicted proteins | sample InaspJWI91metaG_FD_97004 | JGI IMG/M metagenome (GOLD analysis project Ga0126330, IMG submission 97004) | Marine gutless worms symbiont microbial communities from Oahu, Hawaii - Inanidrilus sp. 2 OAHU.JWI-91 metaG | ecosystem: Host-associated > Annelida > Digestive system > Unclassified...
GGACGATGGCGAGGGGGGCGATGGTGGGGGAGGTGACGGTGATAAACCCAAGAAACCCGTATCGCTCACAGAAAAACTATCTGTCTTGCAAAACGCGGAAGCGGTCGCGCACAATGAACGACTAGCGGCTTTTGGAGAATTTCTCTCGGCGCGAATGGACCAGGAGAAAATCGCTGCCGATGAGCGCGTCGCTTTTTTGGGGGATGAGTTGGGCCGAATAAACGCCCTAGAAACTCTGACGGGCGACGAGCGGATTTCCGCTACGCAATCGGTCATTGACTCTATCGCCGGTCTGGAGGATGTCGCCGCAAAGGATAAAATTGTCGCACTAGAAGAGCTAGGGGACGCGCGGATCGTCAACGAGCAGATAGTTCAAGACGCGATCCTCCAAATTCAAAAAGAGGCTGCGGAAGAAGAAAAACTGCTCTGCGAGCAAAGATGGGAAGCCGTCAATGATCTCCTGGAAAATGTGAGCGGGATTTTCGGGAACATCCAGACCGTTATGGATAATGCGGCACAGCAGGAGATTGCAACAGAAAAGGCGAAAACCACGCAACTACTAGCCAATGCGGCGTTAACCGAGGAGCAGCGCTCGAAAATCAAGGCTGTATCAGAAAAAAGAATCTTAGACATCGAAAAGAAAGCCGCAAAAGAAAAAGCGAAAATGGCGGTCGCTCAGAAAGCGGTGGATATGGCTAGCACAATAATCACCACTGCCAAAGCAGCAATGGCGGCGTTTTCCTCCCTGGCCGGGATAAATGTCGTGTTGGCTGCGGCTGCGGCTGCGGCGACTATAGCGCTGGGGGCTACCCAGGTGGCGGTAATCGCATCTACCCCTATACCGGCTCCGCCTGCCGAAACCGGTGGACGCTTTATCGTACCGGAGGCGCGCGGGGTAGATAACGTTGGCTTGCGAGTTAATCCAGGGGAGCGGGTGGATGTCACGCCCCGCGGAGACGACGAGGAGAGGTCCACAACCGTTAACGTACATATTGACCGGGAGGTTATTTGGTCTATCACCCAGCAAGGCATTGACGAGGGCATCATCGATGTGACCCCCGACAATCTAAGGGCGTCGTGATGGGGGCGTCGTGATGGGATCATCGTAATGGGGGGCATATGCGGATATTGCTATTAGATCACGTCCAGACATCCAACGCGCCCGATGCCCTAAAGTCGCCGGCGTTGGCGGACAAGTGGACGGGCACATCCCTGACAATCGACCTAGGCGAGCAAAAGCAAGTTAACGCCATCGGCATCGGCTATACCGACGCGCACAATGTCGTCGTAGAAATGGGCGAGGCTGGGGCCGTATCGCAGACCATCAAATACATCGATAGCGGCTTGTACACGATAGATAAGCGTGAGGGATCGACAGTTAAGGTAACCATCGACGGCACTTATATTGGGCGCTTGGGATTGGGATTGGCGCACGATATCCCGATATCCCCTCGGCGGGAGCCGGGATATATAGACCCCAAGCCCCGCGAAACGGTATCGGGCCAGTTGCTACCGCCGGCGGGCGAGGTGTCCAGGCGTAGGATTAGCGTCGATGTGCGCTATCGGATTACTGCGGGGATGATTGCGGACTTAGGTGCGGCTAGTATGGGGCGCAGTTTCCCGTATTTTATTTTGTTCGATAGGGAGACTAATTGGATTCCTTGGCGACGGTTGTACGCGCGAGACAAGAGCAAGGGTGCCTTGCAGTCGTCGATCAATGGCATGTTGTTTTCGCGCAAATTCGACTTTGTGGAGTGTTTCTGATGGCGCGGACGCTGGCCAGCAATATTCGGTTTTTGGTCCACACTTATCGCCTTACCAAATATTTGCCCCATTTTGCGCTGGGCGCATCACCCCTGATCGATAACAAGGGGCAAATTATCAGCGTGATTCAAACCAGGGCCCCAGAAGAGGAGACATATTGGACCCGCTGGGGGGGCTGGTACGACATCCCCCCAACACCAGATTTAACCATATTTCTGGACAAGTACTTAAGGCGCGTGCCCTCTTTAGACGCTCTAATTCTATCTAAAGAGAGTTACACCGTGGTGGGGCAGTTTGTCTACACCAATACGCCCAAGTACCCCTGGCAGTATTTTTTTGACGAGGGGGCTATCGAAAAACTAGAGGCTTATGCCTCCACGGTCCCTGATCCGGACAAACCCTCAAACGATATCTATATTAACGCAATTGGCCAACAGGTACGTCACCCGGTTAGATTGCAGGTGCCATCATCGACGCTTAACGCATCCCTGCCAGACCCGATTAACGGGGTGGTGCTGTTTCCCTCCTTTTCGGTGGGGCTGGAAAATTCAGATGGCCATTTTGATGATTACAAGATCGTGGATTTTGCGAACCGCCCGATAGACGTCCTAAAAAGTAATGTCGATAATCCAGTCCTGGCAGATTTTAAAACGATCCGCGTCGGGAAGATCGAGTCGGTAACGACCACGCCCAAAGTCATGACTATCAAGGCATTAGACCCCTATACAACCCTAGGCGAGGAAGTTTGCAGGCCGTACACAGCGGAGGTTTTTGCCGACCTCCCTCAGGACCTAGCAGGCAAAAAAATGCCGGCCGCGTGGGGGCAGATAGACCAGGCCCCTAGGATAAAGCTAGGCGAGACGCGGTTTGCTCTTTGCGACCCAGCGTACAAACCAGAGGCAGCAAGCGTTACCAACAATCTTGATTCTTCCTTTAGCGGCCAGGGGGACGGGCCCGTATCCTTTCGCGCCCGGGGACCAAATAAAATAGGGCCGATAATCACGTCGTTAATCGCGCAGGCGTCTGGCATCGCATATGTCGAGGGGCTCTGGGATGTGGCGGAGACTGACCGTTATGCCCAAATCTGCCCGGAGGTTGGCATTTACTACAAAGGCGGCGCCGTGAAAAAATTGGTGGGCGAAATCCTACGTAACGACCTAGCATTCCTAATCACAAAAAACGATGGCAGGTTGACCCTTCGTAGATGGGGCGAAACCTATCAGACCCACAACGTCCCGCCCTGGCAAATAACCAAGCCCCCCAAGATTGAGACCAGCGACAGCAAGTATTTTATGTCATCGTGCGCGATTGAATATTTACATCAGGAGGACGGCAATACTTATAGCGGTTATTATTTACACGACACCGAGGAGAGGAATATATATCTTCGGTGGCGCAAGCGAGTGCGCAAGGATTTTCAGACCCGTTTAAAAAGTAAGGATGATGTAGTGGATTTGGCGACCCGGCTGCTTGCCCGGTTTGGGCGGCAAACAAAATTGATACAATTATCTACGGGATACGATACATCGCAGATTAATCTACTAGATACCGTAGTAACGGATATAACGATTAATGGGCGCAGGCTTGCAAGGGGCAATCGCTTTATTGTTCGCAAGGTTAATCCAGCGCAAGATACTTTACTATTGGAGGAAATTAATGGCTGATGAGTTAGAAATGGTTACACAGTCCGCAGATGGGGATTCATGGGTGGATCAGGCGCCCGCGGCGGTGTCCACTGGATACCAGGCGCAAAACACATCCGCAGAGTCTGCAAGGGCGGGAATGGACAGCAGCCTGATAAACAAGGAGTCTATCAACTCGGTGAGAGTCGAGATATCCGGGCCTATAGATGACAATGGGGTGTTGTTTACCGTTAAAACCCCAAAAATCTTATCAATACCTAGTTGTGGTAGTAAGTGGGCCGTATGCCTAAAACCTGGCACTGTGGCGAGTAAGAGGAGCTTAGAGCTTGTGGATTATGTTGCTATTAGTTATTCGGCGCAGCGTAATTGCTATCTTACGGGGACCGAGAATTATCGCGTATTGAATTGGGTAATTGAATGCGAAGGGGCTAAGATTAATCTATATAGGCTTGCCCCTCCGGGCTGTGACGGCTTTTTTGGCGACACGGCTGCCCCTCCTTATGGATATGTCCGTTATCAGGATGTTGCCCCATGGCTCTATCGGAACTGCCCGATAAAAACGCATGAGCTTTCTCACGCTAAACCGGCAGATGAGGGGGGAGGGCCAATATCTCTTCCGGGAACCGGGGCAATGACTTTTATCGATAATACACATATAGCATATATACGTTCGGTTTCGGTGACCGCCACTAATCATCACACTTACGGTTATTCGGTGTTGGATTTAGCCACTGGCCAAAGAACTGACGATCCCCAAGAATTTAGTAATCTCATATCGTCTATGTATTACAATGTAGGAACAGGAGAGCTAATTGCTTGCTCGGGCGGCCATATCCGCATATACACCGGCTCGCGGCCAAGTGGTAGCTATAGGCTTTTAACTATGGACGTCGTCGATTACGATTACGGTTATGCTTTTATCGATGTTGTGGATGGCGATTTGGTTGCAATGTCTCTCATAGGTCGTACTAATATTTTTCGTGTCCAACGATTTGATGGCATCTCTAATCATGCCAAACAGACATTCCTCAAGACAAACTATGACCGCAGAGAACTTTATCCGATGGGGTTAAGTCATTTGGGCGATAGAATGTTTCTAGGTCTTTGGGGAAAGGCAGATCACCTTCTCCATCTGCATTTTTGGGAGGGTGACGAATTTGCGAAGGTTCCGAGTGGGTATGGAAGTTGGCTTCAAGGGGATTTGAGAACTAGTGGGGGGATATTAGCTTTTGCTTATAGGGTGGGTAATTCTCTCTTCATTAATACGATCAATCCATTCTAATTCCTAATCCAAATATCTTTATCAATAAATTGCTGTAATACCCCGTCACGCGCGGCGACCCGGAACAATTTCTTGAATTCTCCCTCTCTAGGCGGCACGGCTGGGTCCCAGGCCGTAAGAATAAAATGATCGTTGGTGCTTGGAACGTCTTGATAGTAGTGCGCCCCTATGGGGTCAGACAGCCCTTCAAAATTCAGTCGCACGTTAAAATTAAAAGAGGCTACATAGCCAGGATGGTATATTTCCGGCCGGGGGCCGTGGGGGGTTATATCAATATTATGTAGTGCTATTATCCCCTCATTATTGTAGACATACATAATGCCTAGTCTCCCATCTTGACCAATCTCCACGCTATAGTCTCGGTCGGGGTTGGAATTAAATTGTTGGTACCAACCAGCAAGTTTCTGCTGGTCGGTCTGCTGGGGCGGGGTTGTTTGCCCTCCCGATTGCCCTCCTGATTGGCCTCCGGACTGCCCTCCTGATTGCCCTCCTGATTGCCCTCCCGAACCTTCCTCTGTTTTTCCGCTCGTCGGCGGCTGGCAGGCTGACAGCATTATGGCGGCCATTATTGCCAATACAACACATCTTATAATTGGTCTATTCATATTTCCCTATACGGCATTGCGGGGGAAAAGTCAATACTTGTCAGGTTCTTGTGGCTGTGGTAGTTTTTTGGAATGGAAAAACCGGAAGAAAACGAAATGAGCGTGCAGCAGCAGCCGCCGCAGCCGCAACAATCACCGCCGTCACCGCCCCCTTCGCCGCCGCAAGAAAAGCGAAAGTGGTACGATAATAAGTCCTCGGTGTTTATAGCCTTGCTATTCTTTTGGCCGTTGGGCATGTACGCCCTGGCCAAAAATAAGGGCATCAAACGGGGTTGGAAAGTTGTCTGGAATATCTTATTTGGCAGCCTGTTTTGCATCCATGCATTATTGTGGATTTCAATCGGTCTTGTGTCCCGGGATGATTATGGTGTTTCGGTCACAGAAAAGGTAAATTATAAAGAAATCGGCGATCTTAAAGACTTAAGCTACGCCGGTGTGAAGCGACTAAGCGCGACCATCACTATCCCCGCAGGAACATCCGAGGAGGCTGCCCGGAATGCCCTCCTCCGGGCCGCTGAAAGGATTGGCCGACGCGAAAAAGCAGATGCTATGACGGTTAACGGATTTATCGAGGGCGAGGATATCTCGGCGAGCTATCTTACTTACTCTTTTGGCATATCAACCTGGGCCCCCAACGGCGAGTGGGGGGATGCTGGCCTATCTGCGCCAAAAAAGGCGGTTATCGATATAATGGCCAAGCCTGCGGATGATGGTAGGTATTACCCGGCCTCGCCGGACGAAGCGGAAGAAAAAGAGCCTGCGTCAGAAGAAACGACATCGGTCGCAGAAGAACCGGCAGTTGCCGCAGAAGATAAGACGCCAGTTGTGGCTAAAGAGGCTCCCGCACCGGATTTTGGAATCACAATCGAAGAGTTTATAGCAAACTATGAAACGGCGCTTAAGGAGATAAATCAATACGAAGGGAAAGTATTTACACCCAAAGAGGATATATCTGATGATGGGCGGATAATTGTCCAGGTTGATCCGGATGATTTTACAGTGTTAATAATTAGGGCCAAAGGGAATCGTCTTGTGCGGGAGGTGTCATACATCGGCGGCGTAGGAACAATAACGCCAAGTACTGCGGAGGCTCTAGATATATTGTTTGGCGCTCTTGCCACAGCGATGGCCCTTGAAAATCCGAGAATGCCCTCACCGAAACGAAGTGACCTTGGGAGGGAGTTATGGCTCTTTGAGAAAAAACTACCTGTCGGGAGAACAATCGGAGTTAGGCGCAATAACATTGCGTACAATGTCTCTATGATGGATAATTCTGGGGTTATAATAGGGGCAAGGGCTATCAAGTAAGGCTAAGTTTTTTTATCGCCATCGCGACAACAAAAAAGGATTCCGGGGCGGCCCTTTGTGAATGGTCATACAACAAGAGGCTTTAAATGCCCCGGAATCCACTTATATAATACTAATTTTGTGTCAATGTTTCAATCCACGCACCCCTCGCGGGGTGCGACCAGTTTAATGAGGCAATAAAACAGGCAAAGCATGTTTTAATTTTTTGCCTTCATTTTTTTTAGTTTCAATCCACGCACCCGCGAGGGGTGCGACAGAATCCACTTATATAATACTAATTTTGTGTTAACAAGGCAAGGAAAATTGCAAAAATCTCCTTTCACCCCTCAAACATTACAAAACTGTAATGATTTTCTTGGAAAAAACGCATTTTCTTTCGCAAAACCCTTGACACGGTTTTGCTAATGTAGTATATTGTTGATATGGTCATACAATGGGACGGCAAAAATATCAACAAATCAACACCTCAGGCGCAGAATCCCGCTTGTATCGCCAAGACCGCGCAAGTTGCCCAATCAGGCAAAAATCAAGCTCGCGCGGGCGAGGAGAAGAAAATGAATAAGGATTACAAGGACACACCGTCACGTGGAAATGGAATGGTGACCCCGGAACAAAGAGAGGGACTACTGGACGGAACATACGGAAGTTTTAGTGACATAGAGTGGGAACTAGAATTATATCCAAATATCTATAATAACGTCGGCAGGGAAGTTAGAATTAGAGAATGGGCTCGGAAAATTACTTTTACAGCGCCTGAAAGTGCGCGCGAACAATTAATGCAGGAGGTACTTATGGCAGGCGATTTTTTGGCCTCTGGGTGTCTTAAGGGTCGTGCAATTAGTAGCAGGGTGCGATATCTGATGAAACAGCCCGCCAGCGAAGAAGCAGAATATGAGATTAGGGTCCTTAGGATTGCGCAAGATTTAGCAGATACTAGCACGTTGTACCACTAGCACGTTGTACAACAACTAGGGTTTTGTTTAGTGGGGGGCGAGCCCCCCCTATTTCCCCGCCCGAGGGCGGGAATTTAAGAAGGAGATTTAAAAATGGAAAAAAAAGAAGACCAAAAAGGGAAAAAACTGTCGCCCCAAGAAAAACAAGCTCTATATGAAAGGATTATGAAATATAAAATAAAAGACACCTACTTAAAACTCTCCCCCTATGCTGAAGAACATGGACACCGGAATAGATTGCTAAGGAGACATGAATGGAGCAAAAAACAACTTGAGTACGAGATCCTCCGGAGTAATTTTGTCAGAGACATACTCACACTATATGAATCAGAGGGGAAATGTATAGATGATCCCGAGATGATTATAAGGGCTATCCTCTAGTAATGATTACGACCTCCTCGCTTTCGGGCGGGGAATCAAGAAGGAGGCCTAAATGAACAAAGACGATTATTTTGAGAGATTGGACGAAATGTTAGGGAAAACCCTTGTTTGGTGTCGTAAGATTTATTCGGCTGAAATCGAAGAAAAAAAGAAATTGTTGGCTGTCCTAACAAAACAAGGGAAAGCTGACCCTGACCTAATATTGCATTTTTGGCAATTAGTAATAAAACTGGATCAAGAAAATGAAAGGCTCCAGCGGGCATTACAGCAGCGTTCAGAGGATAAGGATGTTAGGGTTTTCCAAACATTTCGTTCTTTTGTGAATAAGATGTTTGGTCAAAATAAGGGCAAGGAGCCTAATAAACAATAAAATAACAGATAGTAAGGGGCTCAGCCCCCCTATTCCCCGTCCCTCCGGGCGGGGGTTTGAGGAGAATAAAAATGAACGTGGGAAAACGTATTGTAGCAGCAAAAAAGTGGATTCCGGGGCCTAAAGGGCTTCAAAAGTTTTAAATCTTTCAAAGCTCTAAGGTTTCAATCCAACGCACCCCTCGCGGGGTGGACTAATTTACATAATGCTTTGTAGCGCTAATTCTATTACTAGTTTTGGGCGCTATTTCGTTTTAATCCAACAGGCAGCAAAACTCCGAGAAAGTTTCAAATCATCGCACCCCTCGCAAAAGCGGCGAAACTACTCAGAATTCGCTGTCCGACAGCCCCGAAATCCACAGGCATCAGCCGGATGCTAGGCATCAGCCGGATGCTTGGTGACACTTAGCATAAGCTTATTTGGCATTTGTTCTTTTTGCAAGCCCTATTCCCATATTTTTTCGACTTGCGCGCGAAATTGATCGTTGTATAGCTTTAGCGCGCGCCCCAGGTCCGGGTGATCGTAGTGTTCCGTCATTCTTTCTGTTCGATGCCCGGTGAACGCCCGCAATATCTTGTCAGACAGGTAACCTATATCGATTTGCATCTTGTTTTCGTTCCAACTTCTTTCGAGGGCAGCCGCCTGGAGGATGGCGCGCATCCGGGTGTTATAGGCGTGTCGTAGGCTGTGAGGCGAGAAATAGCGGTCGGGTGGTAGATGGATTTTTTGTTGCACTGCTCGTAATGTTCGCCAAGTTGCGCTGTGCGTAATTGCCTTGCCAGATCGGTCTGGGAAAACAAGCCCTTGCTGCCTGTCGCCTATTATTAGCCGTAACATCATGACTGTTCGTTTCGGGGCTAAGACTACCCGATATGCATTTCCCTTGACTGCTTCTTTTTTTTCGTCTTTGGAAATAGCACAAATTATTTTTAGTCCGTTGGTTTTCCAATCGATCGCCCTGATATCTAGGGCCCGGGCCTCCTGGGTCCGCAGCCCGCAAGAATAACAAACGGCCATCATTACACCGACCCGCCACCCGCGAGCCCCCCACAAGGACTTAAATATTGTCATATCGGGGGGAAAAATAAGATTGATTTCGGCGCCGCTTGGGACAACACGTGCTTGCGACATAACGACGGGTGGTTTTATTGCGACTCGCGGGTCAAAATAGATCAGTGATTCCGCAGCTAGGTCATCCAGTATAATAATCATAGTGCGCCATATGTGTTTTTTAGTTTGGCTGGCATAGTCCAAATCATATAACCAGTTGCGGATATCTAACGGATGGATATCTTCAATGCGGACGTGTCCAAAGCGCGGGCGGATATGTATAGTGTATCGACTACGGTGATCGTTACGGGTGCTTATTGCAATCGGCCGCGAGTCTACACGCCGGGCATTTTCGCGATTCCACCATGGGCATGCCTCAGAAAAATATTGGTCTGCAAAATCCCTTAGGTACATATAATTTAAGCCTTTCCGGACGAGCTTGTGTCTCTCGACCCACTCGGCTGCCTTCACGTTTGACTTTTTTTCAGTCGTGTGAAATGTAGTTTCGTGCGGTAGTTTGTAGTACCAGACTTTACCCCTTTTTTTCAGCCGGTATGGTTCCGGGCGTCTCCCCATGGTATTCCCCTTGGCGGTAGTATCTAATTAGCGGCACACTTAACGGCACATTTTCCATCATATCGACCATCTTCTTTTTTGTCAAAATGTTTGTATTTTTACGACTGGTAAAGAATTAGAGGAAACGACCAAGAGGACCCGGGTGGGCTGGCTCCTGCCTATTAAGCAGCTTCCGATAATCGACGCCTGTTGCCACCGAAAAAACAATCTGGTTCAGCCACCAGTCATTTTTCTCTAGGTTCTCGGCCAAATTCTTCTTCTGCGATGCCGAAACATCCGCTGCATACTTCTCTTCCACATCACCATTCCGCCATTGGCTAACAACCGATCGCACCCTCTCACTGAGTTCTTCCACCCTATCTGGCGCACAGGAGTATTGAATCATGAACTGATAATCCCTAACCGGCGCAACATTCAAACGCGGATAAACTCCTATGCTATAAGTTCCACCGATGTTCTCCCGAATCACCCGTGTAAAGGCCATCTCCAGCGACGCGGCAAGAGATTGAATTTTGTACCGCTCGGCAAAATCCCCATTCCACCGCCCGCTCCAAACATGGGTAACCATGCTAAGCGCTTCAGAACCGGCCTCCAGCGCAGCATCTCTCACGCCAAGAGCGGTCCTAATGCCATGGTCCACCCAACCTTCACCGGCATAACCGGCAACCAGTCCTCCCAGCCAGCGCCCAACAGCTTCTTCGATTACCAATGGATCAAAATCTCCAACGATAATAAATACGAAATCCGCCGCGCCTGCAAAGCGCTCGGCAAAGATTTCCAGGGCCCTATCCATATCTGCCTCGTTGAAACGGTCCACGGTAACAGGCCTGCTTCGTGGATGGCCATCAAAAATAGTCTCCCAAACAAAATCGTTGTAGCGAGCCACAGGCGATGCTTCGCGATGCTTGATTTTCTCTGCGGTTCTAACTTTGAAGGCCCTCCACGCAGTTTCATCCTTTCGAAGCTCGGTGAAATGCAAATAAAGCAGTTCCAGCAAGGTTTCAAAATCTTCATGCATAGCGGCGCCTGTAAATCCTTCGTAGCTGCTATGGATATATGGCTCAATAGAGATATTTCTACCCGCCAATGCCTGGTTCAGTTCCAGAGCCGAAAAACTCCCCAACCCGCCCTCATTAACCGCATCCACCGCATACTGAGCCGAGATATAATCCTCATCTTCCACCTGGGAAAATCCACCGTCGCTATGAGCCCGAAAAAGTATTTCCTGCGCCTTGTACGAAGTCGGCTTAAGGATAACCCTCGCGCCATTGGACAGGGTCCAAATATGTACTCCCACCTCCTCGATCGTTGAGCGCGAAATGATGCGCCCGGGTTCCGGCGTGGTTGTAACCAGCACCTCAGAGACCGTATCGCCCACCCATGGCTCAATCTCCACCTTCCTCACCCCATCGAAAACCTCCAAAACAGCCTCATTGCTAAGCTGAGTAATCTCCGGAACAGAGGGTCCCCTAACAATGACAACTCGGTTTTTATCACTTAGCAGAACCTTCGAATACGCGGTAAGCTCCTCCAAATCAATTTTAGGAAGAATCTCGTTAAGGGTTTGCCACTGCCAATCTATCGAGGGGTAGGGCTCGCCCAGCAAGAAGGCATCCATTAGGGGTTTGATCAAAGCGGATGATTCCTGGTAATCACGCTGCTTCCACAGTTTCTCAAAGTGATTCAGCAAATCGCGCCGCGCCCTTTCCAACTCGGAATTCAGAAAACCGAAACTTCGAATCCGCTCGGCTTCAATGAGCAGTGCCTCCATGCCTGCAAGAATCCCATCCTCCTGCGTTGCTGCGATCAGACTACTGATGGAAGTTTGCCCCGTATACGAGGTGTCAAAGCCATAAGCGCTTAGAAAGGGCGGATTTTCTCCCCGTGCAATCCTTGCGAGCCTCTGGTTGAACATGGTGTAAAAAAGCCGCTCTATTAGCTCCTGCCTAACATCCTTTTTGTAACGACTCTTCCGATAGTCTTTTTTAACTATTATCTGAACACTGCTGCGGGTAACTTCGCTATCGTGAACCACCTTTATGAGAGTTTCATCATGTTCGGGAATTTCATATTGCAGGCGTGGTCTTGGCTTCTCGGGTCCTTCCTGCCTGGCAAAACGCTCCCTAATCATGCGGGTGGTTTCAATTACATCGAAGTCGCCCACCGCGATAACAGCCATCAAATCCGGACGATACCAATCCCTGTAGAAACGTCTAAGAGCCTCTATCGGCGCATCTCGAATGATTTCAGTGCTGCCAATAGGTCGGCGACTTGCATAACGCGATCCCTTAAACAGAATCGGGTAGATTTCATCGAGCATCCTAGCATCGGCGTTTCTACCCACTCGCCATTCCTCGAGTACAACCGCCCTTTCCTTCTCAAACTCCTCTTCAGTCAACGTGGCATTGAAAGCCCATTCCTCCAAGATATCAAAGGCAAGTCGAAATTCCTCATCATCCTTTGTACTGACTCTGAGCTTGTAAACAGTGCTATCAAAACTTGTGTAAGCGTTTATCTCCGGACCATACTCCATCCCGAAGGATTCCAGCACATCCACAAGTTCATTTCCAGGGAAGCGCTCTGTGCCGTTGAAAAGCATATGCTCTACGAAGTGCGCCAAACCCAGCTGATCGTCGTCCTCGAGAATCGAGCCCGCCTTGAGCACTAATCGAAGTTCAGCCATTCCCGATGGCTTGGCATTGGCTCGAACAAAATACTGCATTCCATTTTCCAGAATTCCACGCCTCGTCTCGGGGTCGTTGACAATGAAGTCTTCAAAACCCTCGGATTGGGCTCTCGCCCATAGCCCCGTGGAGAAAAAAAGAAAGATAGCAGCGCCAAACGCAAGATTCTTAAAACTCATCTCCTAACTATAGGCGATGGACCAATTCGATACAAATGACACTCTCTATAGCACTGGATTGAAGGCTGTTTGAATGAGTTCTTTTGTATACGGATGCCTAGGTGCAGAAAAAACTTGCCTAGCCTCGCCGGATTCCACAATTAGGCCATCCTTCATAACAGCTATTTCGTGGCATAAATCTCGCACTACCGTCATGTCATGGCTAATAAAGAGGTAACTCAATCCATGATTCCGCTGAACTCTCTTCAAGAGTTCGATAACCTGAAATTGAATCGATCTGTCCAAAGAGGAGGTTGGCTCATCCAAAACAATGAGCCTCGGTTTCAGAACCAGAGCCCGAGCCAGCGCAATTCGCTGCCGCTGTCCACCCGAAAACTGATGCGGATAGCGCTTCATAAGGGCCGGATCCAACTCCACTTCCTCCATCGCTCGCTGGATCAGTTTCAGACGTTCCGCCCCGCTTCCAATCCTATGAAGTTGTAAACCCTCACCTATAATTCTCTCAACCGACATCCTCGGACTCAGCGAACCAAAGGGATCCTGAAAGATGATCTGAAGTTCCCTACGCAGCGGACGCATGGCATTTCTATCCAAATCGCTAATCGGCTTGCCGTCGTAGATTATTTCGCCCTCGCTTTGCTCTAAACGAAGCAAGGCCTTGCCCAAAGTGGTTTTTCCGGAACCGCTTTCACCCACCAGGCCAAGGGATTGCCCCTCACGGATAGCAACACTGACGCCATCAACTGCTCTTACATGTCCTACTGTTCGCCTAAAAAAACCACTTTGAATCGGAAAATGAACCTTAAGATCCCTAAGCTCGGCTAATACATGCGTATCCGAATCTGCCTCCGGCGACAATTCACCGGGCTCCGCATTGATTAGCAGCCGCGTGTATTCATGAGCAGGATTCTTGAATACTTCCTCGGTATTGCCGGATTCCACAATGCTGCCGTTCTGCATCACTGCTATGCGCTCGGCGAAGTGTCTTACAATGCTAAGATTGTGAGTGATGAAGAGGATTGCCATTCCCTTTTCTATTTGAAGCTTCTTAACAAGAGAGAGAACCCCCGCCTGAATGGTTACATCCAGCGCAGTTGTAGGCTCATCGGCAATGAGAAGTTTTGGGTTGTTCAGCATCGCAAGGGCAATCATAACCCTCTGCCTCTCTCCCCCTGAAAGTTGGTGCGGATAAGAGCGGAGACGCTCAGCGGCATTGCGAAGTCCAACTCGCGTAAGCCAATCAAGAGCAATAGGAGCAGCACTTTTAGGATTAAGATTTTGATGAAGTTTCAACGATTCATTTAATTGCTTCTGGATATCGTGAAGGGGGTTTAGAGACGAGAGTGGTTCCTGAAAAATAATACCAATCCTCGCCCCTCGCAGCGACAATAGTTCGGTGTTGTTTGCATCCAGAATAGAAATGCCATCGAAAACGATACTCCCGCTGCTATACTCCACCAAGTCCGGTGGATAGAGACGCAGCACTGACTGGGCCGTAACAGTTTTACCGGAACCACTCTCTCCCACAAGCGCCAGAGTTTCACCAGCGGCTAAACTCAAACTCACCCCGTGAAGCACCTCGTTTAACACTCCCTCCCTTAGAAACCCGGCTCGCAGATTCCTTATTTCAAGCAGTCTATTCTCGCCCATCAGACAACCTTCCTAGGATCAAAGGCATCACGCACGGCTTCACCCACAAAAACCAATAGAACAAGTATCAGCGCCAGTACTAAAAAAGCCGAAAGCCCAAGCCAGGGCGCCTGGAGGTTTGCCTTAGCCTGGGCGAGTAATTCCCCTAAAGAAGGCGAACCCGGAGGCAGCCCGAAGCCAAGAAAATCCAGGGCTGTCAATGAGGTAATCGCTCCGCTCAATGTGAAAGGCATGAAGGTAAGAGTGGCTACCATCGCATTTGGAAGCACATGACGGTATATCACCTGCCTATCGGAGAGACCCATCGCCTTCGCCGCAAGAACATACTCGAAATTCCTGGCTCTAAGGAATTCGGCCCGCACCACGCCAACAAAGCCCATCCAACTGAAAAGGAGCAGGATTCCTAGAAGCCAGAAGAAATTCGGCTGAGTTACGCTAGAAAGAATTATCAGGATGAACAGAGTAGGCAGGCTGCTCCACACCTCGATAAATCTCTGGCCGAGAATATCCAATTTCCCTCCGTAATAACCCATAAACGCTCCAACGGATACGCCAACCAAGGATGAAATCAGAGTTAGGGAGAGTCCAAAAAGCACCGAAACCCGAAAACCGTAGATAATTCGGGCTAGCACATCCCTTCCCCTATCATCAGTCCCGAGGAGGTTAATCCTGCTTGGAGCAGAGGGGGCAGGACTCGGGAGTTCGTAATTGATGGTGCTGAAATGAAAGCGAATCGGCGGCCATAGCATCCAGCCATCACTCTCGATTAGGTTGGCAACAAAGGGGTCTCTATAGTCGGCGCTCGTATCAAATTCGCCACCGAACTCCTTTTCGCTGTAGTTCACAAAAACTGGAATGTAGATTCTGCCCTTATAACCGAGAATTAGTGGCTTATCATTCGCGAGCAATTCCGAAAACAAACTCAAGAAGAACAAGATACCGAAAACATAGGCGGAAACCAAACCCAGTGTATTGCGCTTGAAGCGGAGCAATCTTTCGGCTGTGAGTGAATCCTTTCTTATGCCCACCTCTCTATATGGCCCTCGATTCGAAGTCAATCCTGGGATCCACCACCGTATACATCAAATCGGACACCAATCCCAGGAACAGGCCCAAGAGCGTTGAAATATAGAGCGTGCCGAAGATAACGGGGTAATCGCGTTGCATAACCGCTTCAAAACCAAGCAGGCCCAATCCGTTGAGCGAGAAAATTGTCTCGATAATCACCGATGAGGTGAATAGCATCCCCACAAAGGCGCCCGGAAAACCGGCTATGATAATCAGCATTGCATTGCGAAAGACATGGCCAAATAGCACCCTTTTTTCGGTTAGGCCCTTGGCTCTGGCAGTCATGACATACTGCTTCCCTATCTCATCCATAAAGGAATTCTTAGTTAGCAGGGTAAGCGAGGCAAAACCACCGATCAACATGGCGGCAAGCGGCAGAATCAGATGCCAGAAGTAATCAAGAATCTTCATTCCAAAACTCAACTCCTTCCAGTTCGTTGAAACAAGCCCTCTCAGCGGGAAGATTTTCAGAAAAGACCCTCCGGCAAATAAGACGATAAGCAAAATGGCAAAAAGAAAGGATGGAATTGCATTGCCAAAAATTACGGCTACGCTCGTCCACCGATCGAACCGGGTGCCAGCACGAACCGCCTTCCTAATACCTAGTGGAATTGAGACAAGGTACACCGCCAAGGTGGCCCAAAGGCCAAGTGAGATGGAAACCGGCATGCGTTCGAGTATCAGCCCAATTACAGATCTACCCTTAAATAGCGAATCCCCGAAGTCGAGCAGCAAATAATCTCTAAGCATGATTATATATCGCACATGAATCGGCTTATCGAATCCGAAACGCTTCTCGATTGCGGCGATTGTCTCAGCATCCAATCCCCGAGCACCGCGGTACATACTGCGAACCCGGTCGTCCGAATCGTCTGCCTCCTCACCCGTTTCCCTCTGCCCGATCCCGGAAATTCGTTCCATCGACATGTTGGATTTGATTCCCTGAGCCTCCGCGATGGCCTGATCAACAGGTCCTCCGGGAGCCACCTGAACGATAAAGAAATTCACCGTAATGATTACCCACAAAGTGGGAATGATTAGCAAGATCCTACGGAGGATATATAAGCCCAAAGCTTTCTCCTATCCGCGCCTTTCGATCGGCCTGCAGTTTTCTAAGACTTGATTGCTGGGAGTTTGGCCGCTTTTTTCTCGTCATACCACCAGGTTTCGACACCCGTGCTGTACTTGGGCTTAACCTTCGGCCTGCTAAATTTGTCCCAGTATGCCAACCTGCTAAAACCCGCGTGCCAGAGCTGGATTCCATAATGATTCCACTGAAGAACACGGTCGAGCGCTCTTCCCCAATAGAGTAGCTCCTGGTTGTTATTCTGATTCTTTACGATTCCTTCCACAAGATAATCGACAGCCGGATCGCTTATTCCGGAGAGGTTCCAGGTATCGTCGATATAATCGGAATGCAGAGCTATCTGAAGCTCCGATCCCGGAAAGAACGACCCTGCACTGGGCCAGGAAATCATGTCGAAGTCCCTTTCCCGAACCCTATTGATATACTGCGATGAATCTACCATGCGCATCTTCATCTCTATCCCCAGCTTCTTCAGATTTTCCTGGAATGGAATTGCCACCCGTTCGGTTGAAGGGCTGTACATCAGAAATTCGAAAACCATCGGCTTACCGGTTTCAATGTCAACCAGTTCCCGATCGCGAATTTGCCAACCAGCCTCCTCTAAGATAGCTAAGGCCTTTGCAATCTGCGCGCGTATATTTCCGGATCCGTCAGTAGTCTCGGGTTGAAATTCGCTTTCAAATACTTCCTTTGGAATTTGTCCTCGAATTGGCTCTAGAATTTCCAGCTCCTCGGATCCCGGGAGGCCCAATGCCTCGAAGGGAGTTCCCTGAAAGTAACTCCTTGACCTGTTATACTGATTGTAAAAGAGATTTCTGTTTAGCCACTCGAAATCCAATACCAATCCAATCGCCTGCCGTACCCGCCGATCCGAGAAAACATCCCTCTGGATATTGTAAACATAGCGCTGTATCGTGGCAGGGGTTTCATCCGGCAACTCCTCCTTGATTATGTAACCCGCGTCGAAATTCGGTCCTGTATACTGCGTCACCCATTGCTTGGAAACATTCTCCATCCTCAAATCTATCGCCCCTGACTTCAACGCCTCAAGCTTAACGGTTTCGTCCCGATAAAGATCGTAACGCGTGTAGTCAAAATTCAAGGTCCCCTTGATAACCGGAATATCAAGAGCCCAGTAATCCTTCAAGCGCTCCAAAACTACGTACTGTCCCATCGCATAGTCCGAAACCCGATAGGCTCCGCTGCCAAGGGGAGGTTCCGTGAGCGGTTCGGAAAAGTCTCTACCCTCCCAGTACTGTGGCGGCAGTATCGTTAGTCCCCCCAGTGAAATCAGCTTCTCCTTGTCTCCGGATTTGAGCGTGAATTTCACCCTTCTATCGTCGAGAGCCTCCACCGACACTACATCCTCGTAATAGGTTTTAAACTGGGGAACTCCCTCGTCAAAAAACTTGTAAAATGAGAAAACCACATCATCCGCCAGAATCGGCTTCCCATCCTGATGCCGAGCCTCGGCCCGAAGGTTAAAAATTATCCAGTCATAGCTTTTCGGATACTCCACCGTTTCTGCAATCAAACCGTAAAATACCTCAATCTCATCGTTGCTGCTAACCATCAAGGTGTCGTAGAACAGAGTAGCGCCTGGCGCAGAGTCGCCGCGCTGACCGTAGCGATGAAAGCTATCATATGTACCCGTGGCCGCCAGTACAACGGTTCCTACCCTTGGCGCATCGGGGTTTACATACTCGAAGTGTTCGAAGTCCCTTGGGTATTTTGGTTCGGTTCTAAGCGAAATTGCATGAGTGATTATAACACCATCTTCATTTGCAATTTCTATGGGATTCGGGGGGACGGTTCTCTCCACATAGGTTTCTGCATTGGATAAATCTCCCCCGCCAGAGTAGCGCTCCCCCGAATTGTCGCCATTCCTGCAGGAAGGAAGCAAGATGGCAGCCAGCAGCGCGGCAGCACAGGGCAGAATGGAGGTATTCCGCCGTATGGCCGCCGGCATTCTCACCGAAGAAACCTGTCCTGCTACAGCCCGGCGCCGCCTTTCAATCCACATCTTCGAACCCTTAGCAGCGACATTCAATCCCGCAACTTTCTGCATCAGATCGGCATAAAAGCGCGCGCCGGCTTGCATAGCAATAGTCTTCATGTCCTTACCCCCATGTAAGATAGTAAGACTTGTCGGTCTAAACGGTCAATTGAAAGCCGGTGAACCCCTCAGAATTCGCCCTACTCCTCTCCACCCGCAACCTATCATTTCTCATCATTTCCTTTGCTAACGCCACTAGCCAAAGTCTCAAACAGGCATTAATGTGTGCTCATATGAAAATTCTAGTAGCCGACAAACTGTCGGAAAACGCGCTTGTCGAACTCAAAGCCTTGGGCTCCGAGCTACGTGTCGAACCGAAGCTTAACGCCGACACACTCCCAGACGCCATTGGCGATGCCGACATCCTAATAGTTCGTTCCACCAGGGTAAAAGCCGCCGCGATGGATGCCGCAACCTCCTTATCGCTTATCATCCGAGCGGGAGCAGGTGTAAACACCATAGATGTCGGCCATGCCTCATCCCAGGGAATCCATGTTGCAAACTGCCCAGGCAAGAATGCCGATGCCGTAGCCGAGCTTACCCTCGGCCTAATCATCGCCGCCGACAGGCGCATTGCCTACCAAGCGGAACAACTCCGCGCCGGCGGATGGAACAAAAAAGAATACAGCAAGGCCGATGGCCTTAAAGGCAAAACAATCGGCATAGTTGGTTATGGTTCAATAGGCAAGGCAGTTGCAAAACGTGCCAAGTCCTTCGGCATATCCGTAATCGCATGGTCACGCAGCCTAAACCCTCAAATTGCCGAAGCCCAGGGCATTGCCTACTGCCCCAATACGCTTCAACTTGCAAGAGATGCCGACATAATAAGCCTGCATCTTGCAGTGGCTCCCGAGACGATGAACTTAGTAAATGCCGAATTCCTAGATGCAATGAAGGATGGAGCAATACTGGTTAACACGTCCAGAGGCGAGATAGTAGATCAGGCGGCATTGGAAGAGGCTATCGATAAAAAATCCCTGAAAGTTGCCCTCGACGTATATTCCGACGAACCCGATGCCAACAGCAACAAGTTTTCCCATACCGAACTTGCAAAAAGGATAACGGGCACTCACCACATCGGGGCCTCCACTAACCAGGCCTCGGATGCAATCGCCTATGAGACCGTTCGCATCGTCGAGTCTTACATTAGAACCGGCAAGGCTATTAACCAGGTAAACACTCAAGAAAAAAGTCCTGCTCCCTACAAACTTGTGGTTCGCCATTTTAACCGAGTAGGTGTTCTGGCCGGCATACTATCGGCTCTCCGCGGGGCCAACATCAATGTAGAGGAGATGGAAAACGCCATATTTTCCGGACAGGCCGCCGCTGTCTGCACCCTGAAACTCGACGAGAAACCCACCGAATCGATTATCAGAGTAATTAATTCCAACCCGGACATAATCCAGGCCACTCTTTAACGGTTAAAAGCGCATTGGGCGTTCGGAAATCTCCCAACTCGATTTCGGATTAGAACTGCTTACCCCCAAAACCAGTTGCCATACTGCCTCTCTAACCCAGGCCCGAATCCACCTGCAGATGCCTGGGGCCACCTTTGAATCATCGATAATCCAAATTCTGCGCTTAGAAGATCCGCCAGAAGGGCTGAGACGAGCCAGCAATTATCTTAGGAGATACGCCTTTCTCAGAGCGAGCGGGCGCCTCATGAAACGCGGCGTCAAGACGACCGCGAAGTCCCTAGGCACTGGCTTGTGAACTAGGTACAGCAATCCGAAGCAACCATATCCGTGTTGATGAATTATGGAGCAGTTCATCCCCAGCCAACTAGCCCTATCTAGTGAAAAACCCTGCATTCGCATTACTATTGTTCGATATGAATAGAGAATTTCAGAGGCGGCATCGGCAGGACGGGCTCCAAACAATCAGTTTGGATAGGCTGATGGAGATGATTAGAATTAGGCTTGTGGATAAGTTCGACCTAGTTGTTGGTGTTGAACGCGGCGGTATTCTACCTGCCTACCTGGCCTCGCGCTGGCTAGATGCGCCGCTTAAAACGATAAGGATACCGCCTCAAGATGGGAATCATTCGGCGCAGAGTGGATATTCGCATTTGGAGCATCCCCAGATGGCAGATATTCGAGGAATTCGGGTGCTTCTTGCAGATGATGTCGCCAATACCGGAACTACCCTGCACCATGCGGCGCAGAGCTTGGCGGGCGCCAGGATAACAACTATGGTTATCTCGGGAGAAGCCGATATTTCGCTCCTTGGCCCTCACGAGAGATGCATCCGCTGGCCCTGGGATAGATAAATCGACTCGCGCCTGCCTTGCCCCCCCTCTGCCACTCCTGTATACTGGGGTGGTTTGGGTGATTAACTCAGCGGCTAGAGTGCTGCCTTCACACGGCAGAAGTCACTGGTTCAAGTCCAGTATCGCCCATCAATAGCTAGGTCTTCTCAAGAAGGTAAAGGTACTCCTTCAAGTAAGTGGTTCGATCGCGAAGGTTTCTACTGGCGCGAAAGGCATTATAGCGGGTTTGAAGCACATCCAGCTTGCCGTATCTACCGAGCAGCTCGACCATATCATCCGGCCCGATAAAGCCCTCCGAGTTGAAGGACACCAAAACAAACCTCGAATCAAGCGCGCTGATAAGGTTTGCAAGAACCCTCGATTCGAGAAGACTCGATCAGCATCAGCCGGTCTTGGGAGCAGGGTTTCGGATTCAAAGAGCCGAAGTGCGGCAGCTCTGGATTATCCCATTATCCGCGGAGATCGGCGATGTCCTTCGCCGGATAATCGCGGCGAGGCAACCAAATGACATCGTGTTCTACGGTCGTAACCGGAAGGATCTTCCGCTCTCGAGGAGTGTCATTGAGAAGTACTTCCGAGAGGCCCTCCCGAAGATCGGGGTTTCAAATGAGAAACGTGCGAATAGGGTGCTGAGGTTCCACAGCTACCGGCACTCGGTGATTAGGGCTCTTCGCGCCTCGTGTGTGCCGGATGCAAAGAAAGCCTTCACCACTGCAGGGCGGGTGTACTGGATGATTCTCGAACCTGATAGAGCTCAGCGATATTCTGCGGTCTGAGCGCTGCGTCGTCGATTGCTATCTGATCGATCAATCCTTCAAAAGAGTAGATCGATGGGATTGTTATCCACTTGCGCACGAGTGCTGCTGGCGGGCGGCCGAGTTCCATCCGGTCACAATAGGTTTACCGACCGCAGGGTCGGGCATCTTTTTAAGCTTCGATTCGATGTGTGCTTTACCGTTCACGAAACCCGTACGGTTCCATCCGTATCGAATGTCGCCGCGATGTGGGACCACGATTTCATGAACGGCGCCGCCGGCTCCGTGACGAACTCGCGGCGTTTACGGTTTGAGTATAGGTGAAGGCCAACTCGGGCCTTCGGCGTCTATACTAAAAAACCCACGACCATAGTCACGATCTCGGCCGATGATAAGAGCACCGATTCCACGGGTATGTTTGGGGAGCGACCCAGGCAGCAATACGCCTTTGAGGATCCAAGTGCGTGGCGCCGGCTACGGTGATTCAGGTAGTGAGTCCGTCGAATTTGACCGCGCCGTTGATATAAGTGAAGTTGCCGTCGATCTTGTGCCTGTGTCCACTGATCGAATTCACAACGTTGATTCCGTCGAACTCAAGCTTCACCGTCATAGTGTACCTCCCCCAGGTGAGTCTCGCTTATGGACTACGGACCGGTGTTAGCGAATCCACATGACTGGCGTTGAACGATGAAACCGTCGACCGCACAATTTCTCGCGACAGCCTCCGGGTTCGCGATCCGCCACAACATCATTTCTATCGCGGTGTTCCCGATATCCAGAACGGGTTGATGATAGGTGGTCAGTGGCACACGAAGATGCTGCGCGTAACGAATATCGTCAAAGGCAATGATTCTCAGTTGTCCCGGAACACTCACACCATGTTTATCGAGTTCTACCATAAGCGCCGCGGCCGTTTCGTCATTGGCGCTTACTACTGCCTCTGCTCCCGAATCCATGATTCGCTGCAAGAAAGACTCATCTTCCGGAGCCCCAAAGTGGATCCAGTCGTCATTCCGGGTGATGGCTGCATCGGCCAAAGCTGACCGGTATCCGTGTAGCCGAAGGTGGATTGTGTGTGCTGAGAAAGGCCGTGACACAAAGTCTACCCTCCGGATCCCGCGCCCGGTGAAGTATTCAGTTACCTGATATCCCGCCCGAAAGTTGTCTATACCGACAAGATCAGACGAACTGCGTTCCGGAAACGGAAGGTAATCAGCGTCGATCAGGACCATAGGAATGCTCGCGGCTTCAAAAAGGCCGGCAATACGATTGCTGACGACGTCAAATCCCGGAGCAAGTTCCAGTGGTGCGAAAAACACACCATCGACGCCAGCATTGATATACCGCTCTGCAACCGACTGAAGTGTGCGTTCCGTTTGTACATTTCGATCATCGGAAGCACTCCATAGTAGCGAGAAATCATGTTGTTCAGCGTGCGCTGCGATCTGGGCGCATATCGGTTCGAAAATCTCACCCTTACCCAGGCGAGGAACGACTAACCCGAATAGCCGTGGCTTTTTCGACGACGCCGGATCTGAGGTCACAAACGTTCCGGATCCGGCCCTTCGGACAATGAGATTTGCTTCGCGCAGAGCGTTGAGCGCTCGGATTACAGTTGGCCGAGATACTCCGTACTGATCAGAAAGCTCCTTTTCCGTTGGCAGTTGATCGCCCGCCCCGTAGTCTCCACGCGCGATGCAATCACGAAGATCGCGATAGATCTGCTGATACTTGAATCGCGCAGAATTTTCATTCTCCATCATGCTGTTGTCGACTCCATTGCCTCAGGCTGCCAAAATCACGAAATGTAATATCATTTGTAACATTCTCTGCGGCAAATAGGAAGTGCAATTCTCGTTTTCTGTCTCAAGAAGTGAAGCCAATCGAAAAAATCGCACTTAACATGTTAATTAAGGGATAAAAATCGAATATTTATGAAATTTTTTATTGACAAATAGTATTACATGGACTACGGTTGACGTTATATTTGGTGATTGACCGTGAGATGGCCCAATTACCAGATAGGAGGAGGCCATGTGAAAACCTTCGACGAGCATAAACCACAGCCGGAGAACATCCTCGAATGTCGCAGTGTGTACAAGTCGTTTGGCGGTACAGCCGCGCTAACCGGGGTTGAGATGTCCGTTCGACGCGGCGAGGTCCACGCGTTGGTGGGCGAAAACGGCGCCGGTAAGTCGACACTCATGAACATCGTTGGTGGACTTCTTCAGAAGGATTCCGGGTCTATTTGGTTTGAGGGCGAACCGTATCGCGCTTCCAATCCGGTTGAAGCAATCCACGCCGGAATCTCGATGATCCATCAGGAACTGAACCCCGAACCCTATCTTTCGATCGCCGAGAACATATTCCTGAATCGAGAAGACACCTACGGACGATCCCCGTTTCTCAACAAAAAGGCGACCAATGAGCGTGCACGTGCTGTCCTGGAGTCCTTCGGGCTGGACATGAGCCCCAAGGTGCACATGGAGCAACTGACCCTCGCGCAGATGCAGATGATTGAAATCATCAAGGCGGTATCAACAAATGCGCGGCTAGTGATCATGGATGAACCGACATCATCGCTCGATAGCGAGGAAACGGCACGTCTGTTCTCGACCATTCAGAACCTGAAAGAATCTGGAGTCACGATTATATACATATCTCACCGGATGGACGAGATCTTCAGCATTTGCGACTCGTATTCGGTCTTCCGCGACGGTAATTCGGTCGGTTCCGGCCGGATTTCCGATGTCAGCCGTGACGATCTCATATCAATGATGGTGGGATTCCGCGTCGAAAGCATTTTCCCGAAAACCGATTGCAAAATCGGTGACGTTGTGTTTCGTGCTGAAAATCTCTCTGGTAGGGGATTCTCGGATATCAGTTTTGATGTGCGCGCCGGTGAGATTGTAGGTATTGCCGGTCTGGTTGGTTCAGGTCGAAGTGAAACGATGCGCGCGATTTTCGGGCTTGATCCACTTGAGAGCGGCCGCATGTACATGGATGGCCGGGAAATCCGAAACAAGACAGTGCGTGACGCCATGAAATCCGGCATCGCGATGATCAATGAGGATCGCAAGGCCTACGGCCTCTGCCTGTTCCGCTCAATAAAAGAAAACATCTCACTTGCAAGCCTTGAGGGAAAACACAGACGTCCCTGGATCAGTCTCAAGCGCGAACGAGTCGAATGCAGCGAGATAGCAAAGAAGCTGAACGTGAAGATGGCAAACCTCGATACCGAGGCTTTTGCTCTGAGCGGCGGCAACCAGCAAAAGATCGTGGTAGCAAAGTGGCTGATGGAAACCCCGCGCCTCCTCATCCTTGATGAACCGACTCGCGGCGTTGATGTGGGCGCGAAGGCCGAGATCCACGGACTGATGAGCGAATTCGCCGCTGACGGCATGGCCATCATCATGGTCTCTTCAGAGCTGCCGGAGGTCATGGGAATGAGCGATCGAGTCCTCGTTTATCACGAGGGGCGCATCCAGGGCGTGGTCCCCCGCGAGAAGATACTTTCGGAAGAGGAAACCCAGGAAACGATTCTTGCCAGGGAATTTGGCAAAGAAAAAGGAGAATAGCATGAGAAACGCAACTCGGGCAGGGAATCGATTCGGAATTGATCAACACGCTCTGAATCTGTTCATGAAGCGGTACGGGATTGGAATCATCATGGTCGGCATGTTTGTGATCCTCTCGATCGCCTCGCCACGGTTCCTCACCGTGAACAATCTCACCAATGTGCTGACTACGGTGTCTCTGAACGGAATCTTGGCCATGGGCATGGTGTTTGTTATTACGGCGGCAGGAATCGATCTCTCCATTGGCTCCATGCTTGCCCTCGGGAGTGTGACAATTGGGCTGATCCTCAACGCAACTGGGAGCATGATACTTGCGTGTATTGGATCAGTCGCGTTATGTGGACTATTTGGATTCATCAACGGATTCATCGTGGGCAAGTTCGACATGTTTCCGTTTGTGGTGACGCTCGCAAGCATGCTTGTCATCCGTGGCATCGCGTACGTGCTATCTGGTGGCTACTCCTTTGCACTCGTGAAGCCCGAGTTTGCCCAGATTGGACTTGGCAAACTTTTTGGTGCGATACCGTTCCCGGTTCTCGTGTTGCTGTTGGTGACGCTTCTCGCCTACGTAATTCTGCATCTGACCAAATATGGGCGATATGTGTACGCCGTTGGTGGAAACATCAAGGCTGCCCGCGCTTCTGGTGTGAACGTGATGTGGTCCCGCGTGGGAACGTTTGTTATCAGCGGAATCTGCGCGGGTATTGCCGCGATCATCATGACGGCGCGGATCAACGCAGCGCAGCCAAACATAGGCACCGGTTATGAGATAGATGCCATTGCAGCTTGTGTCATTGGCGGAACTTCCTTCTCCGGCGGAATTTCCACGATCCCTGGCACCTTCATAGGCGTAATGATCATTGGACTCATCTTCAACGGCATGAATCTGCTGGGTATCAGTTCCTATTGGCAGATCATCATGAAGGGCCTGCTGATCATTGGAGCCGTGCTCCTGGACAAGATCATTAATCGGAATCGCTGATCAGAATCCATTTGCCGGCCGCGAACTCCACTGTCGAATGGCAGCAGACGAGTTCGAAATCATATGAACACGATTATAAGGAGGTTCCGATATGCGAGAGTTGTGAATGAATACCGGCAACGAGTATGGGCGTGTTAACAGCGCCAAACCTAAATCAAAAGGAGAGAGGAAATGAGAAGAGCTATTTTTTTGTTGTTGATTCTGACAGTTGTGGCCGGTGCGGCAGTGGCGCGCGGCTCCGATCAGACCAACGGAGATGGTCTGATCGTGGCGTACATCGCTAAAAACACGGTGGACGCGTTTCACGCAACACTCAATGGAGCGGCGAGAGAGTCCTTGGATGCGCTCGTTGCAGATGGGACGATCGCTCGATGGCAGCTTTACGACGGCCAGACCGATCCAATAACGCAGGTGAATCTGCTTGAGACGGCACTGAGTAACGGGGCAAACTTTATCATCCTTCTCCCTGCCGAAGCAGAGGGAAGTGCTCCAGTTGTCAGCCGATGCGCGGAACTCAATATTCCGATCGTTGTGGTCAACTCGACAACCAACAACACCGAGGAATTGGCGACGGCATTTGTCGGTTCTGACGATGTTGAGGCCGGCGAGATCATGGCCAACTTCGTCAAGTCACAGGTTCCGGGCGGTGGAAAGTACGCCCACATGATGGGAGTTGTTGGAAACTCGGCTCAGATTGCTCGTGGGCAGGGTATCCTCAACATTCTCAGTGGTGATCCGGCGTGGGAAGCAATTGGAGACTACGCGGCAGACTGGCAGGCTGACAGGGCGGTTGGTTTCACAACAGACGTCATTACGGAACACGGAGACGATGTCAAAGCGATCATCTGCGACAATGACGACATGTCTTCAGCTGTGCAGAACTATTTGAATTCAATAGGACGCGAGGATGTCGTTGCCATTGGTGTCGACGGTAATGCCGGCCCTCTTTCAATGGTGAAGGCCGGAACGCTTCGTGCAACGGTACTCCAGGACGGAACCGCTCAGGTACAGACGGCGATATCGCTAATCTCGGACTACCTCGCCGGTAGAGACATACCAAAAGTGACCATGGTTCCGTTCACCCTGGTTACACCCGAAAACGTGGACATCTACCTGCAGTAGATCAACCAAACAAGCCCACAAAACGGGTCCGGCCTACGTCTAGCCGGTCGGACCCGGTCTTTCTGGTGGGTCGAGAGGGTTCATCGATGTATCTGGGGATTGATTTAGGAACCGGCTCCGCAAAGGTCTTGCTCTATGATAAGAGCGGTCGACAGACCGTCCGATCAAAGACGTACCAAATCCAGGCGCCCAAGCCGGGTTGGGCCGAGATTGATCCGAATGCCTGGCTTTCGGCGGTGCGAAACGCGCTTTCCGAATTGCCCGATTTGAAACGCGTCGAAGCGGTCGGATTCTCGGGGCAGATGCATGGTTTTGTTCCGATCAAACGCAAACACGGCGGTATCGTGAACCTGGCGCCGGCAATTACCTGGGCCGATCGGCGAGGCGCTCAATACGTACATACGTTGGAGAAGCTTGACCCGGAGATTCGTCGAGCTATCGGGAATGCCCCAGCTACCGGAATGGCGGCTGTCACGGCGCTTTGGCTGCGAGACAACGCGCCTACAATGTTCGGAAAGATTGACGCGATTCTGATGGCCAAGGATTATGTCCGGGCCCACCTTGTGGAAGGCCTGCAGACCGACTTCTCAGACGCGAGCGGTACACTTCTCTATGATTTTGAGCGCAGATGCTGGCACTTCGGAGTACTGGAGCAACTTGGGATACCAAAGCGGATTCTGCCAGACATTGTGGATGGGAATGCAATCGTTGGCGCCATCACAAAAAAAGCGGCCACCAGGTTCGGCCTTCCGGCAGGGATACCGGTCGTAGCTGGAGCGGGCGACACCCCGGCGGCAGCCATCGGAACCGGACTCAGAAAGTCCAACGCAGCCCAGATATCAATCGGAACTGGAGCACAGATCTCTCTTTCAGTTCCTCCGAAGTTCATGTCTTCAGACCAATCTCTCACTCTCTTCGAGGGCGCCGCCGCGAATCACCGACTGTTGGTCGCTGCGGTGCTGAACGGCGGGCTCGTTCTCGAGTGGGTTCGCCGCACACTGGGCTTCTCTTGGGATGACTTGTATACCCGCCTTGAGGCGCGCGGTTTTGAGCAATCACTCGACCTTGTGTTTGTCCCGTACCTGTCGGGTGAGCGAACCCCTCACATGGATGCCCATGCCCGAGGCAGCTGGACCGGACTCTCGCTGCACCACACGCGAGAAGACCTTGTGCTTGCAGCGTTACTCGGGGTCGCTTCGTCAGTTCGGCTTGGATTCGAAACACTCGAAAAGGCGGCAACCAAAGAAATCACCTCCATTCGAGTTGTCGGTGGAAGCGCCGGTTATCCCTATTGGCGGAGGCTTCTGTCAGCCTTACTTGGAAAAGAGTTCCATGTATCCACGGTGGGCAATAGCTCAGCGCTCGGTGCTGTCAGGCTTGCTGCGGAGGCAACCGGCGGCGATCATGTGCCGGATCCCGATTTCAACGTAGAACCTCCGGCGCACATTGCATGGATTGACGAATACTACGAACGACACCGTTCCACATCGGACCACATCCGCCAATTGTCCCGGTGACTTTGTAACCGCCGTGTCCAGATACTTCGAGTATACTGTCGTACGTGAACGCTAAAAGACACACGACAGTGAGACATACATGGCGCTGCCGAATAGGAATACAACCCTACGAAGAGGAGGAAGTATCCTCCACCAAGCCGTTCGGAGATTGCTTCCAACGGCCTTTTTTGGTTCTGACAGAAATCGGAAGAGCGTGTATCGAAAGGTAAGGCTTTGAGACGCCATGCGAACGCGTGTCTAAAGTCTTGGTTTGCCAGTATTGGTACGTTCTCAAAATGCTGATAAACCTTTGAGACGGGTAGGTTATATGGCGAAGATCGGTTATGCGAGAGCAAGCGCCACGCCGATACCTACGGATGAGGAAGAGGAACAGCAGATTGACAACGCCCCAATTGACTTCGAGCAGTACGCGGACGATGCAATAGAGAAGTTCATCATCCAGAAGTACAAGGGCCACGGACTCGCAAGGTTGATTGATGCGATCTTGCGGGCATCTGGCTTCACAACCCACGTCAGCCCGCCGGAATCCGACAAGGGTGTGGACATTCTCGCTGCTCCTGATCCTATGGGATTCGGGAATCCCCGCATCTGTGTACAGGTCAAATCCCAAGATTCCGCTGTAGATAGGCAGACTCTCGATCAGCTTGTAGGTGCGATGCAGAACCACGGCGCAGACCAGGGGCTACTGGTTTCTTGGGGCGGGTTCAAGAGCGCCACAGACAGGGAACGGGCGGGTCAATTAGGATCGTTCCATACTGACCAACCAACTGCGAAATATCGCCAGTGTAATTCATTTTGAACCCCCTTGGCGGAATAGAGGATTTTTGGTGTCCAGATAGGTTGTCACTGCATCTCTCACAACCCATGCAACCGAAACCCGGTTTTGACGCGCAATACATAGCAACTCCTGATAGTCGTTCTCATCAAGAGTCACTGATATCCGACGCTTTAGATTCTGGACATCTAACATGATGCATCATCTTCATCAACGTGGTGCAGGTGTCAATTAGAATTGCTAGAAGCAGCTAAACAATTCCACTCCAAAACGATTTGTTTTGTTTGATGATAGCACAAGCCACAGGGCAGCAATAAAATACAGATTACGCTGGAACTATCAAGCTAACCATTTGTCACTACCGACGGGTGGCACTTTCTCTCTATTTTCTCCGACAGCGACTGCGCCCCACGTCATTGGAAAAGAGGGCGATGTGCGGATCGGCTCCTATCGGAAGGAATCACAAGATCGTGTAAACGTGAGTGCCTAAAGATTCAGGTGATGATGCTGAGTGTTACCCGCATTGTTACCTAAAGGTCCACCACAGAGAGGTACGATGCGTTACTGCCGGCTAAAGTCAGCAACAGAGAGCCACAGAGGGATACAAGATCCCGTTGGGCCAATCCACCTTCACACGGCAGAAGCAACTGGTTCAAGTCCAGTATCGCCCAGAGCTAGTTCTTCTCAAGAAGGTAAAGATACTCCTTCAAGTAAGTGGCTCGATGGCGAAGGTTTCTACTGGCGCGAAAGGCATTATAGCGGGTTTGAAGCACATCCAGCTTGCCGTATCTACCGAGCAGTTCAACCATATCATCCGGCCCGATAAAGCCCTCCGAGTTGAAGGACACCAAAACAAACCTTGAATCAAGCGCGCTGATAAGGTTTGCAAGAACCCGATGGGACTGAGATTTTTTATTGTAGAGCGACCTCTTCCAGTTCGCTGGGATTCCCGAAACCCTACTGATTCTGGAGGGGCTGCGATTGCTGACGATTAGGTTCAGCATAAAATAATTTGAGCCATAGGGATGCTGATTGTAGGGCGGATCAATGTAGCTGAGATCGAGGTTTTTCACCTTTCGAGCGAGGGAATTCGCATCCTCTTGGTGCAGCTCAACCTCGCTTTCGAAATTACTGAAAACCGGCAGAGGCAGGTGAATTTCGCCGAGTATCCGGGAGAGCGCCTGCCCCCGCCTGCCGCCAAATTTACCTATCCCAGTAGTGGAATCCTTGTAGAAACCCTTGAATACGCCGGCCGTATTGGCATGCTTGGAGGCCTCGGAGAGGAGCGGCGCAAGGAAGTATTTTTGCAGCGAAGGCGGCATGGAATTAATCTGCAATCTGGCTGTATCGATATAGCGGGCATTTCTAGCGGAATAAAAAACTCTCTCCCCAATGCGGATATTCGACTCATCAACCGGCGAATACAGGCGAGTGATTATACCCTCTCTAAAACCATCGTTTTCCAGTTTGAAAACCAGCTCGCGGTGCAATTCCCTTATATCTTCAAGTGGAACCTCGGATCGGTTGGCAAGATAACAGCTATTGATAACGTGGGAATAGGCTTCCAAGTCGTTTGCTACCAAACGTTCCGCGTATTGCTTGCAAAACCTCGCAACAATACCGGAACCCGAGAAAGCATCGAATATGGAAAGCCTGTCCTTGCCGGTCCGCCTCCGTACGAACTCAATCCCCCTGCCGATAAACCCTAGAAGAGAGCGCTTGCTTCCAAGATAGGTGATTAACTGGGTCTCTAGAAAATTCTCGTCCTCTTCCAACGGCCTCAATGGAACTCAACTTCCATCCGGCAAAATCCGCCTAGTCCATAAGTCTGAAATGCGGATACTCGTCCGTTAGCAAGAGGACATATGCCCACACCCTGTATGCCCACCGCTGGATTCCCATAACCAAGCGAAATATATCCCTGTGATACCTGCCCGTAAATAGCAGCGCGAGAAGAGCGATAATCACCAATATCGGATTAAGCCCCGGAAAACCACAATCAATACTTTCTGTTTTGGCCCTGCCCAGTTCATCGGCGTGAACCTCAGTGGTCAAAGGGAAATCTTGGAAGGACTCCACGGGCGCATTGTAAATGCCAAAATCACTAAGCTTAGTTTCAATGATTGAGTACGAATTTTGGAAAGGCCTTGCAGATGATTGAAGCGAATCATAATCGCTACTGAAACCGAAAAACGCGACCAACACGAAGTAATGCGGAATAGCTAGAAACCACTTAACCAGCGGCAGCCATTGCTTGAAGCGTTCGGGATAATCGATGTGAAGATCGGCCGGATAATCATCTCTTGGTTTGAGGGAGAAGGGCGGGTACTTATCGGTGCCACTTACACTATAGGCATAGAATCCAACACGCCAACCCCAACGAAGCACTCCAACAACAAAATCGAAGCTTCTTCTGGGATACCTACCCGTGAAAATAATCGCGAAGAAGGCAAAGATTGTTACAAATATCGCGGCAATGCCTAAGAAAAACACCACTAGAATATGTGGAATGGCAAGTAACCATTTCAACAGCCAAAGCGCTCGGCTTGGCGGCCTGCTTAACTCTCCCCTTAAATGCACCGAGGAAGCCTTACCCTCCTCCGAAGTAGACAGTGCTTCATTATCTGGCATGAATAGCTCCTTTGAGTATGAGCAGAATAACAGCAAATCCCGATTTGAACAAGGGGCCGCGATGCGGAATCAAAGAAAAGTTGCGAGCCCCTCCGCTCACGAGCAAACTTGCAGCCCTTCTAATGGATGTCTGTCCTTGCCATAGTTTGATATCAGTGAACCAACCCGTCTAGCTCATCGCAGCCGGTATCCCACTTTCGAAAATCCGCCCTCACCTTCCCCACTAGAATCGGCTACCGGCGGCAGGGCATTCTATAAGCGTAAACCAGGCCCCTCTTCGGATGAGCATCAGAGCGCACTAGTAAGGAGCGGGGAGGAACTCAGTTATTATGCCACTTGATTTTTCGGGTGATTAGCATCACAAGACCGAGAATAGCAAACACGCCTATCGAACCGATCAGCAATGCATAGTCTTCAGAGATGAGCGTAAACCAGAGCCAAAGATACGATAGGCCAAGAGTAGCAGGCATGGCCAATGCAAGCGCTGGGAAGCGCGATCTGCCGTTCTTACGCCCAGTGTGGCCTACAATGCTATAGGTATAGATGGAAATCAGCGCGATAACCGCAACTGCCGCAATCAAATATGCCTTGCCGAACCCTAAGTGCTCCGATATTGCCAGGAGCAGCAGGTAGAAAACTACATCCGCAATTCCTACCATCAAGTATTGCATCGGATGCACCCTAAGCCGAGCGAGAGTTTCGAACAGGAAGAACACCGCAAATGGAATCATTAGAAAGAGAAGTCCATAGTTAATCAGTCTCTGAGTTTTCTTGTAGCTGGACACGGGCTCCAACAATACTACCCCTAAACCATGCACAGCGGGGTCTATCGCTTCCGCCTCCGATGAATCCCAATGTGGCTGAAAGGGTCTGCTAACTTCCGGAATTCTCCAATTCGCGTTAAACCCCTCATCTCCGAATTCCATCTCGGAGGGAAGCAGGCCTCCCAGAAACGAGGGTGATGGCCAATCGCCAGAGAGTTCAAGCGCCGCTTCACGTCCAAGGGGAACAAATCTCTCTCTACGGCCCCCGCTGATTTCCATATCAAAGGAGAAATCAATTGCCTCGTTATCATCGCCGTTTCCCGCAACTACCCCTCCCACCACCGCGCTCACACCGTGCCCCACCGATACATTTTCCGAATTCGGTAAAAAGTCTACCCGCCGTGTCCCCCATCGCAGGTTCGAAATTTCTCGAATTCCCTCCATATTCTTGATGCCGATTACAAATCGGTTTTCCTCCGGAACCGGCACTGCGTCGGAAGGATATAATTCCTTTCCAGGCATAGAAATCCTCCCACTCCCGTCCATAAGGGCCTTGAAGACAGGGGCTCGGTAAATCCCCACACTTCGATACTCGGCTTCCAATCTTCCCCTTAGAGTGAAGGATTCGGGAATCAGATGAATCTCGCCTCTGCGCTTGAGGGTTACCTCCTCTCCATCGATCAGTTCGATTTGCTTATGCTCATAGGGCAGCACAAGCATTGGTCCAACTAGTATAAGCTCCCCCCCTACCTCTTCAACAATCCGTTCGGCAGCTTCATCCCTCAGACTCTTCCTATCTGACACCAAATCACCTAGCATAAACAGTGGAATCAGCAGCAGTAGTATTATCCCAACTATCGCCAGAACTTTGAAAAGCGGTTTCAGCCACTTCTTCTCATTGGCCATTGATTCTCCTTCAAATGATGTACCGCGGGCCCATCATATCAAACTTAGGCGCATTGTTAGCCACCTAGCAATTGGCAGTTTTACGGCTGGAAATCGGCAAAACAGTGGCGGCAAAGTACATGGAGCAACCTGGTTCTGGTAAAAGTTGGTTCCAAGGCTATCGGCATTGCCGCAAAGCAAGGGGAAGGCCTATCCGAACAGCGTTGGAAGCCTCTGCCTTGAGCATAAACACAGCTATCCAATATGCTAAGGAGAATGAAGCATATTGCAATCGTGGACGACGAGGCAACTCTTCGCGACAATCTGAGCTATGCGCTAAGCAAGGAAGGCTACATAGTATCAGCTTACTGTAACGGCCAAGATGCCTGGGAAGCCTATCAAGGCAATCCCCCACATCTCTATCTGCTAGACATACTGATGCCGCGATTGGATGGACTGGAATTTTGCCGCCTGCTGCGGCAAGCAGATAGTACAACTCCCATAATTTTCCTCTCCTCCCGAGACCAGGAACTCGACAAGGTTCTCGGCCTGGAAACAGGCGGGGACGATTACATCGGGAAGCCATTTAGCGTCCGCGAACTTTTAGCTCGAATAAGGGCCGTCCTGCGGAGAGTAGACGGCGTCGATCAGAGGGATCCTCCGATTCAAGTAGGGGCCTTCACACTGATACCGGCCAGCTATAGGGCCGCCTGGAATGGACGGGAGCTGGTACTTACCATAAGTGAATTTCGAATCTTTTCCGAGCTAATCCGTTCACCGGGAGCCGTCCGCAGCCGCTCGGCTCTTTTCTCGAGTGTATTCCCGAATGATAAATTCATGAATGAACGCGCGGTAGATAGCCACATTAAGCGAATTCGCAAGAAGCTGGAGAGCATCGGGGCGCCAAAAAGCACCATCGAAGCCATGTATGGAATGGGCTACCGATTCGGAATAGAAGTTTGAAGCTTCTTTCCGCTGGCCGCTTCTCCCGTCGCGGCAAGTATTTGAAAGGACTAACCGCAAGGCTTCTTGTTTTCAACATCCTGCTGGCCGTCTTCCCAATCGGCGCCGTGTTTTTTCTTGGCACATACGAATCCCAGCTTCTTGAGAGTCAGGAGCGCGCCATGGTGCAGCAGGGTAGGCTCCTTGCCTCGGCCTTAAGCGGCCACGATTTAGCCAGCGAGGCCAACGCCATAATAGGACGCTTGGGCGCGAGAACCGATGCACGCCTGCGAGTGGTGAATAAGAACGGGCTGCTGCTTGCCGATTCCGCCAGCCCCGAGGCAGGCGCACAGGGCCAATCCATACCTCGCACGGAGGATTCGCAGGACTCCCAGCAAAGCTATCCCGAGGAGAATGTAATTTATCGGATCGGCGCCTTGCCCACCCGCGCTCTTAAGCTGCTTACCCGCATAATCAGGGCCCCCGAAATTACGAATATCGGCGCGGAGTATTACAGCGGCAAGCAGGTGCTGCGCGGTAGTGAGATAAGCTCGGCTCTGGAGGGGCGTTATGGCGCGATTACCAGAATTTCTAAGGGGCAAAGGTCGGTAACCCTCTATTCGGCAATACCTATTTTCCAAGATGAAGAGGTGGTTGGCGCTGTTTTAATTTCTCGCTCCACCCTCGCAATACTGTCCGACCTCTACAAACTTCGACTCGATATCGCCACCATCTTCCTATTTAGCGTAGGCGGAGCGATCATTCTCTCATTATTGCTGGCCAGAACCGTAACTGTTCCAGTGGGTCGACTATGCGATCAGGCCGAAAGTATACTGGATGTACAGGGGAAAATGCAAGCAGGTTTTAAACCACTCTCCGGCAATGATGAAGTGGCCGAACTCTCTCGGGCGCTTTACCGCCTATCATCTAAGCTGCAGCAACGTACGGATTACATGGAAGATTTCATGGCGGATTTAGTTCACGAGATGAAAAATCCGGTGGCCGGAATTCTCAGTGCGGCTGAATTGGCGGAAAGAAACGCTTCCGGAGAAACCAACAGATTCCTTGGAGTTATCACCCGTGAGAGCTGCCGTATTCAACGGCTTCTGGACGATCTTAGAGAGCTGATTAGCGTCGATGTCCGTTTGAATCAAAACGAGGAAGTCACAGCGTCTGTCGGTGCAATTTTGGAGAACATTGTATCGGCTTATAATTGCCGCAGGAACAAAGGAGCGCGGGCGGTATTCATCGACCAATCGGGATCGGCCAGTTCTATTCAAGCGCTTGCCAATCCTAATAGATTGGCGCAGGCCGTATTGAACCTGCTGGATAACGCCGTCTCCTTCTCTCCTGAGAACGAAAGAGTTGAAATAATTCTCGATTCACCAAGCAAGGACAAAGTGAAAATATCGGTTGCAGATAGGGGGCCGGGAATCGCCGAGGACGCTAAAGAAAGAGTGTTTGAACGGTGGTATACCGACAGACCCAATCGGGAAGCCTCACAGCATACCGGCCTAGGCCTGGCAATAGTTAGGGGAATCGCCGAGGGTTACGGAGGCAGTGTTCAAACCATCCCTAGGGAGGGAGGCGGAAGCATCTTCGAACTCGAATTCGCGGTGGCAGGGTGATGGAGGCAGTTACTGGAAATCGTAGGATAAAACTGGATTCAGCCTGGTTAGGCAGACTCGTCCATGAGTTTGAAAAGCCCTATATGGCTGAGCTCCGGGCCTTTCTGCTTAGGGAAAAGAAGGCCGGCAAGGTAATCTACCCCAGGGGTGAGGACATGTTCGCGGCTTTGAACAGCACTCCCTTCGAAGAAATCAAGGTGGTGATTCTGGGTCAAGATCCCTACCACGGCTTCAACCAGGCGCATGGTTTGAGTTTCTCGGTGCTTCCGGGAGTTCCTATCCCTCCCTCCTTGAGCAACATATATAGGGAGCTACGGGATGATTTGGGGATAGCTCCTGTACGCCACGGATGGCTTATGCCATGGGCCAGGGAAGGCGTACTGCTTTTAAACTCCGTTTTAAGCGTGGAACACGGCAAACCGGCTTCGCACCGGAACTGCGGCTGGGAAACCTTTACGGATAGAATTGTCCATCTAATCGATTCTGAACTGCAGGAGGTGGTGTTTATTCTGTGGGGTTCCTACGCGCAAAGAAAGGCGGCGCATGTGGATGCAAACAGACACCTGCTGCTAAGTGCTCCCCATCCTTCTCCTCTATCCGCCTCTCGAGGCTTTTTTGGAAGCCGTCCCTTCTCCCGAACCAACAACTGGCTAAGGAATCATGGCAAGAATACCATCAACTGGCGGCTCCCCTCATCACCCTCATCCGCCCTATCAGGCAGCCAAATAAATCCACCACGGGAATATAACTAGATTGGCAGTCAACTCCAAACCTGTTCCAGTGCAAAAACCTCATAACCGAATACTGCTGCGATTTGCCTTCTCTTCAACATCCACAACCGGAGACTAATCCGCAATCTGGAGAAGAGAGTAGCCGTTAGCATCGACCGATATAGTTGCTATTCTTGCGTCGGATGGGCGCGCGAAATGCCATATGCCCCTGGGAAGAACGCCTTTCCAACCGTTCCGACTGGAGATAAGCGGGGGATCGAGGGGAAATTGAGAATACCAAATTCCCTCGGGGAGGGCTGCTTTGATTTTGAAAACCTCCAACAGGCGGAAGCTGTAAGTTTGCAGTTTTCCCTCTGCTATGTCGTTTTTAAGATAACTCTCATTCAGGCGCCAAGGCTTGTTGCCGCTTCGCTTCCGCGCTGTTGAGGCAAAACGGCGTTGATTGATTGCGTGCGAGGGAATTCCGGCATCCACTAGGGATAGGAGGAACTGCGCCGAGAATCCATCCTCCCAGCTAAGTTGCACACTCCCGGGCAATGGAGAATCGGCGCCGACTACGACGCCGGCGGGGCGAACTCGATAGGGGCTGGCATATTCAGCCGTGATGGGGGTAGCCATTACGATCAGCGGCGACTCTCTGGAGAGTTGCAGGACAAGCGGCCCTTGGGCGCTATCAACTCTTCTCACTGAGACTGTAGCGCTGGAGTTCAGCCAGCGTACCTCCCAAGAAGGGGGATTTGTCCCATCGTAGATTGGCAGTCCTCCCGACGGCCATCTGATGATAACGTTATCTGCAAAACCAAAAAATCCGCAGGCAATTGAGAAAAATGATATGGCTAAGTTTTGTATCAGGGTTCTCATACTCTCCATTGACTAGGCAGAGGCATTGATTGCTTGAATTCAGGTCTTCAAAGTCTATCTTGAACCACAGTGAAAACCCCAGGGTTAGCTGGAGCGGTAAATTCCGAGATTTCGGTAATCTTCGGAGGCCTCGCTGAACTCCTTTTCCGCTAGCTCGAAAATCTGCCTATCCTTGGGCAGCATCACATCGACATAGAACATATAGTTCCAAGGCTTCCCGGCAATGGGACGTGATTCCAGCTTAGTCATATCCACATCATGCTTCTTCAATATCCGGAGGCAATCGCTAAGCGCCCCTGGATGGCTTTTGAGGGAGAAGGTAAAAGAAGCCTTGTCGGCGTTCTGTGCCGCAGCGCTGTCAATCCGGGTTATCACGACAAAGCGTGTGTAGTTTCTGGGGTTGGTTTCGATATCTTCGGCCAATATCTCCAGCTTGTGAAACGCAGCGGCGGCGGTGCTCGCAATGGCCGCCACGCCAGGGTCGGCCTTCTTTGCCACCATGGCAGCCGCGCCGGCTGTATCAAAGTATGGTTCCGTTCGGTAGCCTTTTTTCTCCAGAAACTCCGCGCACTGAGAGAGGGCCTGCGGATGTGAATACACTTTCTCAATTCGACTCTCTTCACTACCCCGAATCGCAATCAGATTATGGCGAATTCTCACTTTGATTTCGCCGATTATTTTTATATCCGGATAGCGAGATAAAAGATCGTAATTCTCGAAGACGCTGCCAGCTAGGGAATTCTCTAGTGGAATCATGCCCCATGCGGCCCTCCCAGATAAGACCGCGGCAAAGACATCATCAAATTTGGACAATGCTAGGGGCTGCACATCGCCCTCGGGAAAATAATTCAATATGGCCCGCTCGCTATAAGCGCCCCTTTCACCCTGGAAGGCAACCCTTGGTTTCTCGCCGACACCTCCCTTCCCTAAGTGCGAGCGAAGCACATCTCCTTGATATCTTTCGGGAAGCCGAGCAAGTTCCCGGTCCACCGTGGGGCAGAGGGCCTCGATGTCGCGGAGCAGCTTCTCGAACTGTGCCGGCCAGAGCGACTGCGGCCCGTCGCTGAAGGACTTATCAGGGTTCGTATGAACCTCCACCAGTATCCCATAAGCGCCGGCGGCGATGCTGGCAAGAGCCATCGACGAAACCTTGTCTCTGATACCCGTTGCATGCGATGGATCAACAATCACTGGTAGATGACTGAGTTCCCGGACTACGGGTATGGCGGATATGTCCAATGTGTTTCGAGTAGCCCTTCCAAATGTGCGAATTCCCCGTTCGCATAGAACTACATCATCAGTTCCGGAGGAGAGCAAATACTCGGCCGCCATCAACCATTCCTCGATAGTCGCCGCCATTCCACGCTTCAATATCACTGGAAGTCCCGCCTCTCCTACGCTTTTCAGCAGCTCAAAATTTTGCATATTACGCGTGCCAATCTGAAATACATGAACAAGCTTAGCCATTCTCTTCACATCGTTCGAAGACACTACCTCGGAAACCACTGGCAATCCGGTAACGTCGCCGGCCTCACGGAGATACTCCAAGCCTTCGAAGCCTAGGCCCTGAAAGGAATATGGAGAACTTCGCGGTTTAAAGGCGCCGCCGCGCAGCATAACCGCTCCTGCCTCCTTCACCACCCAGGCCGTATCAAGAATCTGCTGTCTGGATTCCACGGCGCAGGGGCCGGCGATGCAAACGATACGGGAACCTCCGATTTTAACCGGACCAACATCGATCACAGTATCCTGAGGATGAAATTCCCGAGAGGCCATTTTATAGGGTTTACTAATTGGAATAACTCTATCGACGCCCGGTAGAATCTCCACCTGCCGGTTATCTATGGTTTGGCTGCCGATGGCGCCGATTAGAACTTCCTCCTCTCCTGCGATTTCACGGATCTTAAATCCCCTTTCCCGGAGAAAATTCGATATATCCTCCTTTCGGGAGGGTGAAATCCCAGCCTTTAGCACGACAATCATTGTTCAATACTAGCCTATCATAGGCCGCTTTTATAGGTAGTCCGGATGCTTTATAGGCTTGAAATCTGGAGTTATTAATACGCTATCAATGCTGTTAAACCGATGGTAGTCTCGAATTAGGTTGTTCTTGTAGGCAATTATCCTATCTATATAGTTTAGCGTGTTAGTAGGAGCGCCTTGGCTGCTAACACGTCCAGGACCTGCATTGTACATGGCCAATGCGGTAACGATGTTGCCGGACATGTCCAGCGTTTTTCTCAGGTAGGACGTTCCGTAATCCGCATTTATATAGGGGTTGAAAAAATCATCGGCGCTGAGCGTTTTGAAAGTTGAAGAATTGAGCTGCATCAATCCCCTATCTACGCTCTTGTTATGGTTTGTCCCATATGCATTTGCCCGGAATCGACTCTCCTGCCAAGCAACAGCGACTACCAGGGCAGGATCTACCTTGTACCGATCGGCAGCCACAATTAGGGCATCCGCAACGGCGGAATCGCCTATTAGAAAGTGAAGGTAGGAAATTACCGAGATTCGGCTCGTTGGATTGGTGAATGCCGCCATCAAACCGTTTTCAAGCTGTTCTACACTGAACTCCTTGAACAGGTACATGGGCGCAAGGTTGATCGGCTGTCCCGTCAGCCTTGTATCGGCGTCATCGTACTGTACTCCAAATGTTAAAAAAACAATTCCGAATACCACTATCAATATTTTTTTGATATAATACTCCTCAAAATTTAGGCGATTGGTAGTGAATCGTATTTAGCAGAGAAGGTAAAGTAGACAGAATATGTTTTTAGGTGAAGTTTTAGTGAAGATTGCAACGATGGGGGGGAACCTCATTAAACGAAGATTATTGATTCCTGTTTTTTTTCTGCTCCTCGTCTTCGAAACGTCCGCGGAGGAAGACGTTAAGCAATTCACCGTACTATTTGCACCCTATAAAATCGAATGGAATCCTCATTATGCCTTTACTGCCATTGAAGCCCAGGTATTCACGGCTATTTATGAGGGACTTGTAGCCTTTCATCCGGCCACGCTCCGGCCGGTTCCAGGTGCGGCAGAGTCCTGGGAATTCTCCGAGGACAACAGCCGTATAACTTTCAAGCTACGCGAGAATATCCTCTGGAGCAATGGAGAGCGTCTAAGCGCATCGGATTTCCGGGATTCGTGGTTAACCATACTCTCTCCGGAATCCAAAGCTGAATACGCTTCCCTATTCGACGACATTGTCGGCGCCAAGGAATTCCGTTCCGGCCTAGGCCTCGAGAAAGATGTCGGGATCGAGGCTCCCGATGCAGCAACACTGGTGGTGAGTCTGAAACAACCCTCTCCCCAGTTCCTTTCGATTCTGTGCCATTACAGCTTCGCCCCGATTCATAGAGACTTTATGAAGCTTCACGATTGGAGCGCAATTCGATCGGTTCCCGTAAACGGGCCCTTTATCATAAGAGCACGCAGTGAAAACGAGATTTTGTTCGACAAGAACCCACTGTACTGGGATGCCGAATCGCTCAGCATTGATCGTCTCAGGATTGTGTTCAACAACGACGCGGATCAGATAATGGAAGGCTTCAATCGGTTTGAAATTGACTGGGTTACGTCGGGGATAGACGGCACGCAGCTCGCCGTACCCGAGGCTCTAAACATTACGCCTCAGTTTTCCACAACATATTTTTACTTTTCAAACAACTCCAAGGTATGGACCGATTCCAGGGTTAGGCGCGCCCTCACACTTTTGCTGCCCCTCGACGAACTACGTGAGGAACGAATGATTCCCGGCGTATCCCTTGTTCCGCCCATCCCAAACTACCCGACTGCCGAAGCTAATTTCCCGCCGTCCGACAAGCGTTTGGAAGAGGCAATGAAGCTGCTCGAAGAAGCTGGATTTCCCGGAGGCAAGGGACTCCCCCCCACTATAATCCGAGTGCCCCCCGAAGACCCTGTAGCTGCGACAATGAAAGACACCTGGAATAAAACTATTGGCCTGGATGTGGTTATCGAAGAGATTGATTTCCCGAATTACTATGATTCGGTTCGAAGCGGTGGCTACGATCTGGCCACTCTCTCCTGGATAGGTGATTATGCCGATCCCCAAACTTTTCTTGGTATGTGGGATTCCCAAAGCAGCTTCAACGAATCCGGTTTTTCGGATCCCGCATATGATGCCTTACTCAGCGAAGCCGCAACATTGCCCCACCTTGAGAGATTCGAGAGATTGCGGGAGGCTGAAAGCCTGCTTCTGACCTCTTGTCAGGTTATCCCGATCGAACACTATCCGGCGGTGAACTTGATCGATCTACGCTTTGTGAACGGCTGGTTTCCCAATGTACTTGATATCCACCCTTTCAAGAACCTGAGTTCTCGACTGGGTTTTGATATCCCCGGCGTTGCAGGACCGAATGGCGGCACAGGTAAAACCCGCGTTAGCTCGAATCGACAAGCAGATTGACCCGCAGCAAAGCCAAATCCCGTACCCCATAAATTCTCCTTGAACCAAATGTGGATTCCAACACGATCTTACTGTTGATATGGTGCAAGGCGGTAGCTTTAAGGCGCGCCGTTCTCCACTCAAAGAGCGAAGAATCACCTATCGGGTTGATATCCTTCGACTCGATTCCGGAGAAAAAAGTATTGAAATAATCGCTTAGCCAGTCTTTACGTTGATTGAGCCATGTTTGTGTGCCGCCGTCTCGGGAAGTGTATCCAAGATTAACCCTTGCAATAAATATGGTGGGTTCCTCGTCGGAGGTGTAACCGCTAAGCTCGGGGATATTTTTGTAATAAGAGAGATTTGGCACCCAGTTCATACCTGGCCCTTCGTCAACCGCGGCGATCAGCGCAAGCAAATCCTCACTGCGTCTATGAATGTCTGCTGATAATACCAGTATGCATAATTCGTCTAGCTCGGTGTGCAAAGCAGGATGATATTTTGCCGCCAGTATCCAGTTCTCATCTACGGATAGATTATAGAGCGATGCAGCAAGTTTTTTCCAACTCGTATCCAATGCCATTAACCGCGATCGAAAACGCCAGTTTCTCAGCAGGAAGGAGCGCACTCTTCTACGGTTAACTGCATAGGAGAAACTAGTTTCATTGCGCGGAATCCAGGTATTTGCAAAATTTCCGAGAGCTAGTTGGATATTTTCAGTGATGGAGAAGCTGTCCACAGATGGCATGGGCATGAAGGTTAGCTCGGCCGGAACCCCGCTCAATATAAGCAAGTCTTTCTTTACGATATCAAAGAGCGCCCGAGCCGTCGCAGCATACTCGGGTACCCAATTCGGCGCCTCTTTGCCCGCGAACTGCCTCTTGTATGTCTCGATTGCCTTACGAGTGTCCTCGTTCAGATATCTACGGAAACGGCTACGATTCAAAGGCCTAGCGAAGTCCCCTCGTCCCGGATCCTTGGACAAGAACAGTTTTAAACCATCCAAGCTGCCTCCCCTCTTCCAAGGCGCGTTCAGCCTAGCTTTTATTTGGTGGAGGTTCTCTAAACTATCTCCTTGATTAGTCGAGAGAAGGGTTTTTATAGCCATTGCCCTAGATGCGCGGGCGAGCTGCTGCTGTGGGCTTTCAAACTGCAAAACCAGAACAATCGCCAGAGCAGTTATTGGAATCGCTATGGCTGCTACAAGCGCCACCACTGCTTTACGACTCATATAGGAACATTATCGGATACTTAACAGCGCGGTTTGACTAGGGCTGCACTTCTCGATATGCTGTGCTGATATGGGAAAGAAATCTACCACGGTTGAATTCGAGAAGGGACAGCAGGTGGTTTATCCCCTGCAGGGTGTTGGACGTGTAGAAGATATTGAGGAGCGCCCCTTTCGAGGTAAGATGGTGCCTTACTATGTTATATATCTCGATGTCTCGGATATGACCATTCGAATCCCAGTGGAAACGGCAAAGGAACAGGGTATTCGCGCCATTGTGTCGCGGAGCGATTCCGAAAAGGCGCTTGAAATCATTACCAACCACTATGAACCCGCCCCCACTGATTGGAAACTTCGCTATCAGATGAATCTTGACTTGCTGCGCAAGGGCGAAGTTACTGACATCGCAATGGTTGTAACAAAGCTCTATCACCGAAGCAAGGTTAAGGAGCTTCCCATACTTGAGCGTAAACTTTACGACAGCGCGCTTCATCTCCTAGTTGACGAAGTTGCCTACTCAATGGGCAAAAACAAGGATGAGGCGGAACAGCTTATCTTCATGAAGCTTGAAGCAGAGCAGTAGACAATGAACCACCCATATAACGGCAGCAATATCCAAAGCGGAGTTAAGCTTAGCGATGGTTCGCGCTGAAAAACTGTCTAGGCGCTTTGGTAGAATCAATGCTGTAGCCGGCATTGATTTTCACATTGAGAAGGGTGCGGTAGTCGGTTTTTTGGGTCCCAATGGCGCCGGAAAGTCCACAACTATGAATCTGATTACCGGGTATTTAGCTCCAAGCAGTGGAAGAGTTTTTATCGACGGAATTGACATTATCAAGGCGCCGGTACAAGCAAAGAGGCTCATCGGATACCTGCCCGAACAACCACCATTGTACCTGGATTTAACGGTGGACGAGTATCTTGGCTTCGTAAGCGAATTCAAAAAGGTGCCAAAGAGCCGACGCAGGTCCGAAATCGAGTCGATTAGGGAACGGGTCAAGATCCAAGATGTCCGAAAGCGGCTGATAAAGAGCCTATCTAGGGGATATAAGCAAAGAGTGGGTTTGGCCCAGGCTCTAATCGGTAATCCGCCTCTGTTAATTCTGGATGAGCCGACCGCGGGACTCGATCCTAAGCAGATTATCGAGATTCGGCAAATGATTCGCAATTTGGGTAGGGAATACACGGTGATTTTATCCTCCCATATACTCCCTGAAATTAGTGCAACCTGCGAGTGGATTATAATCATTGATAAGGGCGTAATTGCCGCCTCGGATACGCCGAAAAATTTATCGGGACGCCTGAGCGGCAGCTCGGGCTCAGCTCGTCAAAAACTGCTGATTCGTGGTGATGCCGAGCTTATTGGCAAAATCTTAGGTAAGCTGCCTTCTCTAAGCGTTCAAGGCATCAAGGCAGATACCGAGACGGGCCTATCCGAGGTAGTGATTGCACTTCGAGAGGATGTCCGCGAAGCAGTTTTTTTCGCTATGGCAAAGGCGAAAATGCCAATCCTTCAGATGTCACCGATGGATCTGAGCCTGGAGGAAATCTTTCTCAATCTCACTACATCGGAGGATTGATGCTCGCGCTGTTGAAAAAAGAACTAAGGCAGTATTTTCTCACCCCAAACGCTTGGATCTTTCTATCGGTATTCCTTTTCATATCGGGAATCATGTTTTCAATTCAAATGGTTTTCCCGGGAAGTTCCCAGTACTCCGTATTCCTGGGCAATTTGCCCTTCATATACCTCTTTGTCATTCCCTTTCTAACTATGCGCGCCTTCGCCGAAGAGCGAAAATTCATGACCGATCAACTTCTATTCACCGGGCCCACGCGGCTTATGAGCATTGTAGTTGGCAAATTTTTATCCGCTCTAATTGTGTATCTCGCCACGATCGTTCTTACCTTCACCTACCCTCTGCTCCTGAGCATCCATGGGAAGCTGGACTGGCAGGTAATATTTGGCACCTATATTGGTTTTATCCTCCTGGGCATGTCCTTCATCGCCATTGGAATTTTCGCTTCCCAGCTAACCGAAAACCCCCTAACCTCGGCCGTGCTTTGTTTCTGCATAATTATGCTGACTTTTCTGGCAGACTTCATACGCCGCTACATGCCCTCTAGCGAAACTTCGGGCCTAGTATGGGCAATTATTCTTACCCTTATCCCTCTTTACTGGCTGTACTCGGCCGGCAAGAATTGGTTTGTTACCATGCTGGCTGGATTTGTCCTAGCCACTTTGCTTCTGCTGCTTTGGCTTTTCGGGAAGGATTTATTCTCGGGATTCATCGGAAGAAGTCTGGGCTGGCTTTCGCTAACCCGCCGCTTTCTAACCTTTTCCATGGGCATCTTGAGTCTGGATGCAATCGTGTTCTACTTGAGTTTCTCTGGATTTTTTCTATTTCTCACGGTGATGGGACTCGAGAAACGGCGATGGAATTAGTGTGTTGCATATGAAGACTATTCGTTTGGATTTCAAAACCTATAATGCAGGGATTTCGGCGCTTATCACAATAGCCGTTCTTGTTGGATTCATTCTAATCAACCTGCTCATCAGCGAGTTGAATTTAGAGGCCGATCTTACTCCAAAAAAGCTTTACAGCCTGAGCATGGAGACTGAAACCCTGCTTGAAGACTTGGAAATACCGGTGGAAATACTTGTTCTCTCCACGCCTGGCGAGGAATCCGAATCTTTGATGAAAACGTTGGAAAAGTATAACAATTTCTCTCGTTATATCGAAGTTAGAACGATCGACCCCGATAGGAATCCAGGCCGGATATCCCGATTCACAAGCGGAAAGAGCTCGATTTCCAGAGGCGCCGTGGTTGTAGATTCCGGTGTTTTTTTTCGGGTTATCAATCCGGAAGATTTCTATGATTTCACCTACGATCAATTAGGCAGGCAGCAGATTACAACGCAAAGAATTGAGCAGCAACTTAGTGCGGCTATTGCATATGTGTCCTCTGGCCGCACTCAAAAAATCTACGAAATCAGCGGCCATCAGGAAAGCCCGCTTTCAGAATTGGGATACATGGAGTTCCTCAGGCGAGCTAACTTTGAACTCGAGGAAATCTCCCTAATACTTTACGCAATCCCCGATGATGCAACCCTGCTCACTTTGATTGGGCCGAAATTGGATATCTCCGAGGCAGAAGCAAATAAATTGAATTCTTATCTTGAAAACGGTGGTAAACTATTTGTCGCCTTGGATCTAACGTATAATCCCATGCCGAATATTATTGAACTTTTGAGAAAATGGGATATTGAAGTTCTGCCGGGGCTCGTAATGGAATTTCAGAAAAATCGCTTGATTGCGGAGTTCAGCGACAATCCCTTCATATTTGCTCCCATGGTTTTGAATCATGAATCGCTTATTCCACTCACCCAGGCGAAGCTGGTTCCCGTTTTTCAGGCCTCGATGGGCTACAGACGAACTCAGGCACAGCAGAAGCGCTTGGAATATACTTCTTTGTTAGCCAGTTCGGATGCTTCCAGGCTGCGCATGGAGCTCAGTGGCGAAAATTCCGGCAATCCTATGCAGTTACCAAGTGATTTACAAGGGCCGGTGGATGTGGCAATTGCGGTTCGCGAGCTGGATGCGGGGAATCACGAATCGGAGGGAGCGGGACTTGTGGCGCTTGGCAGCGCGAGTAGTCTTGCCGGTTTAGGATTCCTTGGTCCAATTAGGGCAAATACGGATTTGGTGATTAATCTGCTTAGCTGGATTACTCGCTACGAGTCCTCCTTGCTTGTGCCGCCCAAGAGCCTGTACCGGCTCCCCCTGCAAATCAATATGGTGAACGGCATTGTGTATACTGTGATAACCGTGATTGTTATTCCGCTGCTATGCCTGGGAATCGGTTTGGTAATTCACTTCTATAGACGCAACCGATGACCGAGAAATCCGTGGCATTATTCTCCTCGCTGGGCGTTCTTGCTGCACTGATTATCGTATTTGTCATTTCCCGTTTTCTGCCTGAATCGCCAAAGCCCTCGGATTATGATTCTGTTAGTTCGATAATGCTAACGGATATAGAGGAGGAAAAACTTCGTTCGGTGGCCGTACAGCGTGTGGATGGGGGTTTCAATTTCGAACTCGACGAAGACGGTAATTGGATTCTATCCGACCTACTCTTCCGCCTGAACTCGGATGAGGTTAAACGAGTTACAGGAATGCTTTCTTCCATCGAATCCGGGGAAATCATAAGTAGGGGGCTGGATAGGAATCGTCTTCCAGAATTCGGCCTCGATAGTCCGGCGGCAAGAATTGTTGTTACCGACAAAGCTGGCGATTCGGAGGTAGTGGAGGTTGGAAGTGGGAGTCCTGTTAGTGGGCAGCGTTATGCGCGACGTGAAGATTCCTATGACGTAGTTTTTCTTCCACCCGCGGTTACGGAAATAGTGTTTATGGATGGCAGCGATTTTAGGGATAGGACTCTGCCCATGCCGAACCTAGATGAGATTGAGAGGCTGGAATTTCGTAGGAAGGGAAGGGTATTTCAAATGGTTTCTAGCGAGGAACCGAATCCTTATGTCAGCTCGGCAAACTACTATGTTGTAACCAAGCCTTGGCAGGGTAAGCATTATCTGGATGAGGGAAATTTCCGAACACGAATCAGAGAGGAGGCCCCTCCCCCAACAACAGTGCTCACCTATTTGGATAACGAGAATCCAAGAAGCGCGAAATTTGGCTTGGCCGATGAGAAGGCTGATATGCTGTATATATCGGATAGGAACAGTACGGTTTTGCACCTAATACTCGGGGCCTCCGATGGTGAGGGAAACCGCTATGCCCGTCTGGGTGATAGAAACGAATCGCTTTTCAAGTTAAGTGAATCCGAACTCGGATTTCTGGACACCGAACCATTCCATTTAACGAGCAAGTTTGTCTTTTTGGGTTCTATCGAAAGGGTGGCGAGGGTAAGAATCGAGGTAGACAAAGAGGCCTGGATACTCACTCGAATCGAAAGAGGCGAAACTGAAAGCATCAAAGACGATTTATTCTTAGTAGATGATACGGAAATTACATTCGAGGAATTTTCATCTCTTTTTCAGAAATTGATAGGAATTTCCCGGGAAGGGCAGATTCAAGAAGAACACATTCGCTTAGAACCGGAGATAAGAATAACTATTACCAATTCGAAGACTGGTGTGGATCCATTGCTAATCAGCTACTGGAGCTATGACAATGTGTACTATCAGGTGGGCATGGATACCGAAGAGCCTGAGTTCCTAGTTGGCCGCTATCAAGTGCAAGAACTGATAAACCACCTGATGGCCCTATCCTAGGGCATGAGGTTGGTAGGCAAGCTGCGGCGGTTGAACCTGGCCGCGGCCAAGGGCCGCCCGTCATTCCGGTAAGACCAGCGCACGAAAGCGGTGCCTGATACATCTTCAACGGGCCGCCTATCGATGCCGAAGTTGCGTCGTTCTGTCACGCGGCCATACTTATCGTAAACCCACTCATAGACTGCCACTCCTTGAGAGTCGGCGCGAAGCTGGCCATATAGGCCAAATTGATGCTGCTCGATTTCATGATTCTCATCACCGTAAATCCACCGATATTCGGCAATGCCCTGATTATCCTCGGAGAATTTATCGGCAAAATTATAATGCCGTTCCCATATCCTCTTCCCGCTCTCGTCATATCCCCAGCGGTACACGGCAACACCTGCAGCATCGTTCGCCAGAGTTTCCCAGTCGTCGTAGCTAGCGGCTTCAAGCAGGTTTCTGTTTTCGTCAAATACATAGCGATAGCGAGCGATTCCCCATTGATCGGCCTTTGTCTGATCGTCGGTGCCGAATGTGGTTGAAGCTATTATGAGTCCTCTTTCGTCATATTCCCACCGATAGGAAGCCATTCCGAACTCATCTTCGCAGAGCTCGCCAAACTCATCGAAATTGAGCTGTTCCAATTCGTTGCCCTGAACATGGTGAATCCATTTATACGTGGCAACTCCAAAAATATCCTTAATCGGCATTTCATCCGCATCGAAATTGGATTGTTCTATAGAATTCCCTGATTCGTCGTATTTTCGACGATAAACTGCAACATTGTTGGAATCGGCACGCAGCTCGGCCCCGGTTCCTAGACGCCGCTCTTCCAGAACCAGCCCCTTATTGTCTCTGTCGAATTCAATGGATGCCGATCCATCCGCACCGAGAACCGGAGCTCCCAGTATCCCTATCCTGTCTTCCCTAATCACTTCACCCTTGGCATTTCTGGTATATAAGAGGCCGTGTATGCCTTCACCGCGCTGCACTGTTTTTAGCCCGTTCATATCGTAGTAGCGAAGGCCAAGCAGTCTATCAGAACTGTCCCAGGTATAACGGATTTCACCAATGCCTCGACTATCTTCTATCCTGGCGCCTGCCATATCGAAGAATTTCTCATTGGCGCGACGCCCCTTGGCATCTAGAGTCCACAGTCTAAGGGCTACTCCATTCTTGTCGGCGATTAGATTTCCGTACTGATCGTAGTGGAATACGCCGGAGGCTAAGCCCCTCGCATCAAGCTGTACTCGCCGCGACCAAACCCCCATTTCATCCGACACGGCAAGCCCCTTGGAATCCGTGTTCCTCCGGTGCACATATCCTAGTTCGTATTCAAGCTCTATTCGAACCACGCCGTAGAATGGATCAGCGAGAGATCTGCCGGAGCGGCTGTAGCTTACTTCCACTAAGCGGCCATTCGTATCGTAGCTAAACCTATATGCGTTGGAAAATTTCGCCTCGCTGGATTTGATTTGTTCGATGCCCACGATGCGTTCATATGAATCTACCTCGATCCGGCGATACCACGCCTCTTTGGCGAATACAGTTGGGGCAGCGGATGCACAGACGATTCCGAGGTGAGTTGCGATGGCGCTTATCAAAGCTAGGTAGCTGAAAATCCTTTTCACTGCTCCGATAATCGGCAGATACTATGCGGGCTCTTAGAGAAGTTCCCCAGTCTAATTTATTTGCCTTAGCGCGTGGGCGAGTTGGGTTAGGGTTCTTAGCTGCGCGGTACTTTGCGCGCGCTCACGGCGCTGCCGTTCATCGTCGCGATATTTGAAGAGCATCTCTTGAATTCTTCGCGGTTTTGATACGTTTTTAAGAGCGATGTCAGCGGCGCCGCCGGTGGTTACCAGTATTACGCTTCCGTAGCCGAGTATCAATGAAAGCATTCCCCTTTGCTCAGTGCGAATGTTTTGCAAAGAGGTTATTTCTATCTGATGCCGGAACACGTTGTTTCCAAATGGCCTGCGATGAAATCTTGTTATATATCCCTGGGAGGCTGTGAAGAAGTCATTGCGCCAAATCTCAAAGCGGTAGACTATCCATATAAGCAAGGCTAAGAGGACGGCGAAGTGGAAGATCCTTGGTGCCGATAAAAGGAAAACTATGATGCTTAGCGTCAGCGAAATCAGAATTTGGCCAAGTAGCATTACTGGGCTCTTCCGAACTTTTAGCGTTGCGGGTTTGACTAAGCGCCTAGTGCCCTGATTGGAACGAAGCATTCGGGGCCTGCGTTCTCCAAGGCCGCTGCCTTCGAGGGTTCTTCGCATCTCCTCGCGTTCACGCCCGCTCATTCTCGCCGTTGTGCGCTCCTGCAGCTTTTGAATTTCTTGGGCGAGCGCGTTGGGGGCGTCTATGTTCTCGAGTATCAATTCGCCCTCAAGCGCGGCTGTTTTAATCCTTATGGTTCCTATTTTAAGCAGGTGATTCACTGTGCCCCTTTGATCGATGCTGACACCCTGAACTTGATCAATTGGAACATGGCGAGTCTCGATTGCTAGGCTCCTCCAGTCGAAGCGGCGGGAAATTATTGAATCGGTTTCGATTTTGTATGCGGCGCCAAAATTTCTGGCGCCGAAGATGCATAGCCATAGGAGTAAGTTTGCCGGCAAGCATAAAACGATTAGAGGGGATATTGCGGCTACACCGCGCGAGGCGATGTATATTAAGAATACCGCGAGAGTCGTGAGCGAAAAACCTAGGATAGCCGGTTTGGCGGACGGCCTAACTGTTCTTCGGTTTTTTCCAGGAACGGAACTGAGTTCTAAGCTCTTTAAGAAGCCAGTCCGAAGGCGACCCTGGGAATCATAGCGAGGCCTTAGCGCTCGGCGTATAGCGCCTTTAGAACAAAGCTCCAATAGGGCCGCTCTTGTCCAACGCAGCCAGCGAGTATACTCTACCGCTCGAAGGGTATATTCCAGAGATTGCGGCATGCTTAATTTCTCCTCGCCCCAGAGGTCTCCTTGCAGCCAATTTCTTCGAAGGCCCTTGCTATCGCAAGATTCAAGTCTGCCTTGGAGAACCAAGATTACCTCCTCTCCTGAATCACCCGGATGGAATAGCCGTGAGTTTGCCGGCGCCTCCCAGAGTTCGGCTGCTGCCATCAGTTTTTTCCTATTGCGCTCGGATAGACGTAGAAAGGCGGGGTGCATCGGGAGTTTTGCTTCGTCCATACCTTCGACTATCGGCCTAGTTTTGAGGTAAATTATTGAATTCCGGCATTCTCACACAGTAGGCAGTGAAGCTGGGCTCCTATGGCAAGTTGTTACTGCTGCGGCGATTTCATTAGAACTAGATAGAGGCGGCTGATTGCTCGTCCGGAGCTTTCAGCGCCAACGGCCTATCGAAAATGATTTTCCAAAGCATGGCCTGCGCCAACGGCGAACGTGCTCGAATACTATCTAGGGGACTTCTCCGGATAGTTGAAGGCTCAGCGCGAGTAGTCCTGTCCTTCACGACACGTTTGCCCTGCTCTAAGGGCGGAATTGACGGTCTTCCCTCGAGCAGACTATTCGGTGGTTTTACTCTTTCAACTGGCGGGCTTAGCGATTCAATTGGGTTCATTTTCTTGGCCTTATTGAGGAATCCGATCATCTGCTCGCTCTTCGGGAAGATCTCTTGTCGCCTCGATGTCAACACGTCAAGTTTCTTGCCCGCTCGCATCGAAGCGCCGCTACTTGTTTTCAGTTCACCTCGCTTCGATGTCAACTTGTCAAGTTCTTTCCTTTTCCGCTTTCTAATCCTCACCACTAACTGCAGTATCCAGATAAGCCCCACAAATACGGGTATGAGAGAAATCAATACGTCTAGTACGTCTCCCACGGACTAATCCCTTGGTTGATTATCGGACTGCTCGCCCAGGCTTCGCCTCATATCGGTGTCAGCCTGAATATTCCTAAGACGGTAATAGTCCATGATTCCCAGGTTGCCATCCCTGAACGACTGTGCAATCGCCATAGGAATTTTCGCCTCGGCCAAAACTACCTTCGCCCTGTTTTCCTGTACCTGGGCAACCATTTCCTGCTCCCTCGCCCTAGCAACGGCCCGCCGCTGCTCTGCCTCGGCCTGAAATCGCCGCGTATCCGCTTCCGCTTGGTCCGCTTGCAGCTTTGCGCCAATATTGGAGCCCACATCCACATCGGCAATATCAATCGAGAGAATCTCGAAGGCTGTTCCCGCATCCAAGCCCTTCTCCAGAACTCTCTTTGAAATCTGATCCGGATTCTCAAGCACGTCCTTGTAGGTATTGGCCGAGCCGATAGTAGTAACTATTCCTTCGCCAACTCTGGCAATTATCGTTTCCTCTGAGGCGCCACCGACTAGAGCATCAATATTCACCCGAACAGTCACTCTAGCCTTAGCCTTCAATTGAATGCCATCCTTCGCAACCGCGTCGATAGTGCTCTTGCCGGTTTCGGGATTAGGGCAGTCTATCACCTTGGGAGTTACGCTGGTTCTTACAGCCTCCAAAACATCCCGACCTGCCAAATCGATCGCAGTAGCTTGTTGGAAGGGTAGCCCGATGCCGGCCTTCGATGCCGCAACAAGGGCCTGTGCAACCTTGGCCACATCGCCGCGAGATAGGAAATGAGTTTCCAGTCCATCCGTGTGTATGGGCAAACCGCCCTTCACCAGCATAATCCTACTGTCAACCATTATGCGAGGATTTACCCTGCGCAGCCACATGCCAATTAGCCGCCCAAGGCTCACTCTTGCGCCCGATACAAGGGCTCTAAGCCATAAACCAAAAAATTTAATCAAGACAATCAAGAAGATTAGGGCTGCAAGACCCAAAACAGCCCATAACAGAATAAAAACAAGAGTCATATATCCTCCAGGGCTGCAACCACAGCCTTTACGCCATCAATTCGCCGAACCACAACTCGGGTATTCTTCTCACAGTACTCACCTTCGGTTTCGGCAACATACACTCCGAATTCGAAGCGCACCTTTCCAACAGGCCTCAAGTCGGTTACCGTCACGCCGATGGCGCCAATCGTAACGGGGCTGTTCTCCTCCCCTTTCAAGGTCTCAATTTCTTCCGGGCGCTTTACCTTATTTTTGTGCCGGCGCCACGATTTTCCAGCATAGCCTAAATCACCAGGAGCATGAAGTATCAAGCGGCTAAATAGGCTCGCCCTCGGTACAAAGGTCATAATCACTCCTATAAGAATAATTCCGCCGATTACACTGGCTCCAACTATACTTAGACTCCTTCTAAGTACGCCCCACTGCCAATCGAACTGGGGCCAGACGAAATCTTGCTGACTCAACACAAGGGCTCCCAGAATCAGCACAATGCCTGCAATCCCGGCAACGCCAAATCCAGGAATAACAAAAAATTCCAACAACAGGAGAACTATTCCGGCCAGAAACAACAAAATCTCTATTGCCCCTAGGTTTCCCATCAAACCACTCGAACCAAACACAATCGCGAAGCAAATAAGAGCAATGGTTCCAGGAACACCGAATCCGGGACTCGTAATCTCAAGATACAGGGCAACCAGTCCAGCAAGCAGCAGCAGACTTACCATGGCTCCGCTAGTAAGAAAGGTGACTATAGAATCCGCCCTACTCTTCTCCAGCACCACGGTATCCTCAGCCATGTACCCGAAATTGGCTAACAATTCTTCCCGTGTCTGAGCGCTGCCTGCTGATACCCCATAACGTTCCATTTCCCCGGCAGTTAGCGTTAGGAGCTTGTCCTTATCGCTAACGGTTTTCCCAATCTCAAGTTGGATATTCTTCCTCTCCATCGCCTCAATGTCCGCCTCAGTCAATAGCGACTCGGAACCATCAACGATTACCTCCTTGAGAACTACATCAGCATCCACCATCGCAAGCGCGACTCCGATGGGATATCCGTTTTTCTCGGCCAAGGCAGCCATTTGACCCCTTACCGCGCTCACCGTTTTTTCCTCGGCGGCCTGAACCCCTTCTGTGGTTTGATACACCGGCGCGGCCGCTCCGATTGAAGTTCCCGGAGCCATCCAGAGTTCCGAACAGGAAAATGCCATAAGTGCGCCAGCCGACCAGCTCACCCCACGTCCTCCGCTATCAGCAGGAACGTAAGCAACAGTTTTGGCCCAGGTGGCAGAGCCAATCTTGCTGGCAATTTCCAAGGCCGTGTCCACGCGGCCGCCAAAGGTATCGATTTCTACAATCACCGTCTCCGCGCCTGCCCTTTCGGCTTCCTCAAGAGAACGCCCCAGGAACACACCGAGGTATCGATCAACATCTTCCCTTAGAGGTATAACATATACCTTAGCAGGAGTTACCTCCGGCTGTGCAATTAATGCTGAAATAGTAAGGAGATGAGAAACACCTAAAAGGAGTAAGTGAGGTCTCATGCGTCAATCATGAGAGCAACGGCAAACTAAGTCAACACTGAATCCCGATTCCATCCAATCGCCTTTTTGGATAACATTGATAACGTGTATTCCAATCTTGCTCACCCAACCAGAAGGGTATTTCATTCCCCCCACTTGCGTTTAAGAATGCCGCTGCCGATTATTGAGAGCGGATAGACTAATGCCGATACCACTAATTCATCCCGACAGCCGATTCAAAGTTTTATGGGAATTTTATGTTCTATTCATCACCATAGCGGCGACAATTATTGCTCCGCTTATCGTGGTATTCAAAATTCCAATATCCTCTAATCTTATCGCACTGGATGCTCTGATAACTCTCACATTCATCGCCGACATCGTTATCCAATTCAACACAAGCTACAGTGTCAGGCATAAGCAGATAAGCGATCGCAAATCGATAGCCATGCGCTACATCAAAGGATGGTTCATACTCGATCTCTTTGCCACCATACCCTGGGCTTTTATAACTAGCCGGCAATTAATCCTTAGCCGCATATTTCGTTTCTTCAGGCTCAATCGCCTTCTAAAACTCTTTGGGAGCTCAAAGACACTGCGGCGAGCAAGACAATTAAGCTTTGTCAATCCCGCCTTTATGCGATTATTCATGCTGGTATTCTGGATTCTAGTGGCGGCCCACCTTGTGGCCTGCGGATGGATTTATATAGGAGGAGTCGGCAGATATACCTCTTCCGGAGATTACACATCCAATGGAGCTGTGTATCTGGAAGCCTTCTACTGGACCATCACCACTTTGACTACGATAGGCTACGGCGATATTACCCCCGACAATCCTATTCAATTCATCTACGTCATAGTTGTAATGCTAATGGGAGCAGCAACCTATGGATTCATAATCGGCAATATCGCCAGTATTATTGCCAACTTGGACATCTCCAAAAGTCGATTCAGGGAGAAGGTAGAAAACATCGACACCTTTCTGAAATATCGCAATATACCGAGTCAACTTCAAATCCGAATTCACGACTATTACGATTATCTGTGGGAGAGCCGCAGGGGCTACGAGGAATCGGAATTGCTATTGGATTTGCCGAAGCCGCTTAGAACTCAAATCGCCTTCTTCCTAAATCGGGATATAATAGAAAAGGTACCTCTTTTCAAGAAAGCCAGCCACGAGTTTATAAGAGATATTATCTTGAACCTCAACCCGGTTATATACACCCCGGGAGACCAGATAATCACCTATGGAGAGATTGGTTATGAAATGTACTTCATCAGCCAGGGAGAGGTTGAGGTATTAAACGAAGAACAAACAACAACTTACGACACTCTTTCCTCAGGCCAGTTTTTCGGCGAAACAGCCCTCCTGCTAAGCAGTCCAAGAAACGCCACCGTGATAGCGAAGGATTATTGCGATCTCTATGTGCTCAATAAGGAAACCTTCGACAGTATACTTCAGCGCTACCCAACCTTTGCAAAAAACGTTGAAGAGCTATCCGCCAAGAGGCTCAGCGGATCGAGAACAGAAGTACAAGTTCAACTCAAATCGGGGATAGAAACAGCTAAGCAAACCGAGTTTTCAGCCATGAAACCCGGCAGGCCCTCTGCTCCTGGTTATAAGGCTTCAGAGAATAACGCCATCGAACTCGGCTGGCTGCCGATGGATAATGCCGAAAATTACGAGCTGATACGCAAAAAAGCCGAAGAGACTAGGTGGAAACTGATGGATTCTGCAATCACGGGAGTTAGCTATATAGATTCTCCGGCGCCAATTGGGAGAGTTGCATACCGCATCCGCGGAAAGAACAGGAACGGGAGCGGTCCTTGGAGCGCGTCCCTAGTCGTGAGGATATCCAGGAAACCATCACAGGCAACTCCTACGGCGCCTAAGGAACATGAATCAGCTCCCTAGGCTTTGATCCATTTGCCGGACCAACGATGCCTCGGCGCTCCATTTCCTCAACCAGTCTTGCCGCCCTGTTGTACCCAAGCCTCAACCTCCTTTGAAGATAAGACGCCGAAGCCTTACGGGAGCTTACAACTATCTCGACGGCCTTCTCGTAAACGGGATCGTCGCCATCGCCCTCCTGAAACAGTTCCTCATCCTCATCTTCGATAAACATCTCATGGTCTATATAATCAGGCTCGCCTAGAGACTTCACATAATCGGCCATTCGTTCTATCTCGTTCTCGGCAAGAAAGGCGCCCTGCATTCGGGAAGGAAAGGGATCCCAGGCCGAAGTAAACAACATATCTCCCCGTCCGAGAAGTTTCTCCGCTCCCACTGCATCGATAATAATGCGGCTATCGGTTTTACCTGCCACCATAAAGGCAATTCGACTTGGAAAATTCGCCTTGATAAGCCCCGTAATCACATCCACTGAGGGTCTTTGCGTGGCAAGAACAAGATGAATGCCAACGGCCCGGCTCATGGCTGCCAAACGAGCAACGATGGCCTCCAAGTCTTTCCCGCTTGTGGCCATCAAATCGGCAAATTCGTCAACAATAACCAAGATATAAGGCATCGGCTCTATCGCGAATCTCCTCTCCCTAATTCGCATATTGAGAGACTTTATATCTCGAACTCCCTGGGAATCCAAGAGAGAATAGCGTCGCTCCATTTCATAAAGGCACCACTGGAGCGCCTGAATCGCCTTTTTCGTATCGATAATAACCGGAGTCAAAAGGTGCGGAATACCATTGTATAGTTTCAGCTCAACAATCTTTGGATCAACCAAAAGCAGTTTGACATTCCGCGGATCGCGAGAATAGAGCACAGAGGCAATGAGGGAATTTACACAGACGGACTTACCCGATCCGGTAGCACCCGCTATCAAAAGATGTGGAGTGCGGGTTAGGTCGATTACTTGGTTTCCACCGCTGATATCCTTACCCAGTATCACCGGAATTTCGGCATCAGATTCTCGGAACTCTTCAGATTCCAACAGCGAACTGAATGAAACAATCGCCCGCTTCTCGTTTGGCACCTCAATGCCAACCGCATGTTTCCCGGGAATCGGGGCAATAATTCGAACTCGGCTTGCCGCTAAACGCAGTGCAATATTGTCTTGAAGATTTACGATACTGCTCAGCTTCACTCCAGGAGACGGCAGGAGTTCGAACATGGTAATAACCGGACCCTTGCGAATACCGGTTACCCTCGCATCTATCTTGAATTCCTTTAAAGTCTGCTCGAGAATGCTCCCGGCCTTTCGGGTTGCCTCGTCAACCGCGATAACACATGGTTCCGGATACAGGTTTAGGAGTCCCTCAACCGGCACATGATAGCTCCCTACTGAAGACACAGTTGTCTGCATGGAATCAATCGCTTCCCTTCCTCGCGGATCGAGTTTCTCGGAAATGCTTTCATAGTCATCGGACGACTTTGCATCAGCGGCACTCGAATTGGAATCCAACACACGGGACACGAAATCCGAAATTTCCGGCTCCGTCACTGTCGATCCGGGGAGGGCCGGCTTTTCGGGGGGTTCCTGCAGGGGAGGTTCACCGTTTTCAGAAGGACGTTCAGGAAAGGAAGGAAGGGGTATTTCATTGACAAACTCCCCGCTCGGAGTTGTGGAGTTGCTTTCGGTTTCGGTGCTAAAAAAGCCGATCACTCCTTTTATGATTCTGTTTATTTCTTTTTTGGTAAACAAACTGTGGCCGGGGCCATCAAGATATCTACTTAGTCCGATAATCCCGGTTATCTCAATCGCAAGGAGAAGCAAGAGTAGCAAAATCGCCGGGAATCGACCAAATGCCGCAGCTAAAACCCTTGGCGCGAGCATTGTGGTGTTGTCGAAAACGACTTGGAAGAATATAGCCGAAGTAATGAAGGGGATGGGAGAAATCCACAGCAGGATCATTGTCTTCCTAGGCAGTCGATTCGACTTGGTAAGAAATCCACAATACATCAGTAAAAACGGGATATAGAGCGACGAAAAGTTGAACCGGCTAACAAGGAAGGCTCCCGGCCTCACTAGCGCGCTGCTGCCTCCAAGCGCGGATACAGATATAGCTATAAAAAAGTACAGAGCTAAGAGAAAGCTAATCACAGATAGATAGGCATACTTACCTGAACCCGAGAACATCAACAGGAGCCTCCTCCCCCGATTATCGGAATCTCTGATTTGCGGCTTAGCGAAGCTGAGGAGCAGTCAGATGGGATTTGGCAGCAGGCGCCCCAAGGGTTCAGAAACCAAAGCGAAGCAAACCCATTATACTCACCGGAATCAGGTATATGGCGAAGAGCCACAATCTTCCCTTAGCAACAAGCCATAGCAGGACTTTCAGCGATGCATACCCGATAATCAACGCCGAGGCAAAACCCACCGAGAGAGAGCCAATCGACACGACATTCGAAAGCTCCGCGGCATCTCTTAAAGAAAATAAAAAGGCAGCGACTACCGCCGGAATCAAAAGCAAGAAAGAAAATTCACCGACAACTTTTCTATCCATCCCAACTATAAGACCAGAGGCAATCGTAATACCCGAACGGCTGATTCCAGGAAGAACAGCGAGACCCTGAGCGGCGCCCATAACAAGCGTCCCAATCCAGGAAGGCCTCTCAAGCTTCTTCCCTCCCTTGATAGTAGCCGTGGAAAGAAGTATCAGAGCCGTAAGCATAAGAAAGGCTGAAACTATTGCCGGTGATTCGCGAACTCCCAAACCTGACACGGCATAAGCAACTATCACGGTAATGGCCGTGGCCGCGATTAAGCGCAGCATTAGTCTTAGATTAGTACTATCCTCCTCCCGGGTTCGGCGACCGAGAAAGCGAAACAGCGATGTAAGAAGCTCTTTGATTCTCCGCCTAAATATCCAAACTACCACCAGCAAGGTTGCTACATGAAGAAGCACGTCGAAAAGAACCGGCACCTCGCCCAAGTCCATCAGAGTTCGCGCGAGTACCAGGTGGCCCGAAGAGGAAATAGGAAGAAACTCGGTAAGACCTTGGATCAAACCCAGCAAGGCAGCCTGCAGAACAGTCATTCAATTCACCTAAAAGAGACCAGTCCCCAAGATTCATGAAGAAGCCGAGGTGTCTTCCCCTCGTAAAGATATGCATACATAGTGGCGGCGGAAAAAACCTTGCCAACATAACTGCGGGGTTCCTCTATCGGGATGCTGGCTCTGAAAAGATCTTCACTCAAATCGGGCTGGTTCCGGCGCCATTTTCGCAGATTGCCGCCCCCTGCATTGTACGAAATTAGAACATCCGTCCATCCATTTGTCCATTCTCTGGACCCCAGCCAATTCAGGTAGGCGACAGATAGCAAGAGATTGATCTCAGGGTTCATAGGATCCGAATCCTCCGGAAGTTTGAGGCGGCCAATCCATTCTCGCCACGTGTCAGGCATGAACTGGCCTAAACCCATAGCGCCAGAGCGGCTTATTGCATTGGTATCCCATGCACTCTCGGTACGCACCAGGCCCGTCAATATCTCCGGCGATATCCCTCCCCTAACAGCTATATCCGCAGCTAGTTTTCCATATGGAAGCGGGTATCGAATTAGCAAGTCTTCCCTAGTAGGGGTGAAATCTTCACTGGCCCAAAGCAAATTCACCAATCTAATAGACAATCTCGGCCGCGACAACGCAATTGCTTTGGCTGTCATTCTTATGGTTTTGGCGGAATAACCTTGGGGATTCTTTAAAATCTCACTTACCGACAGATCGAAGAGACCCCATCTAAGAAAAAGTTGAATAATCAGATCATTTTCACTATCTTCGAAATAAGTCTCTTCGTATGAAGCGGCAGGGAAATCCCGATGAAGTAAACCGGCCGCCCTCAGTCCCGACCAGCTAAAAGGCGCCGAATCCGCGGCAATTTCAAGATATTTCTCCACTTTAACTCTCGAATTCAATCGATCCTCAAAGACAGCGCTCGCTAAGACCAAGGCCCCATCAGCTCGAGCCACCGAAGGCCATACACTTCCCCACTCCCCATAGATAAACTCTAAAAACTTCCAATCGCCATCTCGAACACAGCGATGAATGAATAATTCCAAGCGATCTTCAAAACGTCTCGGTTTATCCCACAATTCGAAAACGGTCGTAAGCGCCGAAATCTTCTCAAACTTCGTTGCGCTCGAATCGCTTTGCAGCGCTCGAAGCCCAAACCATAGGGCCTTATCCGCATCTAGGCCCTTGGGAACACTCAGAACGCCTTCGAAGAAAGAAGTCGATGCGGCTCTGAACTCTTTGAGTCCCCAATAGAGGAGGCCCGCCTGGTAAGCTGCCGCATAAGACTCGAATCCCTCAAGTTTTGAGGCCTCTTGGATAAGGCGATTTGCCCACTCTTCCTCCCTGCCTAGCATTATCGCGGCCCGTCTAATCTCAGCGAAAACCGGAGGCATCGCCGAATAATTCACCGCCATTGGTCCCGATGCGCCATTTTCCAGCCAAGCCCGGTAGGCATCCAGAGCCAAAGCAGCCTCCCCTTCCGAGAAGTACAACCTGGCTTCCACCAAGCGTTTGGACTGTAAACCGAACTCCTCATTATGCCTCAGTGGACTTAGGGCAGTAGGTTCGGAGCTTTCCACAATGAACTGCCCTAGTAACTCCATCTCATTCCCATCCAATTTCCCCAAATTCAGCTTCGCAATCAGCACCGGAGCCTCCCAGCTTGCCCCCGTAAAGCCTTTCATTTCCCTGGCCAGCGTCCTCTCTCTACCCTTTGCAACCAGTACCGCAATCCTTGCCCGCCGGAGACTCCTGCCATGCCTTCTCTCGGCTCTCCTCAATACTCTCAAGGGGTTCGCCAGCGCAGCAGGGTTCTCTATCAGCATAGCTTCCAAGGACAAAATTCCATACGGAGCTGCATCCCTGAGCGCCGAGCGCATTCGTAACTCGTCCGACAACTCGTCGAAGTCCCAATAATCGGCCGCTTCCGCCAACGCAAACCAAGCTCCTTCCCCTCCGCTCCCGGCAATTCGATAGAGTTCTGAAGTCGAGCCCTCCGCCGCCGCCTGCAGCAATTTATCAAGCTCTAAGGTGGAATCTGGAATTCGTTTCCCCGCTGATGCCAGAGGAGCGCAATCAGCAAAAAGAGCAATGGCACAAAGAGATAAATATCGAATAGTTTTCAAATTACTGACAATTCGGCCGCCGAACGCGAAATAGGCGGCGGTAGTAATTCGTGCTCGCCCCAATCGGTTACCAACCGTACTAGCCAGAATGCGATGGCTAGGCCAAGTGCTACATATAAAACTCCCAAAAACCATCGCAGTCCTACGCGAGATCGCAAAACTCGTTTGGACGAGGAACCTTGTATTCCAACACCTGGAACTTGCATCTTCAAATTCTCCACCCTCCCGCTCGCTTCATGCCGAACCGTCACCGACAAATTCCCTTTAAAAGCTAACTTAGCCTCAAGTAAAAGCTCAACATCTCCAGCGGGAAGGTTTTCAAACTTAATCACCCCGATACGAATCGGCTTTGATGCGCCTGAGGCATGATGGTAGAATTCGATATCCGCTTCATCCTGATTCTGCGAAGCCGGTGTTAGCAGAAACCGTCGTGAATCCCTATCTCCACGCTCAAAGATAGTATAATGCTCACCATTCGCCAAACGAATGCTGATCCACCTGTTATCCCCTCTCATGGAAATAATCCTAGGATTGCCGCCCCATGTCGTCAAGCCTGCGTTTCCCTAACAAATAGGGAGCGCCATAATGCGGCATGCAAGGACTTACCCTAATCACTCCCATTGCAATATTGTGAGTTCACGCGCTGATAAGCGCGATTCTACAAAGAAGCAATAGGAGGGGGCAAAACCGGCGAAATTCCATCAAGGCAAACTACCGATTGGCCGAGATATTCAATCAAACCCACCAGCCTAGCCGCACGCTAACGGGTGCAGTCTCGCCCCAGAAAAAAGCGAAGAGGTAGTCCGATTTGGTCTCTACGCAGGTCCTAAAGAACGCCTGTGTCGGTCGCAGCTTCCATTTTACTCACCGGAATCTACTTACAGGAGGCAGAGCATTTCGCTAAAAATGCCCTATCAAGCCAATCGATAGGCAGAAACTAACAGGGTATTTAGAGACCATCAGCCTAAACTCCATAGTTGGCCGATGATGTGCTGTTCAAAGTCGAATCATTACCAGGTGCCTTTGTTCATTTAAACCCGGAATCTCCAATCGCCGGGACTCGCAGCGGGCAGCGTATCCTTCAAGCGCTCTAAGTTCCCTCCTAACAGAGCTTTCTCGGCCCTTATAGGCCACAATTGTTCCGTCCGGCCTAAGAAGTCCACCCAGAATACTCAGCAATCCGGAACCAATCTTCGAAAAACCACGAAGGGTTAGCACGTCAAAACCTTCTCTTCTCGAAAACCTTTCCACAGGAATCTCAACAATATTGACATTTTTCAACCCCAGGATAAGGGTTACGGTTCTCAAAAAACCTGCCCGCTTGCCGGAGCGCTCAATTAAAGCGAAGTCGACATCTTCTAGCCAAATAGCCAGAGGAATTCCCGGAAATCCCGCTCCCGAACCAATATCCGCCAAATTGCCCGGTTCAAGCTCCTCTATGTGCTTCAAGGCGGCCAGGCTATCTAGTACGTGACGGGAAACAAGATCTCCAGTATCGGCAAGCAGCCCATACTTCGGATTCCACAGCTCAAGTTCAGCCACAAATCGCCTTAACCTATCAATCCTTCGTCCTCCCGATTCAATTTCCAAAAGTTTCAAGCCATTTTCCAGTTCGCCTAGCGCTTCGGACATCGAATTTCTACTTTCCCACGCAAAAATTTGAGAAAACCAGATTCAGAACATCTGCCCGCCTTACCACGCCAACCAATTCCCCAAGCGCATCCAATGCTTCGTGAAGATCCTCAGCCAGAAGATCAATCGGAGTACCCGAATCCACCCGGAAATTGCCCAGAGCGTCTATAGCCCGCAGCAGCAATGCCCGCTGCCGCGCTGAATTGATTATCGGAGCGTCTCCCTCCGGAACGCCTCCGGAGGCTCTGGCGCTTATCTCGGTTAGCAGTTCCGAAAAGCCAGCGCCTGTTCTGGCGCTAACCCCTATCCACCCAGATGGAACATCAGGAATCAAATCCACTTTATTCCAGACACGAATCAGACGCCCATCTTCCACCGCCAAGTCCATCCGCTCAAAGTCTGCCAGCGCTGAGTTTCCCACCGCGCCATCTGCCAACGCCAGAACCAAATCCGAAGAAGCAATGAGTTCCCGTGTTCGCCGAATCCCCTCCGATTCAATCGCATCAGCAGCATTAATCCTCAAACCTGCTGTGTCAACAAGTAGTATTGGAATCCCATCGTGATTCAGCCAGGCTTCAACCCAATCCCGAGTAGTGCCGGGCTCCTCAGTGACTATGGATCGTTCCTCGCGTAAAAACAGATTGAACAACGAAGATTTACCCGCATTCACTGGTCCGGCTAGAGCAATCCTGATACCCTCCTGGTAAAGTCGGCCAGTACTCCAAGTACTAACAAGTTGCTTTAAGCTTTCCCGGCAAAAACGGATTTCGTCCAAATCGAAATCAACCTGCTCACCCTCATCCTCCGGGTAATCAAGCGCTAGGGATGCAATGGCTGCCTGTCGTTTAAGCTTATCCAGAATCTCACTGATAAGCGATCGCACCGATCCCCCCAGTCTGGAGAGCGCCAGGGCTCTCCCTCTGTCAGTTCGGGCTTCAATTATCTCCTGCACAGCCTCTGCCTGCGTTAAATCCATCTTCCCGTTGGAAAAGGCTCGGAAGCTAAATTCCCCCGGGGCTGCATCTCTAAACCCTATCGAGTGAAGCAGGTTCATAATGACATCGCTCAGCACCGGTCCTCCGTGGCAGGAAATCTCCACGGAATCCTCACCTGTATAGCTAAGCGGCCCGCGAAAAACAGTTAGCAGAACCTCGTCGATTTTCTCGGAACCATTCCTAAGTAGCCAACCATGATGAACCCGATTACCCTCGCTATTCACAAGTGTCTCCGGTCGAGAAAAAATCTTGGCGATTGAATTTATGCAACCTAAGCCCGAGGTGCGAATCACAGCTATAGCGGAACGCCCTCTATTAGTCGCTAAGGCCGCAATTAGATCGTCTAAGTGATACTCCATCAGGGGGCCAATTCAATGATTTCCTCGGCAAATGAACGGCCAAACTGTCTAAAAGCCGCGCTAATAGCCTGCTGACTAACCGCCCCTTGGCTGGTTTTCGCAAACTGCGAACGGAGAAGCGTTACCTGTTTCTGGATATCAGACATAGCTAGAAATCCGGAAACCCTAACTGTATAGGCATCCCCGACTTGCTCGAAACTCTCTAGTGCCACTCTGCCGTGAATAACTCTCTCATACCTATCGCTAAATCTGGCATCGGCTTTCAAATTCCGCAGCAGGGCGCGTTCCGATAAGGGCAGCACTTCAGAGGGATTCATTTCTATAATGGCGGCATTGAAACCATCTGCAATCAAGTCGGAGAAGAGCCCTTCGGCCGCGTCAGTCTCGCCTAGCACATTGCCGACTAAGTCCGTCTCAAGAATCAGAATTCCCATGGGGATGAATCGAATTCTCACTTGGGCATCATATACGGCTATGGCAAGCACCTTTTCCAATCTAGTTTCAAATTCCTGTACGGAAGCATCTTTCTCCTCACCGAGAAAATCCAGAAATGGTGCTGCGCTGAGAGCGATGCTAATCTCCTGCGGTCCCGAAAGTACTACCTCAGGAGGGCGAAAGCTTATCAATCCTTCCGTATCCGAGAATACACGGGCCTCTGCATTGTATATGCTTCCATCGCGAGCCCTATGTGGATAAGTGATAATGAATTCAGCATTTGCAACAGGCCTGCCGCGAGATTTAACGGAGAAAACCACCGGTAGAGCCGGCCTCAGCCCAACAAAAACCCTATCCGGAACCCCAATCAAGCTAATCTCGAGAGAGTCTAGAGAACGCTCCACTTCCTCAAGCGCGATTCTATATCCGGCTTCGATACCGGCAAGTTTGGAAATGCCCGCCACGGCTGCCCGAAGCAGCGCTGCTTCGTAGATTGCATTCTCCTCCATTGCCGCCCGAGCGCGTAAAATATAATTGTGAAGCCAAGGATTTGTCGTTCCTATCAGCTCAAAGAGTCTTGTCGCTTGGTCTGCAAAGGCCTGTTTATCCCAGTTTATCTCTACAGCGTAATGAATTCGACTTCCCGTATCCTTCCAGGCTCCCTTGGCGCCAAGTTTGACACCAAAATTGCTAGGTTTGGCAGTTTTGATAGTGTGGATAATCTCGCCGAACAAAACTTCGAATTCGCTGATGCCCTCATCGCTCCAATACTCCACGGGGCCCAGCTCCATCTTCTCGATAAGGGCTGATTTCAAATCATCGAATGCAGCCAATTCCGCCGCGGCAATGTTTTCCGCCGCGGCCTGACCGCGAATTGTTCTATGGGACTCACTGTCCTTGGGTGGCTCGAACGTCCATTCCGGCGCTTCATCCCCTATCTCCATGTCAACCACGCATGAAGAAAAAGAAAAGAGAGCTATCAAGAACATAAGCAATCGTATATTCATCCGGGTACTATCGCCTGTGTCTACTTTAACAAACATCAGCAAGTATTCTAACCTACTGCATAAGATTCAGAATAACAGTAGTCGCTCGAACCATAGCCGGCAATGCAATCCACTCCAGGCGGCTGTGAAAATTGATTCCTCCAGCGAAGGTATTGAGCGTTGGAATGCCCATCGCGGTAAGAAGAGCTCCATCGGAACCCCCTCGATTTGAGTTCTCAATAGGTTGAATTCCCGAATCGAGCACCGCTTTGCGCAATCGGGCGATCAGTTCCGGATACCCATCAAGAATCTCTCGCACATTCCTATATATCTCCTTAAGCCTAATTGTAACCCTTCCGCCCGGAAACGCGGTCTCTACTGCCTGGGCAAAGCTTTCAAGCGTTCTTGAGCGCCGCTCGATATCCTCCAAATCGAAACTGCGATAAAAAACTGCCAGTTCAGCGCTATCGATTCCGCCTTGTACCTCATGGGCCCAGTAATTGCCATAGCGGCCATCGGTGGCTTCTGGGCTTTCATTTCTTGGCAGCATGTTGATGAACATCGCAGCCATCGAAACCGCATTCACCAAACGACCCCTCCCGGAACCAGGATGTATCGAATGGCCTTTGAAGGAAATCTTTGCAAGCCAAGCATAGAAGCACTCGATTTCCATTTCTCCTTCCTCGCCTCCATCCACAGTGAAACAATGGCCGGATTCAAGCTTCTCGTGGGGGAAACGACTCATTCCATTACCGGTTTCCTCATCGGGGGTAAAAATAATCTCCAAGGGTCTATGCGGCCACGAGCTATTCCTGCAAATCCAAGACAATGCAGTCATAATCTCCGCAATCCCAGCCTTATCATCAGCGCCGAGTAGAGTCCTGCCATCGCTGGTAATAATCGTCTCGTTCTTGTAGCGTTCAAGTAGCGGAGAGTTAGCCGGGCTTAGAACAATGCCGTCGGCAAGGTTAATCCCCTCTCCGTTATATTTCCTATGCACCAGGGGTCGGACATTCTCCCCCGGCACATCAGAACTCGTATCCACGTGGGCCATGAAGCCGATGGTCTTACCGTGGTTTCCCGCTGGATTTCCCGGTATTCTTGCAATCAGATAGCCGGAAACATCCAAATCTACATCGTTGAAGCCCATCTCCGAGAACTCGGATTTAAGGAGTCGAAGCAGGTTCCACTGCCCCTCCGTCGATGGAATCCTCTCCTGCGAAATGGCCATATTGCTCGTTGTATCGATAGCAACATAGCGCAGAAATCGATCAAGTAATTCCTCTGAAAACTCCTTTTTGATCGAATCATACAAAGTCATCTCGATTCCTCAGGCACTCATTAACCGAATAAACCGCCTAATATGTCTCGCTCTGTTACATCCGTATCCGCCACCTTTTCCACACTCCGAAACAATTCCTTTAACGCCAAAATTTCCTCGGCTAGCAGCAAACGAACAAATCTCTCCTGTTTTGGCGGAACGTTTACCTGAATCAGTTTATCATTGCGCAGCAGGGTAATCCGCGTTTCATCTTTGTGCGCTATGTAAACTGGCTTCCCGTGCCCCACTCGCCGAGTAAAATAATCCGCCCGTCGAAAAGCATCAAGCAACCGAATTAAAACGAAGTCCGCCAGATGGATGGTGGGCATAGCAAAGGAAACAATCCTGAGATCGGCGCCCTTATCCTCTCCCAAGGTTTTCCTAAAGCCGCTGCCACCCCTTAGCACCACCATAAGAATCGGAGGCGCCACTAAAGCCGAGATTAGCATCGACATCACGGCAACACCGAAAAGACTAGGTCCAATCACACCGGCGGACAATCCCAAACCCGCCATAATCAGAGTAACTTCACCCCTCGGCAGCATACCCGCTCCGATTCGCAGCGCTCCCTTACCGTTAAACCCAAGCAACAGAGCGGGTAATCCGCAGCCCGCAAGCTTACCGAGAATCCCGAAACCCGCGTAAACCAAACCATAGACAAGAACTTCGCCAAGTGCCGTAAAATCAACAAGCATCCCCATCACACAGAAAAAAATGGGAACGATAAACGCGTTGAGTCCCTCTAAACGGCGCCGAATATCCTCTGCTACATCAGTACTTGAGAGGGCCAAGCCCATTACATAGGCCCCGATAATCATCGCCAGTCCCGCAAGCTCGGACAAACCCGCCAATAAGAGGGCTAAACCAAAGGCAATTACCGCCAGAGTTTCCAAATCCTTCAATTCTTTCAAACTTCTTGTAATCCTCGGCGCCAAAGCAATTCCGATTACCGTGCTCCCAATCCAAAAACCAAAGGCCTTCAAAGCAATTCGTCCAAGAAGTCCCCAATCCACTCCATTACCTTCGCCGCCGCCCATGCGCACCAAGCCAACCACCAGGGCCAGCAAAACAATCCCCAGCACGTCATCCAATACTACTGCCGAAAGTATGGTAACTCCCTCGGGACTAGAGAGCTTACGCCGCTCGGAAAGAATGCGAGCGCTTATGCCAACACTGGTGGCAGTTGCAATAATCCCCATAAACATCGCCCGTGGATCAAAAAGCGAAGCAACTCCCGGAATAAAAACCAAGACCGACAAGGCGCCCAAGAGGTAGGAACAAACTGCACCCCCGAGTCCAACCAGCGAACCCGAGCCCGCAAATCTAAGGAAGGTTTTAAGATCGGTCTCCAAACCGGAAATAAAAAGCAAAACAACAGATCCCACGGTCGCAAAGCCATAAAGCTGAGGCGTGATAGGCAATGCCGCGCCGGGAGGAATCGCGAACAACGGCTCGCCGCCTAGAAAGGGCAGGGCGATTCCTCCCAGGGCGAAGGGGCCAATAATCATACCTGCTACAAGCTCCCCTAGCACCGAAGGCTGCCGCAAAAATCGCACACAAAGAAAACCCAAAACCTTTGCCGCTAACAGAATAACCGTTAACTGCAGAACCAGAATCATCATCAAATGTGCTAACGAGGCACCCTCATGCATCAGTTCTGCCCCTCACAAAAAGCCTTCAACAGCTCATTCCTGTTCTTAGCGGCTAAAACCCGTTTTCTAGATTCCTCATTAGCTAGAAGAGCGCTTACTTCAGCCAGAAACTGCAAATGAGACCCCGTCTGGGCAGTCGGAGAAATAGTCATAACAAAAATCCGAGCCGGCAATCCATCCAAGCTTTCAAAGTCGACTGGTTCGGCGCTCACCGCGACAGCAGCATGCAGCCGAGTAACGGAATTCACCTTGGCATGAGGAATTGCAATGCCGTTCTTCATCCCAGTCGACATCTGGGCCTCACGTTGGAAAACGGCATTCAAAATATCCTCTTTTATAAGGTCTTTGGCGTTCGCTAAGATTATCCCAACCATCTCCCGGATAATTTCGTTCTTAGTGGAACCCTGCAAACCAATTCGCAGCGAATCCTTATCGAGCACCCTTTTCAGCCTCATCCAACAAAGCTAGACCTCGCATCCGCCGTGGTCAATACCCCAGATTCTTCAAGATCCAATCAGGCCAAACTCCCCCTACCTAACTTGACTGTAGTCCATCGGCATATATATCATCCGCCACAAGGCCCCGATAGCTCAGCAGGATAGAGCAACTGCCTCCTAAGCAGTAGGTCAGCCGTTCGAATCGGCTTCGGGGTAACTTTTTAAATCTTTACAGAGTATGGAAATAAATGAATTGACAAATAACAAGATAATCGATATGGTAAACAATGTGCCGTTAAGTGTGCCATCAACTGTATATCTAAGCCTAGGGAGTATTGCAATGGGGAGACGCCCAGAACCGTATCGACTAAAGAAAGGAGGATCACCCAAAGCTTAGCAGTTTCATCCGATGATAAATTCCATTTTCCAAACTGTCTTAAACTAAGTTTTACCCAGACGGCTCTGCGGCTATCATAATTCCAATCCCCTTCCACGGGGAGACATAATACTTTGCACCGTCACGTTCTATATCAATTTTCTCATCATTAGCGATGTCAAGGATATTTCCGTCAAGAATTCCTAGATCCTTTCCGAGCACATCCCTGTTTTCTGGAGTCATTGTTGGATTCTCAAGAGCCATGCCCATCGCAAAGGCACCAACCGCTATAGCAACGTCGTCACTCGATTGGCCTTGGCCTCCACCGAAAAATGTTACAGCACGGACGGAACGGTTCGAACTATTCGCTGTGATTACCAACACTCTAAATTTGTCCAATTGAACCTGGACGCTTAGGCGGTAGATAATTTGCCTCTCTTCTGGTGGCGAAAGTTGCCACAGTTCGTATCCTAACACATTAAGAGCTGTCTCATAGTTTTCTATGAATTCTTCAACTGTTACTCCAAAATCTGTTGGCTTATGTTCTTCCAGGGATGGATTATACAGAAATGGATGATACTCACCAGTAATACGGTTCCCCACTTCAACAACAGCTTTCTTCTTCGCGGGCTGGCCAACGTCGCTCCACCGTCCATTTGGTGCCCAGATTGCCCTACCGAAAGAAAATATAGTCGCCGACGTATCTTCGCCCTCAAAGAATCCATTGACCTCCAGGGCATCTACATTCTCCCTCTTCCCGATTTGTTTAGCGGCTTGCTTCAGGGTTTACTCGGCGTCTCCTGCAGATGTACCCACAGGGATAGTGATGGTAACGCTCATTCCCTTCTCACCTAAGCTTGGATTCTCAATCGCTCCGGTTTCTTCGTAAGCAACCGGAAAGTTAGGTGGAAAGCTAGGATCGACAACAAGGGCGAGCACAACCGCCAGCACAACCAAGATTAAAAAGCAACAAATACATTTTTTGAAATCTTCCTGTTCATCATTCTAAGCACCCCCTTCTCACGTGTAAAGCACGATATCATAATTAATTACACCCAAAAAAAATCAGCAAGTGTTTTCATGTTGCCGTCAAAGAATTTCTCCTCCACCACTCTTCAAAGAAATGATTCAATGGGTTTTGCTACCTGATATCCCAAGATAGGAGGTACGCATTGCCAATTTGCATAAGATTTGTAGTGGCCGAGAAGAGGAACCTAAACGAGTCTGGGAACGTCTAAAGTCGAGCACATTCTCTTACAGTAAGGCTGTATTACTTTTTTCGTTACATCGTCGTCTGTGGTCATTGTGTCACATTCTATGCAGGTGCTTCTGGCATTCTCAAGATTCTTGCAACTTTTCACAAAGGAGGATCGAGTAGCACGCAAGTACGAGATATTAGGTCGTAATACTTGAGAGGTTGGATCGGGTGCACGTGGCAATCCTCATCACCCACAGGGGTAGGAATGCCTCGCCGATCATCGACACGACACTTCCCAATGATATCGCTTTATCAAAACGATAAGATTTCGGAAATCCTTGTGAGGATCAGGGTTGCCTAAGCAGTAGGTCAGTCGTTCGAATCGGCTTCGGGGTAATAGCCGCCCAACGAATCCTGTTCAAAATTCGCCGCCACCGCGTGCGCGTTTCGCGCCAGGTTGGCTGGTCCTACCCGCATAAGAACGGAGCCGGCAAATCGTTCCACCATCTGCTCGTAACTACTAATCTCCGCAATTTCAGTCAAACTTAGACTCGCGCCGGCGATATCACGCCTGAAGGCCTCTATCTCCGTCTCCTCAATCCCGTTGTTGAAGGGGCACACCTCTTGGCAGGCATCACAGCCAAAAATCCTATCGCCCAAGGCCTCCCCGTGTTCCAGCGGCCCCCTATGCTCGATAGTCATATAGGCAATACACCTAGTCACATTGAGAGGGGCCGAGACAGACAGCGCCCCATTAGGACACGCATCAATGCATCTTCTGCATCCAGGCGGGCAGGCAGTCAATTCCAATGCCTTTCTGGGGCCCTCCTCGAATGAATAAGTTGTGACAATATGCCCGAGAAGCGCCCAGGTTCCAAACTCTCGAAGAATCGCCAGTCCATTGCGCCCCTTAAAGCCTAGGCCAGAGGCCTTTGCCAACCAAACTTCATCCAACGGGCCTGTATCCGTAAAGGCCCTGAAACTATATCCCGGCAGCAAGCCTACAAGTTTCCGAACGATTCTTCGAAGTCTTCCGCCTAGTTCTTTATGGTAGTCGCGGCCTCTCGCGTAGCGGGCCACTCGCCCAAAACCCCTGCGCCCGGCCGGATTCGAATCGATTTCATCTTCTCGATAATAGCCGAGCCCTGTAACTAAAACCCCCTTGGCGCCTTCCAGCACCCTATCCGGCCGATATTTCAGTTCGCGATGCGATTCCATCCAAGCCAAACTAGGCGGTGCGGGCCGCCTCGCGTCCGACAAGAAAGTTGCCTCCCTACCCTTCCTATCCTCTTCCAACTCACCCTCCAACGGCCAACCCAAGTAGCCCAAAGTATCAAGGCCCTCTGCCTTGAATATGTCTTGTAAATAATCCCAACTAATGGCTTCTGATCGCAACTGTTCCCTCTGCACAACTTCCTCACTTAAAGCAGCCTGTTCGCCCACCGCCCGCGACTTTTTCTGCAACAGGCAAGCCCACATCGGCCGAAGTCGCGGGTAACTTAGAATGGTTTACGGCGTCAAAGGCAGTCCCCGCCTCCTAAGCTTGACAAGCGCCGCAGATGGATTATACCTTCATCACACTGGAGGCGTAGCGAAGAAGGTTATCGCGCCGGCCTGTCAAGCCGGAGATCGCGGGTTCAATCCCCGTCGCTTCCGAAATCGAGTAAACTAGCCTCCCGTGCTAGGGCCTTTGCATCCAGGCCTCTTTCCTCATAGACCCGGACGGCCAGGGCTCGCATCTGTGGAACAGCAAATTCCCAGGTTCGTACAAGGAAATCCCTAGTCTTCTCGTATCTGCCCTGCCTCTCCTCACCGACGTTTCTTTCCTCTTCCGTCATACCCTCAATCACCCTCTCATAAGCCCTGGCCTCGTCTTCCAAGCTCCTGCTCTTGTCACGCAATTCCTTCGAACGTCGCAAATCCGATTGTCTACCTGAATCGGAATAATCGTGTAAGGCATTGAAGGAATCCTCCAGGGTTTGTCTTGAATCAGCCAGCAATAATTCCCGTTGGCGCCAATTGTACAAATACTTATCAGTACCCCGCGCGCTCAGCATTTCAAGCTCAGTGAAGCTAGGGCCAATATCCCAAACATCCTTCAGGAAAAGAATCGTCTCCTCCTTCAACCGTGTTGTATCACCGCTCTCCAAGAACAATTCTATTTCGGCCTTGCTTTTCCTTGTAAGCATTAAATAAAGCGCGTCGGTATTCGCCTTTCCGTTATCTTTGTCAATCAACCAGGTATCCGGCTGATTCATCAGGTAATCTAGCGCAGTGTTCACGGCAATAGAACCACCACCCAACAGCTGATCCCGCACGGCCGGCCAAGCATCCCTGCCATAGAGTCCAAGGGACATAAGCGCCGCATGTCTAACCGATTCCGATTGATCGTTTAGAGCGGCGGCCAAAAAAGGAAGCGCAGATGAAGATCCAATCTCGCCCATCAAACGAAGGGCGTAAATGCGATTCCTTTCCGCCGAATTCTCGTAGAATCTCGCTAACGCAGGAACGGCCTCAGAACCATAGGTGCCTAGAATAGCTTGAGCCTTCTCAACAATCCGATCATCCACATCATCGAGCAATCGCATAAGAAAGGACAAGCTTTCTGCTGATCGCAAACCGCCGATAACATCGAGCGCTGATAATCTAACAGGATAAGCCGTCCGCGAATCACCCGCCGTCTCATGGAGCGCGGGCAGGGCATCTTCCCCGAGTCTCAGAGCGGCCAATTGAGCCTCACGCCGAACCCGCGCTGTTCGTGAGGAAAAACCATCGATAAGGGTTCCGATATCATCCACATTCGCAAAGTATCCCAGGGTTCGGTATGCCGTAGCCGCCACAAGCTCATTTGCGCTCGAGAGAGCCTTCCGGAGCAGTTCATTCTCCCTGTTCGCGATTTTCCAGATCGACAGCGACGCCTGGTTACGCACTTCATCATCCACATCAGCAAAAAAGTCGATAATAATCGGAATCTTGTCTTCGCCTCCTAACTTGGCAAGCAAGGACAATCCGCTCAAACGTACCGAGGGGTTAGAATCACGCAGTAGGTTCATAAGCAGTGGATAGAACTCCATCCACATACTTTGAATCTTCCCGAATGCAAGCTCGGCAATACTCGGGCTCCCATCCAAGGCAGCCTGCACAATATCCGGATACAGGGCCTCATTCCCGGATTCCAGCGCCAGCATCAGTCCAGCCAAACGATAGTCATCCCGGGCATCCTGCATCAGTGTGCGAATTTGGGGGATATCCTCTTCTCCAACACTGTATTTCGAGCCCGTCAGAACCCCGCCAACCGTCTGTTCCTGCGACAATGAGTCGTCCAGATTGAGTTCCTTCACGGAGCTGCAACTGCCGAAAGGCAGGGCTACAAGAAGGGCTGCATATGATAGAGATAACCTCATGAGTCCATTTTCAACTTAGAACACATAATTTGGAAGAGGAAATACCGCCATGGCCCACGGAAACTGAGCTATCTGAACAGGAAGACATTTCTAGAAATAGCTATCAATAGACGCAGGGAGTGTTGCCGCGTATCAGCAGCGCATTGGAGTAATCCCTCCGCAAGCCCGCAATTGCCCCGCTTGACCCACTTACACCGAACTTCTACCCTCCTGCTATGCTCCACTGCATAAAAGAGCAGAACGAAGGACAAGCGAAGCTTAGAGGAAGGATACCCATCCCGGCTTCAAAATCACATACTGTTCGCGCATTGCTCATTGCCGCCTTCGCCCGGGGCAGCAGTCGATTGCGGCGTCCCCTGGTGAGCCTGGACACCAATAGCTGCCGCGCCGTAGTGGAAAAATTCGGCGCCAGGGTTGAAGTTGATGGAGAGGATTGGATTTTGCACGGTATCGGCGGTCGAGTTAGACCATCAAAGCGCCCCGTGCTTGATATGAATGTCGGCAACTCCGGTACAACCCTGTACTTCGCCACGGCCCTTGCCTCTCTTTCCGGCTGCCGGGTTAGATTCGATGGAGATGAGCAAATCCGGCGTCGCTCGGCCGCGTCGCTGCTCAGCGCGCTTGCTGCCTTGGGAGCAAGCATCGAGGGCGCCAAGGATGGCTGTGCGCCATTTACAGTTTGTGGACCTCTTAAACCCGGCATGACAACGGTGGACTGCCCCACAAGCCAGTTTCTTTCGGCCCTATTACTGGCGGCTCCGCTAATCTCATCGGGCTATCGGAATAACGGAGTGAGCAGGGGCGAAGGAATGGCGCCAGAGGCAAGCAGATTTGACGGCACAAGAATCGAAGAACATTGGCAGAAGGCAGAGACAACACAAATTGAGGTCCGTTCCTTGAATGAAACCCCCTATGTGGACATAACACTGGATTGGCTAAGCAGTCAGGGCATCACCTATAAGCGCGATGGATGGAGGCGCTTCAGCATTCCTTCCGGACAGTGTTATCAAGCCTTTGACAGGATAATACCGGCCGATTGGTCGTCGGCGACATTTTTCTTGGCGGCTGCAGCTATCACCGGGAGCGAAGTGATACTGGAGGGTTTGGATTTGGGAGACTCTCAAGGGGACAAGGCAGTTGTAGACATGCTGCGAACGATGGGCTGCAGAATCGACGAAGTCGCTGGAGGGATTAGGGTGGTAGGGAGACCGCTTCGGGGAGGAACTTTCAACCTCAACTCAACTCCCGACGCTCTACCGGCCATGGCGGTTATCGGCTGCTATGCTTCGGGTACAACCAGACTAGTCAATGTGCCTCAGGCCCGTATCAAGGAAACCGATCGAATCGCCGTTATGCGCGCCGAGCTAGATCTCCTAGGAGCCGATATCGAGGAACTGCCCGATGGTCTTGTTATTAAAGGCGGACTAGGGACGGAAGAGGCCATCGCCGGCTCGCAAAGCAGCACGGGAAGAGAGGCTGTGCGAGTTCATCCCGATACGGCAATTAAGCGCGCCGCCGATTGCATAACCGTGGATGGCCATGGCGATCACCGCGTGGTAATGGCCCTAGCAGTTGCCGCTCTCGGAATTCGGAAAACCGTCTGCATTCAAGGCGCCGAAGTTATCGAAGTAACATTTCCCGGCTTTTTCGATTTGCTCAATCATGCCCTCGGGCGAATCTAGCTACTTGGCGCGCAGCGCTCTGCGAATTTGGTCTGTTCCTCTTGATTCCGATAAGCAGAATAGATGGTGCGCGTAAGTGGAGCACATGTGAGCGGCAAGAGTTTTTGTGCGCACAGATAACAGGTTTTCTGCCCTGTATGCGACATCAGAGATTCAGACTTGAAAGACCTTCTCGAGTTGGAAGATACTTGGCATAGTTAAAATGAATCGGAGTGTCCTTTCCAAAATTCGCTCTAACCGAATACAGTCCACTAAACTGGCAGCCCTCATATTGCTGATATGGCTTCCCCATGCAATCCTATCCGATAAGGTTGCCGCACAGAATTCGGATGAATACGCCCAAGGAGAATCAGAACTCAGCGCATTGCCGCCGCATGGAATTAGCTCCAGCACCCCGCGTTCCAAAGGCAGTCTGCCTACACTGGATGAGGCACTCATACTTCTCAGCTCCGCCAACCGAGAGAATCTGGTTGAACTCGGAGAACTGCGGCAGTTCCATCCTACTCGAATGGACGCCCAACTTCTTCCAAGCACACCCCTCTCCGCATCGATTGAAAGGCAGGTAGCCGAAGCCGGCCTGAACATCGGAATCGAAGTTCTGCGCTTCGTGTCCAATTCCAGGCTTCCATCGGCCTATCACAGCGCCTCCATCGATGAAAGACAATTGAACCTCTATAATATCCTACGCTCAGTATCCACTCTCCAGGGTCTAACCTATTATTCAGCTTCCCGCGGTGAAACCCGCCTCTTATTCGAAGAATCCTGGGCCATTGGCAGCCTAAGCAAACCCAAAATAGCCCTCCCCGATCCCATAGTCGAGAAGATAGTTCCCCTAGACACTATTCTAATCCATCAGAGAGACAAATCGTTCGGCAGCAACCGGTCCAAAGTCGCCTACAGATCCGTGGGTAGAGACATGTCCATCGCAATCGAAAACATCACCCCAATGCGCTACAAAGGCCTAATTCGAGTAGTTAATCCAGGCAAGATGCATATCCGCATCATCATTGTACCCGTTCAAGAAGGTCTTCTGATTTACGGCAACATGGCCGCCAAGACTCTAAACGTAAGGACATTTCTCAAACGCGCGGAGTCTTCCTTCACTAATCGAATAATCTCGCTCACTAGGTGGTATCTGAACCGCATCACCGAAGAATTCCAGTAATAGAATCAAACTTCAGCGCCACGGAGAGCGTGGAGTTGCATCTGCAAGCCGGCATCCTTTGATTGACATGGGCTTTCTTGAAAGTGTATCTATAAATAGGAACACAAAAGGAGTTGGTAATGAACTCTGCTAGGCCCGAAATGGTTTTGACGAGAACTCTAGCGGGCGAGAAATACACTCCCTTCGGGCTTGCCGGGAAATTGAATTCCAGGGTTATTCTAGAATCGTCCTCACTCTCCCGCGGCAGGGAGCGCTACTCCCTTCTGCTGGTGGAGGAGGCATTCCAGGTGTGGCAAGAGGGCAAAACGATTATTCTGCGGAAGGGACCGGAGCGAAGAGTGATGGAAGGCAGGGATATTTTGGATGTGCTCGCCGAAATAGCCTCCGGGCACGAGGATTTCAAAACCGACTTCCCCTTTCCGGTCGGCGGAATCGGATTTTTGTCATTCGAGTTTGCCTCCTTCTGCGACTCTTTCGATTTTCCGAATCGTTCCGATCCCCTAGGCCTTCCGCTCGCGGCCTTTATTTTTGGTCATGTCTATGTGGTTTTCGATCATTATACGGACCGGATTCACCTGATAGGCGTAAATTACAGGGGAGAAGACGAACTTAACCTCGAGAAAGCCTTGGATGAAGTCGAGGCAAAAATAGGCGATTTCAATTTCAACTATATGATGGAGAAGCCGGTGGAGTATCCGGCGATTATAGCCTCATCCGTACAGGAAAGCGAGGATTACAAGGAGGCCGTATCCAATGTGCGCCAGGAGATAATCAGAGGAAATCTTCTTCAGGCGGTTCCATCGCGGCGCCTGGAGATTGCTACTCAGATGAGCGCATTCGATGTGTATAAGACACTGCGGAGTTCCAACCCATCTCCCTACCAGTTCTATCTGGATTTTGGTTCCTGGCAGCTTTTCGGCTCATCGCCTGAAATGCATGTGAAGGTGCGCGACGGACGTGTGTTTCTACGGCCAATAGCGGGCACTAGGCGCCGAGGCAAGAACGAAGCCGAAGATAGGGCCTTGGCGGCTGAGCTGACGGCAGACGAAAAGGAAAGGGCGGAGCACCTGATGCTAGTTGATTTGGGACGCAACGACCTTGGAAGGATATGCAAGGTTGGCACTGTAGAGGTTAGCAAGACAATGGAAATTGAGAAATACTCAAAGGTGATGCATATGGTAAGCCAAGTTGAGGGCGACTTGGCCGAGGATAAGAACGCCATCGATGCCATTCGCGCCACCTTTCCGGCCGGAACGGTTTCGGGGGCGCCTAAAATTCAAGCTGTGAAAACCATCGCTAACCTGGAAAAAATGCCGCGTGGATTCTATGCCGGGCTTGTGGGTTATTTGGAATCCAGGGAATCGCTTGACACCTGTATCACGATTCGAAGCGCCTTGAAGAAGGAAAATCGGCTTTTCTTGCAAGCAGGTGGAGGTGTTGTATACGATTCAAATCCCAATAGGGAGCTTGAGGAAACCAATGAAAAGCTAAGAGCAATTGCCAGGGCCGTGGGAGTGGAGGTTTGAATGGGGCCGACGGTAATAATCGATAATTACGATTCTTTCACCTATAACATCTATCAGATTCTCGGAAGGTTAATGGAAAATGCGGGCCTGAAGAACGATATTCAAGTGTATCGGAACGATGAAATTTCGGTTGCGCAGCTGGTCAATCTGGCGCCGAGCCGACTGCTTATCTCGCCAGGTCCCGGAATCCCCGACGATGCCGGCATTTCCGTAGAGGCCATTCGAAGCCTTACCGGCAAAATTCCTATTCTGGGGATTTGTCTGGGGCTCCAATGCCTGGCGACGGCCTTTGGCGGCAAGATTGTGCAGGCAAGAAACATCGTGCATGGCAAGGTTGAGAGGATATCCATTGACGGTAAGGGTGTGCTGCGAAATTTGGGCGCTTCGGGCCTGTTTACTCGTTATCATTCACTGGCGGTAGACCCCGCGCTGATTCCCGATGAACTGGAAGTAAGCGCTTGGGCGGCCGATGGAGAAATCATGGGTCTTCGGCATCGGAATCTGCCGATTGAAGGCTTGCAATTCCACCCTGAGTCGATTGGGAGCGAAGTAGGCCCTAGAATTCTAGCCAACTTTCTGAACTGGCGACGCGAGCCCCTAAACAGAAGGCGTCTTTTGAACCAGGTGATTGAAGGAAATGATCTGAGTAAGGAGGAGGCCGGCGCCTTTATGGAGGAGCTGACGGATGGGGCGCTTGATGATGGCTTCACCGCCGGAATACTGGTAGGACTCGCCGCCAAGGGTGTAAGCGCCAACGAGCTGGCCGCCTGTGCCTCGGTGCTGGTTAGGAAGAGGAGGGTGGTGCCCTTCGATGGGGGTGCTGTTCTTGATACCTGTGGAACCGGAGGAGATGAAATGGGCACCTTCAATATCTCCTCGTTTTCGGCGCTCTTGGCGGCGAGCTGCGGCGCTACTGTAGCCAAGCATGGGAATAAGGCCGTGAGCTCTCGTTCGGGAAGTACAGATTTTTTCGCGGCGCTAGGAATCAGGGTCGACTTGGACCCTGAGGGAGTAGCGCAAAGCATTAGGGAGGAAGGATTCGCCTATATGGCGGCGCCTATTTTTCATAGCGCGATGAGACATGCAGGGCCTGTGCGAGCCGCCCTAGGTATAAAAACCCTACTCAATTGCCTCGGACCCCTAGTTAATCCGGTGGGCGCCGAATTCCAGATTATCGGTGTTTACAAGGAGGACTTGCTTCAGACAATCGCGCGGGCGGCCAAGATACTGGGAGTAAGGCGAATTATGACGCTGCATTCAGGCGATGGTTTGGACGAGATTTCCCCGGCCGCGCCAACTAATTACTTTTTTATCGATGAAGGGGGCCGCGAAACCAATGGCCTAATCAATCCGGAAGACTTAGGGATTTCAGGATTCAAAGTTTCAGATCTCAGGGGAGGAGACGGGGCCGAAAATGCGCGTATTGCCGAGGAAATTGTTCGTGGCAGAGGCCCTGGCGCGATTCGAGAGGCCGTCTGCCTGAATACGGGAGCCGCTCTCTTCGTATGCGGCATGGCTAAAGAGATTGGCGCGGGGTACCAACTTGCAAAGAAGGCCCTTAGGGACGGCCGGCTCTCCGCCAAACTCGAATCGCTTCGATGCCGCAGGTGAGTGAGCCGTCGGACATTCTCCTGCAAATCGCATCAGACCGGGCAGAGAGAATTCACCAAAATGGCGCTTCCGGAGGCTTGAATCTGACCGAGGGCCGTCGTTTGCCCCTTATTCCATTTGCTGGCAAGCACGGCAGCGCCGATGGCATCCTAATTGCGGAACTCAAGCGGCGCAGCCCCTCCAAGGGCGCCATAGCCAGCATTCCGGAACCGGCGGTCTTGGCCGCGGCATACAAGCGAGCTGGATTCAGGCGGCTCAGCGTTCTAACCGAAGAGGCTAAATTCTCCGGTTCTTTGTCGGACCTAGTTGAGGTGAAGTCGGCCCATCCCGATTTGGCTGTACTTAGAAAGGACTTCCTTCTGAACCTGGAAGATGTGGAGATTAGTTACTTGGCCGGCGCAGATGCGATTCTGCTGATTGCGGCCCTCTTGGACGCCAACCTGCTTGAATCGATGTTTTTTCGAGCGAAGGAACTGGGCATGGACTGCCTGGTTGAGGTTCATACTGCCGCGGATGTTGAGAAGGCGCGAAATTTCCACCCCTCTCTTGTTGGAATAAATAGCCGCAATCTAAGAAACTTCCGAGTTGAGCCGCTGCTTCCCATGGAAATCCGGGCATTTATCGATTGGCCCTGCGATATAGTCTATGAATCCGGAATTAGAACTTCCGATGATGTGCTTTTTGTGAGAGGGAGCGGATTCTCGGGCCTTCTTGTAGGGGAAGCGCTCGCCCGCGCGCCGGAATTGGGGGAAAAATTCCTTGGCGCATGGGCTAACGAATCCGAAGCACGCCGCCGTTATGGGCCGTGGAAAAAGCTTTTTCGCCGCCGCCAGGAAGGAAGGCCCTTGGTTAAGATATGCGGTATCACCAATCTGAAAGATGCCGAGGCCGCCACCTATTTGGGGGCGGATATGATAGGCTTCGTGATGGCGGAATCTCCGCGGCGCGCCGAGACTAACCTGATTCACCGATGCGCCCGGCTTGAAGTCTGCAAGGCGGCTGTTGTGGCGCTCGGCGCTGATGACTCTCTTCCACCGCCCTTAGCGGAACTCCTCGCCGAAGATATGCTGGACTTCATACAGTTTCACGGCGACGAGGGAGCAAAAACGGTAGCGAATTGGCCTGGATACAAGGCCATCAGGCTTCGAGATAAGTCGGATTTGGAGGAACTCGATCGATATCCTGGCCCCGCGATACTGATTGATTCCTTCGCCGCCGAAGCAAGAGGAGGCACAGGGAAGCTTTTGGCGCCCGAACTGCTTAGAAGTGCCGCGCAGCAACGAAGAATCTGGCTCGCGGGCGGTCTTAACCCGGAGAATGTCGGCCAAATAGTAAGAAGTTATAATCCGGGTCTTGTAGATACTTCTAGCGGTGTGGAAGAAGAGATTGGCAGAAAGAGTTACAGCAAAATCAGGCAGTTTATCACCGCGGCCAGGGATTGAGGCAGATGAGCGAAGGCGGTTTTTTTGGGAAATACGGCGGGCGGTATGTTGGCGAGGTGCTCCGCGGTCCGTTGGAAAACTTGGAAAACGAATTCAGACTTGCACTGGCGGATAAGACATTCTCCTCCGAACTCGACGAGCTCAGACGCAACTTCATTGGCCGCCCGACTCCATTGCTGCCCGCGCGCAACGCATCAACATCAATCGGAGGCGCGGACATCTATATCAAGTTGGAGGGACTTGCCAACACCGGCGCCCATAAAATCAACAATGCCATAGGCCAAGCACTGCTCGCAAAGCGCATGGGCAAAACAAGGATAATAGCCGAAACCGGCGCCGGTCAGCACGGTGTTGCCTGTGCCGTAGCCTGTGCAAAGCTTAAGATTGACTGCGTTATATATATGGGCGAGGAAGATATTCGCAGACAAAGGCCCAATGTTTACTGGATGAACCTGCATGGTGCGGAGGTAAAACCGGTTTCCTCGGGAACTCGAACCTTGAAAGACGCGGTAAACGCGGCGCTCAGAGACTGGGCGTCGAGCTGGGAGAATACGCATTATCTACTAGGCTCCGCGTTGGGTCCTGCGCCCTTTCCGGATATGGTGCGTGAATTCCAATCAGTGATAGGCAGGGAAACAAGGGTTCAGCTGGGCGATGTTACGCCCGACGCCTTGGTTGCATGCGTTGGCGGTGGCTCCAATGCTATCGGGTTTTTCGAACCCTATCTGGAGGATCTAAGCCCAATTCTACTCGGCGCTGAGGCGGGAGGAAGGGGAGCTGGCGTTGGAAACAATGCATCAAGAATATCCGGGGATGGTAGAATCAGTATCGTTCACGGATATAAGAGCCGCTTTTTGGTTGACCTTGATGGTCAGGTTCTACCCACTCACTCCATTTCTGCAGGCCTCGACTACCCAGGAATCGGCCCACAGCTCGCATATCTGGCCGAGAGCGGTAGAATTCGCTTTGTCAGCGTGAGCGATGATGAGGCCCTTGAGGCGCTCAAGTTCTTCGCGATTGAGGAGGGACTAATCTTCGCCATGGAATCCGCGCATGCCGGCGCCGCCGCCATTGTACTTGCCCGTAGTCTTGGGCCCGGAAAAACCGTGGTGGTAAACATGTCCGGCCGTGGCGACAAGGACATCTTCATTTCAGCAGCCGCCTTAGACGGCCCGGCCTGGAGAACCTTCCTGCGAGAGCAGGGTAAGCCGGAGGAAGGCGCATGAGAATCGGCGTTAGGAGTCCACTTATCACCCACATGATTGCCGGCTATCCGGATTTCGAGAAATCCCTGGAAGTTGCTAGAGGTTTAATAGCCGGCGGCGCTTACGCCCTGGAGATTCAAATACCCTTTTCCGATCCCAACTCGGATGGGCCGTTGATAGAAAATGCCTGCAAGGTGGCTCTGAGCAGGGGTTTCAAAGTAGCAGACACATGGAGCCTGCTAGAAGCCATCCGAGCCGAATCGACAATTCCAATTTTTCTTATGAGCTACGCCAGCATAGCGATCAGCCATGGGCTCGAAAATTTCCTGCGCCGCGCTGCTGAATTCGCCGCCACCGGCATAATCATTCCGAACCTTGTACCCGGAGCGGACGAGGGTTTATTCCGCGCCGCCGCCAAGTTTGCCTGCCCAGCGGTGCCGGTTCTCGTGCCGTGGATTAGCGAGAAAAGGTTGGACGAAATTCTCGCAGTGCCGATCGAATGGGTTTACGTGGCGCTGCGCAGTGGAATCACTGGCGCCTACACACAAATCGAAGCCCTTCAACACAGCTTTCTAACAAGAATCAGAGCGCGTCGGCGCCGTCCAAAGATAATGGCCGGCTTCGGGATACGAAACGCCTCCCAAGTAGCAGATTTACTGGGTTTTGTCGAGGCCGTGGTGGTGGGATCGGCCATAGTGAAAACCATTAGCAGCGCCCAGCACCCGGGTGAGGCGGTGCGAAGGCTGGTGGAAGAGCTCCGGAATATCACTCCCCCAAGAGCGCCAGACTGAACCAGGGCACATAGGTGATTAGAAGCACCGCTATCAAGAGAACTATGAAGAAGGGCAGCACCTGTCGATAGATTCGCATCATCGGTTCCTCGAAGGTATAACTTGCCAAGAAAAGATTCATCCCAACTGGAGGCGTTAGATAGCCCAGCTGCAAATTCGCGAGAAAAATAATCCCCAGTTGCACCGGATGCACGTTATAAAGAGTGCCCAGGGGTATAATCAACGGAGCCATCACAAGAATCGCGGAATAGATATCCATCAATGTGCCGGTTATCAATAGGGCCAAATTCAGCAGAATGAGAAACACAAAGCGCGATGAAACATTTTCACGGAAGAATGCGGTGAGCATCGTAGGCACCTGTGCATCGATGATGAAATAGCTAAGTCCCTTCGCCATCGCCAAAATTACCAGCACCCCTCCTATTACCGGCACACCCCGCCGCAGCACTTTCAATATCAACTCGAGAGTTAATTCTCCGGTAACCAGGGTGAGGATGAGACTGTATACAACAGCCAGCGCCGCTGTCTCTACCACCGTAGTGATGCCCGTGAAGTATGAAACAAGAAGTACGACCGGCAGAAGAAGGTCGCCAATTGCCATTTTCAGGGATGAAATGCAGTTGCTGAAGACAAAGGGAACTCTCTCTCTCTTGTACCCGAACGCTCGGGCCATGCCCATTCCAGAAAGAACCAGCACCAAGAGAGTCCCCGGAAGGAGTCCTCCAAGAAACATATCCCTGATGCTAACCTGAGCGACAACGCCATACATTATGATAGGGAGGGCCGGCGGGAATAGGAGCCCCACACTGCCGGAGGAGGTAATCAGGCCCCTCGAGAAATCTCTTCCATACTGCCTGCTTTCAACCAGCACCGAGGATAGCAATCCGCCCAAGGCCAAAATCGTAACCCCTGAAGCTCCGGTGAAGGTAGTGAAATATGCGCAGGCCACCACAGTCACAACCGCGAGTCCGCCGGGAAGCCAACCCAGAGTAGCTTGGAAGAAGCGAACTAGGCGCTTGCCGGCCGAGCCCTGCGATAGCAAAAACCCGGCGAATGTAAACAAGGGAATGGCCGGAATAGTATTCCCGGTAAGCAGATTGTATGCCTCGTTGGGCAACACGGCTAAGGGGCTCCTATTTCCCGCAAAGAGAAGTAAGGCCGTGCCACCCAGCAAAATATAAATTGGAAGGCCGCGTATAGCCAAAAGGATAATCAGTATAATAAGCGGCCACCTGGCCCATCGGAAAAAGGCCCAGTATAAATCCTGGCTCTTATAGAGAAATTCCGGAATATCGGAGCTCGCTGCCTCTATTAGACTAACCACACTTGCCCATGCAAAAACAACGCCTACCAAGAGTCCAAGCCAAAGGAAGGCAGAAGGCTTTTTGCGGGGCCGCCACAGAGCCCTTAGCGACATAGAAAAATAGCCTATTGGGAGAATAATCAGAATTAGCCGTATAGGCACGCCACTAATTTCGTCCCTCGGCCCAAAACCCCACACTAGAAAGGCGGCGGAGGCAATGGCGAAGGCCATGTTTATGGCGATAATTGCTACCACCTTAGCTGTATCGATAGCTTTCCAAAATGCCTTTGTAGGCTCGGGCCCCGAACTCAAAGAGAGATGCACGTTCTCCCGGGAAGCAATAATTCCACCAAGCCATGATATCCAAACCACTACATGGGTGAGAAATCCATTAGACCAAATAAACCCGGACCCACTCACCCTTCGAACAACAATTTCCGAAATCGGAACAATTGCCAGCATCAGCAAGAAAATTCCGGCAATTATGTCCTCGATTAACGCAACCTTGTCGCCCCACGACTTTCTCATAATCTATCCTAATCCGCGTTTACCTGCTTCTGAATTGCTCCACCTCATCCTGCAATCTCTCATATACTTCCACGGGAACGTCCCTGCCAACAACTAAGCTATGCCAGTCTATCATTGCATAACGCCATTCGTTTTGTGAGTTTTTATCCAAAATAACCACTTGTAAGCCGTTATCCTTCATCACGGCCATCGCCTCATCGTTTAGCCGAGCCGACACAGAACTGAAAGCCCTAGCAACCTCTGCCATGGAAGACCTAAGGGCACCGCGATATTCACTTGGGATTCGAAGCCAAACCCGCCGGCTAAGCAGCAATCCGCCGATAACCGGAACCAGTCTCAAATCCGACATATAGGGTGCAAGCGCAAACCACTGAAAGGCCGCGGCCATCATCGGCGGCGCGGCAACGGAATCGACAAGACCGTTTTGAAGCGCAACTATGGTTTCGTTTATTCCAATCGGGACAATATTGAAGCCCAAGGATTTGAAGCTCGAGCCCGTGGCGTTCTCTGTATTGTCTACAGCCAAACGCCGTTTCTTCAATTCCGCTATACTGCTTACCGGCACGCTGCTGTAAATATGCGCCCATCCCGATTGAGACCAGGCCAAAACCTCAAAGCCTTCCTCGCGAAATCTCTCATCAAAACGCCACACAAAGTTATCCAGTATGAAATTGAGTTCCCTGTCGTCTAGAATTAGACCCGGAAGGGTTAGCACAAGGGTTTCGGGAACTATCGCCCTTAAACCGAAGGCCGAAAACACACCGGCATCGAGTTGACCTATCCGCATCTTGCGAATTATGTCACCCTCTCCCCCTGCAATCCCACCGGGGTAAATTTTTACCTGTATCAAACCGTCGCTTATCTCGCTCCACTCCTCAGCCATACGCAGCAGGGCATTATTCCACTCCGTTGCCTCCGGGAGCGGACTTGCCAGTTTAATTGTTAGAGCACAGACATTTCCTACCACGCAAAGAGGAACGAGCATCATGAATAAGGCTAGTCTTCCCCGCCACGCTGCTAAGCTCAAGAAAGCCAATACTGCTTTCTACCTCTGAGTTTCAAGCACGGAGATGAATTCTTCGTACGTTTCATAGTCGATCCACTTATCTTCACCCACAACTAGTTTATGCCCCTCCCTCAGAAACTCGTACCAATCGGCTTTCTCCTTTTCACTGAGTTCCTTCTTCATGAGACCATGCCTAGCCATAACTCGCATGGCTTCCATGTTCAGATGCTCCGATTCTAGGTAGAAATCCTGCGCCACTACCTCGATGGCCTGCTGCAAATCCTCGTGAAACTTGGCCGGAATCCGCTTCCATGTTCGTTCACTGATAACAAGTCCTCCCAATACCGGGGCCATGGGAAAATTTATCATATGCGGAGCCAAGGCAAACCACTGGTAGGCAGCCGTGGCCATTGGCGCAGAATAGAAGGCATTCACCATGCCGCTTTGTAGAAACACCATCATTTCGCTGAAGTCCACTGGAACTATATTGAAACCGAGCGCCTTGAAAATCGTGACTACCTCGCTATCCGATTTTACGATCGCCAGCTTCTCCAACTTCATCTCACCTGGAGTTGTGACGGCATTCTTGGAAAAAAAGTAAGCCCACCCGCTTTTAGACCATGCAAGCACCCGGAATCCTTCTTTTATGAAGTCATAACTGAAGGTCGGTAGGAATCTATCAATAGCATAATCAAGTTCAGCTTCGGAATTCAGCATTCCGGGCAGACTGATTACAAAGGTCTCAGGAACTATCACTCGCATACCAAAGGCGGTTAGAACAGCCGCATCTAGCTGCCCGAAGCGCATCTTGCGAATCATATCGGCCTGATCGCCGGCAATACCTCCTGGGTATATTCTCATTCTAACTTCGCCGTCCGTTATTCTCTCCCAACTTGCGGCCACGCGTCTTAGAGATAAGTCCCACTCCGAGCCCTCAGGGAATGGGCTTCCAAGCTTCACGGTTATTGCTGGGAGGGTTCCGCAGAAAGCAAAGAGCAGAACAGCTCCCAACAGTCCAATACGGCTTGTGAAAATGCTGCTGACACTCCGAATCATTTTGACTCCCCTATATGAAAAAGTTCTCGATATTTCTAAGCAACCATCTAGCTCTTTCCTGATAAATTATCACCATCAAGCGAGAATCAGGGTTCGCATCGGGATCGATTGCGATCGCAGCTTCAAGATACCTCTTAAAACCCTCTATATCCTGCTTCTTTATTGAAAGGGCCGTGGCCATGGTAATATGTGGCGATGGGTCTAGTTCCTCTGACAATTCCAAGCTGCGATTATAGTGAAAAAACGCCCGGTTTATCGGGGTCTCATCAATCCCGGCCGCTGCATAGTATTCGTCCATATATGATGCCGTGTGCGGGCTGCGATTGCGCAGGTTCACAAGGATTGAAGTGGGCAAGGTCAGATTTACCTGAATCATTACATCATGAATCCCGGAATTAGTCTCGATTAGTTCCATTGAACGGAGGAGCAGCAAGACGGCTCTATCGAGTGTGCTTATTAACTCCATATCAAGTGGGTCGGTGCTAGCTATTCCGAGCCAAGCCAGGCCCGCCCAGTATGCAACCTCCGCGTCATTTTCATCCAGAAGTGCTATAGCATCGTCGTATTTTTTTTCTTCCAGGAATTTCTCGAATTCCCCGTGCCGCAGATATAGCGCTCGCATAAGGTAATTCCTGCCACGGAGATATAGTTTTTTGGCTCGTTTTCTCGCCGCTTCGGTTTCCTCCCAGAGTCTATCGTCAAGCATATCGGCCGGAATTTGCACAAATGCCCCCGAATACAGCACGAAATTTCGCCCTGTAGCCGCCGCTAATTCGGAATTTTCAGGATCTCTCTCCAGTATAATTTCATAGAGTTTCAGAGCCAGAGGAAGAGAATCGCCAACCAATTTCGGATCGTTATCCGATGTAAAAACCTTGGAACCCTCGGGTGAAGACAGTATGTCCGCCACTGAACTAATGGCAATATCCTGTATCGACTTACAAGAACTGAACGCCAACAGGGAGGCGGCTAGAATAATGAGACTATTTCTCATATCAGTATTATGGGTCTTAACTAGCCTATTTTCAAGCAACTAAATTTTCCCCTATCTACGACGCAGGGGGCGCCCTGTTTACACTCGGCGGGAAGAACTCTGCAAAGGCGCGCCAGAGAGGTTCGTTGGGCGGGGGGGCAGCGATGCTCAGTGCGGCGATGCGGGTGGGATGGGCAATTTCAATAAAGCAGGCATGCAGGCAGATTCCTCCGCCCGGGTTCGATCTTTTTGCGCCGTATTTTATATCCCCCTTTATGGGGCAGGCAATGGCCGCCATCTGGGCGCGTATTTGGTGATGCCGCCCGCTTAGCAGTTCGATTTCCACTAGGAAGTAGCGTTTCGAGTTTCCAAGCAGGCGATACCTCAGACGCGCTTCTCTTGCGCCGTGATTTCCGGCTTCGACAATCTTGACCTTGTTGACGCGCTCTCTTTTTCTCAGCCAATGAACCAAATCACCCGAGGGTTCCCGCGGCAGGCCTTCCGTGATGGCCCAGTAGATTTTGCGGCAGTTTCGCTCCCGAAACGATGCGCTAAGTCGGCCGAGAGCCTTAGAGGTTTTTGCCATCAAAACAACACCGCTCGTGGATCGATCCAGGCGGTGGGGTAGGCCGAGAAATACTCTTCCCTGTTTGCCGTCCCTAGTTTTGATATGGGTTCTTACCATGTCGAGGAGGCAGATATCGCCACTTTTATCGGCCTGCACTAGTTGCCCCGAATTCTTGTTCAGCGCGAGGAGGTGATTATCCTCATATAGGAACTGGCTATCGATCATCTACCACGCCAGAGGTCGACAAGAAAGAGAATCCCGACAAGGCCTGAAACCGTAAAACCAAGTATCCCGATAACGGGAATTCCAAAAACCAGCGGGGGGATCAGGGATTGTACAAGAATGGAGGATCCCATAATCATAGCGGCCAGGAGAACGGCGGCTGAAAGCCGGGTTATAACCTTTCTAAGCGTGGTGATGAGTACCTTCGTGTTCCTAACCTCGATTTCTGCACGAATTCTACCTTCCTTGATTAGGGTGAGAATATCGTGCGCCTCGGCGGGAAAATCTTGTATCAGCCGAAGGGCATCGCTGCCGGTTCGAGCTATTCTCTCCGCAATTCTCGTTGAGCTAAGTTCCTTGGCTATCATCTTCCTTACAAAGGGGGCCGAAACCTGCTTGAAATCAAAGGATGGTTCCAAGGCGCTCGCGATATTTTCGATAGTTAGGAGGGACTTCGCCAGCAAATAGAAATTCGAGGGAATTTCTATTTCATAGTGCTTGATGAGGCTCACCATGGCAGAAACTACCTCGCTGATTTCGATTCGTCCAAGGGGGCGGGTTATGTAGCGTTGGATTAACTGCTCCATATCTATGGTGAAGCGGCGAATAAGCTCGGGTTCTCGATAACCCGACCACCTGAACACCGCTCTAACAGCGCGAGAGGCATCAAAGTGAGTTATAGCCGCCAACAAATCGGCAAGGAAGATTCGCTGGCTGGGAAGAATTGTTCCCACCTGTCCAAAGTCCAAGAAGGCAATTTTGTTCCCGGAAACTATGAATATGTTCCCCCCGTGTGGATCCGAATGAAAAAACCTATGTTCAAGAATCTGCCTAAGCACCGCCTCTGCGCCAAGCCGCGCAATTTCTGACCGAACGACGCCCTTTGAACCAAGTTCTAAGCAGTCGCCAACCGGAATGCCGTCAATGAAGCTCATTGTCAGAACTCTTCTGCTCGAATAATGTGGGATTGGTTCTGGCGCGCTCACCAAGGGATTGTCCTCGAAATTGCTCCGGAAGCATCTGAGATTATCCGCTTCGTTTCGGAAGTCGAGTTCTTGAAGCAGGGCGTATTCCAGTTCCCGGATGGCCTCGACTGGTTTGAATTGGGCGATGGATGAGTTTGTGCGCTCGAAAATCCGGGCCATGTCCCGTATGATGGATAGATCGACTTCAATCGTGCGGCGTATGCCGGGGCGCTGAATTTTCACTGCCACATCAATGGTCCGCGGGGCAGTTGCGGGTGCTTTGAGTGTCAATTGGGCCCGATGAACCTGAGCTATGGAGGCGGAGGCAATCGGCGATGAACTGAAATCTTTGAAGATTGTCTTTGGAAGCGCGCCGAGTTCCTGCTCCACAACCTCGGCAATCTTCTCACTATCAACCGGGGGCACCCTGCCCCTCAGCTTTTCAAATTCCGCAATCCAATCGGGTGGAAGGATGTCCGGCCGATGGCTGAGCAGCTGACCTATTTTGACAAAGGTGGGGCCCAGTTCTTCCAGAGCGCGGCGCATCCTCTCCGGACTTGTCCAGTCCCGTTTTTGCCGCTGCAGATTCTTACTTCGCAATATAAAGCTGCCATCAAACTTTCTTACCATGTCGGAAAAGCCATATCGCGCTAGAACCCCAAGAATCTCACTGTAACGATTCATGCGTCGCAGAGTTCGCCCTACTTGAGCTAGAAGTACAGAGTCCCCATGCCTTTCCACCACCTCAGGCTTTTTCGCTATTGCCGGATTTTGCCAGGCCTTTCTCAAGCCTGACTATTCTCTTCCTTAGAGCCTCAAGTTCCCCCGATTTCACAAGGTTGAACTGTGGGAGGGCCTTTGCAACGGCCACAGCCACGCTCTCTTCGAACTTCCTACGTGCGGCTTCGGCATGCTCCTTTACTTCCTTTGCAAAAGTTCGGCCCTCCTCTTCGGTAAAACCTCTTTCTTTTTTAGCCTTCTCCAGCGCCTCATCAAGTTTTTCCTTGGTTAGGGCAACCAAGCCCAAACCTGTGTAAGCCGCCTTTTCAAGCGTATCCCATATCGTCACAATCGCCTCCTTGAATCAGGCCCGGCTATGCCGCCGCGGCCCAATCTCGAATCCTGGAATTTCTCATTACCTCTCGAGCCAAGATTATTTCTACCTCGGTGAACTCAGCAATCAGGCCCACTCTCTTCTTCGCCCTAGTTATCGCAGTATACAGATTTTCACGCGTAAGAAGGTGTCCCGTCATCTGTGGAAGTATCACAATCACCTCATCGAATTCCGAACCCTGGCTCTTGTGAATAGTCTGAACCCAAGCGGGTTCCCATCCGGGTAGGGCGGCCAGTGGGAACTCCTTCCCCCCAGTCTCTATCCTGGCCCAGCATCTATTCCCCCGAAGAACTATGCGCCCCCTATCTCCATTCCAAAGATTTCTAGACGCATCGTTGCGGATAATCATCACGGGCATCCCCCCAAACGGAGTTGTTCTCCCCCCAATGATTTGGGAAATCCTATCATTGAGCTTGGAAACGCTCCAGAATCCATGGCGCAGAGGACTTAGGACGCACAGTTCAGAAAAATCCCGCCGTTCTTTGTATTTGTTCGCAATACGTTGCGCCATCTTTGAGAAACCTGCCATCGCATGCCAGTTAAGAGATTCATCACTCTTAAATACATCCCTTAGGGCCTCCGCATCGCCCGCTCTTACGGCTGCGGCCGCAGCCAATATTCCTGTATCGGATCGATACACCTTATCGAGGGTTAACACGGCCCCCTGCAGTGGTCCACGCCGATTGGCATTTTCCGCCTCCCTAGCCCCGGATAGCAAATCCGCAAGTAGGGCGCCCGATTCCACGGAAGGAAGCTGGTTCGGATCGCCCGCCAAGATTAACGCCGCTTCCCCGGGAAGGGCATCGAGCAGCTGGTTCATAAGTGCGACATCCACCATAGAAACCTCATCCACTATCACCAAATCAGCCGCAATAGGATTATCCGCGTTGTGTCGCGGCTCCCGATTCGGCAGCATTTTGATAAGACCCTGTATGGTCCGGCCAATCGAATTCCGGTCATTTTCGATTTTTCCCCTAAGGCTCTCGTTAATTCTCGCCGCGGCGCGTCCGGTGGGCGCCGTCAATGCCACTTTGAGTTTATCCAGCGGCAAAAGGCTCAGCAAATTGACAATTGCAGTGGTTTTGCCCGTTCCAGGACCGCCGCTCAGCAGGATTAAACGCAGACCACTTGCAAGTTTGCCGAGTAGTATCGCAGCGGCATCCGGCTCTGAATTCGCCGCTACAGCAGCTTCCTGTCCAACTTGTGAGTAAAATTTATCAGTAGGCGCTGTTCTTCTTGAGCGAATCTCTAGTTTTTTCAAGAGCGAATCCTCTTCCTTCCTCCTTCGCAGAAAATACAGATACCTTTCATCGCTGCTTAGAACCAACGGCGGACGCGGTTTTTCAAGAGAGCAGACAGGAGTGTCAGGAGCGGCAAGCTTAGCTATAAGCCCGTTTTTCTCTCCCAGTGAAATTAGATTCCCAAGTTCGCCTGCTAACTGCTTTGGGATGCTAACCGGCATTTTTTCTAATCCTTCCAGCGATGAGAGCGATTCTTCCATTTCCGATTCGAGTCTACTGAGATCGGTTCTCAAATGCCCCCGTTGAGCCTGTTCGGCCAGATGCAGCAGCAACCAGCGTCCCAATTCCTTAGCTCCCGGGCTGAAACCCCTAATCAAGGAATCCGCCAGATAACCTGAGTACAGTCCGGCCCGCTCCCAATTCCTCATATCAACACATCCCCCACTCCCAACGCCGAAGTAAGCTCTAGCATACGGTCCAGTGAGGGTTTCCCGGAATAAATTCCCCCTGGACGCCCCTCTTTGATTCCCCGGACAAACAAGTACGCCGCGCCTCCTATTTCCTCCTTCCAGTTCACAGCCCGCCCCCACTCAGCAGAGAGTGATACACAGAGGGCCAGCAAATAAAGCTCATACTGGAAATGATGGTTGCGCTCATTCATAATTAATCTGAGGATCTTATCATCATATGCGCCCTCCCAATGCTTCTCAGGAGGCAGGTTAGTCTTCCAATCCACCACCCACCAACTACTCCCTGTACAGATTAGAAGATCGATAAAACCACTTAAAAAACCGTTGAAAACTTGCTTGTCGATATCCTTCAGGTTAAGCCGGCAGTCCTTACGAACCGCCATAACAAACTCAACCTCGGTCTTTCTAGCCCGCGCTCTCACATCGCATAGGCAACCCAGGTTCGGAATTTTGGCGTGTAGGCAGCGCCACACGATTTTTTTCAAGTCTGAAGCCCTTTCCGTATACCATTCCAAATTATAGAAGTTCAACGTGTTGTTCTGGAAAAAGTTGTCAATCTCCTCATCTTCGCACCACTGCTTCTCCCCAAGTTCCCGCGCTCGTTCGAAATTGCAATGTTCAAAAAGTTTGTGAATCAAATCGCCGAAATTCGTCCCGCCGTCCGATGATAGCGGTACTTTGTCCGCATCCCATAATACGCCAGAGGCGGATCTTTTCTCTGAGGTGAGCGAAGTAAACGAACTCCGAGCTAAATCACGATCGCCAAAAGACACGGTGGGTAAACTGGCGGCGGTGGGCTCCGGAATTACGGGAGATTCCAGCGGCGGCAGCTCTAAATGCTTACCTTTGGAGAACGAGAATAATTCCGGCTCGCTCCGACACAGGCGATTAAGGCTCTTATTCAACTTTTCGCGAAAGGCCTTGCCATTGCCTATAATCTGGTGCGGAGGTATTTTGCCGAACTCCTTCGAACCTACTCCCTCCAATTCCAAGGACTGGGCAAGAAGCGATTCTCCCTCCGTAAGCAATTTTCCCGACACAATGGGAATCCACAGCCTTTCCACGGCTCTTGTGAAGGCCACATACCATAGCCGTTTTGCTTCTTCCCATTCGAACAGAAGGTGCCGTTCCCGGTTTGAGTTCAATTGGAGGCGGTCAATTACCAGTTCGCCTCCCTTCACGAAGCGATACTCTCTCCATGGCCATTTCCTACTCTTCTTGTCCCTGTGGCCATACCCACCGTGGATGAACACCAGGGGAAATTCGAGTCCCTTCGCCTTATGCATCGTAAGCACCCGAACAGCAGGCTCCTCGGATTCCAATCGAATCGCGTCCTCATCATCATCCGGAAGCGTCGAACTTTCCTGCATCCATTCCCGGATAAGAGAGATATCCCGCATGCCATCTGATTGCTTACTCTGAATAAGCTCGCAGATATGCCTCCAATCCTGCCATATGCGCTCCCCCTCAGACTCGGCTAGAATCCGCTCCGGCCAGGAACTCTCCAAATAAGTTCCAAGTTCCCTATTTCCGGCAGCAGAGATCCAGGTGCCCAGCACCGTTGAAAATCGAAAAAAATCCTCTATCGCCTTGGTGGCGTGGCCCGAATTAAACCGAATCCGGCATTCATCTCCCTTCTCAATAAATTCATCCAACCTGCCCTCTCTCTCGAAGCAATCCAGATACTCCGGAGGGAGGGAAAAGAGATTTCCAAGCAGCAAGGAGCGCCAGCGAGATGCATCCCGAGGATTATCGAAGGCGCTCAGCAGCCCATCAAGTAGACTCACAATTTCCTGATCGAAGATAGATTGGCTCCTGAGTCTCTGCACCCGGATGCCAAGCCCCCTAAGCAGCCGAGAAATCTCCTCCTCCTCCACCCTTCTCCGAACTAAAACTGCTATGTCCGAGGCAAGCACTCTTTCTCTGCTACCATCCGCCATTCTCCAAATTCCTCCCTCCTCGGAATCCAGAAGTCTCCGGATATAGCCGGCTATCAGCTCGGCGGAATCCCGCCTAGATTCTACACCCAGCATATTTATCGCCGCCTTGGCATCCGGCCACTCCAGAACCCTCTCTCCTTTGTATCCTGATTCCGCCGGTTCAAAACTGAACTCAGCAGACTCAAATAAGGGTGCAAAGAATCTGTTCGCAGCCCTAACCAGGTTTTCCTTTGAACGGTAGTTCGTACCCAATCGAAATACCCTCTCCCGCGGAACCAGATTTCTCGCCTCTAGGTAGGTTTGCAGACCCGTTCCGCGAAAACCGTAAATCGACTGCTTGGGATCGCCAATCAATCCCAGAACATGTCCCGTGTCACTTTCGCCAAAAACTCGCTTGAAAAGCATCCACTGCTTCGGATCAGTGTCCTGAAACTCGTCAATAAGCGCAGCGGAAAATCTATTCCTCAATATGGGAAGGAGGGGTGAGTCCGGCGCCTGTACATTCTCGGTAACTCTGCGAATCAAATCGGCATAGTTCAATTGTCCAGTACTGAGTTTCGCGCGCTCAATCCTCTTTCGAATCTCGCACATGGCGGGGTCGGTAAGAGCAAAATACATATAGCGGTCAATCAGGGAAATTAGCGAATCGTCTCTCCCGATCGGACGTTCCGCATAGGGTTCTATTTGCGCAAAGAATTTAACCAGTGCATCCGCTAGGGGTTTGCCAAGTTTGAAATTCGCGGATTCGGAGGCCAAGGCAGCGCCGAGCAGTTCAAGAAAGTGCTTCCCCGAATCTTTGTCAAAAGCCACCTCTGAAAGCTTGTCGAGATCCCTAATCCCTCGGCAGGCCTTCATATACTCTTTAATGCTTTCAACGCTTACGGCCCTCTTTCTCTTTCCTACTCCCTCACTGAAAACGGCTGAAATAACCGCTGCATCCCAATCGGGTTTGAAAAGCTTATTGCTAGCCCTCTCTAAGCCACTTCCCTCTGCTCCGGAAGTTTCAAAGAAATTCACAAATTTGTCTAAGTCTTTCTCGCCCGGCTCTACTCGAGCTCTAGCCGGGATGTTATCCGAGGTGATTCTGCGAACCAAATCTTGAATCAACTCCTCGACTCCCCGCGAACTACGATACGCGGGCCTAATCAATTTCCAATTAGAATTCTCTTCGTGGAGGCCTGAAATCCATGCTCTAATCGCCTGTCTTTCGGGCTCTCTGCTCAGACTTAGTTCCTGATTAAAGGGCGAAGCGCTCTCAAAGGGCCAACTGCTTAGCACCATCCGACAAAAACCATGAATCGTATAGATGGCCGCCCTATCAAAGCTTGAAATAGCCCTAAGGTAGCGGCTCCGCTCCTCTTCCTTCCCCTCACTAGATAAACGCAGTAGATAGTTTCTAATACGCTCCTTCATTTCTCGCGCCGCTCGATTGGTAAAGGTAACTACCAGAATATTCTCGATTTGCAGCGGATTTTCGTTCCTTCCAACAAGGTGAGCGACAATTCTTTCGAGTGTATGGGTTTTACCCGTGCCGGCAGAGGCCTCTAAGAAGAAAGGCCCCTCGTTCGGGCAGGATTCAAGCCGAAAAACCCTGCTCATAATCCCAACTAAGCATGAGGCATCTCCCTCATATAAAATTTCTATCCTGCCTTGGAAGCAATCCGCCTCTGCAGCAATAGAGCTTCTTCCAGGCATCAATAAAGGCTTCGGAGAAATCGGGTGAGCCGAGAAAGTTTTTCCGGTAGTAGCAACTCTGCACGGCGTTGGCGCCCCAACTCGAAGTTACCAGCTCATTCCAGGCCTTCTTGGCAAGTTCCCCTTCGACATCCTTATTCTCTTCCGCCGCGTTCTTCTCCTTCCTGCTTAACTTGTCAATTTCATCTGCCAAATCCGGATAGAGTGGTATTGGCGCCTTCTCTCCGGCCCGAAATACTTTCAGCAGTGTCATCAGTAATTCCTTTGAATTCGCTATAAGAATGGAATCCTGTTCGTTTTCAAACGAGGGCTCTTCAAAAAAATAACGTCTTAGTTTCCTCTCGCCTCCGCCCAAGTAAAACACTCGCAGTTCCTGTGGTCCCTTAGATCCCAGAGCGCCGCCAATCATGAGCGCGACGATCCAAGCACGTAGTCTATGCTTGGAACCGAGTCCTCGTGCACTTGCAAAATCCAGCATCGTCCAAACCGATCCATCCGATTCCTCGGAAGGCAGTCTTAATCCTCTAATAAGTCCGGTGACTTGCAGCACGTGCTCCCCCCCTACCCGAGGCGCCGGGAGATGAAGTTCTTTCCCAGGTACGGGCTTGATTCTTCCGTCTATCCCGATGGCGGGCTGATCAGACTGATGCTGGTAATCGATTTCAGGCAGAAAACGACAGTGGAAGGGCAGTCCAAGTTCAAAGTCCTCAGATTTCAAATCCTCTAAACTGGATATGAGCAGTTTCGATTCTTCCAACCACTGTTCCTTCTGTAGCTCGCTCACTGCGCTGCTCGAAACCGAACCCTCACGGGAGATGTAATTACAAAAACTGTCTACCAGCTTAGCTGCTGAACTTAGATTTTCGGAGCCTTCCAACACCGCGCTCCTACGCCAGTTCCACCACTCCAGATGATTCGGTTCCAATACATCGTATTCGTCAAGATCGCTCGGCATTTCCGGCCGGGCTACACCCATCCGTTCACGATAGAAATGCTCCACTGGGTTACGCAAAAACTTCACGAGCGCCTGCCAATCGATGCTATCCAATTCCCTCGCGGGCAGGGAAGGAACTGCCGAGGATGGCGCGGGTCGGCTCCTTTTCTCGTGGAGCGATCGCGCCAGAGCGAGATGCTGCGGCGAAAAGGAATCAATTCTGCCTTCTCCTTCGGATATTCTTGCCTTTCCAACTTCCCCTCTTGCCCCCTTGAAAGTACTCGTTCGATTAGTTTCCTCGAATGAGGGGTGATAGGGAGCAAGAGGATGACTCTTAAGCAAGGCTTGGGCGCCCTCCTCCAGGTGCTCCATCAATTCAACTATCGGCGCGGCGGGAGAAAGCCGAGTTCCTAGTTCACTGTCTCTCCCGGTATATAGGAACGTAACACTGTCCCTGGCCGAAAAGAATACTTCCAGGAAGCAAAGCCGATCCTCCGCCTCACGCGAGAGGTTGACATAATTCTCCATCGTATTTCTAAAATCAAACCCCGGCAAAATTTGCCGGGGGGGCCAGGCGCCTTCGTTCATCCCCAGCATGTAGATGCGGCGAAAGGGTATGCAGCGAAGATTTCGAATCGACGCGAAGACAATCCCGCGTCCCGAACTGTAGCTGTGATGTATGCTGCTAGGAAGGCACGTCTCGTCTAGGAGTGCAGAGAATACCGGCCAGGGTATCGTCTGTTTGGAAAAATCGGAAAAACCACTTAGCCTCTTGCTAAGTTCGCTCAGCTTATCGAGTCCTCTCCGTATGCTAAGCCCATCCTTGCTGTCGGGCTGCGCTATAAGCCAAGCCTCTGTGATTTCCAGCCAGAAATCGGCCCATTCCGAGAGGGAAAGAGCTTTCTTGTGAAGTTGACGCAGTTTCATATCAAGGGTGCGGATTACACATATTAGCTTGCCCGCGCTCTGAGTGTCGGTATCGCTGAAATACTTGGCCGGTAGTAAATCCGGGTTATCGTCTTCATCGTGGTAATAGGCGGCCAGCATGCGTTCAAAGGCGCTATCCCAGCTTCCTGTAAGCACATCGGAGGCGCCTTCCGCACGCCTGTGTTCCTCAGTGCTACCCCAACGAACATGGAGTTCCTGCACTATGTCCTTCCACTCGGAGGCCAACTCCGGTTGTCCCCCCGTGGGTGCGAAGCAGGGATTGTCAAATAACGACAGCAATGCTTGTCTGCCGAAGCGAGAACCCGGCATTGAAGCGAGCGTTTTAAAGGCCATCGGATAAGGCGCTAGGATGGGGGTCGACATATCCATGAGCTTATATTCAACATCATCCACTGAGGAGAAAACTGCCCCTATATACGGAGCATAAGAAGTGATATCCGGGGCTAGCACCGCTATATCGGCAGGGGCAAGACTTTCATCTTCCCGGAGCGCGGCGAGAATGAGATTTTTAAGAACCTCGATTTCCCTCCTCGGTCCGCATACGCTGTGTATGCCAAGGCTGCCATCGTCGAGGATGGCTCCTTGAACAGGCTCATCATCCCTCAGAGATTTCCGCAGCCGTTCCAGAACTGTGGCGCCATCCTTGCCCTTGGCAGGTATGGCTTCAAACCTCCTCTCTTCCAATGGCTTGCAAAGCAGAGCCATATGCCGAACCGGTCGTGAATTATTGAACACGAAGGCCCGAGACGGATTTTTGGCCCATATAGGCATGATAAGAAGATGATGAACCTCGTGCTTCCTTCCCATATGCCGAATAAACCGCAGCACATGTTCACCAAGCAAACCCGGTAAGAGAATTACAATTCGAACCGAATCCTCCTTCGATTCTTTCTCCAACCTAACAATCTCGGATAACTCTCTGCCAGAAGAACTATACGGAAGCTTGGAACGAAAGATTCTTTCCCAAAGCAAGGGCTGCCACATGGTTTTCAACTCCTCCCATGGTTCTGAAAAATTCGAATCGCAGAAAATAAAGGCATCCGCAACTGAGCCGGCAAGATACCAGAGCCACTCAGATTCCCCGCCGCGAGGCGCCTTGGCAAGATAGGCCTGTATAGTTTTGAAAGAGGGGTCATCCTCCTCAAGAAACTCCTCCAATGCCTTATAAATTACAAGTTTCATTTCTCTCTTAGAAAACAGCACCTTCCGATGGCTAGTAGAATCCGCGTACCAGCCGCTGAATTCCTGAATGGCCTGGTCGATGTCCAAAATATCAAGTCCTAGCACCGCGCCAAACCTGTCAGCCAAGCGCCATTTCAACCAATCTCCCATTTCGTGGTTTTTAACTACATAGTAAGTAGGTTTGAAAAAAGAATTTTTTTGCCGGAACAAATTCGGATATTCGTTCACAAAGGAATCAATTCTACAGGATTGGTAAACGGAATAGCCTGGCATATGCGTACTATATTCTCTTGAATACATTTTTGCATAGGAGAAAGCTCTGCTATAATAGAAGAACAAGTTTTCTTTATTAAGTCTATATTCTGGGCCTGCAGAGGATTAGCCGAGAGTGCTGTCTACCTAATCTCCAATTTGCTCGTCATGAATATGGCTTTCTGTGGACACTTTTTGAGAGAGATGGCGCTTCGCGGGGTGGAGCTAGACTATCTGCAGCCGTTGAGACTAACACTTACTTCCGAAAGCAGGCGTCCTAGCCTGTCTTCAGGCGATGCTCCCACGAGGCTGCTTTGTAGGGGGGCAGATAGTTTGAGAAAATGGAATTTTAGGGTGAGATTGAGCTAATTTTCTATGTAGCAGCGCATTAGAATAATATTTGCCATGGGTTTTTTGGCCAGGCAAAATGAGAAAAAATGAGAGAATTTTCGTTTTTTCGGCCGAAAAGCAGGAATTTTTGCCAAAAATTGTTGATTGTGCTATAGTTTTCTTGGGTTGCCGAGGTATGGCCCTAGGTGGGGAAGCCGCACCCCTCGCAGGTGCGAAAAAATGGACAATTGCAAAAAATACTTGCTAAATTATTTTGATTGTGCTATAGTTTTCTTGGGTTGCCGAGGTATGGCCCTGCCAGGTGGGGAAGGGGTTCCGGTCGCATGAGAATGCGATGTCATGTCTATAGCTCGGTTCGAGTCCGAGACTCGGCGGCCTATTTCCTCCACAATAGAGAGTGTCTTCTATCAGAATCAATTACACCTTTCCCCCTTAAAAAAACGTATGCAACGATGGCGAGGTGATGCCGTTTACTGGAATGAGAACTATTTTTATGTCGTTTTCACTGTCTTCTGCGTAGCGGAAGACTAGGTTGCCAGTGGCATTGTCCTTGTAGATGGCGTCCGGATTCTCAGCGGCTCGGGGTAGTTTTTTTAGCTGATCTTGGGACAAGTTGATATCACCTTTTTTACGAGCACGGGCTCCGTGGATTATGAAGCGGTCTTTTGCCATCAGCTTAACATCCTCGCCAATCGCCTCAGCTGCATCTGATCTGAGTGTCCCAAGACATCATAGGCGCATCGGCGTAGAGTCGTTTGTTAGGTAAGGCATCGTCTGGCAGATTGCTTGCGTAGGCATCCCACTCACCTGGAGTTAGCTTGTATCCTGTCATTTCTTGTCGGTAGTTGGATTTTATATATGAAATTGCCGATTTGCCCTTGTATTTGATTTTTCTTAGGGCTGTATATCTGGTGAAGTTGGGAACTAGCATATCGCGGCCTGGGTCGTAGCGCCATTCAGCGGGGATGTTTGAGTTGGTGTCGATGCCTGGGGGACGCCGATAGAACCTTGTGCCTTGGCCTGCGAATCCGTTAGCTGATTGCGATAGCACTGGCAGCCCCAGCCGTTGGGCGGCGTGCCGGTGGCCCAGAAGTCATCGTCGTAGCGGAGTATCATGTTGTGGAACTGGCTGTGGGCCTGGCGTTTGGCTTTGCGCTGCACCTATTTGTATTGCCAGTAGGGAAAAAGATGGGTTTGGCGAAGCATTTGGCGTGTTTCGCCGGCAGAATACGCAGTCAGTATATTGGTTTGGTAAATGGTGCGTAAGCGCCAGTTGATATATTGCTTATCGGCGGCCGTTTTGTCGGGCCGGCCATACCATCCTTTAGCCGCCATAAGCTGCCGCATGTCGCGTTTGAAGGCACCTAGGCCGGCGCCATCTTCCATGTGCTTGGACATGTTTTAAAAAATGTCATCAACTACGGCCGCATTAATTGAGTGGGAGGCGGTGAAGGCGTGGACATGCTCGCCATGTCTGAGCTGGTCCCAATTGCCTGTGGCCACAGGGAGTTTGCGCTTGACATAGCTTATGGCCGCATCGGGCCTGGGGATTATATTTTTTGGCATTGCTGGCCCCCGCTGAAGCCGCAACATAGCGGATATCATCTATTATTTCTGCAAGTTTTGAACGGCGTTTAAACTGTTTTTTATGGCGTTTTAAGACCCGTTTTGCGGCATCCTCGTAGCTTCTTGCCCTATCAACATCAAGTTGGTAATCATCGATGACGGAATCAACAGCATCTTGGCCGTGCCTTTCCAGGCGCTCGACGAAGCTCTCGACCGTTTCGTTGTTTTCGCGGCGTGAGAATTGTTGGATGGCGCCGGTCTGGATATCGGCACATGAATGGGGTCCAAAAAACTGAAGAATGTAGACTTTCCGGTTCCCCTAAGCGCCTCAACTAGAACAGGCTCGTCGGTAATTCTGGCGAGATTCTCCCAGCGCGAGTGAAACCCGGCTTCCACATCCCGAACATAGTCTGGAAAATATATCCTGCCCATTTCCCAGATGGATTTTTCGGCGGACCGTTTTCGACCCTGGATGGCCTTGGGCGAATCGTCAGGAAACGGCTTGTCGCGCCGTGATATTGATGCCTCGATTTGCGCCCAGTACCCGGCGTAGTCTTTGATCGATCGTATCTTATCGAATACCATAGGGGGATTCCCGAGTAGCTAATTCTTTGATTCTGGCCTGTATAGCTGGCCAGTGGGCTTCCATTTCATCACGCAGATCTGGGTCGTGTTTACCAAGGTAATCATTAGTGATTTGGATGATGTCCAAGACCGCGCCCAAGTAACCAAATCGCGGGTCGAGTTTGCGCAGCGTGGATACATGCTTGGCGATGGAATCTGCGACTTTGGGGTTGCCCATGAGATTGAGGTCCTTCCTAATTGTCACTACCCAGCGCTTGAATGCCGTA
>Ga0126330_10000010_pt1 | contig 96699 bp, 98 predicted proteins | sample InaspJWI91metaG_FD_97004 | JGI IMG/M metagenome (GOLD analysis project Ga0126330, IMG submission 97004) | Marine gutless worms symbiont microbial communities from Oahu, Hawaii - Inanidrilus sp. 2 OAHU.JWI-91 metaG | ecosystem: Host-associated > Annelida > Digestive system > Unclassified...
CTTTAGTAATATTTCTACTGCTCGCAGTCATTTTGCTGATGGGGATCGGCATAATAGACTTCACGCCGGATAGGGAATTGCCTGAAAGCGATGTGCTTAGCGATAAGGCCGTATCCGAAGAAGTTCTGCATCGAGGAAGCAAGGAAGTAGCTAGTGAAAGCCTTGGTTTCACAGCAAATGAAATCGAGAATATTAGCATTTATGAGCGCTATAACAAGGCCGTGGTGAATATTTCAACCGAGGTGGTTGGATACAACTGGTTTCTCGAGCCAGTGCCTAGAAAGGGCTCGTCGGGATCGGGTTCAATATTTGACGAGCAGGGCTATATCCTAACAAATAACCATGTTGTGGAGAACGCTTACAAGGTTAACATCACACTGGCAGACGGCGCACTCTTCGAAGGCGAAGTTGTGGGAAGCGATCCTGAGAACGATCTTGCGGTTATTCGCTTCGATCCCGGCTCGTACCCGCTTGTAACTATTCCCTTCGGCAGTTCGGATTCTCTCAAGGTGGGGCAGAAGGTACTTGCAATCGGAAATCCCTTTGCCTTCGAACGAACACTCACGACGGGGATTATCTCGGGTTTGGGCCGGCCTCTGAAAAACGACAAGGGAATCATCATAAGGGATTTGATTCAAACCGATGCCTCGATAAATCCCGGCAACTCTGGAGGTCCTCTTCTAAATTCCCACGGGGAATTGATAGGGGTGAATACTATGATTTATACGCCGTCCGGTGGGTCGGTTGGGATTGGCTTTGCCGTACCGGCTGCCACTGCAAGGCGAGTCGTGCCGGATCTGATACGGTATGGTTTTGTACAGAGGGGATGGATTGATATCGATCCCGTTCAACTTTTCCCATCCCTAGTTCGATACGCGAACCTGCCTGTTACACAGGGCATACTGGTGTCGCGGGTGAATCCGGGCGCTGCCGCCGGGGGTTTGAGAGGTGGATCTCCAAACCGGGTTGTCCGCAGTGGAGATAGTATAATCTACCTGGGGGGGGATATCATTGTAGGTATTGATGATGAGTCAATCACTTCCATTGGAGATTTTTACGCGGCCTTGGAACAGAGCCGCCCGGGTGAAGTAATACGCGTAAAGGTGATTCGCAATCGACGCGAGCTCACCTTGAATATAACCCTGGAAAGTCGAACTGGGGAAAGCGGTTGATAGGGAAATTCAAGGTTCACGCCCCATACAACCCCGCGGGCGATCAGCCAAGAGCCATCGAAGCGCTTGTTCAGGGGCTTGAAGAGAGGCACAAGTATCAAACCCTGCTAGGCGTAACCGGCTCGGGAAAAACCTATGCCATGGCCAAGGTTATAGAGAAAACACAGCTACCCGCCCTGGTTATAAGCCATAACAAAACTCTAGCCGCCCAGCTCTTCCGCGAATTCACAGACTTTTTCCCGAATAATGCAGTCGAGTATTTCGTTTCCTATTTTGATTATTACCAACCGGAGGCCTATCTACCTTCTCGAGATCTATACATTGAGAAAGATTCCAGCATAAATGAGGAAATCGAACGGATGCGGCTATCGGCGACTATGAGTCTAATGGAACGCCGAGATGTCATTGTTGTCGCCACGGTTTCCTGCATATATGGACTTGGCAGTGTAGAAACCTACCGCGATATGAAACTGCAAATTTATGTCGGTGAAAAAACCGACTTCCACCAGCTAAGAATGGAACTTATCGGAATGCAGTACCAGCGAAACGACGATATCCTGGAGCGTGGCAAATTTCGGATGCGAGGCGATGTGATGGAGATATTCCCTGCCTATCTCAGTGACATCGCTTATAGAATCAGCCTTGATTTCGACACCATAGAAAGCATTGATCGCATTCATTCGCTTACAGGCGAGGTTTTGGAAAGCCTGCAAACCACCACCATCTATGCCGCAAAGCATTTCGTGATGCCGGAAGACCGTATTTGCATGGCCAGCGATGCCATCAGGGCAGAACTTGAGGATCAGCTGAAATTCCTAGATAGTACAGGCAAAATAGTCGAAGCACAGCGCCTCAAATCTCGAACCGAATACGACATCGAAATGCTCTTGGAAATGGGTTACTGCCCTGGAATCGAAAACTACAGCCGCCATCTTACGGGCCGCGAGGTGGGAGAGCGGCCGGAAGTGCTATTGGACTACTACCCATCAGAGTTCATAACCTTTGTGGATGAATCGCATGTCACACTCTCCCAAATTCGCGCGATGTACAATGGCGACAGATCTAGGAAGACTAATCTGGTAAGCTATGGATTCCGCCTACCCTCCGCCCTTGATAACAGACCCCTGGTTTATGATGAATTCGAGGGTCTATTGGATAGGGCGATTTACGTTTCGGCAACCCCTGGCGAAGAGGAGCGAAGTAAGTCCAAGGCGATTGTCGAGCAGTTGATTCGTCCCACCGGACTCCTTGATCCATTTGTCGAAGTTAGATCCACTGAGGGTCAGATAGAAAATCTCTATGCCGAAATCGGCAAGAGAATTCAGGCAAACGAAAGAGTGCTAGTTACCACCCTGACAAAAAAGATGGCCGAGAATTTAACCGACTACCTTGTCGGTTTAGGCGTAGAGGCGCGCTATCTTCACAGCGAGGTTAAAACCATTGAAAGAGTGGAGCTCATACGCGATTTGAGAAAGGGCTTATTCGATGTCCTTGTTGGAATAAATCTGCTTAGGGAGGGCCTCGACATTCCGGAGGTATCCCTAACAGTGATAATGGACGCTGACAAAATTGGCTTCCTTAGGAGCGAAACCAGTCTTATCCAAACTATTGGCCGGACAGCGCGCAACATAAACGGCCAGGTGATAATGTACGCTGATGGCATGAGCGCCGCGATGAACGCGGCCATCCTGGAAACCGAAAGACGCCGAAACATCCAAATCGAGTACAACAAGGCGCATGATATCAAGCCCGAGTCGATCAGAAAGGGAATTCAAGACATCTTAGTTCGCCGAGGCGAAGAAAAACGCGCCGCCGAGAAAATGAGCATTGAAGTAATGAAAAAATCGATTAACCTACTGGATTCCAAGCAGAAGAGGCGTCTAATAAAGGCGCTCGAAAATGAGATGCTTGAGCGAGCGAAGAACATGGAATACGAGGAGGCCGCGGTTCTGCGCGATGAAATCAGGCAACTGAAGGAAGGCGATACATGAAAAACTGCCTGCTTTGCCTCGCCTTTTTCTTACTGATTTCCTGCCGTGCTCAGAGGCAGCCCCCATCCCTAGACCTGCCTTCAACCCCAATGCTAACCTCTGAATCCCTATGGGGAATAGCCAATCGCTCCTATCTAAAAATCCTCGAATCGCCCGATTCGAACGCGGCGCCCAAGGAGGTGCTGCGTTATGGCGATATAGTAAAAATCGCATCAAAGGTGACGGCCGGAAGGGACTACTGGTTTGAGATTCAAGTGCCCACTACAGGAATAAGCGGATGGACGCTGGATGAGAATATCAATGTTTACGATTCATCTACCCAAGCTCGCACGGCCCAGGCCGGCATCCTATTAAACGAATGGGCCGCTAGCCCTCCGTAGGCAGGGTGGACCCGGATAGAAGACGAGCAGCCCCTGGCCTAATCGATAGTCTGAGCTTCTCGCCAATCTTCGGCGGGAGTGGTCCGGGAATGTTGCAATCGATCAAATCTACTTTGTTGCCGGACGAGAGCCTTACCCTCCAGTATCCTCCGGCGTATTCGGTTTCTGCCACCTGGCCCTCAATTTCAGCGCCGGCGCGCCTGCCCGCGGATACCTGTAGGTTTTCCGGCCTAACTATGAGCGTTGCGGGCAGGTCAACACTGCAAAATTTGCTATCCAGCGCAATGATTCCCGCATCCGTTTCCACTCTACTAATACCGAAGGCCTCAGGGGTGATTCTCCTCACTTGGAGCCGAGTGGTTCTGCCTATGAAGGTGGCCGCAAAGAGGTCGACCGGGTTCTCCCACAGATTCCTGCTCATTCCCGCCTGAACTATCCTGCCTGCCCTCATAAGCGCCAGATTATCGGCTAAGGTAAGCGCCTCGTTCTGATCGTGCGTAACCAGAATGGCAGTGATGCCCATGCTTCTACGGATACTTGCGAACTCGCGGCGCAGCTCCTCTCTCAGGGCGGCATCGAGCGAATTGAACGGCTCGTCCATCAGAAGATAATCAGGTTCGGTTGCCAATGCCCTAGCCAAGGCAACTCGCTGTTTCTCACCGCCAGAGAGCGAGAGTGGCTTTCTCGACGCAGCGCCCTTCATGTCCACCATGCCCAGATAGTGCCTTGCTATCGAGCGCGCCTTTTTGCGCCCAAAACCCCGCATTAGGGGGCCGTATGCAGCATTGTCCATCACGCTAAGGTGAGGGAAGAGCGCGTAGTCTTGAAAAATCACACCCATTCTTCTCTTATCCGGCGATGATGCCGTAACATCGATATCGCCTTCCAGAATCGCCCCGGAGTTTGGGCGCAAAAATCCTGCAGCCAAGTCTAGCAGCGTGGTTTTCCCGCAGCCTGAGGGTCCTAATACAACTGTCAACAGGGACTTTGGAAAGCGGAGATTCACATGCAAATCAAAGCTATCCCGTCTATACCGGATATCCTTGAATATCAGGGACTGACTGCTCAATTCGGTCTATCCCCGATTTTATCAAGAGCGAGAAACCCGAATAGGAAGATACAAATTAGAACGGCTCCAAGCACGGAAGCGGCAGGAATATTGTAAGTGCCTATCATTCTATAAATTGCCATGGGGATCGTAGTGAAGTTGTTTGGAGCGAGAATAACTGCCGCGCTCAGTTCGCCCGCGGAGAGCGCGAGAGAGAACACGGCCGCGGTAATGAGGGAACGCTTCGCAAGCGGCAACTCTACCGTGAAAAAAGACTTCGCAGCACTCGCACCGGATGAGCGGGCGGCCTGCAGCACTCTAGAGGATATCGCTTTCAGCCCACCGGACACGATTCGGTAGGAGAAGGGCAGCGCTATCATTGTGTGCGCTCCGATCAAAGCGGCCAGGCGTATCATCGGAGTGTGAGGAATTCTTTCGATAACAATGAGGTAGCCCAGTCCCAGGATTATGCTGCTAACCCCTAGCGGAAGCGACATGAGTCCCTCCATAATCCAGCTTCCTCTTTTACGCATTGCATGCCAGCTCACCAGAGCCGCGCTTATAGTGGAGTTAATTGCAACTATGCTGCCCAGCAGAATTGTACGGATAATCGCAAGAATTGGAACCGACAGAACTGCGCCATTGGAAAATAGCAGTTTTCGCCAATTATCGAGGGAGAGGACGAGCGCGCCGGCTCTAGTGGTTCTTGTGAGAAAACTGTAGAAAACAATCGATAGCAGCGGCGCTAAGATCAGTACAAGAATTGGCAAGAAATAGATTGAAGCAGCGATAAGCTTACCGGCACTTAGAGTTCCGAGTTCTCTTTGAGAGGCTAGTGAGTTGTCTGCGCTTCGGCGCCGCAGCCAAGAATCCATCCAACCTAGTGAGAGTATTATCGTGGTTGTAAAGGCGATTTCGACTATGGCTAGACCGGCGGCGGCGCTAAGATCGAGCCGATGCTTTGCCAGGCGGAATATTTCCACCTCAAGAGTACTTAGCTCAGGGCCTCCTCCTAGTACGATAATTACTGCAAAGCTGAGAAAGCAGTAAAGAAAGGTTATTACCATTGAGTTGAGAATTGCCGGAGCAAGACGGGGGAAGTCGATTGAAAAGAAGGCGCGGATCGGTGGGGCTCCAAGAGATCGCGAGGCAAGATATGTGCTTCGTGGCAGAGACAACCAGGCATCTCCGACTATCCGCAGCGTAATTGGGAAGTTGTAGAAGACATGAGCCATTATTATGGCCCGTAAGGAGTACAGAATTCTCCACCCTTTGAAATCGGCAGCAACTAGGCGCAGAAGTGAATTGATTAAACCGGAATTTCCGAATACGAGGATGAACCCAAGAACAACAAGAATAGACGGCAGCACGAAGGGGATGGTGCCAATCGATTTGAGCAGCCTCCTGCCATTAAAATCGAAGCGCCCAACTATATATGCGCCCGGCAAACCGAGAAGAACTGCAAATAGAGTGCTCAATCCGGCCTGCTTGAAAGTCAGCCCGAGTACTGCCCGGTAATACGGTGACGATATCAGTTGCAAAATGGTTCCAGGAACCCTATTGGTTTTTGCAAGCACGGCCAGAAGAGGAAGAGCGAAGGCCAATCCCCAGAATAGCATCGGCCAGATGAGTATCCAAGCGCCCCTCGATCTGGGCATCGAATTCACCGGCTAAAGATTTCGGTCCAGCTATCTATTATGCTCAGCAGTTCTTCGGTATCTGCATTGAGGCCATGGATAGTTTTGCTTGGCCGCAGGGCAGATTCAAACGAAGCCGGAAGCGGAACATTCTTCATAACAGGCAGCATTATGTTTTTCATCGCAAGGGTCTTCTGAGAGAACTCACCCAGCATGAAATCGATAAGAAGCTCGGCCTCCCTGCGCATCTTGCTGCCCTTTACAATTCCCATACCCTCGATTTGCATTAAGTGTCCATCGCTGAATTCAGCTGCCTTGTAGCGTTCGCTCCCCTCGTATTCCGCGTGGTACACGGGGCTGGTTCCATAGCTGAGCGCCATTGGCGCCTCTCCCGCAACCAAAAGGGTGTAGCCCTGACTCCATCCATTTGCAATGGTCAGTATTGACGGCTTCAGTCTCTCCCAGTAATCCGCCCAGCTATTTCCGTAGGCGGCTATGGTCCACAGTAGAAAGCCCAGTCCCGGAGTTGAGGTTCTCGGGTCCATCAAAACGAGTGATTTTGCGTAGTCCCTAGAGGTTAGATCTTCGAGTGATGTAGGCGGAATTTCGAGCAGCTGCGAATCGTAGCAAATAGTGAAATGGCCGTAATCGTATGGAATTAGGAGATTTGATTTATCAAACACATACTCAGGCGGCAAAAAATCCAACAAGGGGGATTTGTACGGCTCCAGTATGTCGGCATCCAGCACTCGACTGAGCAAACTGTTATCCAATCCAATTACCACATCCGCCCGCGATCTATCCTTTTCAAGTATGAGCTGATTCAGAGTGGTGATGGCATCGCCGGGAGCATTGAATTCTATAGCTATTCCGGTTTCCTCAAGGAATGCCGCCGCAATTGCAGGCCCCGGGCCCCATTCGGAGCTAAACGAATCGTAGGTATACACTACCAGTTTTCTCCCTGCATCCCTATTGCCGTTGGAGAAGAGGAACTGGCAGAACACTACTAATAGAAAGAAAGAAAGGGTTCGTCTCATAAGAACCGCTCCTTTGGTTGAAGGATGGTTCAGGGGTTTGAGCCCCGTTCCTACGCCGGCATAATCCGGATCAGGTTCACGGGTGTAATCTCAGGCCATACAAGCCACCCCGGAAGCTCTTGAGGCAGGTTATTGTGGCTTCTTGGCTTGAGTCAAGCGGCGCCTCGCGGAATTGGCATTTCATTTTAGGCTAGCTGCTACCTTCCCGAGGAATGGGCGAGCCGGCGCTCTATCGGAAATTTCGATTGGCCCGGCTAGCGGCTCTGACACAAAATTTCCTTGGAACATGTATAATACTCCCATGTCGATTAAGGATAACTGGCTGGCATTTAGAGAGAGGCTTGAAAAGGCGGCCAATAAGTATGGCTGCAACCCCTCAGAGATTGCGATAATGGCTGTATCAAAGTCGCGGAGCATTGAGGAAGTACTCGAGGCAAGTGCATGCGGTTTCTTCCTCTTTGGAGAGAATCGCATTGAGGAAGCATGTGATAAATTCTCTGCGGCAGAGAACCTCGGCTTGTACCTCATAGGGCATTTACAGAGTAGGAAGGTTGGAAGAGTCGATGAGCGCTTTGCAGGCGTTCATTCCGTTGATTCGCTAAGAATTGCCATGAGGCTTTCCAGGCGCGCGCGGGAAAATGGAAAGGCCCTTGAAATCCTATTACAGGTCAACACCTCAGGAGAGGAGGCAAAATCAGGCTTCAGTGACTACTCGAGCTTCGTGGAAACAGCGGCAGAGATATCCCAACTGCCCTTTCTGACTTTGCGGGGTTTGATGACAATGGCCCCCCTTACGAATAATGAGTCTGTGGTTCGCAGTTGTTTTTCAAAATGCCGTCGATGGTCGGATGATATTGCTGATATAATTGATGGCAGGGTTTTATTGTCGATGGGGATGAGTTCCGATTTCCACTGGGCAATCGCGGAGGGCAGCAACCTCCTTCGCATCGGCGGCGCGATATTTGACGGACGGTGAGAATAGAAGATGGTTTCCAATTGCACTAGTATGAGAGCTATGCCAAGTCTCTGCCTTTTTCTTTTATACATTGCGGTAGGCGGAGAGATAACTTCGGCGCAGGAGCTCCCACCCAAAGAGCCCATAATCCCCGAGGAGTATGACCCAAGTGAATTCCCGCTCTGGGCACAAGACCTCAGACGCTTCGAAGTTATTGCCGTGGGCACCTTTCCAATCACATATCTCTTTACTTCGCTAATCTATGATTTCTCGATTTATGCCGCCAACAGCTTCGATAGCCAGTATTCAATTGGCTCGCAGAGAAGTTCACAGGATATTGCCATCATTATTGGCAGCGCTGGCGCTATTTCGTTCATTTTGGCTACCATCGATTTGTTCATCAACCTGGATAGGAGGCAGCGCCAGGAAGTTGCCGGGAATGACTAGCGGGGAATTCCTGGTTTGCCTGCCTGAAAATGAATCAATTCGCGTTGATCGCTTTGTCGCCACCCTAGGTATGTTCAATAGAAGCCAGATTGCCAAACGCAGCGTCAGAGTCAAAGATGGTTACGGGGTCGATCTCAAGTATTCAAGGCGCTTGAAAAATGGCGATACTGTAGTTGTTGAGTGGCAATCACTTCCAGCTCCCGAAATCGAGGCCGAGCCGCTTCATCTGGATGTCATTTTTGAGGATGAAAACTGTGCTGTGATAAATAAGCAGCGAGGCGTTGTTGTGCATCCGGCTCTCGGAAACATGCATGGAACCCTGGTTCAGGGACTGCTTCACAGATATTCGGGAATCGACAGCAAGTTTGGCGGCGAGAGAGTGCGTCCCGGCATTGTTCACCGGCTTGACAAGGATACTTCGGGCGTAATGATAGTCGCAAAGAACATGCCTAGCTTGGAGCATCTTTCCGCGCAGTTTCGATCCAGGGAAGTAAGGAAAATCTATCTTGCCATATGCCGCGGTCGGCCGCCAAGCGCCTGGGGGGAAATAGATGATCCTATTGGGCGCGATCCTCGAAACCGAAAGAAATTTGCGGTTGGCGTAAGGAATTCAAAGCCAGCTGTCACTAGATACCGCCTGCTTGGTGAATCAGGCAGGTACAGCCTGCTTCAGATTGAAACGCTAACTGGGCGCACACATCAGATCCGTGTTCACCTTTGCTCGATAGCCTGCCCGATACTGGGCGATTCGGTTTATGCACGGAGGGATTCGATTGTTGGTGACTGCGGTTTAATGCTTCATGCTTGGAAATTAGGCGTAAACCTGCTCTACCTCGGAACCCGGGAATTCCAAGCCGGCCCCCCTAGGGAATTCGTTAAGATGCTGGATAGGCTTGGTATCAATTTTCATTGAAGCGCATTTTCTTCGGTGCTGTAGGCCTGATGCCGTGGGTGAAAATTCGGATTCCAGCGCAACTCGGCGCTTATGGTGGAGGGTGGTCCGCAGCTCGGCAGTATTAAAAGCTCTTCGGGTATTGCCAGAATTTTCTCCTTTATGCTGGCTATCAGCAATGCCCGTTTTTCGATTGAACCCTCTACGCGTCCGGCCGAGAGTAAGTTGCCGGTGAACAGGAAGTTTCCGATTCGAAAAATTCTGCTTCGTGTTAACTGGTCTGCCAGGCAGAGGGTCTCAATGCCGATTCCGGATGCTTCTATTCTGCTTCCAGCTTCCGCGATTTCAAATTCGAAATCGCCAAGCTCTTTGTCGCCGGAGATTATCCTTGCATGATAAATTTTCTTGAGTATTTTCAATCCCCTGATATGACGCTCGTGGCTATGAGTAACAAGGACGGTGGTGATATCGAAGTTGTTCGATTCTATTAGATCAAGAAAGGCCACATCAAACTTACCGGGATCCACCAGAATAGCTTCGCCGCCGTCATTGGGCCCAAGTATGTAGGAATTGCTTATGCCTGAAAAATAGCTTAGCAGTTTCATTGCTTGGGGATTGTCATGAGATAGGTTTCGCTGGGATTGGAATCACTAAAATCCGTGTTCCGGAGTTTGGCCTTCGTGAAATCGACGAGTTCCAAACTGCAGTCCCGAAACCGGGCGTTATTCAGTGATGCGGCTATGAAGCGGCTGGAAAAAAGATCGGATTCATCGAAAACCGCGAAATCGCCTTTGATGCCATTGAAATTCACGTTTATTAGGCTGGAACCTGTGAAATCGGTATTCGTGAAGTTACTTCCGGCCGCTATCACGCTCAGCATTCCGCTCTCTCCAAAATTGCAGTCTACAGCGCTGATATTGTCTAGAAGACACATGAAGAACTGGGCGCCTCGAAAAGATACAAGATTGAAAACTGCGCCGCTAAGGCGGCAAAATTTAAAACTAAAGCCTTCGAAATCCATATTTGAAAGGGTGATGCCGGATAAATCGTAATTATTCAATTCCTTCTTGTTTCTGCCGCCGATTAATTCTGCCTGATAGGCGGCGGCGTTGGGATGGTGCTTCCTGCAGAATTTTGAGCCTGCCCATGCTCCCTCGAGGCAGCCAAGCCGCGAGCAATTACTGAAATCAAACACTGTGTTTAGAATATTCACGCCTTGGCTCGATTGCAATGTTCTCTCATATCGAATTATCATTTGAGGATGCCAAGTTGTTCAAGCTGCGGCGCCCCTTATGACATACCTGTTTACAGAAACACTCTCTGTCCTTCCTGCGGGAAAGAACTTAAAACCTGCCGCAACTGCATGCACTTCATGCCAGGTTTCGCAAACGATTGCCGCGAACCGGTGAGTGAGCCGGTCTTGGATAAGGATAGGGCAAATTTCTGCGATTGGTTCAGACCGGCCCTCTCCGCCGCTTCAAACAAGAAGGAAGAGGGGGAAAAACTGCGTCAAACCCTTAGAAGCTTGTTTGGCGACGAATCTGACGATGATTGAATCGTCTGTTGTTTTTATCGATTCGGGAATCGGAGGACTGCCCTACCTTGATTGGCTCAGGAAGCGGCGGCCTGAGCTGCCCCTATGCTATTTCGCTGATACGGCGCACTTCCCTTATGGCGATTTAAGCGTGCGGGTGATTCGAAACTCCGTTGTTGAGGCAGTGCGCTTTCTGCAGGATCTGGGAACCCCGCGATTGCTAGTAATAGCCTGCAACACAGCTTCCGTTCTCGCTCTAGATGATATAAGGAAGGTTGCGAATTGTCCAGTTGTCGGCACTGTGCCGGCGCTCAAGCCGGCTCTTGGTTGGCAGGGTCCTATTGGCGTGCTCGCAACTGCCAGAACAGTGCAATCGCCTTATCTTGATAGTCTAGTGTCTGCCTTCGCCACGGGGCGCGAGGTTGTAAAGGTTGCGGCAGGGGATATTGTTAACTATGTAGAGGAGAATTGGTTCGCTGAAGAGCAGGATGGAGCGCTCGCCGTGATGAAACCTGCAATCGAAAAGCTTAAGGAGTCTCAGGTTGGATCGGTGGTTATCGGTTGCACTCATTTTTTCTATGTTATGCAATCGATAAGGATGCTAATGGGCGCAGGAATTCCACTAATCGATTCACTAGATGGAGTGGGCAGACGGATACTCTCGCTTTTGGACTTGGAGGATTCGCGTTCCGGGCTTGGGGAGGGCTGCACTTCTGAAAGTGAGGGTTATCAAGGAGGGGATGCGAATGTGCAGAATAATTCGGATTCGACAGCTCCCTTTGGTAATTATATTGGAGGGTTTATGGTTAGCCGGGAGGGTATCCGTGATAACCGTTACCGGCGCTTTGCCCAGGTTCGAGGCCTGACTTGGATGGGGGAGATTTCTCGAGACAGAAAACGGGAGAAGCACCCTTAGTTCCGGTTTACGCGTTTGTATTGACGATTTAGAATAGGCTCATGGGGAAAAAGCTATTCACATCCTTGACATGCATCTCGGCATTGATTCTATCCTCGTGTTTGAGTCTGGAGACGATTATTCGGCTGAAGAAAAACGGCACTGTCACGGCAAGACTGATATATACGATTGCACCCGAAATGGTGGATTTTGGCAGAAGCTTCGGATCGGACGAGCCCTGGACACTACCCCTCACCGAAAAGGATTTCAAACAACAGGCCCTGCGAGTAGACGGTGTCGATGTTGTAGGCTACAGAGCACATAAACTGGCCGATGAAAGCGAGAGAATAGACGTTAAGCTTGCCGCAGACTCATTCGAGAGTATTGCGAACTATCTTGACTTGGATCTTGGCATTAAGAGAGAAGAGGAGGGGGGCAGTTTGATTTTTGTGCTTCCCTCTGTAGATAACTACGAAGAGACTGAGGAGGAGTGGCTTGAAATCTTCGATACTATTGCCGAGGGATCCGTATTCAAGTTCGCTTTCGAACCTCCATCGAAACCCATATCGGTTCTTCCGGGAAAGATAGATGGAAGAACAGCGATCCTAGAAATATCCCTTAGGGAATTGCTCTATAATGAGGCTCCCAAAACCTGGGAAGTGCGTTGGTAGGCGGTTTGCTTTGAAGCATCCTAAGCTGATTGAATGGGAAAATCGGATGAAATCAATGTTCGATAGGATTGACGACTGGCTCGAGGACAGATACGGCGGAGCATTCCAGCTGCATCCGAACCGGCCTCAACGCGGTAGAACTTCGAATAGGGAAGCGGATGGGCTTTTTAACATAGGCGCCGCTTTCAGTTTGGGATATGGAAGTGAACTGGGCAGGGGCTATGTCATACGGGTGGAGATGTCCACACTGGAGCATATACCCAAGAGAACGAGAAAACAGATCGAAAGCGATGTCGAAAATTTAGTGCGGGAGGACCTGCCGCGGTTTTTCCCAGGGCAGAGTTTAACGCTGGAGCGAGATGGCAATTTGTTGAAAATAATTGGCGATTTCAATTTGGGCTCGGTGATAGTGAAGTGAGCGATTGTGAGTTTTAACAGTCTTGAGCAGCGTTAAGAACCATTAACGCTGCTTCGAATTTCCGGGGGCCGATGTCATCTGAGTAGCCAGACTCGGAAAAAACCGGGCCTGGTGGGACTGTGCCAATTCCAAAAAATTGTTAAGATAGGATTCATGGACGTTCAACTTAAGAAGATTATCGACAAGATTAAGCATGAAGGAGTAAGAAGCGCCCAAGAAGAATCCGATCGGATTGTGGCCGAGGCGCGGAATGAAGCTTCGGCCATTGTTCGAAAAGCCGAGGAGGATGCGAAGCTAATTCGAAATAATACGGAAACGGAAGTACGGAGGATGGAGAGTAGCGGCAAGGACGCCTTGAGGCAGGCGGGTAGAGATTTGATACTCATGGTTAAGGAAGAGATCAAGTCGATTTTCAACCGTTTATTGGAGAGAGAGGTTCACGATGCCTTGAGCATGGAATTGCTGGCAGATGTGATTGCTGTCGCCGTGAAGAATATCTCGAAGCAGGAAGGAAGCGAAATAGATGCCTTGGTTCCCGCGGAATTGCTGAGCGAAATCGAACCCGTATTGATTGCAAGGCTGAGCGCGGCGCTTGCATCCGGGGTTGAAATTAGGCCTTTTAAGGGGCTCGATTCAGGATTTAGGATAGCGATGAGGGATGGGTCGGCGTTTTATGATTTCTCGGATAAGGAAATTGCTGCCATGCTGAGCCGTCATTTGAATCCGCGGCTTGTAAGCATCCTTACTGCCTAGGAAAACTGTTTGTCATACTATTACTATCTAAGTGCGGCTCTACCAATGCTAATCGGACCGGAGCAAAGAGCGCCGATATCGACTGAATCGATGCTCGCCCTTTCTCGTTCTTTTTTGTCGGCCAGGGATTACATAGGATTGCTTAAATCCAATCTCGAGGGAAATGAGGCGCCTGGGATATGCAAGGCATACAGCAAGTGGGAGATGAGCCTCAGAAATGATTTGGCGAGGCTTCGGGCCAAGAAACAGAACCTAGATGCAGGCGAGTACTGCAGGGAAGCCGAGCCTGTGTACGGAACAGCGCAGATTGCGGCCGAGGCTTTTATTATGGATTCTCCGCTGAGGGCGGAACTGTATCTGGATAGGCGCCGCTGGCTAAAGATAGATGAATTAGCGGCGGGGCAATTCTTCAATATCGAATTCATTCGGAGCTATAGAATGAAGCTTTTGATACTGGAGCGTCGTTCCAAATTCAATGAGGAGCTCGGTTTCAAGGCATATCGCGATTTGTATAACCGGGTGCTCCTGGCCTCGGGGATTGAAGCGCAATGAGGAAGCGTTCGCGATGATAAGGGTGTAAGGCATGAGTGCAAACGGGAAAGTGATAGGGGTGAATGGAAACATGGTTTCGGTGCTGACCGAGGACAAAGTTGTCATGAATGAAGTTGGCTACATAATCAGCGGCGATAAGCGTCTGAAATCGGAGGTTATCCGAATTCGCGGCAATGTGGCTCAGTTCCAGGTTTTTGAATTGACCCGGGGTATCGGAATTGGGGATGAAGTTGAATTCACCGGCGAGATGCTAGCCGTGGAACTTGGCCCGGGACTGTTGGGACAGGTTTTTGATGGACTGCAGAATCCTTTACCGGAGCTTGCTCGAAGGGCTGGCTTTTTTCTTGAACGGGGCATCTACCTTGATGCCCTGAGCCGTGAAGCGAAGTGGCATTTCAAGCCGCTAGTTAGGGTTGGCGATAAGGTGAGCGCGGGAGATTATTTGGGTTTCGTACCCGAAGGACCCTTCGAGCATAAGGTGATGGTTCCTTTCAATATACGAGATGAGCTAACAGTGTCCAGAGTGAGTCCGGAAGGCTCATATTCCATCTCGGAAACCATTGTTGAGTCCACTAGTTCCCGAGGGGCGGTAATTCCGCTGACCATGATGTTTGAATGGCCCGTGAAGAAGGCCATTGATGTATATGAGGAGAGATTGAAGCCAGTCGAGCCTCTGGTGTCCAAGGTTCGGCTTATGGACACATTTTTCCCTGTCGCCAAGGGCGGTACCTATTGCATCCCCGGACCCTTTGGCGCTGGTAAGACAGTTTTACAGCAGATAACCAGCCGACATGCGGAGGTGGACGTGGTGATAATCGCCGCATGCGGCGAGAGGGCTGGCGAGGTGGTTGAGACCATCAAGGAGTTCCCAGAACTAGTCGATCCAAAAACCGGTAGATTTCTAATGGAGAGAACCATTATCGTTTGCAACACTTCTTCGATGCCGGTTGCATCGCGAGAGGCCTCGGTTTATACGGCGGTTACCCTAGGTGAGTACTACCGGCAGATGGGATTTGATGTTTTGCTCCTTGCCGATTCAACTAGCCGCTGGGCCCAGGCGATGCGTGAAATGTCGGGTCGATTGGAGGAAATTCCCGGCGAAGAGGCCTTTCCAGCCTACCTTGAATCGAATATCGCATCTTTCTATGAAAGAGCCGGCATCGTGCGCTTAAACAATGGCGAGGTGGGTTCGGTTACGATAGGGGGAACTGTTAGCCCTGCAGGCGGAAACTTCGAGGAACCGGTAACCCAGGCGACGCTCAAGGTTGTTGGGGCCTTTCATGGACTTTCACGGGAACGCTCCGACGCTCGCAAGTATCCCGCGATTCACCCCACTGAGTCTTGGAGCAAGTATAGGGGCATTATACCGGCTGAGCGGGTAAAATACGCCCATGATATATTGGTTCATTCGGGCGAGATTGAATCCATGATGAAGGTTGTTGGCGAGGAGGGCACCAGTTTGCAGGATTACGTGGTGTTTCAGAAGGGAGAATTCCTTGATTCCGTTTACTTTCAGCAGAATTCCTTCGACCCTGTTGATGCCGCCGTGGCTCCCGACCGTCAGATCTGGGTGTTTGCCTTGGTGCTTGAAATTCTGGCTAGTAAGCTAAATTTGAAAGACAAAGAAGATGCACGAAGGTGGTTCTACCAATTGAGGCAGAAATTCCTCGATTATAATGGCGCTAGATGGGACAGCAGTGAATTTAGAGAATTGGAAACCGAGATTCGTACAATGGTTCAATCCAAAAAACTTGGAAGCGATCCGAAATTCGCGGTCGATTTATGAGAAATTCGATGGGCAAGATATATAGCAGGATTGAATCAATAGCCGGCAATGTTATTGTCATAAGGGCCGATGGTGTGCGCTATGGCGATCTTGCGCAGGTAAATACCTCCTTTGGAGTATCCCTGGCCGAGGTGATAAAACTCGATGAAGACTTGGTATCACTTCAGGTATTTGCCGGGAGTCGCGGCATTTCCAACGGAGATGAGGTTCGATTTCTGGGAAAACCAATGCAGGTGTCGTACTCCCAGTCCTTACTCGGTAGGGTTTTCAATGGCTCGGGAGAGCCCCGAGACAGAGGACCAAGCCTATCTGAGAATCTGATTACGATTGGGGGACCCTCCTTCAACCCAACGCGGCGAATAATCCCTCGAAACATGGTTCGGACCGGAATACCCATGATAGATCTGTTTAATACCCTTGTAGAAAGCCAGAAGCTGCCGATTTTTTCAGTTTCGGGGGAGCCGTATAATGAGGTTTTGGCGCGGATTGCCCTGCAGGCAGAGGTGGATTTAATAATTCTGGGCGGGATAGGCTTGAAGCACGATGATTACCTATTCTTTCGAGATTCCCTAGATGAGGGAGGCGCTCTTTCTCGATCTATTCTGTTTGTTCATACGGCCTCGGATCCCATTGTGGAAGGTCTTATGGTTCCCGATATCTCCTTGGCCATCGCCGAGAATTTCGCCTTGGATGGCAAGAGGGTTCTGGTGCTACTCACTGATATGACAAATTTCGCGGATGCAATGAAAGAAATTGCGATAACGCAGGAGCAGGTTCCTTCGAACAGGGGTTATCCGGGAGACCTGTATTCTCAACTTGCAAGCCGCTATGAAAAGGCTATTGATATCGAAGGACTGGGTTCGATTACTATCTTGGCCGTTACGACTATGCCGGGAGACGATGTTACCCATCCAGTGCCGGATAATACGGGTTATATAACTGAGGGTCAGTTTTATTTGAGAAACGGGAGAATCGAGCCCTTTGGCTCGCTTAGTCGTTTGAAACAGCAGGCGAATGATAGAACGCGGGGGGATCATAGGGCGCTCGCGGATGGTATGATAAAACTTTATGCAGCGTACAAGGATGCTTTGGAAAAGCAGACGATGGGATTTCAGATGACCAATTGGGATGAAAAACTGCTCAAATACGGGCAATTGTTCGAAGATAAGATGATGGATCTTTCGGTAAACATTCCGCTTGAAGAAGCCTTGGATAATGGGTGGAAAATTCTGGCCGACTGCTTTGAAAAGGAAGAAACTGGGCTTCGCTCAAGACTAATAGAGGAGTTCTGGCCGAGAGTAAGCCATGCCTAAGATTAGACTAACCAAGAACGAACTGAAGAAGCAGAAAGACTCGTTGAAGTTGTATACCAGATATCTCCCCACCCTCATCTTGAAGAAGCAGCAATTGCAGATGGAAATACGGAAGGTTGAGGAGAGACAGCATAGGCTGGAGGAAGAAAAAAATTCGCTCGAAGAGGATTTCAGGCGCTGGATAGCGGTTTTTGGAGAGGATGTGGGCCTAAGTGAAAAAATGATTGTGTTGGAGGAATTCAAGCGTGAAATTGGCAACATTGCGGGTGTGAGCATACCTCTTTTCAAGGGTGCGAAATTCGCGAGGATCGAGTATGATTTCTGGTCTATGCCGCTTTGGGTGGATAGGGCAATAGAGGAATTGAAGCGCGTTATGCTTCTGGATTTGGAATTGCAAATACTGCGGGAGCAGTATTCACTCCTCTTCGCTGAGCTGCGAACCATAACTCAGAGGGTGAACCTGTTCGAGAAGGTAAAGATTCCCGAAACGAAAATGCATATCAAGAGAATAAGCATATACTTGGGCGATCAGCAGACAGCATCAGTTGTGCGTGGAAAGATTGCCAAGCGGGGTTTGGAGAAGGTTGCCTAAATGATAGTGCCGATGATGAAGATTTCGCTGGTGCTCTTGAACAAGGATGCTAGGATTGCCCTGAGAAAACTGAGAGATGAGGGAGTTCTTCATCTTGAATCAGAGGTGCACGGAAGCGGCGAGGATCTGGAAACTCTGCTAGAAATGCGCGCCAGGATGGTTTTAGCCCTAGGCAAACTCGATAGCAGCGTGAAGCCCAAGCCTGCGAGGGCGCCGCATGGTAGTTCGCATAGCAGGAAATCGGTCTTAACCCTGGCTGAAGAGATAATTTCAACAGAAGAGCAGATAAGGAATCTCCACGAAGAAATTGGGAAGATAACGGAGCAGATAAACCTACTTAAACCCTTTGGTGACTTTGAGCCCAGCGATTTGGATTATCTCGGCGCAAGTCGAATCGATGTGCGCTTATTTAGAGACGAGATAGGCCTTGCGAGAAGCCTAGGGGATGAGGGCGCAGTGGTTTTCCAGCTCGGAAAGAAGGGCAAGCAACTAAGCTTTGCCGCCATTTTTTTTGATGGCGTACCCGAATTGGCTATCGAAAGGTCAATTAAACTTCCGAAACAGGGTCTTAACGAACTGGTTTCGATGAAAGGCGAGATGAGAGAGCGCTTGGGGAATCTAAGGGATAAACTTCTTGATCTCTCTAGAATTAGGCCAGTCGTTGAACAGTCGCTCTCTAGAATAGAACAGGATATCGAGTTTGAATCTCTGGCAACAGGAATGCCTGATGAGGGCGGATTGAGATGGCTTAGGGGCTTTGCTCCGATAAATAGGCTGCAAGGAATCAGGGCTCTCAGCTCGGCAGAGAACTGGGGGATATTGATTCAGGAACCCGATCCGGAGGATCAGCCTCCCACCCTAATAGAGAACGGGCCAAAAATCAGGATAATCAAGCCGGTTTTCGATTTTCTCGAAACTCTGCCTGGCTACCGTGAATATGATATCAGCGCGTATTTTCTTGTTTATTTTTGCATTTTCTTTGCGATGATTATCGGGGATGCCGGATACGGGATTATCTTTCTGCTTGCGGCCCTGGTTCTAAGGAGATTGAGGGGGGGGCGGGAGTTAGATGCCGTGAAATTGCTCATTGTGCTGAGTATATGCACGGTTTTGTGGGGCGCGGTTACGGGTAATTGGTTCGGATCAAAGTCGCTTGCCGGATTGGGCTTTTTCCGTATGCTGACAATTCCCGCGATTGCCGTATATCCGGATATCTTTCCCGAGTTCGAGACCGATCCGCAGCAGAAGATAATGATGCTGTGCTTCTTGCTGGGCCTTTCTCAACTAACCCTGGCGAATGTCCTGAATCTTATCCGGGATTTTCCTAAGTTGAGATCGCTGGGCCAGTTCGGATGGATGGTGTTTATAGGCGGGCTCTATTTTCTTGTTTTGCAGCTTGTAATAGGAATATCCATGCCGCGATTTGCGGTGTATATGATAGCAGGCGGGATTTCCCTTTTTCTGTTATTTGAAAAGCAGAGCGGTGATATCGGTTTTTTCAGGGGAGTGCTAAGGGGGTTTAGCGGCGCCTTCACCACGTTTTTAAGCGCTATCAGTGGTTTTTCGAATATAGTGTCGTATATCAGATTGTTCGCGGTTGGAATGGCGTCTTTTTATATTGCATCGAGTTTCAACAATCTTGCCTCGCCCTTACTCAGGGGTTTCTTGCTGCCGATAGGCATAGTGATTATCGCGGTTGGGCACGGTTTGAATCTGATTATGGCGGCCTTGTCCGTTGTGGTTCATGGCATCCGTCTCAATATGCTGGAATTTGCGGGCCAATTGGGTATGGAATGGACGGGAGTAGTATACAGCCCCTTTAGGGTGAAAATCTCGAACGAAAACGAAGGAGCTTCTTTATGAATATTGGATTGATTGCTCCGGCTGCCGCCCTAGGCTTGGCGGCGATTGGCTCCGCGCTCGGCACCGGAGCCGCCGGACAGGCATCTATGGGAGCTTGGAAAAAATGCTTTGCGGCGAATAAATCCGCGCCATATATGCTTGTTGTCTTTAGCGGCGCGCCAATCACGCAGACTATCTATGGTTTTATGCTCATGCTTTTTATTCAAGGATCCCAAAAGGATCCGCTTACTCTGCTGAGCGTGGGAATCTTCGGTGGTTTAGCCATTGGTTTCTCGGCAATGATGCAGGGCAGGGCCGCTGCCGGAGCTGCCGATGCCCTGGCCGACACCGGGAAGGGGACAGCTAACTATTTAACCGTGATTGGAATCATTGAAACCGTGGCGCTTTTCGTAACAGTCTTTCTGTTCTTGGTGCTCGTCATATTATAGGAATCCACTTGCAAACCTTCAGCGGCGATGACTTGGCGTCCCCCGATTTCCTGGCTTCGATCCCCGTTGCGGCCGAAAGTGGCGGCGGAATGGCGAGGAATCAAAGAAGGCTAGCTCTTTCTCCTGTACTGGGCATTAGGAAGGCTTTTCTGTTTTTGGCTTTGCTTCTTGCTGCGGTTTCGGTTTTCGGATTGGAATACCCGGCCTGGATACTCCTTGAAAAGGGCAAAGCGGCTTTTGCGCAGAAAAAACTATCTGAGGCTCTCGACTACCTGCTGGATGCAGTTGAACTTCAGCAGGAATACCCTGAGGCAGAGTTCTGGCTAGGCAGAGTTTATGAGGCCCAAGGACAGGTTGTTCTGGCGGAAGCGCAGTACCGCAGAGCAATTGAATTCGCAATATACCTGCGGGTTCCACAGGAACTCACCCTGATTCGATATAGGCTCGCAGGGCTCTTATTGAATCAGGGAGAGGAGCGAGCGCTTGAGGCCGAATCTATTCTTTATGGGATTGCCGATAGCGAGGGGGCTTCCTCCCGGTCGAGCATATTGCTGGAGCATCAGTACATCAATCGCTTAACGGAAAACGGGCTTGATGAACTCTTATTTCTCTATAGGGACGATTTGGGATACGCATTGGAGGCGAGAAAACTGCTTGGTGAAATCGCGTGGAAAAGGAGAAACTATCGCTCGGCTCTATTGCATTCGATGCGCGCCGCGCTATCGATACTGACAGCGGTGGCGGAACGCTATCGAAAAGTTCATTTGGATTGGCGCTTTGATATCGATCCTATAAGAGATGCTCAAAATCCTGATAAGGATGTGCGATTTCCAGGGGCCTCCGATGGAACCGACGGATTGATTATGCTTGCGTATGAAAACGATAAGTCCCTGGTTGCGTGGATGGAATCTGCCGGTTTATGGCCCGTGCTTTACTTGCTTTCTATTTCCCTCTATGCGGAGGGTTTTGAGGAAGTTGCCGCGTCCATCTGGGAACTGATGGTGGTGAGGGATAATCTCGATGGCAGCTATCGCCCTCGAATTCAGTCCGGGTACTGGGGTGAATTGGCAAGGGAGCAGCTCGAAGAACCCTTCATATCGGTTAATTCCATATCACCCTGAAAACGAACAATGGATAAAATCATAATAAGGGGAGCGCGAGAGCATAACCTACGGAACATAGATTTGGAGCTTCCACGGGATCGGCTAATCGTAATTACGGGACTCTCGGGTTCGGGCAAATCATCACTAGCCTTCGATACGATATTTGCGGAGGGCCAGAGGCGTTATGTGGAATCGCTCTCTGCTTACGCGCGTCAATTCCTTGGTAGAATGGATAAGCCGGATGTCGACTATCTCGAAGGCTTATCGCCCGCTATATCTATCGAACAGAAAAGCACCAGCCGCAATCCGCGGTCGACGGTTGGCACCATAACCGAGATATACGATTATTTGAGGTTGTTGTTTGCCCGCATCGGCAGTCCGATCTGTCCGAATGATGGCACTCCAATACGGGAGCAGTCAGTCGATCAAATATTGGATACGGTGCTTTCGCTTCCCGAAGGCCAACGATTGATAGTGCTCGCCCCATTAGTAAGGGGTAAGAAGGGTGAACACCGCAAATACCTCGACGATGCGAAAAGGGCGGGATTCGTACGTGTAAGAATAGATGGGGAAACACTTTCACTGGATAATGAAATCAATCTCGATAAGAATCGCAAGCACGATATTTCACTCGTTGTCGATCGTATCATAGCGGGCCCCGAAAATCGGAAACGTCTGGCTGAATCGGTTGAAACCGCCTTGGAGATATCGGATGGTCAGGTAAGTGTACTAGTAATCGAGGAGGATACGGAATTATTCTTTTCGGAAAAGAACTCATGTTCCAAGTGCGGGTTCAGCCTACCCGAATTACAGCCGAGATTATTCAGTTTCAACAGTCCCTTTGGCGCCTGTTCCGTATGTGATGGACTGGGGATTATGCTGGAGTTCGACCGGGAACTGATAATGCCCGATCCCTCGCTATCGTTCAATCAGAGAGGATTGCTGCCGTATAATCCCGATGCGGCCTGGCATCGAAGCTGGTTCGAGGCTCTTGCCAAGGTGTACAAGTTTAATCTGGATACACCGCTAAACAAGTTAGGGGAAGAGGTGCTGAGCGCCATATTCGACGGAACAAACAAGTCCATAGATATCACCTATGTTAGCAAAACCGGCACGGGAAAATTCGAGTATTCGTCTAATTTCAAAGGGATAATCGCCGATCTCAAGCGCCGGTACAGGGAAACCACATCGGCAGGAATGCGTGAGTGGCTAGAGGAATTCATGATGCGCAACTCTTGTCGGGAATGCGAGGGGAAGAGACTTAGCCGGGAAAGCCTGAGCGTTTTTGTAGGGGGAAGAGACATACACCAGATAACCGCAATGCCGGTGCATCAGGCGAGAGAATTTTTTGGCAAGTTAGAGCTGGGCGACACAGAAAGCCACATAGCAGGGCAGATATTGAAGGAGATTCGAGAGCGCCTGCAATTTCTTCAGAGTGTTGGCCTAGGATACCTGAGTTTGGAACGCGAGGCCTCAAGTCTCTCGGGCGGAGAGGCTCAGAGAATTCGCCTGGCTACACAGATTGGTTCCTCATTGGTGGGTGTGCTCTATATCCTGGATGAACCTACAATTGGGCTGCACCAAAGAGACAACCAAAAACTAATAGACACGCTTATTCATTTACGTAATCTTGGAAACACCCTGATAGTTGTGGAGCATGATGAGCAGACAATTAGAACGGCAGATCATATTGTTGATATGGGCCCTGGGGCGGGCGTTCATGGCGGCAGGGTAGTGGCTCAGGGCGCTGTAGAAAGGGTGATGGCCAATTTCAAAAGTCCGACGGGCCGCTTCTTAAGCGGATTGGATATCATCAGCTTGCCCAAGGAGAGGCGCAGGGGCAATGGACAGTCGATAAGCATACTTGGCGCGCGAGAGCATAATTTGAAAAACATCAATGTCAAGCTGCCTCTCGGGAAATTCATCACTATCACGGGTGTGTCGGGATCCGGCAAATCGACCCTATTAGCGGATATTCTCTTCCCCGCTCTTTCAAACGCGGTGGGACGAACCCATCTGACGGCTGGCCGCTATGAGAGCATCATCGGAATAGAATTCGTTGACAAGGTAATCTGCATCAATCAAAGCCCTATCGGACGGACTCCCAGATCGAATCCGGCAACCTATATCGGACTCTTTACGCCGGTGCGCGAGCTGTTTTCCGGTCTTCCGGAATCAAAAGCCAGAGGATATAAATCCGGGCGGTTTAGCTTCAATGTCAAGGGCGGCCGCTGTGAATCCTGCGAAGGCGCCGGCACAAAGAAAATAGAGATGCACTTCCTTCCGGATGTGTATGTGGTTTGTGATGTCTGCAAGGGCAGGCGCTTTAATCGGGAAACGCTCGAAATTCGGTACAAGGGTAAAAACATCCATGATGTACTGGATATGAATGCGGAGGAGGCCTTGGGTTTTTTTGCCGTGGTGCCTTCTATCGCAAATCGACTCCGAACCCTAAATGCGGTTGGACTCGGGTACATTAAACTTGGTCAGTCCGCTCTTACCCTTTCGGGCGGCGAGGCGCAGCGCGTAAAATTGTCGTTGGAACTTTCGAAGCGCAGTACCGGAAAAACCTTCTATATCATTGATGAGCCAACTACGGGCCTTCACTTCGCCGATGTTAAAAAGCTGCTCGAAGTTCTCCAGTCTCTGGTCGATAAGGGTAATACCATCTGTATGATAGAGCATAATCTTGATGTTATCAAGCAGGCCGATCATGTGATTGATCTTGGGCCCGAGGGGGGCGATCGGGGGGGTGAACTTGTTGCTTTTGGTACGCCGGAATTTGTTGCGCAATCAAAACGCTCGCATACTGGCCGCTATCTTAGGGAAGTTTTGAAGAAGCAGTGAGATTCGACCGACGGTGCAGGAGTAAATACTCCCATCGAGCGATGCACTATGAGTTGATTTCTTTCTTTTGCCTGTCTCTGTTTGGCGGACCTGTGTCCCTGCACGCCCAAGATAATCACCTTGCCGAAAAAAAGCCGAACACCGAGGATTCGCAGGAGCTAAACCGCAGTTTAGCTACCGATATTCGAAGCGCGAAGCGCGATGAACTACTAATTTGGTGCCGCGTTCTCGATCTAGCCGAGGATGGCGATGACGAGACTCTCCGAGAGAGGCTGCGAGACTATTATGGCATCAGCGCGGATGCGGACGAGATAGATGATATTATCGACACAAAAATTGTGGTTGAATCCGCGCACAAGGGCGAATATTTCAAGGTAGAAGTCGATAATTCGGATGCGGAGGCCGTAATCAGGCTTTCCGGAAGGGTAGTTATAACGGCTGAGTCGATAAGCAGAAAGCACAGAATCGAGGCGGACCAGGTTATATTCAATCAGACTCGGAACACTATTTCGGTTATGGGCAACATCGCATATAAGCTTGCAATAAATGGGGAGGAGGAGAGGTATTCCGGCGATATAATCGTATTCAAGATTTCCGATTGGACGGGGGTAATCTTTCGAGGCGCGGTGGAAAGGACTCAAGAAGTAGGTGATGAACCGATGGATTTCATCTTTAAGGGAGAATCAATTAGACAGCCTAAGGAAGGAATCCTGATATTCGATAGGGGCGCCATAACCAGCGATTACAATCCGAACCCCTATTATACGCTAAGGGCGAAAAAAGTATGGATAACCGGACCGTCTGAATGGGGCCTGCTCAGCGCCACACTCTATGTGGGCCATATTCCCGTTTTCTACTTCCCCTTTTACTGGAAATCCGGCAATGATTTATTCTTCAATCCCGCAATCGGAAAGCGAAACAGAGCCGGCTACTATATACAGACAAGCACCTACCTCATAGGGAAAAAGGAACCGAGGAACGAATTCGCGATTATGGGCTTCGGAAGCTCTGACGACTCGGATTATGAATTGGTAAGGGAGGGACTCTTCCTAACTCGCAAGGCAAGCGGCGAAAAAGCAGCAAAAAAAGACACACTGAAATACATGCTCGATATCTATACATCCCTCGGCGCGATGACTGGCCTACTCGGTAAATTTACGACGGAGGAGTCTTCGATTAGTTTTTATACCACCATTGCGGTTAGCCGCAGTACTAAACCGGATGGCAATGTTTATTTTCGGAAAGGTGGAGAAGCGAAGATATATTGGAATAACAGCCAGATCAGTAGTGCTACAATTCCTTTTCGTTGGGGAATTTACCTCGATTCCAAAATGGAAGATTGGTCTCTATTCTTGAATTGGTATTCGGACCCCTTCTACCTGAGGGATTTTGATAACAGAAAAGAAGACTTTGATTGGTTGAGCTACCTGCTTGGGGAGGAGGGCACGGGGACCGAGGATGCGGATTTGGTGACGGATTTGAAATGGGAGATAAAGGGTTCCGAGAGCATCAAGTCCGAGGATGAAAACCCCTGGTTCGGGGAGTTTGCCATGAATCACTTCAGCGCATCGTTAATCTGGAGAAACAAGGTGAACCAGGAACTCGGGAAGTCCGATAATCCGGATAAGAATTACGACCCGCTTAGAAATTTTTACTATCCCCACATATTGATATTGCCGGATTTGAGACTTTCGCTTAGGGGCAAGTCTCCTCTTTGGTCGCTCGACCGGTTAAATCAATCAAAGACGCCCGAAAGTGCCGCCGGCGCCCCAGCGGAAGGAAATTCAAAGGAATCGGAAACGAATTCGGCGCCCTTTCGAGACTCCTTCGATAGCGCTTATTCAGGCGATTTACTAAGCGCCTCGATCAATTACAACATTCAAACCCAATTATATATCGAGCATCAATCAGATAGCTCCAATTGGTCGTCTCCTTCGGATATAACTTTCGAGTTCGGACCGGCCAAGTTAAGTGCTTCCCCCCGAGGGGACTTGGGCTACGGGCTCGATTTCTGGAACAACTTAATCGGCCTTAATGGAACAACTAGCCTCTTAGGACTGTATAAGACTCATGTGGATATGCTTGGGAAGAAGACTCAAGCCAATGACGAGATACGCCTAGCCGATTATCGAGATACAAAATTTTTGTGGGATAATAAGACAGGTCTATACTTCAAACCATTCCTGAACGTTTCCACTTTCTCGAATTCCTCCTTCAGCTACGATTTTGATGCAACTCTTTACAGCTATAGATTTGCCGATGGCGCAACTGTGGCCAAACCAAGGTATTCCGACTATTGGCTGTCGGGGAAAGACGATTTTCGTAAGAATCTGGTATCGCTGGCTATCATCTGGAGGCTGGGAGCCTTCAATGCTTCGTTTGTGAGTACGGCCGATATTCCTCCTCTCGACCAACGCTATTCGATGAGTCCTGCTGCGGGCTTCGAACATGAGGGATGGAAGTTGAATGTCAGTCAGCAAACCCTCTACTCATCGAATCGGTGGGAGTTTCAGCCGCTGATTATGAAGGCGTCTTGGAAGGGCTGGGAGGATGAGGTTGAAATTTCTCAGTCCGCGAAATATGATATCGCCCATAAACGTATCGCCAATGTGGAAACTATTTTCAGATTCTGGGGCTTTGAAACTAATTTCGTAGCAAATTATGAAACCAACTACAGCTGGAATAAAACAAATTTCACATGGGAGGAGGGTTCCAAGGGTTTTGCGCCCCGGCAACTGAAATTCTTGTTTCATAGGGAATTCAAACCAGCGCCGATTTGGAAGAATCGGATTCGATTGCATACGATAATTGACGCTTCTTGGAATATCAACCTGAATCAACCAACGGATAACGTTCTGAAGTTCACGTGGACCCAAAAATTCCACACCTATAAATTCATTGATGTCAAATTGGCCTTTACCGCATCCAACAAGAGTATGTACACCTACTTCCCATGGTGGCGCGAGAGATTTGGTATTTCGAGAAAAATCAATTTCTTTGAAGATTTGCTTAAATCCTTTAATATATTTAGCGCTAAGGATAGGTATGAATCGAACTTCAATATGGAGCGCTTAGATTTATCCCTTGTTCACCACCTTGGGAATTGGGATTTAACGGTTCAATACGGTGGATGGCCCGCATATGATCCGGCAAAGGGGAGTTATGGGTGGAAATCAGATTTCAATCTTTCTGTTAAATGGAATCCCCTGCCTATGTTTAATCAAAAAACTAGTCTTAAAAACGATAAATGGAGTGTTGATTCATTTGAATACTGATATTGACCTCGTATATTCGGCATCGTTACACTAATAGCAGTCGTTATACTGATGGCAATCGCATAAAAAGAGGAGCTATTGAGCGCCAGTATTACTGTGGTAATCGATAACCCACATCTACTCGGAACCGTTTGCGGACCAAACGACGACAATATTGTTGAGATAAGTGCATTGCTGTCCACACCTGTTCGAACTAGGGGTAACAAGATAGTTCTGGAATCCGGTGACGATGAGGCGAGATTCCTATTCAAAAGCTTATTGGGACAGCTTGCTGAAATAGCGAAAAGCGAGGAGGTTGTAACCAGCGCGCGGGTGCGAGCGATTTTTTCCGCCTTGGAATCGGGCCAGGATAAGCAACTTCAGGTTTTCAGGGAGAGCATTGTAGTTATCCCAGGATCGGGCAGGAGGATTTATCCTAGGAGTCAGGCTCAGGCGGCCTATATTCGTCAGATGTCCACTCACGATCTGATTTTCAGTGTTGGGCCGGCGGGAACCGGAAAAACCTATCTTGCAATTGCGCAGGCTCTAACGGAAGTTTTTTTGAAGAAAAAGCGCAAGATTATTCTGACTCGGCCCGTGGTGGAAACTGGCGAAAGCCTCGGCTTTCTCCCGGGCGATCTGACACAGAAGCTCGCTCCCTACCTCAGGCCCCTCTATGATGCCATCGAAGACCTGCTGGAATCAGATCAGTTGGAGCGAATTAGGAATTCCAACCAACTCGAGGTTGCGCCATTGGCATATATGCGGGGGCGAAGTTTGAAGAACTGCTATATCGTACTTGATGAGGCTCAGAATACAACCCTGGAGCAGATGAAGATGTTTCTTACTAGACTCGGCGAGGGATCGCGAGCCGTTGTTACCGGGGATATGACACAGGTGGATCTACCCTCCAGCCGCAAATCGGGACTCTGCGAGGCCGTTCAGGTATTAGGTAAGGTAAATGAGGTTGCGATTACTGAATTCACCTCGTCGGATGTAGTTAGACACCCCTTGGTAAAGAAGATAATAGATGCCTACGAAAGCAGCAATTAGTCTTTGGGGAAAGAGGCAGGCCATTATGCTGACCGCCACGAGAGGCCTTTGGATTCTGGCCGTAGCGGGATGGTTATCGGCATCGTTGATTTTAATTGGTGTAGAGCAGACTCGCTTTTTGTTAATTCGTGAGAAGGCGCTCAATTACCGGGAGGGAGACTTGGTTGCGGAGGATTTCCACCTGGATCGCGATTTCAGTTTCATCGATGCGGAGGCGACGAAAAGGGTTGTCGAACTAAGCCGCAGTCTTATGCCACCGGTCTACTTTGTTCGCCATGAGATAACGGATTCGGTTTTAGAAAGATACAATAGATTCGTTTCGCTGCTGGGAGCCTCGATTTCCGAACGCCCGTTCGAAGCGGACATGGCAGCATTGGAGGTTGAATTCCCAGGAGCGGCGAATGTGGTTGAAAGCTGGACTTCCCGAAGCGAGACCGAGCGCCTGCTAAGTACTGCCGAGGACATCCTGCAATCAGTTCAAGCCGGGGGAATTTTTAAGATCGGTGAAGGCGCCTCGGCATCGGGGGTTATAGAGGCGCTCTACAATGAAACCCTACCCGAGAGACGAGTAACTCTCTCTAGGGATGAGCTGACAGTTCCCGAAAACCTTCAGGAGAGAGTAAGAGCTATTGAAGCATTGGAATCACTGGCTCCCAGCAATGTTGAATTCGTAGTAGCCGTGGTGAGTTATTTTGCCGAGCCAAATGGATATCTTAACGCCGAGCTAACCGAGAAGAGCAGAGATGACGCCGAGAAGGCAATCGAGCCCATTCAGGTTTCGTACCCGAAGGGGACAAGGCTTCTAGAAGCTGGAACAGTTGTATCAGGACAGCAATACCGCGCTCTAGAGGCCCTGCGCGGCCAGCGGGCTTATCATGATTTTATCAACCCTCTGCTGTATACCGTGTTTATATTCGCGTTGGGATTGATTGTAGCCCGGATTTTCAATATTTCGCTTGGCAATGCCAAGACTCGTTGGCTGTTTATAGCCCTCAGTGGGATATATCTCCTTCTTTCTTCCGTTCTAATTGCTTTGATAGAGTTTCAGAGTGAAATTTCGGTTATTATGCCGACAGCCCTATTCACACTTCTCCTAGCTCAGCTGCTTCAGGATAGGCGTGTTGCCATCCTTACCTCAATTCTTATGGGTCTTTTGATTTTCTTCCTAACATCCAATGGCGGCTATGACTTCTTGATAACTATGTCGGCAGGTATCGCCGGCGCCTTGGCTGTCGGCAAAAAGGAAAGCAGGATGGGTTTGCTAAAGGCAGGCCCCAGATTAGCTATAGCTATGGCGACCACCATTTTTTTGGCCGGTCTCTTATTTGGAAAACCTATGAAAGCTGTGCTTATCACGTCGGCCTACTCCGCGCTTAACGGCTTACTTACTGGAATTCTCAGTCTAGCTTTCCTGCCGCTGCTGGAGCATCTGCTGAATACCGCTACCACCTTTCGTCTTATAGAACTATCCGATCAAAATGTTCCCATTCTGAAGCGTATGAGGATAAGGGCGCCTGGAACCTATATCCACTCTCAGAATGTTGCCCACCTAGCCGAAGCGGCCTGTGACGCGATTGGCGCAAATGGACTATTGGCAAGAGTTGGTGCCTATTATCATGATATCGGGAAAATCGACCAGCCGGAGTTTTTTGTCGAAAATCAGACAGGCGAAAACCGTCATGACGATTTGAAGGCTACACTATCTGTTACGGTGATAAAGTCCCACGTCAAAATCGGTATGGAAAAGGGAAGAGAATTGCGCCTGCCTGATGAAGTTTTGGCGGTTATTGAACAGCATCATGGAACTAGCGTGATTAAATATTTCTATGATAGAGCCTTGAATGCGGAGGGAAATGTCGAGGCTAGCCCGAATGATTTCTCCTACGAGGGACCCAAGCCTATTAGCCGCGAGGCTGCTGTAGTAATGCTGGCGGACAATGCCGAGGCTGCGACTCGAGCATCAAAACGGTTAACCCTGGCGAAGCTCGAAAAATATGTATGGGATCTCATTATGGAGCGCTTTCGCACCGGTGAACTCAATGAGTGCGAGCTAACACTGCGCGAACTCGAAATAATAAAGAAAACCTTTGTGAGTGTATTAACAGGCCATTTCCATACGCGAATTGAATACCCGAAGGCCAGCGGAATTTAGCATTGAGCCATATTGATATAATTCCAGAAACGAAGACTGAGCCTTTGAATCTCGCTCGCTTGGAGGTCTTTATAAGAGAGATTTTGCTTCGAATCGGCGCTGTTGATTGGCAGCTCGGACTTGTTATCACTGACAATGCAGGAATCAGAGAGTACAACAGGCAGTGGCGGAATTTGGATGAACCGACCGATGTGCTGAGCTTCGTTCAATGCGAGGGCGAGCAGGTGCCTGCCGTTCCCGGTATGCCAAAAGAATTAGGAGATATAATGATTTCCCTTGAAGAAATTGCGAGCAACGCCAGGGAATTGAGCAATAACTTCGAGGACGAGCTGCGCCGGGTTATTATCCATGGAATATTGCACTTGGATGGACAGGATCATTTAGAAAATGATTACAGCGTTGGAATGCTGAAAATGCAGGAGGAACTCTTGGTTGAAACCAGAGGCATTGCGATAGACGGTCGATGATTTCCAATTTCAAAAAGCTCTTTCAGCCGAGGAAGGGCAAAAAACGTGACGCTCTGATTGAAACAGAGGAACTCAAGAGTCTGGATGAGGAAGGCAAGGGCATGGTTCGAGGTATTGTCGAATTATCCGATACCTCGGTCAAAGAAGTGATGATTCCACGGATTGACACGGTCTTCATAGCGGAGGATGCCGATATAGAGGAATCCTTGACAAAACTCATTGAATCGGGTCACTCAAGATTTCCAGTGTACCATGGCACTATAGACAGCGTTGTAGGAATAATCTACGTAAAAGACTTACTACCATTCTTTGTGAAGGGGGAAGGCGTCGCGATTCTTAGCATTCTTCGTCCTGCCTACTTTGTTCCTGAAAGCATGAAGCTCGATTCGCTGTTGAAGGAAATGAAGCAGAGAAGGGTCCATATTGCTGTTGCGGTAGATGAATACGGAGGTGTTTCGGGAATAATATCCATGGAGGACATACTTGAGGAAATAGTGGGAGATATTCAGGATGAATTTGACAACGAGAATGAGGCAATTGTCCGCGTTGGCGAAAATGAATGGCTCTGCGATGCCAGAATGAATCTGGAAAACGTAAATGATGAAATAGACAGTGAAATTCCCACGGACGATTTTGATACGCTCGGAGGCTTCGTTTTTGATTTATTCGGCAAGATACCGAAAAAACAGGAGAAAATCGCCTGGAAGAATCTTTCGTTTATAATTCAGTCCGTTGAAGGCCACAAAATAAGATTTGTCAGAATTCTTAGAGAGTTGGAATCCAAATGAGGCGAAGTCTGGCAGCCGCTATTTGCACTTTGCTCCTCGCTTCAAGAGCTTTGTATTCAGAGACTCCGAAAAGCGCGAGAAATTTGTATCTCGAAGGCATGGAGGCGCTGTCTCTGGACAATCCCTATAGCGCCATCGATTCATTCCGCAACGCTCTAAGAGCGAATCCGGCTTATGTGGAAGCAAGGCTTGGAATGGCCGAAGCCCTCTTTCAACTCTCCGAATATGAGGAAGCCGCAAAGGAAATCGAAGGCGCCCGTCCCTTTGCGGGCAGCAGACGCGATTTGCGTTTGTTAGACGCGAGAATTCAGACCGCATTGGGCCGCTTCGATGCGGCAGGCGGCATTTACAGTGAGTTGATAGCGACTTGGCCGCATGATGTAGAGGCCAACAGTGGACTTGCGGAGTTATACGCGATTACTGGCCAGTATGAGCTTGCAGAGAACGCATTTAATAGGAGCCTGCAGTATTCGCCTGGGGATCGACGCGCGATGCTGCAACTGGTTTTACTGCACGATAAATCACGGGATAAGGCGAGTTCGGATAGAATCATCAGGCAGGCGTTAAGACTATTCCCCGATAATTTGTCAGTTAGAATCGTGGCGATTGAGCATTTTGCCTTATATGAGGAATGGGAATCAGTTGTCGGGCATTTGGATAAGGCGAAATCCATTATCGGGAATTCAGATAGCGAGCGCTACTCACTCTTGGCCCTTATCGATGCCGAGATTGCCCTGCGCAATGGCAATCCCGCGGCGGCTCTCCGAGTTCTCGAGAAAATGCCAAATACTGATGAGCCGGAAATACTTTATCTACTTGCCCGGGCCTATCGTGATTTGTCGATGGAAGGTGAGGCTCAGGGTGCGCTGAGCCGTCTGCTTAGGATGCAAAGCGATGATGAAATAGCGATGATGCTAAAGGAAGATTATCTTATTCTCAATGCGGGCGGATTCGAGAAGCAGCGTATCGAATCGGCATCTTGGCACCTGGAGAGAGGCAGGGCTTACGAGGAAGAGTTCTTCTACAGGCGAGCCTATCACGAATACCGACGCGCCCGTTTGATAAACAAGTATAGTCCGGATGCCTGGATAGCCTACGTGGACATTCTCAGGAAGATGGGATATATGGAGCATTATGTTGATAGTCTAGGCGCAGCGCTGATGGACATCCCTCAATCCAGCTCTCAGTATTCGGTTTTAAAGGACAGGCTGGATTCATATAAGCATTCAAGGAAAGAAGGCCTGGCAGTCAGATGGGAAATTGATGATCCGTGGATTCTGCCCACTGCCGAATGGGAAGTGGCGGTCTATGTAATGCATAACGGTAATTCCCTTCCCATTCATAGTGGCGCCCAGTCCACCCTAGGCTTGTATTTTGCCGACCTTCTAGACCTCCATTCGGATATAGAGATTCCAACTGATGCTAGCGGTAGGAATCCAGTTTTGAAAATGGCGGGAGATTTCAGCCAAGCCTTCAGGGAATCACGCGATTCAAACCGTGATTACTTTGTAATTCTCCGATTTTTCGAAACTGCGCGAAGCTTCAACGCCAACGCGAATCTCTATATTGCCCGCACCGGCGAGCTGCATAGTCAGTTCAATGAGCTTCGAACCGGGCAGAATAGGGTGAGAGATGCCCTTCACCAGCTCTCAGCCGCGCTCAGCGCCAGCATTCCAAGACTAATGAGAATCGAAGAGGTGAATGGGAAGTACGTGCTTCTGAACAAGGGGACTTGGCATGGTATTGCGGCGAGCGAAACATGGATAGCCTTGCGCGGCGGCTCGGGGCGGCCAAGCACGGAAGAGGGCGGCATCTCCTATAAGAGGGATGATTTTCTGGGTACGGTGGAAATCAGGGAGGTCTCTGAACCACTTAGCGAGGGCATCTTTGAACGCGAGGGAGATTTCGATTTTATCGGTCCGGGGGATGAGCTTTTCCAACTGCCCGCGCCCGAAACTAAAGCAGAGGGCTTCTTTGCCCCCGATCCTGCCTTTCGGGCGCAACTGCTTGCCATACCCTAGTTTTCAGCTCTAAGTTTGGCAGCCTCATAAGAATTTATCTCTTCATTGTACTAGGCTGCGGCTCGTATACAGGCGGCCACTGTGCCTTCAATGGCCAGTTTCTGCAGGGAAAAATTGGTGGGAATTTGATAAGATGGAGAAGCTGCCAGTTTAATTCGGAATACCAGTATATCTCGAAAAATCAAATAGACCGCCTCGCATAGGCAGTTCGGATAGAATAAGATGCAATGAAGCCTATGCCAATCCGACAATCCGGATAGCGAGAGGGCGGAACAATGCCAGGAGAAGGATATGCCAATTAAAACTATTAGAGATATAGACCCGAGGGGCAGGCGAGTTCTGATTCGAGTGGATTTCAACGTTCCTCTGGAAAATGGAAGGATAGCGGACGATACCCGAATGCTTGCCGCCCTGCCGACTTTGAGATATCTTTTAGACAGGGGGGCCTCTCTTGTTCTAATGAGCCATCTCGGTAGACCCAAGGGCCAAATAAGACCCGGGCTCAGCCTATCCCTGCTGAAAGATCACTTGGCTAAAATCTCTAGGGCGAAGGTTACCATGGCTCCGGATGTAATTGGAGAGGAAGTTGCCACTCTTGCCAAGAGATTGGAGCCGGGTGAAATACTGCTTCTGGAGAATACCAGGTTTTACCGCGGAGAAACCGACAATAGCGCGGAATTTTGTGCCGAATTGGCGAAACTAGGTGATGTATATGTAAATGATGCATTTGGGGCCGCCCATCGCGCTCATGCATCTACGGAGGGGATTGCGAAACTGCTCCCATCGGCAGCCGGACTGCTGATGGAAAAGGAGTGCAGTTTTCTCGATAAGATTCTTGTCAATCCATCACCACCCTTTGTGGCGCTTATAGGCGGAGCCAAGGTGTCATCCAAGATTGCCGTTCTTGAATCATTATCGGCGAATGTCTTCATTATTGCCGGAGGCATGGCCTATACTTTTTTAAGGGCGCAGGGGTATCAAGTTGGGAATTCTCTTGTGGAAACCGAGTATCTCGGCACTGCCAAGTCATTCCTGGCAAGCGCCGGGGAGAAGGGAGTGGAGGTGCTTCTTCCGCTCGATCATGTGGTGGCCAGTGAATTCAGCGCTCAGGCGACGCCTGAAAACGTTGGTGATGTAAATATTCCCGAAGGAAGAATCGCAATGGATATCGGCCCTAAAACCATCGCGACGATTGATAGATTGATTGCCGATGCCAAAACGGTGGTTTGGAATGGTCCAATGGGAGTTTTCGAATTTGAAGCCTTTGCCAAAGGAACCTTGGAAGTAGCTCGGATGCTTGCCAAATGCAGGGGTACTACGGTAGTGGGTGGCGGCGATTCTGTTGCCGCCGTTAACAAATTCAACCTAGCGGGCAGCATCGACCATGTTTCGACCGGTGGCGGGGCCTCGCTGGAATATCTCGAGGGTAAGGCACTGCCTGGAGTTTCTGTACTTAAGGAGTAGCTGTGTTGCGAAAATATCTGATATGCGGTAATTGGAAAATGAATCTGACGCCGGTTGAAGCCTCTAAACTGGCTGGATTGGTTAAGAAAATGCGTAGGGGAACGAACACTGGGGCAGTGGTGGCGCCGTCCTTTGTCTGTCTGCCTTCTGTAGCGGAAGCCTTGAAGAACTCCGAGGTTATGCTGGCAGCTCAGAATATGGCGTCTGTTGAATCAGGAGCGCATACAGGAGAAACCTCTGTGCTTATGCTAAAGGCCCTGGGAGTTAAATATGTGATTCTTGGACACAGCGAGCGGCGCAGCATATATGGCGAGACGGACTTATTGATCAATGAGAAAGCAAAACTCGCACTCAGGCACGGTTTGGCTGTTATACTCTGTATAGGGGAAACCCTGGAGGAAAGGGAGGCCGGTAGGATAGAGAGCATTTGTTTCAGGCAAATCGAAGCCGCACTTCTTGGCATCGAAGGCGCCTTGATGTCGAATCTGGTAATTGCCTATGAGCCGGTGTGGGCCATTGGCACCGGGAAGACGGCAACTCCGGCCAACGCGGAGGCCGTACATAAGGCTTGCCGAAGCAAATTAGCCGAGCTATACTCTACAACCATTGCGGATTCAACCGTGATTCAATATGGAGGCTCGGTAAAGCCGGAAAACGTGGCAGAGTTGATGGCGCAGAAGAACATTGACGGCGCCTTGGTGGGAGGAGCCTCCCTGAAGGCGGATTCCTTTGCGAAAATCCTGGCGTTTAATGCCGAAAGTGGTTAGGAGATAAATTTGGGTATTGTAGGAGCGCTTTTTCTTGTTGTTTTTGCCATCACCGCGATTCTGATAATAACCCTGGTTCTGCTTCAGGATGAGCAGGGAGAGGGCTTTGGAGGACTTTTCGGGGGGGGGGGCGGAGCCACTCCCTTCGGAGCTGTTGGCGGTAGTGTATTGGTTAAGGCCACGTCGTTTCTGGGCGTGCTGTTCATGCTCTCGTCCCTTGCAGTTGCAATTGCCTATAAGTCCGGGGATGCGGACAATGTTATCGGCGAATCCCGTGCTGCAAGCGGAACTGAACAGAACTGGTTCTTGGATCAACCGGAAGAACCGGAAGAGCAATAGATAGGAGAATGCTCTGAGAGTTGCAGTGGTTTATTTAAACCCGAATGATTCGAAGGGATTCTACGATATTGCTAAGGGCTTAGCGAGAGGAATCGAGAGGCAGGGACATGATGTTTCGCTCGTGGACGCTCGCACAGAGGCATTGCTCACTACCTTTTCCTACATTGCCGTTGGCACGGTAGCCGTTTCAGCCTTTTCTAAAACCGTGCCCGAATCACTGGGTGTCTTCCTAAGGTCTGCCGGCCGGCTGACTGGCAAGCGGTGCTATGCCTTCGTTGGGAAAGGCGGCTTGCGGAGGAGAAGGCTCCTTGCCTCGTTGATGAGAACGATGGAAAAGGAGGGGATGTATCTTAAAACATCCGATATTCTTGGCACCGCGCTAGAGGCCGAGACTATAGGTTCTAGGCTGCGTATTGAGAAGTATCCAGTGTGACGCTATGTACTCGGCTAGGTAGAATGTCACCCTAGAGTAATGAGGTTTATATGAGAAAAAGCATCTTAACCGGGGCCTTAGCTTTTTTAGTGATTTTTACCGCGACGGCTCAGGATATGGCCGTTGCCACAGTGAGATTGGAGAGGACAGAGCCCATTTCGGACCGCCAACTCGATGAAACGATTGAGGCCATAGAGCAGCAGCAGGGTCGTTCCCTAACAATGGCAGAGAAAAAGTCTGTTTTGAACCAGCTTATAGACCAAGTTATCATATTACAGGCGGCTGAATCAGACAGGAAGGTAAGTGTAAGCGAAGCTGAGGTTGAAGTTGCCGGAATGGAATTTCTATCGCAGCAGCTTACGTTTTTGGGTGTCCTGCCTCCAGGCGCGATACTTACGGATAAGCAGCAGTATCATCAGGTTGTGGAGAAGCAGGGTATCAGCGTTGAGCAGTATGAGGAAACCGTGCGCAAACAATTGCTCGCCAGAAAGTATATAACCTTGAATAACGAGGAAGCTTTCAAATCGATACCCGCTGCAACCGACGAAGAGCTGAGCAATGAGTATCAGCGAAGGCTGAACGAATTTCTTGTAAAGGACTCTGTTTGGTTTAATCACATTTTCTTTGATACGAGCGATAGCAATCCAGAAGAGTCTAGGGCGAAGAACGAGAAGGCAAAGGAAGTTTATAATCGCCTGATCAATTCATCCACAACCTTCGAAGAGCTTGTGATTTCCGAATCCGAGGACGAGGTTTCCAAGGTTAGAGGCGGAAAAATAGGCCCGGTTATGGCGGGGGACGAAGTTGCGGATCAGCTTTATGGCTCTGAATTCATAGCCAGCATCTTTTCCTTGGAAGTAGGAGAGCTTAGCAGGGTTCTAAAATCCAATGTTGGGTATCACATTGTGCAAATAACGGAGAAAAAACCGGCGCAGCTTCTGCCGAAGGACAATGAGGAAGTGAGTTCTTATTTGAAAAATGTTATTTATGCCGCTCAATATCAAAAAATATTCGAAAGGGTTACTCTAAATACGGTTGAAGAACTCAGAAAACGCGCTACTATAAGCTATTTTGGAGTTTATAAATAAGCGTTCAGAATGGGTGCACGGCGACAGGCTAGGATTTGTGCATTTCAATCTCTCTATGCCTGGGAAGAATCAAAACCTCCGATCGATGAGCTGCTGAATTTTGAATGGCTCGAGTGCAAACCCAAAGAGGCCGCACGGGCATTCGCTTCCCTTCTGGTTACAGGAACAATCGACAATATCGAAAAAATTGACGGGCAAATTAGGGAGCATCTGAAAAAATGGAGTTTCGACCGGCTTTCCAAGGTAGACTTGGCTAATCTGAGAACAAGTGTGTATGCGCTGCTTTTTCAGCAGGATATCCCACCCTCGGTTACCATTGATGAGGCCGTGGAGATAGCTAAGAAGTTTGGCTCCGACGAATCATATCGATTTGTAAACGGCGTCCTTGACGGCATTAGCAAGGCGCCTCTATCTTAATGTCTATGATTGAAGGTGGTGGCAGCCGCTTACTCAAGCTGCTAGCAATCCTATTGATACTGCTAGTCTTCGCCATTGCAGGCTCACTTTTTCTCCTTCGAAGTTCGGGTGAGGATAACTTCAATGAATTGGTTTCATCCGCAGAACTGGAACTTCAGAATGATTCGAAGTTCGAATTTAGCCGAAAATTGCTAAGGGCCTCGAGAAGAGCCGCTACTCCCGCGGATTGGAAGCAAGTTCTCTCGCTCGCCGCGAGATCAATACCGGTGGATGCTCAGCCATCCGACTACCGTCTATTCACTGTGCTCGCGGGACGGGCGGCATCGGCAGAAACAGGTAATGAGGATTTCCCAGCCTACTGGCTTTGGGGCTTGCTGCGCGGAGGCAACCTCTCTAGGGTATCCAAGTATGTCCATTTGCTCTCTGGTGGAAAATGGTCCTCTTTGGCAGCCGAAATTCGACTTGAGACTCTGCCAAGAGGCTCCGACGATCGCATAAGGCGCTTTATAGGCGGAGATTATAACAGCTCCGATCCCGAACTCTTTGCCAGAGTTGCCCTGCTAACCGAATCCGCCGAGCTAAGCTTTGATGCGGCGCTCCTATATATGCTAAGCGGCAAACCCGAGAGGGCATATGATATTGCGCTTACTTTGATGGATGAAGAATCAGGCGCCCGGCGCTGGTCGGACGAGAATTTACCCATTCGCAGAAACGTATACACGGCATTGGCGGAGATTGCCTTGGATGCCGGATATAGGGATAGCGCGATCAGTTGGCTGTCTTTGCGTATCGAAGATACCCGTCGCCGGAGAGTTATCTCCTGGCGAAATCTTGGATTACTCGGCGATATTTATTGGGAAGCCTATAGCATACAGGCGAATACCGAATACCAGGATTTGGCGCGGGAAGCTTGGAGCGAGGCCTTAGAACTCGTTAGCGCCGATAACGGCAGTTTAGACGATGATTCGTGGCGTGTTTGGATAAATCTGTCTGTCCTTGAGGAAATGGTTGGCAATTTAAGACGATCGGAGGAAATTCTGAACGAGGCCCTAAATCGCTTTCCGGATAGAAGCGAGGTTAAGGCCGCTTGGGCGCGCAGGCATTTCAATTCGGAACCAGCCCTAGCTAGGCGATTAATCAGAGAGTCAGTCGAAACCGATCCCATACTTGGAATTACTGCAATCGCTATCGATCCGAAGATAATTAGCCCGCGCCTATACGCGACTAGACTTTGGGAACTTTTCGAAATTGTTACATCGGGAGAGAGCAGAGTACATGGAACAGATGCTCGAATAATCACGACATTTCTACTGGAATTCATGAGCTTAAGGAAGAATTTCTCCTCCATAGATATTGCGGTTGAGCGATATATGAGGGCTCGTCCGCATGAAACCTGGATTCTGGCATGGCGCCTTGCGGCGGACGCGGTGAGAGGAGTGGCATTGATCGATTTAATTGCCCCAAGGCAGGACGCTGCGAATTCATATGAGAGACTTAGAAAAGCGGCCCGGCTGCAAAATAGCTGGAGACTGCTTCATGATTCCGCATTGTTTGCGATTCTCGCTTCAACTAGATTATATGAAATAGCGAAAATGTATCCCGATCCCACGAATAACGGATACACCGAGCTGTTTGAGGCAGTGGCATTGGATGCTCTTGAACGCGATATCGAATCTGGGCGCATCGCCGGTGAAATACTGGTGGATCGTATTGAGCTTCTTAAGGTGAATCGAAATGATCTGGCAAAGAAGCAAGAAGACTTGCACGCGTATGGAAGAAGGGGTATCTCCATGCAAGCCCAGGCGAGCGCCGCGCTAGTACAAAAAGCCGATGAACTCCTTCAAAATGCGCTCGAAGACTTGGTGCTCGTCGAAAAGATAGCCAAAGATCTATCAAATGAAGACCGGTCGGCCTTACTCTATCTGCGAGCGATTGCCCTAAAAAAAATTGGTCAGGATATCGAGTCTCGAGATATGGTGGAAGAAGCCATTGTACTGAATCCTGATAACACCCGGGCCATGGAGTTTCTAACTAAGCTTGATGATTACGATTAAGAACAGGGCGCAGCAGGATGGCATCCGCCGTTCGGCAGCTCTTCTTATGAAGACCTTTACACGGATAGGGAATCAGATATCAAGCGGTATGAGCACTTTGGATATCGATCGATTAGTTGCGGACACCATCAAAGCCGGCGGCGGTATTGCTGCCTTTTTGGGATATGGCGGTTTTCCCTCGTCTGTTTGCACCTCCGTAAATAATCAGGTTATTCATGGAATACCGAATAACGAACCCCTGCGTGATGGGGATATCGTAGGCTGCGATATCGGAGTGATGCTTGATGGTTTTTACAGCGATGCCTGCATAACCTTTGGCGTGGGAGAGCTAGGCGAAAAGGCGCGGAAACTACTTGAAGCTACCGAGCAATCCCTAGGCGCGGCGATAGCGGTTTGTAAGCCTGGTGGCCGCATAAAAGATATAGGAAAGGCTATAACCGAGTTCATCAAGCCCCATGGCTATGGTATAGTTTACAATTACTGTGGTCATGGCGTCGGAATTTCGCTCCATGAAGAACCTCAGATTCCGAACTACTATCCATCGCGGGGGTTGAACCCAAGGCTGAGGGAGGGGATGGTGCTTGCGATTGAACCCATGATTAACGCGGGAGAGCCAGAGGTTGAAGTTTTGGAAGACGGCTGGACCGTAGTAACTGCTGATGGATCCCTGAGCGCCCATTTCGAACACAGCGTTCTGATAACCGAAACGGGTACTGAGATACTGACTTTACGAGGAGATTGAAATCAATGCGAAAGCATAAAAACCTGATAATCGGATTACTGATCGGCGTGTTGGTTGGCTACAGCGCATACTTAGCGATAAGTCTGCTGAAGCCCTATGGTTCCCCTCCATACAGGGCTCTAGCGGAAAATTCCGATATTTCGGCATACGGTTCCGCTGAGATAGTTCAAGAGGCATTCAGAATCATAAGCGCCGAGGTGTCGCCAACAATCGTTGAGGTTTCCATAAGGGCGAAGGATGCGGCGGAGGAAGGCGATGATAGGGAACTACCGTGGAATGATTTTTTTCAAAACCCTTCGGAGGAGGAGAAACAGGGACCGCAATTCCGTCAGAGTGAGGGATTGGGAAGTGGAGTTATTATTGAATCCCGCGGCGATGACTACTATGTGATAACAAATTCACACGTAATAGGAAATGCAAAGGAAATATTCGTTGAACTCAGCGATAAAAGCGTTATCACGGCCAAATTGATTGGAGTGGATAGCCGAAAAGATCTTGCTCTGCTGATGTTTACTTCTACCGACCACGAATTGCCGGTAATCCGGATTGGGGATTCGGATAAGGTGTATGTTGGGGATTGGGTGCTGGCTTTCGGAAGTCCGTATGGCTATGAAAGCTCTGTGAGTTCCGGGATAGTGAGCGCCCTGGGGCGAAGAAATGGACCACGGGGGAACATCAATGATTTCATTCAAACAGACGCATCAATAAACCAGGGCAATTCGGGAGGCGCTCTCGTGAACATCAGGGGCGAACTCATAGGAGTGAACACCTTTATAACAACGCCAAATCGTGGGAGCATAGGCCTAGGCTTCGCCATTCCTGTGAACAATGTTAAAACTATGGTTCGTCAATTGATAGATACCGGAGAGGTAAGATATGGATGGCTTGGAGTGAGTCTTGGAGTCTACGGCAAGGAGGCCGCGGAGTCTCTGGGTTATGAGCAGGGTGAGGGCATTCTAGTTTACCAGGTATTCGACCAGTCTCCAGCCGACAAGGCCGGCATAAAACCCGGGGATCTAATCACGGCCCTAGATGGAATCCCCTTCTCCGATACCCCCCAACTTACCTATAAAATTGGGGATAAAACTCCAGGAGATTCGGCCTTTTTCGCAATTGAGCGCTTCGGTGAGGAATTCGATATAAGCGTAATCATCGCGGAGAGAGAGGAAGAGGAATCAGTGAGGGAGCTTCATGGCAGCGCGAAGCCGGGTTTTGTTCCTTCGCCGATGACGCCCGAAATACGAGGGGCCATGGATTTGCCCGATGATATTCATGGTGTGCCGGTTGCTCAGGTATATCCTAGAACCCATGCACAGGCCATAGACCTTAGAGCTGGCGATATCATTACAGCAGTAAACAGAATTGAAGTCGATTCGCTTGAGGAACTCTATAGGGCCTATTCCGGCTCCCGGGATTATCGCCTAAGCGTGTATCGTGACGGGGAGGTGATCGAACTTCCATCGCAGCCTCCGATGAATAGGGAAGTAAAACCTTGAAAAAAGAATTTCTTCCCTACGAAGTGGTTAGAAACAATGCCCTGAAGCTTGCCAAACGAATTTTCGAGGATGGCTTTTCTCCGGATGTAATATACGTACCCCTGCGCGGGGGCGCCTACATAGGAAACGTAGTGAGCGAGTTCTTCAAACTTGTAAGCAGAAAAGGACGCCCAGTTCTTTATGCTGCCGTTGTAGCCCGCTCCTACGTCGGCATTGATGAGAGCAAAAACGTGAGAATCGATGGTTGGACCTATAACCCGAAACACCTTAGGAACGGCGACAGGGTTCTTTTTGCCGACGACATATTCGACTCCGGGAAAACAATCAACCACCTCCTTGCATCGGTATTGGACAAGGGAATACCGCGTGAAGACGTGCGAATCGCAGTTCACGATTACAAGATTCTTACATACTGCGAACCGTCCCCCATCACCCCTGATTACTGGTGCAGGAAGCATGTAATCGGCAAGCCGCAGGACAATTACTGGATTCACTATCTCAGCCATGAGCTCGAAGGTTTGACGGAAGAGGAGATTGAGGAATACTATCTTTCGGCCAGTCCTGAGTTGGCTGCCGTATTCGATTTGATTAGAGAGATATAGGCAGGCATCCTGCCGTTCGCCGCCGGCGAATCTTACTCCACTCAAGAGAGTAAACTTGATGGGCTGTTCCGAATCCTGCCCACTGCGGCAGAGCATTCTACCTGCATGGTAGACCCAAGAATATGAGCAATCAGAGTTTTTAGCAGGCGCTTTACTCAGACGCTAGGATGGTGATGCTATGAGTGGCAGTCAAAATGTAGCGGGATTGATTTGCGCAGTCGCAGCCTGATTCGAAAGTCTGTCTGATGTGGTGGCTACCCCTGATAGTATTGTCTATATCGATTTTGTAGTCGCTTTTAGGCTTGAAGGTTTGAGCGATCCTGTCTACAACCCTAAGTTTGGCGCCCTTCTCAATTCTGCCCATCACCGATTTTGCTACATTGTCCCAGGCCTCGGCATCAAGATAGATAGAGTCGTCAATCCAAGCGTCATTTTCCCCCGCGGAAAGAAATCGTCTATTGACTAGGCTAAATTCAATTAGATCTACCCCCTCGTCCTTTCCGGCCTCGGGTTCCCTGGTTACAATGCCTTCGATTTCGACATGGTTTTCCTCTTCGATGATGCAAATCTGATTTTCGATCAATTTTTTGGGCTCATATTTCAAGCTCCTCGTCGTTATTGATACAGCAGCAAAACTGTCACTTTTTCGAACAATGCTCAAAGGTGTCATTTCAGCTATCAGGGAGTCAAGCAAGAGCGCCCGGTGAATGTAGGATTAGGTGTGTGGATTTCGTATCACTGTGTTCACTAGATTTCGAACGACCGCCGATAAATCCGATGCAGAGCTATTCTAATCTGATGGGGGCATCGTGCAGGGGTGATCGATATTTTCCCAGCATACCGCCAGAGGAATACGGATGCCTTTATGAGAATCTCATCTATTCCCGAGCCCACAAGGGCCTATCTTCGCCTAGATTCAACTTCCAGATTCCATTGTTTCTCGTGGACGCATAAAGAGCATTGTCATGTGCTGTCATTGCCGTTACTGTCGATTCGGATAATTTGCTGACATTGTAATTGATACGGTCGGCAAGGGAGTAGGAAGTCCTACTGGTGTTAACAATCCACTTGGTTAAATCGTCTGCCGTAACATCGATTTCATAGTATCCAGCTGCACTTCTGTATCTATTCCCACCGATGTAGCTGCTGGTGCCAGCCAGCACCAGGTGCTTTGAATCACTCATTCCGGCCGCCTTATCTGACACATCGATAAAACTAGTAGTCCTATAACTTCCTGAAGCGCCCTCAAGGCGGTGCCAAGTAATTCCGTCCTCACTAACGAATATCGGGTAAACACCGCCTACCAGGCCGATCCCCGCTGCTATAAATGCTCCGGGGCCGGAGTGCCCTTCCCACTTTCTATCAATCCAAGTAATACCGGTGGTAGGAGTATATGAGCCGTCAATCTTTCCATCTCCCTTAGCGGCGCCATCTTCAATGAGAAGGTATCCGCCGTCCGATTTCCCGCTGCTGGCTGTTACGAGGATGGTGCCGGAGTTGTTATCCGCGACGCCTGTTACATACCTAGTTTGTAATTTCTGTTGCTCCCCAGGATTCGAGGGGTTCCAGGAATTACTGTCATTCGCAAGTTTATATAACTTGGAACCCTTGAACCCGTTGTTTTCAGAATCAATGGAGCCATAGCTTCCCTGATGATTTAGCACATTGACATAAATGCTCTCCCCGGGTTGGGGGCAGAACAATCTGATGGTTTGAAAGCTCTTGGAAGTTGAAGTCCAGCTCTTATTGAAATCGGCGTAGGTGGGGGTTGAGCCATTGAAACGGGTTAGCGCAAAAAGTCCAACCCTGTACGTATTACCACTCACAGAATACAAGGCCAGAATGATTCTACTGTCCGTGGCGGCCGCCGACTGCACACCATCCCATTCCGCTCCGCCCGCGCTTAGGCCTATGGGATTCCACTCACCACCGCTTTTGGGCTTAGCCCAAATATTGGGACCGGACACAAAGAAAAGGTGTTCTGCGGCTCCACTCACACTGAAAACAGTTCCCGCGCTTAGTCCCTTGGGGAGTTTACCCTCGTCGATTTTGCTGGAAATAGCTACGGTGGAGTAGATGCCTGCCCCCGTGCACCCGATAAGCAGCAGGTTCATGAATGCTGATAGAAAGAAAACGCCCAGCCTACGGCCGTCTTGTCTACGGCATCCTATGCTTCTATTCGCGCCTCTCTTTGTTTTAACTGTCAAAAGTGGTACTCCGCAACCAATGTGATATCCATGAAGTTTGCAATGGCATTGTACTGCTTGTCTTTCGAGGCGAGCTGGGGAACGAACAAGTAGCTGAAGTCGACGCCAAAGGACCATTCCACGTTCCAATCAAAGTACAGGCCAAAGCCTGGTTTTAGCAAGAAGTCAACCTCGAATTCCTCCTTCCACGAGGCCATATTGATTCCGATTCCTAAATGCAGTGGAATCGTCATACGGCCCAGGGGGCGAAATTCGTAGGTGCCTCTCAATACTAGCGGAATCATATACAGCAGATTCCTGTTGATATCCCATTCGAAGCTACCTCCTAATTGAAGGCCCAGTTTGATATTTGGAAAGGCGTATAAGCTATATGTTAGATATCCAACTCCACCTACGGTCAGCTGGGTTTTGGTGGCGCCGCTTCCTTTCCCGCTGATATCGATATCGTGCAGCAATGTAGTGAAGAGAGGTATGATGGTGCCCGCTGCAATGGAAAAGGATTGGTCGCCTTGATATCTCTGATTGATCGCACTTTGAGGGACGAAAGGATTTTCCTCCGGCCCATCTTCTTGAGCGGTGGTTACTTCGATAAGCAATAGGGACAGAGCTATAATCAACAGCGTTTTGGGCAAGGGCAAATCCTTATCGAATAGATTGCTCGCGAATCCTAGCACGAGCCGTGAAGCTTATCAATAAGTCTATGAGCCCTGGGCCGCGCGGCTTGGAAAATCATGTTCACATAAACTAAGGAAAACCTGTAATGTAGTCTCAATGGGCGCGAAAATAATCGATGGCAGGGCAATCGCCGCCGATCTTCGAGGCAGAATAGCGAAAAAGGTAAAAAAGCTCACTCAGGAAGGCACGCGGCCGGGGCTGGGAGTTGTGCTTGTTGGGCAGGATTCAGCGAGTATATCCTATGTCAATTCCAAAGAGAAAGACTGTGAAGAGGTGAACATTTATTCTCGCGATATTCGAATTCCCGCGAATACTTCAGAGAGCGGACTGCTTGAACTTATTGATGATCTTAATCATGATTCGAGAATTCATGGAATTTTGATTCAGTTGCCGCTTCCTAAGCATATGCACGAGGAACCTGTCATCGCCTCGATTTCACCCGAGAAGGATGTTGACGGATTTCATCCCGTCAATCTAGGCAGACTGGTTCTGAACTTGAGCTGCTTTATCCCATGTACTCCATACGGAGTGATAAAGATACTGGAGGCTGAAAATATTCCCACGGAAGGAGCCGAAATTGTGCTTGTTGGAAGGAGCCGGCTAGTGGGCGCCCCTCTCGCCAATCTTCTGTTTAGGAAGGGATATGGCGGCAATGCCACTTTAACCGTGTGCCACTCGTATACTAGAAATATGGAGAAGGTTCTTAGCCGCGGGGATATTGTAATTGTCGCCGCAGGTAAACCGGGACTGATAAAGGGAAGTATGCTAAAGGAGGGCGCGGTTGTTATTGATGTTGGGATAAACCGTGTGGAGGACAGATCGAGAAAGCGGGGTTATCGCCTTGTGGGAGACGTGGATTTCGATTCCGCCGGGCAGGTGGCAGGTGCAATCACTCCCGTGCCAGGTGGCGTTGGACCACTTACACGAGCTATGCTATTATGGAACACTGCCCTTGCGGCGCAAAAATTTCATAATGGGGGAGTCTGAAATGTCCGTCTTCAAGCTAGTCTTGTTTATACTTTTGCTGTTAATAATCGGTGCCTTTATTATTTTTAACGTAGGCAATACTTCATCTATTAGCATTTGGCCAACCGAAAAGGGCACATTCAACGATGTTCCTATTTTGCTAAGTTTCTTCGTGATATACATACTAGGTTTGATTTCTGCTATTCCGTTTTTCATTGGATTCCGGTACAGAATGAGAAGGAGGAAAAAAGAAGCCGACGATTCGGCTAAAAAACCAAAGAAAGTCAAGTCTAGAGACAAGGCCCGTGTCTTGGGAGCCAAGTCGGACCATGATGAACCAGCAGACAGTGAGCAAGAGAGCGAGACCGAATAGAGCTTTCCGAATTCTCTGCATCCAATATCTTTTGGTCTGCGCCTTAGCCTTCGCTTCGGATTTGGATGATGCGCTCATCCTGGAACAGGTAGGTAAAATTCCCACCGCGAGGCTGCTCTATGCCGAATGGTTAGAGGCAAATAGAGGGAGTCAAGAATATCCCAGCGTTCTTTTTCGCCTTGCCCTGCTCTCTGATTCAGCGCGGGATGCGCTGGACGTTTTAGATTCATATTCCATCAACCTTCCTCCGGCGCAGTCTGCCGTAGTTTTTGCGCGGATGGCAGCCTTGGAATCGCTTATCGGCCTGCCTAGAGAGGCGGCGAGGCACTATGAAATGGCTTCGAAGATAGGCGGGAGGGTTGGCGAACTGTACCTGCTCGATTCGATCAAATTAAAATTCGTTATGGGCGAATTCGCCGAACTTAGGGGAACCGCGCTCAGACTAGCGGATTACGCGGGAAAGGTTGCCGTTAGGGACGAGGCCACCGCAGTTGCAGCGCTCTCTCTGGCTCACATGGGTGATTACGAAGGCGCGTTGGCGGAGTTGTCGCGCTACTCTTCGGTATCCAGGAATATCGATTCGCCGTATTTTTGGCTGGTTCAGCTGGATATAGCTAAGTCCTATGGATATCCATCCAAAGCGACCAGCGCCTTGGCGAGCGATTTCAAGAATTCCACAATTGAATACATCGCGAGAAACAAAGTCTCTAGATGGGAAGTACCGGCCGTCCTATTAGAATCAGCCGCGGATTGAGCCGTGGCGCAGCCGGCGGCAAAGTAGGGAGCAATCCCTTAAGACGGATTAGAGCGCAATCCCACCTGGGGCGCAAGAGGCAGTCTGGGCTTCTTGAGGTAGCTGGCGCGAGTATTGCTTTATTGTGGGGCAGCGATCTGCTCGAATCTCCTGGGATTTAGGTTATTGGCCCTTGCTCCTTTCATTTTCAGTTGGGCCTGAATTAAAGAAATGGATTTGCGAGGCGGATCGCTTTTTTCCTCGTATTCTACTAACCAGTTAACTGCCTCTTCCATGGCGCCATTTTCCTTGATGTATTGGATTTGCAGTACTAATTCATCGTTCAAACTGAAGAGCGATGCAATGCCAGTGCGCACGCTGCCGTTTTCACTCCATTGTATCCTTGGCAGATCGAATACCAGTTCGGCGCCGTTCTGGCCCTGCCAAATCCCCGTAAGCATCGAGGAGAGCGGAGCCTCCTCCACTTCCAGAGTTCTTTGGAGCTTCGGGTTCAGACGATAATAATTTCCGTCCCAGTCTGTATTCGAGTTAATTGAGATTTCATCCCAGGATTCGGCATTGATCGAGAATTCAAGCACAATGCTTGGTATTATTTCATTCTTAAGCTGGGCATATAGTCTCCTGGCGGTGGTTCTATTGCTTACTCCCCATCTGTATGCCTCTTGAATGGAGCCACTGTGAAATAGAATTTCATCCCTTTCGGGATCAAAGAACACGTAGTCCACCAGGGTTTCCGATCCGTTTTTTCGATACCAAGGACCACTTAGATATTTCTTATATTCTTCAGCATCGCCCGTGTATACATTTTTCATCCGCTCCTCGAGGATTGTGTCGAATTCCACCCGGCGAGGCGAACCGGGCTTGAAAGTGTAAGCCGCCGAGTTCCATGTCCAAGTTGTCTCAATAAAATCCAAGTTGTTCTGTGCATCTATTTCTTGAACCACAATGCTAAGGGGGGTGCTTGCATTTGCTCTATTTGCGCCCGAATCAATGTCTATATTTCCGTTTATCTTGGCGTCAAAGACTGTGATTATGTCGGTGATTCCACCGTTCTGCGGCACTGAATATATCTTTGTGATATGAAGACCCTTTTCGTCAAATCCGGATACGATTAATTCATTTCCGCCATTGCCTGTGATATCGTCCAAATTTAGAGTGATGCCGGTTAGTGTTCCGGTTTGCAGTGGAAGCCTTTTAACTACGCCGTACTGCTTCCTGGCCGGAATAACTGAGGCGATTAGAAGCTCCAAGTCCGCCTGCGGTTTATCCAGAGGAAGAACAACCAATATCTGCTCATCGGATTGCTCGGAATCTAGGTTGCCATCGACTAGGGCTACTACGCTATAGCCGATTCCAAGGTTTATCAGTACCTGACTGCCATTTTGCTTGCTGTATTCAGACGATGCCTCTTGTCTCTCGATTTCCGCCTGGCTTCCCGTGCGCGGGCTCAAGGCGCCTCCGGCGACTGGCCGCCGAGGACCCTCGCTACGCTTGCAGGAAATAGACATGAATACTAGGAAAAGAATGAATAGAAGCCCGCTTCCCGCAGTTTTCATATGAGTATTATGCGAAGTAGGGGCGCAGCAATTCAAGAAGCTTGAGTTGAATTTCCTCAAAAGACTTTGGAACATGAAATCCGCTGGCGGTTTTGTGGCCTCCCCCTCCAAAACCCTGCGCGATAGCCGCACAGTCCACTAAATCCTTTGAGCGAATGGAGCAGCGCTTATTGCCTTTTTCGTTCTCCTTGAAGAAGATGGAAACTTGAACGCAGGAGGATTGAAGCGGATAGTTCACTATCTCCTGGGCTTCCTCGTAGTGGGCTCCCGAGGCTATCAGTGTTTCGCGCGGCATTAACTGGATGGCGACATGATCGTTATGATATAGACGCAGGGTGCTCGTTACCATGGTTTGAAGTTTTAGAGAAGCCTTGGATTTCTTCGCGTAGAGGTGTGAAAATACTACATTCGGAATGGCGCCATTGCGCACCAGTATCTCAGCTATCTTGAAGGTTCTTGCCTGGGTTTTGGGGTAGGCGAAGGATCCGGTGTCGTAGACTATGCCCGCGTAGAGCGCAATGGCGATGTCGGGTGTGATTCGGACATCCATGGCCTCGATCAAGTCAAAGATCATTTCGCAGGTGGAGGAGGAGTTGGGATCGAGCCAGGCAGGATAGCCCATCTCCTTGTTTGTTACATGGTGATCGATAATAACGATGCTTTGTCCTTTCACCGATTCATCGATTATAGGGCCGATGTTGCTTGGGTTGGTGTCCAGCAGCACTAGGGTCCAATTCTTGAAATCCTCCGGATAAGCGCCGTCGACGCCGAGGGTTTTAATGATTCTTCTTTTGTCGATGAAGTGGTATTTAGGAGGCATTCGATCGCCGTTCAATATCACCGCCTTTTTGTTTAGATCTAAAAGAGCGCTGCAAAGGGCGTATTCCGCGCCGAGGCCATCGCCGTCCGGTGTTATGTGCGTGCAGATTAGAAACCTATCGTTCTTCCTAAAAACCTCGCATATATCGTTCAAAAGCATGATGGAATCAATTATATTAAATTCCGGGATGTTTTTACCAACTAAAAAAACATATGATTGTCTTATTCCGGTGGGAGGGCGTTCCTCTCGGATGGACACTTGGAAACCAGCTCTGGATTGGGATTCGGGAACTGTAATCGAGAAAGTTGTCTCCGAGGCGATGGAGGCTGGATGCAGAGTGATTGTGCTTGGCGGCTACAATTTTGCGCGATTGCAGGGAATTCTCGGATGGAATTTCAAGCGGAGGCTTGCTGCAAAAGAAGATTGTGGAATGCCAGTTCTGCTGAAAGCGGCCGATTGGGAGCTGGGTATGGATGCAACTATCCGCTCGGGCTTGGATAGGCTGTGCGGTGAGAGGTTTTTTATAGCGCCTGGCGACATGCCTCTGATTCACAGTGATGACTATATCAGGTTGGCAAGTTTCGAAGATGGGCCGATTGTCCGTCCGGTTTTTGAGGGGAAACCGGGACATCCGGTTCTGCTCGATAGGTCTATGGCAGAGGTGATTAAAACTGCGGCGGCGGGTACGCCAATCCGGTGTCTTATGGCTAGCCATCATACCCTGCTGGCGCCTTGGGACCATGAGGGGGTGATAAGGGATTTGGATACGGTGGGCGACTATGACAGCCTTCGCTGAGATAGAGGGCAGGGCCGCCGCTTGGTTTGCGGGTGTGCGTCCGCCTAAGTGCCTGTTTAATTCACTCCCAGTAGGCAAAGGGGGAGTAGAACGCTATGCCGCTTAGCGCCTGATCGAAAGGTTGACTCGAATAACGAGGCAAGGAACTCCCAATCGAGCTTGGTATCGTCTTTACCTTTCTTCTTCTGCTGCAACAGGTGGAGTGCTCCTTCAAGTGCAAAGAAGACATTCGCTATAGCATCTTCTCCAAAGCACCGGTTGCTCCAGAGCATTCGGCTTTTTACGAATAGCAGGAGTGTTCGAAGAAGAAGCTCATCGTCTCGATCAATCACCTTAACAATCCTGTAGAAGAGTTCCTCGTTCTTCCGAAAATCCCGAAAGCATACAACTTGAAGCAGTTCATGAACCTCGTATTCAAACTCTCTGCTCTTGGACTTGTCCTTGTATGCAACAAGCAACTCATAGAGCATTAACTCGTGGTACCGGCTATCGATACTACCGACGATATCTCTTCGAAAAAGATGGTATTACCCCTCTACGAAATGGATACTGCTGCGCGGGAAATAAGGACCTAGTGATACACCTGCGGAAAAGATGAGTTCGTTCAGGTTCATTGAAGAGACTTCCGAAGAGCTCTCTTTACCAGCTTCCTCGGTAACAAGGATTGGTCTATTGCCTATGAAGGAGTATCGAAAACCCTCGGAAGTTAGCCGAGCATTTGGGTAGCTACCATAGCTACTTAGCAGGCGAACTCGCAGTGAAATCGGCTCGTTGAAGGCGCTCCACGGCACAGGTTCGATTCCCTCATCAAAGAATGTCTTGCGTAGTTGTGTTGTAGAAGCATTCCAGAGCATTGTAGACAGAAACTGCAAAGATGCGGGTGTTGGTTTCTTCTGACCATATTTCCTAAATAGATTAGGGATGCCCAATAGATCAATACACTGTTCTTGAAGCCTTGACGCTACTGCTTCGGTGAGAACCCCATCTCTTGAGAAGGTGGAGGCATTGGATCTAAAAAAATCGATTACTCTGTTCTCTTCGTAGAAATGGTTATTCAGCATGAGATATCTCTACTCCTGTGCACTGGCTACATCTTTGCGCATCCGATTGTATAGCACTCCTGATGCTTACTTGCCGCCATCTCAAGTTCTGGTTAGGCAGCCGTCAGCTCCGCCACAAGCGCCTCTAAGAGATTCCTGGCGACCTCACGGGAAGAGGCCAACTGCGTCTCCAACTCGTCAACCAAGGCCATCAGCTCATCTACCTTAGCTACTATACGTTTCTGTTCGGCGAGGGGTGGGAGGGGAAAGACGTAGTTACGAAGGAATCCAAGAGAGACGAATGATTGGACACCTCCCATGGCCTTCTCTTTCATCTCGTCAGCAACATGGCTGAGGTAGAGGTGTAAGAAACGTGGTTCGAAACTAACATCGTCACAGTATTTAAACAAGGCTACGTTCTTGATGCTGAACTTTCGGTCCGTGTCTACGATTGCCGGGTTGCCAATACTACCGATCATCGCAAAAAGAACATCTCCTCGATCAACTCGAGACCTTTCTGAAATCTGACGATGATCGGTTTCAGAAATGAAACGGACATTGTCAAAATCCAGATATCCTGAGTAGATATTTTTGCTGGTAATCAACGGATATCCCTTGTTAACGTATTTTGGAGTATCGTGGGTTCCGTCGCGAACATCGAAGCAATTGCCAAGGCGTGTCCAAAACCAACCGGAGGGAAGTGGCCCAGCATCGTCTTCCTTTGGATTCGCTTCAACTTTGGTTTTCTTGATTCTACTTTGTTTGATGAGGCTCTCTTTGACGCGATTGATATGGCTATATAAGTCTACTGCAGGTTCATCACGGCTATCTTGGGATACTAACCGCCCTTGTATCGCCAGATTTAGCACTGTCTTCCTCAGATCCTCCGGATCAATATCGTACGACCTATGAAACAGGAACTGGAGATTGTCCGGTGTGGGATCATTAGCAAACCGGGCCAACGAAGCACGGGCGAGTGCTGCATGCTGTTTGTCGCGTTCCTGTTGCTGGGCTTCCAGTTGATCACATAGGGCCATCAGCTCATCTACCTTAGCTACTATCCGTATTTGTTCTGCGACGGGTGGGAGGGGGATCGGGATACTCGCAAGTGATTTGCCAGACATATTGGATATCCCAACACCCTTTCGGAACCTATTAATATCCCCGACCAAATTTAGTTTCTCAAACACAAGCTGTACGTAATGCGGATCAATACCACCGTAGAATCGAGCCCTGTGAATGTGATTTTGAAAAGCAATGTCATAATCGAAGGGCCAGACAGCCGCGCGTCCAGCTTCACCTCCTTCGCAAATAAGGAGATCCCCTTTGGTCGCTCTGCATCGCTCCAATTCATTGTCTCGAATCAGCATCTGTTTGACTTGGTCGATTTGAAAATACCCCCAGTAGAGATTTGATGTTGTTATATAGTTTCGTAGTTCACCGCTATTGCGGCCCTTGTCCAAAGTTTTGCCAGCATTATGTTGGGCAATCTCCCCAAGGCGAATCCAAATCCAATGATCCGGGATCGAACATGCTTTCTCTTCGCTCGTGATTTCCGATTTCGTTTTGGAATGACGCTTGGATTTTGTTATACCCCTTTGGGCTTTTTCGTCCTCAATAGTACTCAATAATCCGGAAACAGGTATATCTCCTACATGAGGTTTTGAGATTCGTCCCATCATGGCAAAACGAAGTATTAACTCCCTTGTTGTTGATATCGCATCAGGGGTTAACTCGATGCTATTTAGTATCTCAGTCAGATCGCTCAGAGTCATTCGACGGTACCGTTGGAAGATAGAGCATGTAGAAGTTCTCGATTCAGCTTTGATCGTGTCTCCGCAATCTGATCAAGGAGCTTTTCATACTCAGGAAGCAGATCTTCAAACTTACCGGGGCCGGTATCGGCATTGTGGGGATTTTTCAAATCAAGATTGTACCCATTGGCTTTGACCTCTTCGATACTGACACACCAAGCCCGCTCAGATTCCTCACGGCTACGGTAACGCCCATTCTTATCCGGTTCACCCCACCACTTCTTCTCAAGCGCGAACTCCTCGATTCGAATGGGCTTACCCTTGTTGTAGCTCTTTGCTCCCTTCGGGTAGGGGTGCTCGTAGTACCAGACGTCCTTTGTGGGCTGACCTTTGGTGAAGAACAGAAGGTTGGTTTTAATGCCGGTGTAAGGATTAAAGACACCGTTGGGAAGTCGAACGATGGTATGAAGATTACACTCACTCAAGAGCTTCTCTTTGATTCGAGTCTTCACACCCTCGCCGAAGAGCGTACCGTCCGGCAGAACAATACCGGCACGCCCACCGGGCTTGAGCACCCGCATAATCAGGACAAGGAAGAGATCGGCAGTTTCTCGGGTCCGGAAGTCACTGGGGAAGTTCGTTTCGATACCATCTTCTTCCATACCACCGAAGGGCGGATTGGTCACAATAACATCCACATACTCCTTCGGTTTCCAGTCAGTGAGGGGACGAGACAGAGTATTGTCGTGGCGCACGTTAGAGGGGACATCGATACCATGGAGCATTAGATTGGTCATACACAGAACGTGCGGTAGATGCTTCTTCTCGATGCCTGAGAAATAGTCCTGAAGGATGGCCATGTCTTTTTCAGTCTTGGCTTGGTTACGCAGGTGATCGATGGCACAGGTGAGAAATCCGCCAGTACCACAAGCCGGATCGAAGACAGTCTCACCAAGACGTGGATTGATCTGATCCACGATGAATTGAGTCACCGCTCTGGGAGTATAAAACTCACCAGCGTTACCGGCAGACTGAAGGTCTTTGAGGATCTTCTCATAGATATCCCCGAACATGTGGCGATCATCAGTAGCGTTGAAATCGATGCCATTGACCTTGTTGATCACCTGCCGAAGCAGGGTGCCATTTTTCATATAGTTGTTGGCATCCTCGAAGGTCATGCGAATCAAACCGGTCACCTGATTCGTTCCAGCGGTTATATTCTTCAGCGCTGGGAATAACGTATTGTTGACAAAACTGAGAAGGGCATCGCCGGTGATCCCCTCTTCATCTGCTGCCCAGTTTCGCCATCGAAGATTCGAATCCAGAGGAGACGAATAGTTATCGTCGAAAAGCTCAAGCTGCGTTTCGCGGTCATCGAATATTTTCAGGAAGAAGAGCCATGCCATCTGCTCGATGCGTTGGGCGTCGCCATAGGTACCCGCATCCTTCCGCATAATGTCTTGGATTGATTTTACGAGATTGGAAATGTTGGCCACTGGGTGTTTCTCCTATGCTGCTGACGAATACAAGGCCGATTCAAGTTCACTGATCGCGGCAAGGTAGGCGTTTTTGCCCCCGAATAGTTGCACGATTTCTATCGGCGTACCGAATCCCCGAAGTGGGTCAACCTTGAGCACTTCCATCGACTCTACGGTCTGGATTCCGCTGTCGGCGTACTTGTCCAATAACGCTTCAAGAACGGCACGAGCTTGGTCACCATACTTACCGAACACATCACGCTTCTTGACCCCTTCAGCACGTTCCTGACGCGTCAGAGGAGGCTGGTCGAACGCTATATGACATATTAGATCGAAGGCGTCATAGTCTCGCCCGACTTGCTCTTTAAGTTCCTCAAAGAAAACACCCTGAGCAGCCAGTTCTTTTAGTAGAACGTTTTTACGATCAGCAGAGTTCCAAGTCGAAAGGAAGTCTCTCAGGGTAGCAAAGGAACTATGTATCTTCTTTCGTGAGTAGTCCTTGAGAGACTCAGTTATCAGGCTACCATCAGCATGAAGATACTGAACCCGCTCACTAACAACACTGACTTTTACGTCATCAACATAATAGCGATGCGGAGCTTGTGGACCATCAGCATCAGGTCCTTCAGGTGGTGGAGGGTCAAAGACAATTTCACCTTCGGGTTCTCCGTCACCACCCACAGTTGGATCATCTGGAGGCACTATACTATCGTCATCACCGGGCTCGTATATCTGTACTGGATCTCCATCGAAGTCGGGATCTGCGAACAGAGCAGTCGCCCGCTTGAAGTCTATGATCGTAAAGAAAAACTTATCGTAGTCCTCATTGATACGGGTACCCCGACCTATGATCTGCTTGAACTCTGTCATGCTGTTGATGCGTTTATCGAGAACGATCAGATGACAGGTCTGAGCATCAACACCGGTAGACATAAGCTGTGAAGTGGTCGCAATTACCGGGTAGTCAGACTCCGGGTCAATGAAGTTATCAAGCTGTGCCTTCCCCTCAGCATTGTCCCCGGTGATCCTCATGACATATTTGGCATTCTCACCGGCAAGATCAGGGTTGGCGTTGACCAACGATTGTCTCATGCGCTCGGCGTGGTCGATGTTCTCACAGAACACAATAGTCTTGGCGAAACGGTTGGTCGCTTTGAGAAACTCGGTGATCTTGGCGGCTACAAGGGTGGTACGTTTCTCAAGGACGAGATTCTTATCCATATCACGCTCGTTGTATTCCCGGTCCTCGATTTCGAAACCATACTTATCGACTTTGCCTACTTCGGGGCGCCAACCATCAAGATCCTTATCAAGCCCGATCCGGACAACTTTATAGGGGGCAAGAAATCCATCGTTGATACCTTGCTTTAGGGAATAGGTGTAGATTGGATCACCGAAGTATTCAATGTTGGAAACGTCCTTGGTCTCCTTCGGTGTTGCTGTAAGACCTATCTGTGTGGCGGAGGTGAAATACTCCAAAACCTGCCGCCATGCTGCATCAGCGGCAGCGCTCCCCCGGTGGCACTCATCGACGATTATCAGATCGAAGAAATCAGGGGAGAACTGTTTGTAAATGTTGCTGGACTCCTCTGTACCTGTGACGGCTTGGTAGAGGCTGAGGTATATCTCGTAGGACTTATCCACTGTTTGGTTGGTAATCTTCGTCATGGCCTTACCGAAAGGCTTGAAGTCATTCACCTTGGTCTGATCGGCAAGGATATTTCGGTCAACGAGGAAGAGGATTCGCTGCTTCGATCCGGACTTCCAGAGCCTCCAGATGATCTGGAAAGCCGTGTAGGTCTTGCCGGTTCCGGTCGCCATGACAAGCAAGAGACGATCCTCACCACGAACGATAGCATCCACAACTCGATTTACCGCGTTGAGCTGGTAATAGCGGGGCTTCTTGCCACTGCCATCGTCAAAGTAGTCATGGGTGACGATGGCTTTCTGGTCCTCCGTATAGCCCTTCGAGGCACAGTAGCGGCTCCATAGATCTTCGGGGCTGGGGAACTGACTAAGGGATAGTTCACGCTCAACAGGATCGGCTCCGGGCGTCCGATCGTGTTCAAGGAAGGCATCGCCGTTTGAACTGTAGGCGAACGGCAAATTGAGGATCTCTGCATAATCCAAAGCCTGCTGCATCCCTGCACCGACCGAGTGGTTATTATCTTTGGCCTCGATAACAGCAATGGGGATATTCTGCTTGTAAAAGAGGATATAGTCGGCCTTCTTGGCTTCACCACGATGGACGATCTTTCCCCGAACAATCACTCGGCCTTTCGTAAAAGAGTATTCTTCCAGTACTTGGGTCATGATGTCCCAAGACCCTGATTTCTCCCTATCGATGGCTGGAGTGATGAACTTGGTTCGGATATCTGTTTCGGTAAGTTTTTTCTTGTTCATTCTTATGCAAATACCCTCTCGTTGGTAGGGAATATCAGTAGCTTTGCTTATCCTACTCTATACCCGGACCAATCAGTTCACCTGTGTGTTCGTCGAATGCCCACAGTGCATCCTTTATAGACGCCAGACTCACTTGATTCCGGCAATGTTGCTACAACTTCATAGCTGCCAGTGTCGTGCGGAATGTGACCTGTTTCAGTTTTTGTGTTCCGATGATGCTTTGGATTCGGATCTGCTTATCATCGGAATCGAACGTTCCTCGGGTGATCATGTTTAATCTCATAGCGATCATTATACACAAGAGTTTCTAACTGATTGTATTTCTTGTTGGTTGTGGCGTCTATCCCCGGTGTGTACTGGAGCCTGACGAGATTCTACATGAAGGATCTGATTTATATACGCTCATGGTGTGGTCCTCATTCGCTGAAAGATTGATTTCTGATTCCAGATAGTGGCCCGGTCGATACTAGGATAATGAACATTCAGCTCCAATTTATCGACATAATCGAATCGAGCTTGTTGAAGGCCCAAGCATTGGCTGACGTGCTATCTAGTATCCACGATGAACCCCCGAACATAGAAAGTATCCAAATGACCGCCACCCTCATTCGTGAAAACGTGACCGCCGCCCGATCGGAGGTACTGGCCATCGATAACCGCCGAATCGAAGCCCAACGGAAGGCCAAGGAAGTCGGGGAAGAATAGCCCATAGTGCCGCCGCCAGACCCCGACCGATACCTGGGACCGGGCCGGACGGGAAGCCGCTGAGAGGCCGCTACGGAGGGCAGGCGGCAGGGGCACGATTTCTAGTAGATTATCAAGCTACCAGTGAAAACGCTTCTATCTGTACCTGCCTGAACTCATCGATGGCTGCTCGGTGACATGTACATATCCCTCGTGTGCGCGGTCTGAAATATGGCCGGTGAACATTTTGGACTTCTCTTTGCCTAGTAGACGTTCCATCTCTGATGCGAAATAGTGCCGATGGGAATGAAAGTCAATAAATCTATCTTCCCGTTGCTTCTCATCGATGCCGATGCTGGCAAGAGCACGGTGGAGCGCCTGGTCATGAGCTTTTCACCTTGTGGCCTGTTTGGTGTTCTGGGATTCCAGAAAACAAAAGAGCATCATTGAGACCGTGGGGATTCTGTCGGGCATGAGCCATCATCAAGTCGAAAGTTTCAGGTAGTAGTAGGCCTTCACGGGTGCGGCCATTCTTGGGTGCCTTCAAGTCAACGTAATAGTTCCATGAGTGATTGATAGCAATGAATCCGTTCTCGATGTCTTTGACTCTTAGGGCCAGTATCTCACCGAGTCGCAAACCGGTCTGATAGGCAACGATGCTTCCGATCCTGTTTCCATCGGTACCGGTCCAACTGCCGATAGTAAATAATTGATAGAGTTCGTCATGCGTCAATAAGCCACGTTCTCTGCCGGGTTGGGTGTACTTCATCAAGTTGGCTGTCGGATTGGTTTCAATCTCACCCTCTTCGTATGACCATTTGAATGCGACCGATCCGGCTTTCAGGATGTGCTTGATGGTTGAAGTGGGAAGCGGTATTTCAATCTCTTCGCCGTGTTTCTTGATCTTCCTGCGGTAGTCGGCAAGATGGAATCCGAACTTTTTCATATTCTCGCGGGTTAGCTTATCCCGTTGAAAATCACCGAAGAACGGCTTCCAGTACTTCTTGATCTTCCTTTGCATATCGTTTGCGTAGGGTAGGGAGAGTTCGTGGCCATGGATGTGCTTCTCTTTGATGTACTTGCTGGTGTTGTAATCCCAGAATGCAACAAGCCAGTCGATGAGGTTGGGGCCGTCTAAAGCCATGGGCACATCTCCAATAAGCCCCTGACTTTGCAAAACTGACACGACTCGTTGTGCTTCCGCCAAGGTCAGCGGAAGACTCTCAAAGTCATTGAGCACTACCTCAAACTCTGCCGCTCTGGTGGTGGTTTGTCTGCCACCGGTACGACCTTCGGGGATTCCTTCGTAGTACCAGCGCCACGCGATTCGGTCGGCCTCATTTTCATCACGAGTACCGTGCTCTTCCTTGGGAGCATCACCCCGGTAATACGATCACGAATCTCGACTTGATAGATACCGCTACCGTTGGAATGAGGATAACAATAGAAAGGTTTTGACTGTGGACTTTGGCTCATAGCCATCCCTCCTGATTCTGGTCATGAAGTTTCCTGACAAACTTCCTGACACTTGATAGAGAGAAGGCATCCGGTTTTTCCGGTAGCCATCAATAATTTGATACCCCATGAAGGGATACCCAGTAAGCGCCTGATCGGAATCGAACCGACGTCTTTAGCTTGGAAGGCTAAGGTAATACCATTATACAACAGGCGCAGGAGATGCGAAATTATAGCGTTTTCGAATTTCGTTGGTCAAGCAGGCGGCAGCGGCGCCGCGGCAAACGAGCATCAAAGGCAGGCGCCGAGCATTCATTTGCTGGGAGGGGAGGTTCCGGCATAACAGCCAGAGCATCGCCTCTGGAAGCTGATATCCATAAAGACGCCAGGAGCAAGCTAGGAAGCTGTGCTTTGGGCTTGAATTCCGGATGCGCTTCGGCAATGATTTCATATGGAGCGCAGAGACATATATCTTAATATATCACCACTCGATCAGCGTTACTGGGCGGCGAATAGCGAACTTTTCGACTCGCTTGCAAAGTATTTGAGCGAAAGCGCCGCGGTGCGCTACATGGTTAAGGCTGAGTTGGCGCTGCTGCGGGTTTATATCAATGAATACTTGGATAAGAGGGCAGAACTTCTTGCCGCTGTGAATGAACTTGAGGATTCGATTCACCCTGAATCGGTGGAGAAAGAGGAAAGGCTGACTAATCACAATGTCAGAGCGCTAGTGAATGTTATTCAGCGGAAACTTCCGGATGAGCTTAAACCCTGGGTTCACATGGGGGCCACCTCCGCCGATGTAACTGAAACCTCAACCGCCATAAGGATTCGCGATGCGATGAGAAGGGTGGTAATCCCGTTGCTTCTGGATTTGCTTGACGCCTGCATAAGAATCACCGAGGAGGAGGCTGATACTCCCCAAGCGGGCAGAACGCACGGTCAATTGGCTGTTCCTATCACATTTGGCTTCGCGATTGCAGAATATGTTTCGCGGCTTGGACAATCCCTTGTTGAAATTGAAAAGAGAAGCAGAGGCTTGCGCGGCAAGCTGAGCGGAGCGGTTGGCGCCTACAATGCCGCCAGTCTAATTTCACTGGAACCGGAAAAGCTGGAGGCGGCCTATTTGCGCGAATTGGGGTTGAAGAGCCCCGACTATTCGAATCAACTGGTTGAACCCGAACACCTGCTTCGCCTCCTGCTCGAATTAAACACGGCCTTTGGAATAATAGCGAATCTCGCGGACGATTTGAGGCACCTGCAGCGTTCGGAAATAGGGGAGCTCAGCGAGGGTTTCGATGTGGGGCAGGTAGGCTCTTCCACTATGCCTCAGAAGCGGAATCCATGGAACTGTGAACACGTAAAGAGTCTCTGGAAGGCCTTTTCACCCCGAGCGCTTACGTTTTATCTGGATCAGATTTCCGAGCATCAGCGCGATTTGACTAATTCGGCATCCGGAAGGTTTATCGCGGACTATATCGCTGGATTTGCGGCAGCAGCGGCGCGGATGCATGGAATTTTGGAGAAGCTGGTTATACGACGCGATAGGATGGCGGAGAATCTTCGGGGCATAGGCGATGGAATTCTTGCGGAACCCTGCTATATTCTGTTGGCAGTTTCGGGTATAAGCGATGCCCACGAGAAAATCAGAGAGGCTACCCTGAGCGCTGATTCATCTAAGAGGTCACTAAGGGATGTGCTTAGGGAGGATGAGCCTGATTTATGGGAAACCCTCTCCTCGGCCTTAGAGCTGCGCCTAGGCGGGAGCGCGAGGGATTTTTTTGATAGTCCGGAGAAGTACAGGGGGCTTGCCTCCCTTAGAGCAAAGAGGATTGCAAAACGCTATGCCGAGGTTTCAGCAAGAATAAGGGGCATGGTTAATGGAACTGCTTGATGCGCTTAGTTACGATGATGTTTTACTTGCCCCTTCTTATTCCGAGGTTCTTCCAGGCGATGCGGATTTGAGAACGGAGTTGGCAAGCGGCATCAAGCTCAATGTGCCTATTCTATCTTCGGCTATGGACACTGTAACCGAGGATAAAATGGCAATTGCGCTAGCGCTCTCGGGTGGCGCCGGCGTTATACATCGGAATTTATCGCCAAAGGCGCAGGCCCGGCAGGTTTCGAGGGTTAAGAGATTTCTCAATTGGATTATCGATAACCCCGTTACGGTGGATGTTGGCGCCAACCTCGCCGAGGCTGCCGGCTTATGGATGAAACAGGAGTTACGGGTTTGCCGGTGCTGGATGCCGGCAAGTTGGTGGGAATTATAACGATTCGGGATTTGAGATTCAGCAGCAACCTCAAGCTGCTGGTTGAAGATGTGATGACTCGGGATTTGATTGTCGAAACCAGTGTTTCAACCGAGAAGGCGGCTCTTGCGAAGTTCGATGAACATCGCATTGAGAAGCTTCCGGTGGTGGATGATAGGGGGCATCTTACGGGTTTGGTTACCGTGCGCGATATGGAGAAGCATCGCGATTATCCCTCGACCGCCCTGGATAGTTCGGGATCGCTGATTGTCGGGGCTGCCGTTGGACCGCGGGATTGACGCGTTAGGCTTCCGGGCCTTGTCGATTCGGGAGTGGATTTTGCCGTGCTTGATGCGGCCCATGGGTCAACCTTGGATGTATGGGAATCCCTTAGGGAGATTAGGAGAGTGTTTAGCAATCTGCGCATTGTCGGCGGAAATGTTGCGGATAAGGATGGCGCAAGACGAATGATAGAGGCCGGCGCGGATGCGGTTAAGGTGGGGATTGGACCGGGTTCGATTTGTACTACCCGTATTGTGGCTGGCGTTGGCGTTTCCCAGTTTTCGGCGGTGGTTGATGCGGTGGGAGTCTGCGATGAACTAGAGGTTCCGCTTATCGCGGATGGTGAAATCAAGTACTCTGGGGATATTGCGAAGGCTATTGGGGCCGGAGCCTCCGCTGTTATGATTGGCAATCTTTTTGCGGGACTCAAGGAGGCGCCAGGGGAGGAGGTGATTTCCGAGGGACGGATTTTCAAGTCGTATCGTGGAATGGGCAGTATTGGCGCTATCGAATCGAGCGGAGGCGATCGATACCGGATTGACGAGGGAGAGGAGGCCGTGCCGGAGGGAGTTGAGGGGCGGGTTCCGTATCGCGGCGAAGTGGCCCCGTACTTGCATCAACTTGCAACTGGCGTGCGCAAAGCGATGGGATACACGGGTTGCGCTTCGGTTAAGCAGCTACGCAGTTATAGACGCTTTATCAGGATTAGCGCAGCTGGCCTACGCGAGAGCCATGTGCACGATGTGAACGTTACTCAGGATGCGCCAAATTACTCAAAACTCTAGCCGCGGTGAGGGTGGCGGCGGAGGTATGAATTTAGTTGTAGCCGGAAGGAAATTGGTGCATTAGACTTTTTGCTGGGAATTGTGGAGTATGAATTTAGTAGTGATTGGGGCCCAGTGGGGCGATGAGGGCAAGGGAAAGATGGTTGATTATTTCTCGGATAAGGCGGAGTTGGTGATTCGTTTCTCCGGCGGGGCGAACGCGGGCCATACAATTAAGATTGCCAACAAGACATTCGCGCTTCATCTGATTCCCGCGGGAATTATTTCTTCGGGTAAGAGTGTTGTTCTTGGCAACGGAATGGTTATCGATCCGGCATCAATGTTCGAGGAGCTGGCCGCGATAAGCGCGCAGGGCATTGAATGGGAGGGTAGGGTTTTTGTTTCCGATCGTGCCCATCTGGTTTTACCCGGATATAAGAGCGAGGATCAGAGCGTGGATGATATGCGTTCCCGTCCCATTGGAACTACCGGGCGCGGCATTGGAGTAGCCTTCGAGAAGAAGGCGTCTCGCGATGGACTTAGAGTTGCCGACCTTTGGGATTCCGTGGTTTGGGATTCTATGAGCAAATCAGAGAGGGCCTGGTTGGAACCATTCAAGGAATGGCTTGCTCCGATGAAGGTTAACCTGGCTGCCTTTATGATGGAGAACGAGGGCAAAAAGATTTTGTTCGAGGGCGCGCAGGGCACTCTGCTGGATTTGGACCATGGAACCTATCCCTATGTGTCCTCGGGCATCTCCGTGAGCTCCGGCGCCGCCATCGGCGCGTCAATTGGTCCTAGGAACATCGATAAGTGCCTGGGAATTTTCAAGGCATATCAAACCCGGGTTGGCAATGGTCCCTTTCCCACCGAGATGAAGAAGGAAGATGAGATATCACTCGCGAACAGACTCAGGGAACTTGGCCATGAATATGGAGTTACAACGGGCAGACCCCGAAGGATCGGCTACTTGGACTTAGTGGCGCTCAGATATGCTGGCTGGGTTAATAGCTTGGACGGGTTCATTTTATCGCATCTGAATCTGTATGACGGCTTTGAATCTGTTGGACTGTGCACGGCCTACGAGCTTGGCGGAGAGCGAATTGATTGCTTCCCATCTTCTGCGGCAGAGCTTGAGCAGGCTGCGCCGCGGATAGAGTTTTTCGATGGCTGGGATGGCAGAGTTTCGGAAGCGCGAGATTGGGAAGGGCTTCCAGGCGGGGCTAAAAAATTAGTCGAATTTATCGAGGAGTACACGGGAGTGGCGGTTCATGGTTTTTCCGTAGGACCTCTTAGAAGTGAAACTTTTATGAGGACGGATGCTTGGACCGTATCTTGATTCTGGACTTCGGCGGCCAGACTACGCAGCTAATTGGCAGGAGAATTCGCGACTTCGAGGTTTATTCGGAGATTGTACCTGGGGATTGCGACATCAAAGGGCTTATCGATGGCGATGTTAAGGGGATTATTCTGTCTGGATCGCCTGATTCGGCATGGACTGTGGAGGCTCCTACCCCGGATGCGACTCTCCTTGATTGCGGCCTGCCGGTTCTGGGAATTTGCTACGGTTTTCATCAGCTTGTGCTAAAAGATGGGGGTGAGGTTCGGGCTTTGGCGCATAGGGAATATGGGCGAACGCCGGTTAGTGTGCTACTCGAAGACCCCCTCTTCGATGGGATACCAGGGAATTCATGTCGTGGATGAGCCATGACGACAGTGTTCTCAAGCTCGGCGGCGGGTATGAGAAGATTGGGATAAGCAGGAATGGGGCGGTGGTCGCGACTCGAAGCCGAAACAGGCAATTTTGGGGTGTTCAATTTCATCCTGAGGTTAGCCACTGCGAGTACGGGCTCAAACTGCTCGAGAATTTTGTTTGTGGAATTTACCGCCCGGCAGGGAGTGGAGTCTCGAGAATTTTGCGGAACGGGAGCGCTTGAAGTTGCAGGAAAGGGTGGGTGATAGGAATGCTCTCCTACTTGTTTCGGGTGGAGTTGATTCAACGGTTGCGGCGGCCCTGCTATTGAATGAAATCCTTTCGCGCCGAGCGGTGTGGCTTATGTACATCGATACTGGTTTGATGAGAAAGGAGGAGAGCGAAGAGGTTGCGGGAATTCTGCGGTCGCTTGGGGCAAGGAATATTCTACTGGTGGATGCGAGGGAGCGTTTTTTGGAGCGACTCGCGGGCGTGGCGGATCCGGAGGAAAAGTGGCAAGTTATAGGAGATGTCTTCATTGAAGTTCAAAGCAGAGAGGCGCAGCGGCGCTTGCCCCAGGATTATTATCTGGCTCAGGGAACCCTGTATACCGATGTTATTGAGTCTGGGGGAGGGGTTGGCGACAAGGCGCATGTGATAAAGAGCCATCACAATGTGGGCGCTCCCCTGGTGCAGGCGAAGAGAAGGGCCGGGGAGCTTCTTGAACCCTTGGCAAGTCTGTACAAGGACGAGGTTCGAAAACTTGAGAGTATCTTGGGGACGGGGGATGATGTTATTAGCAGGCATCCGTTCCCCGGGCCCGGCCTAGCTGTTCGGATTCTCTCGGATGTGACCGAGGAGAAATTACGGATGCTTCGCAAGGCCGATGATATCTATACCTCCGAGCTGAAAAACTGAGGACTTCATAATAGGGTGTGGCAGGCGTTTTGTGTTTTACTGCCACTGCGATCGGCTGGCGTTGCAGGTGATGCCCGCGAATATGGCTATGTGCTCGCTCTGCGGGCGGTACTGAGCGAGGACGGCATGGCCGCCGATGTTTTTGATTTTCCAATGGGCGATTTACTCGAGATTGCAACTAAGATTACCAATGCCGTTAGAGGCGTGGGCGGGTTGTTTATGATGTCTCCTCGAAACCCCCGGCTACTATTGAATGGGAATAAGGCGTCAGCCGGGGTGGAGGTTGGCGAATCCGAGAAGCCCGGCAGGGGTGGCCGAATCTAGTTGAGCCCGAGCTATCTCGAATTGCAGCCCGGGCCGCTTAGGATGCTCCTCCCACCGGATAGCCTTGCAACTGTTATTTGTGTTCTGATGCATTCCTTCAATTGGGGAAGGTGGGAGATGATGCCAATCAGCTTTCCATCCTGCCGAAGCCCGGAGAGAAACTCTAGGGCCGTCTCAAGGCTATCCTCGTCCAGGGTGCCGAATCCCTCATCCAAAAACAGGGAATCGACTCGCACTTTCTTACTGGACATTTTCGAGAGTCCGAGCGAAAGGGCCAGGCTTGCGATGAAACTCTCGCCGCCGGAAAGGTTTCTGATGGGCCTGATTTCATCTGCCTGATAAGTATCGATAACATTCGCGGCAAGTGGATTGTCCTTGTCATGAATTAGCAGATAGCGATCGCTCAGCTTAGAGAGCTGGCGGTTAGCGTGAGAAAGCAGCAATTCAAAGGTAAGCCCCTGGGCAAAATTTCGATACTTCTTACCGTCCGCGGAACCAATTAAGCCGTGCAATCTTTCCCAGCGGCCGCATTCGACTTCCTGTGCCGCAGTTTTTGCTTTCTTCTCTTCAATGCGCTTTTTTGCGGTGGCGTTCCCGGCCAGCTTGGAATTCAATTCTACTATCTTCTCGCTCGTTTGCCTAAGTGATTCCTCGAGGTTTTTTGCCACCACCTGCATCTCCTCTAGGGTGGCCCTGCTTGCTCTTTTCGATATTTCAAGGCTTAGCTGAGCTTCGCGATCCTCTTTTCTTACTCGGAGTTCCGTGAGTCTACTGTCGAGTTCTTTTTCTGCTAATCTCAGCTTATCGCGCTCATCGCTTCTTAAACGCGAGTTTTGGAAATCCACCTCGCCTGTAAATCCCGCGCGCAGCACAGCTTTGCTGAAATGGAACTCCAACTTTGCTATTTCGGAGGCTCGTTTGGCGGCGCTTTCTTCTAACGCAGTGATGCTGCTGTTAATGGCGGCGAGTTCTTCCTTGGTTGAGCTGTGCGCGTGCCGAAGCTCCTTCTCTCTAACCTCGGCCTTATTGATTATCTCATTCAAGCGGTGTTCCTCAGAGTCCACATTCTTATCGCCGAACAGTGCACTGCGCTCCTTACCGAGGGATTGGTATTCGTCTTTATGTAGCTCCAGTTCTCCTTTTTTCTTTCTTAGTCCGGTAGCTCTGGCCTCAGATACGGCGTCGAGTTTTTTGATTTCGCTCTCGGCCTTTGAAATTTCCTCCTCCAAACCGGCCTTGTTTTCAAGCGCGGCCAGCCATTTTCTCTGACGCTGCCGCAGCGAATCGACCAGAGGTTCGGCCTCTGAATCCGGAATCTTGGTAAGGCCAAGCGGGGCTAGAGCCTCCGATATACCTGCGCCTAGGATAGAGAGGTTGTTCTTTGTTCTTTCTAAGCGCTCGCCCAGCCCAAGGAGCCTTTCCTGGAGAGAGTTCCTGTCCTTTCCCATCGCTATCTCAACTTTCTCGCCCTCGGTAAGCTTCCTTTGGGTTTCCGTTTTTCTTTCTTCAAGCGATTTGATTTTGGATTCTAATTCTTCCGCCCTATTTATAATTTCCGTAAGTTTGGCTATTTCCTTATCAAGTTCGGTGGGTTTAGGCGCTCCTCCCTTTGCGAAGGGATGCCTTGTAGCGCCGCAGAGCGGGCAGGGTCTGCCATCTTCAAGTTGCTCACGCTGAACCTCCAATTCCTCAATTCTAGCCAGATAAGCCGCTTCGCGGAGTAGGTTTTCCTTCTCTGAGCGATACTCACGGAGTAATTTATCTTTGAGTGTCCTCTTCAGTTCGGACATCGATTCATCAAGCGCATTATGAGCATCCTTCACCGCTTGTTTTCGTATCCCCACTACCTCGCTGTTCCGCTTTAGCGCTCCATCCTTTTCCAGCAGCGCCCTTTTAAACTCCTGTTCTTTCTTTTTTTCGCTTCCGAATTCTTGCCGCAGTGCTAAGAAGTCGTCAAGCCGTGATTCAATAAGCGTCAAACCGTCTACCAGCCATTTATCGGCTGAGTGTTCCTTTAGATATGCCGCTGTAATCTCCCGTGACTCATTTGCCCTATCGCGTCTGCACAATTCCTGGGTTTTTAGACGCTCATCGCTTTTTATTTGAATCTCATCCTTTTTGCAGTCGCCTATGCATATGTCTATCCGCCTCTTGGCTTCCATAATTTTCTGATCGAGGGCGCGGGTTCTTATCATCGAGGGGGCAGTCCTTTGCAGCTGCGCCTTGGCGGCTTTTATCTCTTCCTCGGCAGAATTCCACATGGACCTGCTTCGCTTGTAGGTATGCTGAAGTTTCGGAAGGACTTCCCGCGCGTTTCTCATGGCCCTTGAATCAGCTTCCTGCTGTCTTCTTACTGCTGCTAGGTTTGCATAATCGCCATCCAGTTCGGCTGCCTTCATGGACAGGGTAAGGCGTTTTCGATCCGGAGCGAAGGCCCGGATTTCTAGTTGCAGATTTTCAAGCTCGCCGGAGATAGAGGATATATCCTTTTTGAGGCCCTTTATGCCTACTAGGCGTGCAATATCGGCATCAGCGCTTCTATACTTTGCGGAGAGTTCGATTTCCAGTTTTTTTTCAGCCTCCAGATTGTGCAGAATTTCTTCCTCCCGCTGGGGGTCGAGGACGGCAACCCCGGAGATTTCAGCTCGTAGAAAAATCAATTTTTCATTCTCTTCTCTCCGCTTCTCGTGAACGCAGCGGGAAATCTCCGAGTATATCTCCGTGCCGGTAATCTGCTCGAGTATCTTTGATTTTTGCTCCGTATCGGCCTTCAAGAAGGTATCGAAATCGCCCTGGGCAAGCATAATAGACCTAGTGAAGCGCTCAAAATCCATACCTGTTTTTTCTTCGATTATGCCCTGAACAAGGGACTTCTTTGTTTCGATCAGCTCTCCGGAATCCGCATGGCTTATCTCGTGCTTCGGATTCGAGAGTTTGCCATCCGCCCTGCGCCTAGCCCGATGCTGGCTCCAGTTGCAGCGATACCTGCCTAATTGGGATTCAAAGAGCAGTTCCGAGTAGCAGTCTGCGGTTTGCCTGGACATTAAATCATTGCTGCTTCCCGTCAGCTTACCCAAACGAGGCGTTGCGCCGTAAAGCGCTAAACAAATGGCGTCTAGAATCGTTGTTTTTCCAGCGCCGGTTGGTCCTGTTAAGGCAAAAACACCGCTTGATAGGTATTCCGGATTGGTGAAATCGATGAACCACTCGCCGTAGAGCGAATTGAGATTTTTGAATCGCAGCTCAAGTATCTTCATTTCTTCCTACTTTCAGTCTGCCTGGGAATCCTTCTCGCTCAGCAGTTGGAGAATTTCTCTATGCGAGGCCACTAGTCCACTTTTTTCATGGGGCGGAATTCCGGAAAGTTCCAGGCAGCTTTCGAATATCCGATGGACGTCGAGGTTTTCAAGCATTTTCTCATCTTGAATCGAAGTTAGAACTTGGTCGAAAATGGCCTTGTTCTTTATTCGTCTAATTTCCATGTATGAGCCCTTAATTGACTCATCAAGGGTTTCCCGTAGATTTCCGACCTCTTCGGCCCCCGTGTACTCTATCTCCAGCCAGGCATTGCTTTTATCCTCGCGCAGCTGATTGAGGCGCTTGAAAATTTCATCGAAGGACCCAGCGATTTTTTCCAGGGGCTGAAAGCAGGGAATGGGGACTCTGCGTATAGTGGGCGCTGCTTCGCCGAATTCGGCAATAATGACAATTTTCTCCTGACCAGCCTCGCCGTAGCCCAGGGGAATCGGCGAGCCGCAGTAGCGCATATGCTCGGCTTCATTCACGAGCTGCGGAATGTGCAAGTGCCCAAGGGCAGCGTAGTCGATGTAGGCAGGGAAGATATCCCCGCCTACCTGAGTAAGCGAGCCAAGCTCCTTTATTTCTCCGCCGCTAATGGTTTTCCCGCCCCTAATGAATAAGTGGCCCATGGCGATTATCGGAATTTTCGGGCGGTCTTTTTCGCTTAGTTCCGATTGCCTTTGCCTGGCAAGAGAGCAAACCTCCCTATAGTGCTCCCTGATTCCTTCTACCAATTTCGCGTCCTTTTCCTCGATGCTTTCGCCAGGCTCCACAATGCGCACATCCCTATCCCGGAGGTATGGGACAGCGCAAACAACTGCCCGCGGCTTAGCCCCATCTCCATAGAGAACAATAACTTCCCCTTCGGCAGCCGGGGTTCTCAGGCCAACCACATGCACATCAAGTGCTTTTAGCAGCCCCTTCGGTGCGTCCAGAAACGAGGGGGAATCGTGATTTCCGGCAATAAGCACTATGCTACGGCAGCAGGTTCTTGAGGCCCTTAGCAGGAAATCATAGTAGAGCTCTTGCGCTCGATTGCTCGGAGCGCCGTTATCGAACACATCTCCCGCTATCAGAAGCGCATCGATGCTCTCGGCCTCTATCACGGCGCTTAGCCAATCGAGAAAACTCTTAAATTCCTCGTATCTTTTTTGTCCGTAAAGCGATCGTCCCAAATGCCAGTCTGATGTGTGTAAAATTTTCAAATTGCTGCTCCTATACATTCCCTGATTTGAGCCAAGATGGTTTTCCGTATCCAACAGCCCGCTTTTCGAGTATTTATTCGATGCTCCATTCTTTGCAGAGCGCTTCCCCCGCCTGTAGCAGGATTGGCAGCAGCCCCTTGCAGATTGGACGGGTAGCCCGCGGAGTATTCGCTTGGCCAGCACCCGAATTCTTGGTCTGGCAGCTCTTCTCAGTGCCCAGCCGATGTATCAACCGATAACTGCGCTGCGGAGTTCTTTTCCGCCTATTATTCTCCTTGCGCCTTTGCTGCTTGCAAGTGCGCCATAAAGGGCGATTTCATTCTCTCTAGCCCTAAACTCCCCACTTGCTGCTCATCTCGTAACTTTCGCGCTAATCCGATTAGTTCCGGCATAACCCGCGCCTCGATAGCACGATTTTGGTATATTTTCATGGCCAGTTTCAACATCCCGAAAGGGATTGGGATAGCATCTTTCTTCGATCTGGTTTTGATTTCGTGGTTAATCGGTTTTCTTAGCAGTTCAGAAGCCGGGTTTTTTGCTTATTCCAGAAAATCGTAGGAGAGAATTTGAGGATTCGAAGCAGGTAGTTGGCGAGGCATGGTACTTCGACATCCCAGCTCCGCCTCCAAAACTGCCCGCATGGGAGATGCGAAAACCGGGGCCGGAAGGAAGCTCGCTATCAAACCTCCCTTGGTATACAGAAGAACCTCCTTAGCGCTTTTTGTTATTACCCGATCGGGCAGACCATCCTCATTCATTTGGGCTAGTCCGGTCTCTTTGAGTGGATTGAGCATTGCTGTGGTCTTCTTTGCCTGAGTAGTTTGTTATGCTATGTTACACCACTTGGCAGGGTTCCCACTGGCACGCCCGAGATATCCGCACCAGACTCTGAACTAGACTTTTTGCAGCCAGCCAGCAGGGAAGACACTACTGCGCAGTAGATAATGTAGAGATTCTTCATAGTATCTACGTTATAACACAGAATCTTTTCTCAAACTTTCGGGCAATACCGCGGGATGCCGCGGGCCGCCGAACTAGGCAAGAACGTTAGCTAGCTGGCGCCCAGAGATGCTCGGGTTGGGCTCTTAACCACTCAAAAGTGAGAGGGCGGGCCCATCGCGTGCTTCTTTCGGCCAGCGCTAATAGAATCACGGAGGGGCGATACGCATCAACTATTCACTGCGGTCCTTCCAATTAGCACCGTAGTCCGAGGAGGTATAGATATGGCCGCTATCCACCACCGCGGCAAGATACCGCCCATCAGAGGACATCGCAATGGAATACCAGTGTTTATTGCCCGCACTTGTTTGAGCCGCCCAACTAGCCCCCCAGTCGGAGGAGGTATAGAGATGGCCGCCACTTACCACTGCGGCAAGGTACCGCCCATTGGAGGACATCGCAATGGATTGCCAGGATTTATTCCTCCGATTCCAGAGCCGGCGCCCAGTGATGCTCAGGCTGGCCAGTTCAGAAGTGAGAGAGGCGAGCGCCGGCAAAATCACGGAGGGGCGATACGCATCGACTATTCACTACAATTCTTCCAATTAGCACCGCAGTTCGAGGAGGTATAGATATGGTCGCCCTCTGCCGGCTCCACCGATTCGGATACCAAAAAGTCCCCGCTGTAGCCCCTTGCCTAAGATTTGCGTGCAACTCAGCAATTTCCAAGAAGGAGTCCTCCTATTTACACTCTCCTTCAGCATCAAACGGCCAGGCAGAACCCTCCGGAAGCCACATCCCTGCTTATAACCCGAGGGAGAAAACACCCCGGTTCACCAGGGCCGGATAAGCCCTCTAATCCAAGGGGCCGCCTCCCGAATTGCTCAGCCGCCATTAGTAAGCACGCGTTGAAACTTGGTCGAAAATCGCTAACCTCACAGCCAGCCAACATCAAGCCTGAACTTTCAGCGCTTATTTCTCCCACTTGCCTTTATTCCAACCGCGAGCCGTGGCGTCAACCGAATAAGCTAAACAGAGAGGTTTTTTCAAATAGAGTGATGATTCAGCCCTGTGCAGCAGCGCCGACAGAGCCCAGGATAGAATCGCGCGGGCGAATAAGCCGCAAAATCCGAACGGCTTCTCATTTGCCGCCGAGGGTTCCATCAGAAAGCCCCCTATACTAAGATGATGTAGAGTGAGGGAAATAATTCAGCTTGCAAAAAGCTCGCCCCCTGCCGAGGCCTGCTCTTTTCGGCCTTGGTATCCAGCTTCTAAGTTCTGTGAATTCTTTCACGATGCAGGTTGACATGCCTCGCAACCACGGATATTCTTCCGGCGATTTCTGTGCTTGAAGCACTGCGAATATCAGAGCGTTTGCGTCTCCAATCCAACGAAGTTTGGGCAGTATTTCTTGCCGATTGAGGCGTCAGAACTTCTGGCGCCTTTTTTGTGCTTGGCGGAGGATTAAGAAAGCATGTTAGCCGGGATTCGGAGATTCGAATGAAAATTTACGGGTCGCATAATGCCTCAGGGTTTCTCGGACGGAGTTTTCAAACAATCAATGACTTCAATCGCAACGAGCGTATGTACCTCTTCGGACACGCGGGGCGGCTAGAACATGCGATTCGCACGGATAGGGCCGAGATTATGAATGAGTACAGAATAGGTAACCCGGATTCTGGACTCTACGAGATATTTCTAGAAGACAGCACTCGAACGCGGGAATCCTTCAAGAATGCCGCGGAGTTCCATCGAATCAAATCGCTTGAACTGAACTGTAATAGCTCCTCCTTCAATAAGTTCGAAAGTTATGCGGACACGTTCGCAAACCTGATTGGTTACAACAACAGGGTCTTTGTTGCTCGAAGCCGGCTGGAAGGTGTGTGCAGGTACCTAACCCAGAGCACCGGCGAGTATATTGAACATCAGGGCTTTCCCGAGTACGTGAGCTTCGTCAATGCGGGCGATGGTCAGCATGAGCACCCCACTCAGGAACTGCTAGACGAGTTCACCTTTTTGGAAGACCTCGACTGGTCGACCGAGTCGATCCACCTTGCGATGATCGGCGATTTGTACCATGGACGAACCGTTCACTCCAAGGTTCACGGACTCAGCTCATTCGACTCGGTTTCCATAGACCTCGTAGCTCCGCCGGAACTTGCGATGCCCGCTCACTATGTGCGGGCGATGCAGGAGCAGGGTTTTATAATCCGCGTTTTCCAGTCGATTCAGGAATACATCGAAAGAGCCGATGTGGCGCCGCAGTGGTATTTCACCAGGCCCCAGATTGAACGAATGGGCGATAGAATTCTCCACAATCAGGACAGGCTTCGGGCGGCGATCACCTGCGATGTCGACACCGCAAGCCGACTTGGCGAACGCACGGTGCTTTATCATCCCCTTCCCCGGCACCGCGAGCGCCCAACTATCCCGCCATCACTGGATTCCACTAGTCTCAACGGCTGGGAACGGCAGTCGGCAAACGGCTGGTATGTTCGAATAACACTCCTCGCCCTGATTGCCGGACAAATTGGAACTGATTACGAGGGCCCGGTCGGTCCGATTCAGGATGCGGACGAGGATCCACCCTTCGTTCGGGAAATTGTACCCACTGAGTCGAAGCCGAAACAGTATTCGGAGGGCGTTCATCCTATCATGGACGGCCTTGTTATCGATCATGTTCGCGTGGGTGAGGATGCGGAGCAGATACGCATCATATCCGCACCGTGCTTACCGTACTCAGGCTCGATGGAAAGGGAGGCGAGTGGATATCCCAAGGCATTGATGGCCGTCTTAAGGATCTCATCTTCAGGCCTGGCCACCCCGAATTCTCCGACTCCGAGATTAGACGCCTTGTCGCCGTGTCGCCCGGAGCAAGTATCAGCATGATTCGCGGGGGATCGGTTAGCCGAAAACTCAGACTTGAGATACCGGTTCGCATCTACGACATGGAGGCCCTGATTTGCTCAAACAAGGCTTGCATTACCCACCCAATCAACCAGGAGCCTGTGCTGCCGAGCTTTCGCCGTGCCGGAAATCGATATCAATGTGAGTTCTGCGATGCCGAATACGAATTCACGGAGATTTGGCGGTGAGAACGCTTATATCGCAGCTTGTCGAATTGATGTTTGAGCTAAATTCATTCCAGTTTCGACCCTCCGAACCTGTAATTTGGGCTTCCGGCGCCAGAATGCCGGTTTACAACGACAACCGCCGATTACTCTCTCACCCCCATGCGCGGAGGCTCGTAATTGACGGGATTAAAGAAATTGTGCATTCCCAGGCCGTTCAGCCCGAGGGAGTTGTGGGAACGGTCACCGGCGGAATAGTTCCTGCCGCGAGTCTTGCCGATAGACTGACAATTCGCCTTTATTATGTAAGACCGCGGGCCAAGAGCCACGGACTAACGCGCAAGGTGGAGGGTTTTTGCGAGGGTGATTTTGGGCGCCGGGTGCTGCTGATGGACGACCTAGTGTCTACTGGCGGAAGCTCTGTGGCGGCAGCGGAAGCGATCCACACCGCCGGTTTTTCGCTATTGTACGGAATCGCTATCTTTTCTTATGGTTTTGTCGAGGCGGATCAAAACTTCGACGCAATGTCATTCCCATTCACCATGCAAGCGCTCATCACGCTAGACGATGTACTCTCGTTCGGTTCGGAATTGGGTTATTTGAAGATGCACGAGATTGAATTGCTCCGTGGATGGCAGTCTGATCCGTTCGGCTGGAGCAAGGGACAGGACGGCGGTGATTGAAGGGGGCGCGAGGTGAGCGAGGGCAGACACTCGGAAGATATGTAGAAAGGCTGCAAGATAGCTATAAACAGGCCGGGAACCTGCTCTGCCTCGGGATCGATCCTGTAATCGAATACATCCCTGAAGTATTCGCGGGTTCAGTCCGCGAATTGATAGTTGCATATGTAACGGAAATTCTGGAAATTTTTTCATCCATGAATCTCATTCCTTCGGCGTTCAAGATGAACATCGGCTTCTTCCACTGTCTTGATCGGCCTCGCGACGGCGAATTCGAGGGTTCACTGGCCCTTGCTGGTATCCTAAATCTGCTCGCCCGTTATTTCCCGAACACCCCCCTAATCCTGGACGCGAAACGTGCGGACATTGCGAAATCATCAGCGAACTACGCTCGCGAGGCCTTTTACTCGTGGCAGGCGGATGCCCTTACCGCGCCTCCATATATGGGAAGCGACTCTGTGCAGCCCCTCCTCGCCGCGGCCGATCGGGCAGGCTGCCTTGTCTACGCGCTGGTTAGAACGAGTAATCCCGTATCTAGGGACTGCCAATCACTGCGCCTCGGGGACGGATGAATGCTTGCCGATGCTGCTGCGAAAAAGGTTTGTGAGTGGCACTTATCGAGCGGCTGCTGCGGGGGCCCTTATTGGCGCCCCCTATATCTTGCAGTCAGAGAAGATGCTCGGCCTTCTGCCGAATGCCAGGTTCCGCTCCTTGTTCCCGGCGTGGGAGCCCAGGGTGGGCGCGCCAGGAAGCAATGTCGGCGCTGCGGGCCGCAAATTACCCCCTTGGCCTTGTTCGAATTAGTGTTTCGAGCGGTATTACACATCCATGGAGCGGCCAGGCTCCAGATGCATGGAGGCGCAAAATTGGGGAATCAATACGCCTCTACCATAAGATTTTTCAATGAAGCCATCGCCGCGGAAAGTTTCGAAGTTGCTTCGCCGCAGACACCAGGATGGGAAGGCCCTGCTTGCCACCGTGAGCGGAATTGCCTCTACTTCCATCTCCATGATTGATTGGTTCGCTAGAAATACGAAGGTTGATATCATCACAACCAAGAGCATCGAGATTCATCCAAATCCTGGAAACCGGGAGCCGGTTATCACGAGCCAAAACTGGGTTCCTACGGCAACGCCGTTGGTCTACGCAATCCCGGCCTCGATACAGCCTTGAACCAGCTCAAGCAGCTTCGCGCCAGGTGGAATGCATTCCCACCGAAAACCAAGCCTCTTATCAATGCCTTGCTGAGCGCGTCATCGGCCTCGGATTTTGTTCTTCTCGCGAAGCATCTCGAGCCGGTAGCCGAACTTTTAGAACTCAATCTTTCATGTCCTCATGCAAAGTTGGGATTTGGAGCTGCGATTGGCTCCGATCCGGCGGCGATTAGGGAAGTCACTTCCGCCGTTGCAGCGCGGCAGATTTGCCCGTTTTTGTGAAGCTTACGCCGAATGTCAAGTCCATTGGCGCTATGGCAAAGGCGGCAATGAACGCGGGGGCGGATGGCATAGCCGCAATCAACTCTGTTGGCCCCAGGGTTTACCTTGAACCCCCTTCAGGGGAGCCAATTCTAAGCAGCCCGCCGAGCGGCTCGAAGAACCTAGGTAGTGGAGAGCAGAGGAGGGGAGGCATGAGCGGACGCTGGGTGCACGGCATAGCCCTCGCCGCCATCTTCAAAATTCGGCGCGTGGTTGGGCCAGATGCGCCAATCATCGGCATGGGCGGAGTGGACTCCCGGGAGGCATTTGTTTCGATGCGCGAGGCCGGGGCCGATGCCGTGGAAATTGGATCGGCGCTGGGCGGCTTGCATCAGCGGGACTAGGCATTATTCTTGCAGCTTGTCTCCGGCAAAAATGAGAGTGCAGGTTTTAAGTTTTGCCTCAGCGATCGAATTCGAATGAGGTTTAAACCCTACCGCGTAGCTAGCAACCAGGCCCGCTCGAGCGATATCGTGGAGATTGAGCTAGATGGAGTTCTGAAGACGGGGCCCGGACAGCCCGTCTTTGCCTGGCTTCCGAAAGGGAGTGAAAAACCCCTGGCGCCCGCCCTGCATAGTCCGCTCACTTTCATCGTGAAGAAAAAGGGAGTATTCTCGCGAGCGCTTGCCAGCTTACAGCCCGGCGCCGTGCTCTATATTCGCGGATCCTACGGAGACCGCAGAAAACCCCCCGAAGCCCCATCCGCCGGCGCAGGGGAATTCCCGATTATCATGGTGGTAGCCGGAACGGGCTTTGCGACCGTGTCTATCATGGCGCTTGAACTCCTAGCCTCCAAACGAAATGTAAGCAGCCTAGTGGGAATGCGAGATGCTTACTCCCCCCTCCTATCAAATCATGCCGAGCTAATGAAAATAACGCATATCGTAGCGGACAAGGGCAGAGAGGGGAGGGTGATTGAAGTATTTGAGACCTATCTCTCGAACCTCGATGTAAGAAGCACCACGGTGATAAGCGCGGGCCACGAGCCCTTTATGAGAAGGATTGTGTCCATCGCCAGCGCTGCCGGAATAAAACACAGCGATATTCTGCTCTCTCTTGAGCGCACTATGCTCTGCGTGTTGGGCTCTGCGGCGCATGCGGCTGCAGCGGGCGGCTGACCTGTCAGTATGGAACCTTCCTCTCCGCCCGCGAGTTCGCCTCCGAGTGGCAACTCTCAAGGGACTAAGCACATGCCCATAATCGATCCCCATGTCCACCTGCGCGATTGGAAGGAGGCCCATAAGGAAACAATAGCCCATGGATTCTCCGTGGCGTGGGCTGCCGGGATATCCGCCGTATTCGAAATCCCGAATGCGGACCCCCCCTCACAGAGCGATCGGCGATCGAAAGGCGAATCGCGGAGGCAGACGAAATTTTAAGGCGGCTGGACATATCGCTCTTCCACGGACTCCATGCCGGCATTGCGGCGAATCCCGATCAGATTCGGCAGATTGTACGCATTCACGGTGAACTCTTCTCAAGGGTTGTGGGACTCAAACTCTATGCCGGCCACTCCGCGGGCAGCATGGGAGTCACAAGGATAAGTGATCAGTTTGGGGTGTGGAAAACCCTGGCCAAACTCGGGTACCGTGGCCTTGTTGCGGTTCATGCCGAAAGCCAGGAACTCCTGCAGCCCGAACTCCGAAACCTAATGCGGCCTGAAATCCACGGCGTCTCCCGTCCTCCTCTTTCAGAGGTGGCAGCCACCCAATCGCAGCTAGCGCTGGCCGAAGCCGCGGGTTTTCGTGGCAATATCCACTTCTGCCATGTCAGTCTCTCAGACTCGCTCAGACTTATCCGATCTCAGCAGCGGGGATTTCTGTTCAGCGTAACGATCGGTGTAACACCACACCACTTCATTCTGAACAAGTCCCAGGCTGCCAGGTCCGTCCTACTCTCCGTGAATCCGCCAATACGTGACGAGAGGAACCGGGATCTAATGTTTCAGCATGTTTTACGTGGCGATGTGAATTGGATTGAGACCGACCATGCCCCGCACGCGGTGGTGGACAAGCTGCGTGGAGCATCCGGCCTTCCGGGATTCGCGGTTTTGCGCTTACTTTTCGACCGGTTTGAGAAACTAGGGCTATTCGCCTCGAATTTTGCGAAGACAGGCGCGGATGCCATTTGCGGCGCCTATGGTATTGATGGATCGGCATTTGCGATGAATGAAGAATTGAGCGATTATTACGAGCTAGCCGCCGAATACCCCTGGAACCCCTACGCGGGAATGGCTTCTTAGGCAATCGCGTCTTATTCGTTCTTAATAATAAAAGCGGATGCGTGCATGTATTATTCAGTAGCTTTGGCCGTATCTTCGAAGGCGCTCAGGCAGATTTTCCCAAGCTGCCGATTGTTCCGGAGGATACCTTGGGACTGTGCAGCATCGACTGCCCGCCCAACTCCACCGATATGACCATCCGCAATTTCGGGCTCACCCGCATCACCATGGATCAGATCCATGACATCATTAAAGATGTGGAGGATCTGAAATACAACGATGCCCAGTATCAGATGAACAACGAGCTGCAGAACCGCGACGCTCAGTCAAAGAAAGGCATCTATTCGGACGACTTCTCCAATACGGCGCAGTCGGATATTTATCACGCCGAGTGGGATGCCCGGGTAAACGAACTGGGCAAGTTCGCCTCTCCGGATCGCTCTGCCATTTCATCACCGCTCGAGGTGGATACGGGCAGCAGCGATGCCAGCTTCTTCGGAAGTCTGGCGCTGTTGTCGGGTTCGGAACAGGTGGTGCTCGAACAGAGCGATTGGTCCGAGGAACGTAATATCAACCCGTATGCGGTCTTTTAAAAGCCGCAGCCATGCTGCAGGTCACGCCCAATATCGGCCGCCGTGGCCAGACCGGCATTGCCGTGACAGGCATTAACTTCACGCCGGACCGCTCCGGGATTGTCCTGCGCTGTGACGGTCGTGTCATGGCCAGCAATCTGGTCAGTGACGATGCCGGACGGGTGACGGCTTCCTTCACGGTGCCGACGGAGGCCCGGAACGGCAACCGTATTGTGGAAATGGCGGATGGTCAGTACACCGCCCGGGCCAGCCTGCAGATCAATGATCCGCTGGTGATCACCCGTATCCAGCGGTTTATCCAGACCAACATCATCACCCGCATCGCTCGTGTGCCGGTGGTGCGTACCGTCTGGAGAACCCGAACCATCTTCGTCCGCCGCGATCCACTGGCCCAGACCTTCAGCTTTACCGAAAACCGGGTGCTGTCGGCTGTAGGCATTCAGTTCACCGAGCGGGATGCCTCCATTCCGGTAACGGTTCAGATTCGAGGCGTTACCACCGGTTTGCCCAACGACACCATCTTTGCAGAAAAGGTGATCGCACCGTCGGAAATCAATCTCGGCGGTGAAACCAAGATCAGCTTCGATGATCCCTTTTACGCCGAAGCCAATACCAGCTATGCGGTGGTTCTGCTGACCAACAGTACCAACTACAAGGTGCGCACCGCCACCCTCGGGAAGACCGGCCGTCAGGGCATCATCACCCGCCAGACCTATGCCGAAGGTGTGCTTCTGGAAAGCTCCAATGCCGAGACCTGGACTCCGCTAAACGGTTCCGACCTTACCATGAAACTCTATGGCTATGAGTTCGAGAACGAAGGCACGGTCCAGTTCCAGCCGATCAGCGGTGTACAGTTCTCCGATCTGAACATCGATGAATACTCGGCCATCCCGGAAGGCACTCATCTTATCTGGGAATACTCCACCGATGGCGGAGTGACGTGGGATGCCGTCGTTCCGGCCGAGGAAGAGCGTCTGCCCAATCTGGCCAATGGCGTCTTGGTACGGGTGCGCTTCAGCACCGGTATGGGTAACGACACTCCGGCGCTCAACTTCCGGGATGTCAACCTGATAGGTTACCTCAACAACACCGCAGGAACTTATCTGACCCGGGAGAATGAACTGACGCAGGGTGTGGAATCCACCAAGGTCTACACCCAGATGGATATCCCCAGCGGGACCGGTGTCCAGTGGTTCGCCTCCAATGATGGCGGTGAAACATGGGAAGCCATGACCATCGACGACACCCGGCCCATCGATGAAGACTGGATCGAATACACGCTGGTGCGGACCTTCAGCGATCCGCAAGGCAACAAGGTGCGCTACAAGGCTGAGCTGACCGGAACCGTATTGACCTATCCGAGGATTCATACCCTCGGTGCAACCCTGAGCTGATGAAGGACCTGAGATGATCGTTAAACGCCGTGGCGGGATGACGGAATACATCCCGTCTCCACAGGAAAAACGGGAAGGACTGGTCCGGGATCACTCCTTCAATCTGATCGAAAACCTGCACCACAGGTTGAGCCGGTTGGAGGAGGAACTGGGGTTGCCGCTCGATGAGGCCGAAGCCTGCAGCGCCTTTCTGGATAAAATGAAGCAGGATGAATCCCTGAATAAGGAGATTCACACCAGCTTGATAACCGGTAGCAGCCCGGATTCCTGACCTCATCCCATCCACAAAAACCAGCCAACGCCCCGGAACACCCGCACGCTTCCGGGGCGTTTCCTTTTTTCAAAATCCTCTCACAAACCACCACCTCGGCTATAATACGCAGCGGATCGGCTCTGACCGCTGGTATCCTACACAACAAAACTAAATCGGCTTAAATCGGCAAAGAACATTTGACTTCGGGCTTTCATTTCAGCATATTTGCAAGGTGATTCAATGTGGGAGTGTTGTATCTACAGCACTCCTTAACTGCCTCTGTTGAGGTCATAGCAAAACGCAATAGCCCCCAAGAGGAGTATGAGACATGGCAGAAATAGATGATCGCTGGTTGTCAGTGGACGAAATATGCAAATACCTCGGGGTCAGCAAGGACACAGTTTACAAGTGGATCGATAAGCACGGGATGCCCGCGCATCGAATGGGCCGCCTGTGGAAGTTCAAAAAAGATCAGGTTGATGCATGGGTGGAAGCTGGCGAGGCAGCATCCGAGAATGATGATAAATAAGAGAGCTGCAAGTACAGAATACTACCAATGAATACAGGAGTTCTTAGATATGAAAAACGGTGAACAGGAGTTTCTCAACAAGCTTGATGATAAACTCTGGAAAGCTGCAGATAAACTGCGCAACAATCTTGATGCTGCAAACTATAAGCACATTGTTCTTGGTCTAATTTTCCTTAAATATGTTTCAGATGCTTTTGAGGAAAGGCAGAGAGAGTTGAGGAGTCTATTTGCAACAAATAAAGACGATAACATTTATTACATGCCGCGTGAAGATTACGATTCCAACGAAGAGTATGCTGCTGCAGTTTTAGAAGAACTAGAAATTGTTGAGTACTATCAAGAAAAGAATGTTTTTTGGGTTCCTAAAAAGGCTCGCTGGTCAACCATGCAAGAAAAAGCCACACTCCCTATCGGGAGCGTGCTCTGGCACGACGATGCAGGCAATGATGTAAAACTTCGCTCAATCTCATGGTTGGTAGACAATGCGCTCGATGAAATTGAAAAGTCCAACCCGAAGTTAAAAGGAATTCTTAATCGCATCAGCCAGTATCAATTGGATAATGAAAAGCTCATCGGTTTGATCAATAGTTTTTCCGATACCTCCTTCTCTAATCCCGAATACAATGGTGTTAGGCTTGAGCTTCATAGCAAGGATATTTTAGGGCATGTTTATGAATATTTCCTTGGCCAGTTTGCCCTTGCTGAAGGAAAGGCTGGAGGTCAATATTATACGCCCAAGAGCATTGTAACTCTCATTGTTGAGATGCTTGAACCTTACAAAGGACGGGTTTATGACCCGGCTATGGGGAGCGGTGGCTTTTTCGTGTCTAGCGAAAAGTTTATTGAGGAGCACGCTAAAGAGAAGCACTACAATGCAGCGGACCAGAAAAAGCATATATCCGTTTACGGACAAGAGAGCAATCCTACAACTTGGAAGCTGGCAGCGATGAACATGGCAATTCGAGGGATTGATTTTAACTTCGGCAAAAAGAATGCTGATACATTCCTTGATGATCAACACCCAGATCTTCGGGCAGCCTTCGTTATGGCGAACCCCCCCTTTAATATGAAGGATTGGTGGAGCGAAAAACTACAAGAGGATGTGAGATGGAAACATGGTACTCCACCTAAAGGGAATGCAAATTATGGTTGGCTTCAACATATTATTCATCACTTAAACGCTAATGGCAAAGCTGCAATTCTCCTTTCAAATGGATCGTTAACAGTTAATGCAAAAGAAGAGTTCAATATTCGCAAGTCACTTGTTGATAGCAATGTCCTTGATTGCGTAATTTCACTGCCGACGCATTTATTTACCAATACACAGATAGGTGCATGTATATGGTGCTTTAGCAAAGCCAAAAACAGCAGAAAAGAAAGAAAAAACGAGGTTCTCTTTCTAAATGCCAAAGATCTGGGAACTTTGGAGACAAAAGTAATAAGGACATTATCGAGATCTGAAATTTTAGCAGTAGCTGAGTGTTATAAAAACTGGGCAAATATGGGCGATTATAGAGATATCGCTGGCTTTTGCAGAAGCGTAAGTATCGCGGACATAAGGGATCACAAATACGCCTTGGTACCAGGACGGTACGTCGGTTTCGATAGGAAAAACTTTGTTTCAGATGATGCTCAATCAGAAATGTTCATGAACATAAAAAAGGTAAGCCATAGGCTAAGTGACGTTATTTGGGCTGCAGAGAAAACACAGAAAATTATGGAGAACGTGTCCAATGGCTGAACCATTCCTTTTAAACAATAAGAATTGGCTACATGGAACATTAGAAGCGTGCCGTAAAACAGGTTTGATATTGGAGGTTGAATCAGGTGGCACTCCTAAAACAGGGGAAGACAGCTATTGGGAAGGAGATATACCATGGCTCACCCCAAAAGAAATCACCGATATGGATGGTGTTTATGTTAGTGCTACTGAAAGAAATATCACGCAACTCGGTTTGAAAAATTCGGCAGCCAAGCTACTCCCAGCGGGCACAGTAATGCTAAGCAAGCGAGCTCCGGTAGGGGCTGTTGCTGTAAATACGGTTCCCATGTCTACTAACCAAGGTTTTTTGAACTTTAAATGTGGCCCAGCCCTAAGGCCGTTATATTTAGCTTATTGGTTCCGCTTAAATAAGCCCTATCTGGATGCTGTAGCAAATGGATCGACATATCCTGAATTATATAAAAATGATTTATTTGAGTTTGAAGTATCAGTTCCTACGCTTGAGATCCAGGATGAGATTCTACAAGTCATCAGTGCTTTACAGTTTTGCAAACTATCTGGACATGCCTTAGAGCAGTCTGCATTAGACATGAATCAACTTAGCAAGATAAAGGCGGAAAGCAACGAACTGGATAAAACAATCAACCAAGTAATGTTTCTTCTATTTTCTGGCGAGTTATCAATTGGAGAATTGAGAAGGAGGTTCGCTTTATGAATAAATTATGTGGAAAGGGAAGTTGCAGAAAACTTGCAGACCACTCTGGCAAATGCGATCCATGGCCTACATCCTGCTGGTCTTTCATAGATGAGAAAGATCGAAAAAAGCTTTCAAAATCTGGATACGCTACACCTCGCGGCGGTAAAAAGGGAGCATACCAGAACCATGTTTACAGAAACAATAAAGTAATCATTCCTTTCGAAAAACTGAGCTCAATAGATATTTCCAACTATGATGATGGCTATATCATTAGGCTTTACCCGGATCAAGCATTTGAAGCTCCAGGAGTTTTAAAGAATTTGATTCTTCAGTGCGGTGGCGATATATCCATTGGTGACAATGCATTCATACTTTACCGGTCCCATCAATCTTTTGAGGAATACCCTCCACTGGGTAGTTGGCAAGTGCGTCACTTGGAAGACAAAGAGGGAAACCCAGTCGAAAAAAGAGGGAGAGATGTTACAGACAAAGGGCACTATATTCTACGTCTTCCCAAGGTTGGGGGAGGTAAAAAGATTATAAAGAAAGAGGTTATTGAAGGTTCCCCACAAGGTATTTTTGCCCCGGAGTACGCCAACAAGGAAACAAATTTTCTCTCACAAGTATCTTTAGCTTGGCAAATAGTGCATACCTCTTCAAGTCCCTACACGTCAACACAGGCGACGCATTTAAAACTAATCTTGGATGAATGTACTCTGAGCGATGGGGTCCATTACAATTATTTAGGGATGATGAAGGGCAATATAACGACCTGCCCTTTGTGTTTGCAAAAGATCTCATACGATGATTTGCATTCACATATAAATTTAGAAAACGAAGATTCGCTTTTAAACTCAGGTTTTATCGTTGATGGAACTAATAGGTCTACAACAGTAAATCTATTTCACATGATCCCGCTTGAGTATGAAAAGTTACACCACACGCATTTCTATGTCTCGTGGGGACATGCAACTTGTAACACTAAACTCGGACAGCGAAGATGTTATTCATTAGCCGAGGTAAAAGAAATGGATATTAAAGTAGCTAAGTTAATGGGTGATAGCTACTCAATATTCGGTTGGATTAGTGATGATGACAAAATGATACGATCTCCTAATGGTGCTGTTTGGATACGTATTTCAGAAGACCAAACGTCAGGGCAAGGGTAAGATAAAATGAATGAAGATCAACTCGAGCAGCTCAGCCTTGAATGGTTTCGGGAAACTGGCTGGGAAACACTTCACGGCCCCGATATCGCCCACGACGGCGAAACTCCGATGCGCAGCAACTACAGTGAAGTGCTACTCAAAGGTGAACTGGAAGCGGCATTTAACCGTATTAATTCGCACCTGCCTTCTTCTTGCTTTGAACAGGTATGGGTGGCACTCACTAAACCGGAGAGTCTGGACCTGATCACCAATAACTGGGCGTTTCATCGACTACTCCTTGCGGGGATTCCGGTGGAGTATAAAAAAGATGACCGGCAAAATCACGACCACGCCTTTCTTCTGGACTTCGACCGTGTAGACCAGAACAGGTTTCACGCGATCAACCAGTACACGATTACCGGTACCAAAGAGCCGCGCCGCCCTGATGTGGTCTGTTTTATCAACGGTATTCCTTTTGCTGTATTGGAGTTGAAAAGTCCCAAGGATGAAAATGTCGATATTTGGGATGCGTTTAATCAGATTCAAACCTATAAAGATGAGACCTCAGATCTGTTCATCTACAACGAAGCACTGATTATCAGCGATGGTTATACTGCTCGCGTTGGTTCTCTTACGGCAAATCAGGAACGTTTTATGCCGTGGCGTACTATTAAAAACGAAGACGATCGCCCTCTTCTTGAGTGGCAGATTGAGACGATGGTTCGTGGATTCTTTGCGCCGGAACTCTTTTTAGATTACCTCCGATTCTTCGTGCTCTTTGAAACTGACGGAGAAAAGATTATCAAAAAGATTGCCGGATACCATCAGTTCCACGCGGTTAGAGAGGCTGTTCGTGCAACGGTGATTGCGGCTCAAGAACCGGAAGAGAATGAACTGGCGGAATCACGAGCTGCTTACGGAAAAGAGATTGTTCCGGGAAGTAAGAAAGCCGGTGTTGTCTGGCATACTCAGGGATCGGGTAAAAGCATTTCGATGTGCTGTTACGCAGGAAAACTTCTGCAGCAGCCGGAGATGAAAAATCCAACACTGGTGATTGTTACCGACCGCAATGATCTGGATGGACAGCTTTATGCAACCTTCTGTAATGCTCAGGAGCTGCTGAAACAAACACCTGTTCAAGCGGCAGATCGCGATGCCCTTCGTCAGCTTCTGGCAGAGCGTGAATCGGGCGGTATCATCTTTACCACCGTTCAGAAATTTGCACTTCTCGACGATGAAACGACCCACCCGCTTCTCAATGGTCGCCATAATATCGTGGTAATTTCAGATGAAGCCCACCGAAGTCAATATGGTCTCAAAGCAGTTCTAATCAAAGACGGCACCTACAAGTTCGGCTATGCCAAACATATGCGTGATGCTCTGAAGTACGCTTCATTCATTGGTTTCACCGGGACACCGATCTCTAAGGAAGACAAGGATACTCGTTCCGTGTTTGGTGAGTATGTATCCATTTACGACATTCAGGATGCTGTTGAAGATGGCGCCACAGTACCTATCTACTATGAATCGCGTCTTGCTAAACTTAACCTCAATCAAGAAGAAATAGAAGAGCTTTCAGATCAGGTTGATGAAGTGGTTGAAGATGAGGAGGACATTAACAGTCGAGAGAAGACCAAAGGAGAATGGAGTCGCCTTGAAAAACTGGTTGGTGCCACTCCACGTCTCAAGCAAGTAGCTGCAGATCTAGTTTCTCACTTTGAATCACGTAATGAAACAATGATTGGCAAGGCTATGGTTGTAGCCATGAGTCGTGATATATGTGCTCATCTCTACAATGAAATTGTCGCACTTCGCCCTGATTGGCACGATGAAAATCCAGAAGAAGGTGCGATCAAAATTGTGATGACCGGTTCTGCCTCAGACAGACCACTACTTCAACCTCACATCTACAATAAAAAAACAAAGAAGCGTCTGGAGAAGCGATTCAAAGATGAGAAAGATCCTTTAAGGGTTGTGATTGTCCGTGACATGTGGCTTACAGGGTTTGACGCTCCCTGCTGCAATACAATGTATGTTGATAAGCCTATGAAAGGTCATAATTTGATGCAGGCAATTGCCCGGGTAAACCGCGTTTTTAAGAATAAGCCCGGTGGATTAGTGGTAGATTATATCGGCATTGCCAATGAACTGAAACAGGCACTGAAAATCTATACAGATGCAAGAGGTAAAGGTGAGCCAACTCTTCGTGCTGAAGAAGCATTTGCTGTCCTTGCTGAAAAGATTGATGCTATCCGTGGGATGTTTGCCAAAACAACGCAGGGCCTTGGATTTGATATTAGTAGTTTTGAAACACAAGCGCATAAATTGCTCGTTCCGACTGCTAACTATGTACTCGGTCTTGATGATGGGAAAAAGCGGTTTCTTGATCTGGTTCTTGCCGCATCTAAGGCATTTTCACTTTGCAGCACTTTGGATGAAGCCAATGAACTCAAAAAGGAGATTGCCTTCTATTCTGCCGTGAAAGCTGCAATCGTAAAACATACCTCGGTAAACAAAAAGCTTACTCAAAATGAAAAAGATTCTGTAATGAAGCAGATTTTAGATAATTCCATCATTGCAGAAGGTGTTGCTGATGTCTTTGCGCTCTGCGGTCTTGACAAACCGAATATTGGACTGCTTTCAGAAGAGTTTCTTGAAGATGTAAGACAAATGCCTCAGAAAAATCTGGCCGTGGAGCTTCTTGAGAAACTCCTAAAAGATGATATCAAGGCAAAGACTCGAAACAATGTTGTGCAGGAGAAAAAATTCTCTGACCGCCTTCAGGAAACACTCCGAAAATACAACAATCGTGCAATTGAAACAGCTCAGGTGATTGAAGAGTTAATTCAGATGGCAAAAGACTTTCAGTCCGAGATGGAACGTGAAGCAAACCTTGGACTCACACCGGATGAGGTCGCTTTTTATGATGCGTTGGCAAACAACGAAAGTGCAGTTAGAAAATTAGGAGATGAAACGCTAAAAAAAATTGCTGTTGAGATTACGGAAAAACTCAGAAAATCAACAACGGTTGACTGGCAAGTCCGCGATAGCGTGCGTGCAAAATTAAAGATTCTTGTCCGCCGCACCCTTCAACGCTGGAAATACCCTCCAGACAAAGCAGCTGAAGCTATCGAATTGGTGGTGAAGCAAGCCGAAGCATTATCAAACGCCTGGAGCTCGTAATGAATCTCAAAAAGAGAGTCTCACAGATATTAATGGGGCAGTCAAAGCCTCTTCAGGCAAGTGGTTTGCTGCAGGCTAAAATATTCAAGAAGCATGCGAGGGCAAGATAGAGATGGTTTCTTCAACAACAACGGAGTGGTTAACACAAAGGCCAAAGTGGCTGCAAGTTGCTGCCAAGCACCTGCTTGAAACTGGCGACCTAAATGATGCTGCTATTTCAGAAATGGCAGTGTTGTGCCAGCAGGAAGCTAATAATGAGTTTCCGGATGTCGATTGCAGCATCCCCGCTGGGGCTTTTGATGCGCATGATTCCGAAGAAATTCGTTTATGTTCCATTAGCGAGGTTGCCGGGGTAAACAAGCTGGCTCCTCGGACACCTCTCGATTTCGGCAAGAGCAACTTTGCTGTTGTTTACGGCCACAACGGCTCCGGAAAATCCGGCTATGTCAGACTCCTGAAGCATGTTTGCGGAGCCCGTGATTGTATCCGTGGTCAACTACATAAAAATGTGTTTTCACCAGAGGATACAGCACAGAAAGCAAAGGTCTCGTTTCTTAAGAGCAGCTCCCCGGCGGAACATGAATGGACAGGCTCGGGAGTGTGTGACGACCTTTGCTCCGTTGATATTTTCGACACGTCATTTGGCCGAGTCTTTATGGGGAGCGAAGACGAGGTCAGCTATGAACCTCCAGTCTTGTCTTTTTTCAGCAGGCTGATTGATGTCTGTGAAAAAGTGGCGGCAAAGCTCGATGCAGAGGCCGGTGCATTAAAATCAAAAATGCCGAGCATCCCCAATGTTCTCCTCGGCTCAACCGGAGCGGCTTGGGTTGATAAACTCAGCGCAATAACAACGACTGCTGATGTTGAATCCCATTGTTCTTTTTCGCCCGAAAATGAAACAGAAATTGAGGATCTTCCAAAAAGAATTTCTGTGACATCCCCTGCTGACAAAGCGAAGCAATTCAGGACTAAAAAAAGCCACGCTGATGGCCTTGTTAAGGATGTACAGGCTTATCTCAGCCAACTGTCTGATGAGAATTGCAAAAGGATCATCGCAGTAAAAAAGAAATCCATTCTGAAAAAATCAACCGCTGAAGCAGCGGCAAAAGACGTTTTCAGTGGTGCAAAACTTGACGGCGTTGGGTCTGATGTCTGGAATGAGCTATGGAGTGCCGCACGAAAATATTCGGAAGAGGTGGCATACACCGGACAGGAGTTTCCTCATGTTCAGGACAATTCTGTCTGTGTACTTTGCCATCAGCCTTTATCCGAGGAAGCCAAACAACGGTTCACCTCTTTTGAATCGTACATAAAAGGTGAAACACAAAAACAGGCCACAGAAGCAGCCAGAGAGGCCAAACAGGCTATCGATGCTCTGCCCGATATTCCCAGTCCCGAGGCGTTAAAAACAAAAATCGATGCTGCTGGCATTGAGGATCAGGATATTGTCAAGGCGCTGAATGATACCGTCACTGCTCTTAAAGACAGAAAATCAAAAGTACCGTCGCTTGACTCAGAAGATGCCTTGGGGACTGCCAGCCAATCCCCGGAATGGATTGAGGGTATACGCAAAATTTCACAAGACTATGAGGACAGCGCCAAGAAATTCGAGGAAGATGCTGAAAATGATAATCGCGTTGAGCTGCAGGCTCAATTAAAGAACCTTCAGGCAAAAAGGTGGCTCGCTGAACAGAAAACCGCCATTCAGGAAGAGGTAAACCGCCTGCTGTCACTCGAACGACTTCAGGAAGCTAGAAAGAAAACCAACTCCAGAGCCATATCCACGAAAAAGGGAGAGTTGGCAGAGACGCTTATTACTGATGCTTTCGTTCAGCGGTTTAACGACGAGCTCAAAGCATTAGGGGCATCTCGACTCAAGGTAAAGCTCATCAAATCCAAGGTTTCAAAAGGCAAGGTCCTCCATACACTTCAGCTGGACGGAGCCGCTCACAACCTGAATGAAGTCCTAAGTGAAGGTGAGAATCGTATTGTATCAATTGCGGCGTTTCTTGCTGATGTTACAGGCAGAACCTATCCGGCTCCATTTGTATTTGATGACCCTATCTCATCACTTGATCAGGATTATGAAGAGGCGGTCGTTCAACGCCTCTGCGCAATAGCCTCCGAAAGACAAGTTATCATATTCACCCATCGCCTTTCACTTTTAGGAATGGTTCAGGATTATGCTAAAAAGGTCAGCATTGAGCCTGAAATCATTTGCATTCGGGAAGAATCTTGGGGGACTGGGGAGCCGGGTGATACTCCACTTTTCGCAAAGAAACCGGATAAGGCTCTCAACCAACTCATCAATGATCGACTCTCAAAAGCCAAAAAACTCTTGAATGAACACGGAAAAGAGATTTATGAGCCCTATGCCAAGGCACTTTGCAGTGATTTTAAAATCCTTCTAGAACGTATGATTGAGTGCGAGTTGGTTGCTGATGTTGTCCAGCGGTACCGTCGGGCAATCAATACGATGGGGAAAATCGGCAACCTAGCCAAGATATCAGAAGCCGACTGCAAATACTTTGACGATTTGATGACCAAGTATTCGAGGTATGAACATTCCCAGCCACTTGAAGCACCAGTTCCAATGCCGGAACCAGATGAGCTTGAAACTGACTTTGCTGCGTTAAAAGACTGGCAGGCAGAATTCAAAAAGAGACCGTTGACGCCAGCTTTGCAGGAGGTTCAATGAAAATCCTCCACACATCAGACTGGCATTTAGGCCGCTCCCTTTACGGTCGGAAACGTTATGAGGAGTTCTCTGCGTTTCTGGACTGGCTGGCTCTGACCATTGAAGATGAGAAGATTGATGCCTTGTTGGTTGCCGGTGATGTGTTTGATACCAGCACGCCCAGCAACCGGGCGCAGGAGCTCTACTATCGCTTCCTCTGCCGGGTGGCTGCATCCTGCTGCGTCATGTTGTGGTCGTTGCCGGAAACCATGATTCACCGTCATTTCTGAATGCCCCGAAGGAGCTGCTTCGTGCGCTGAATGTATATGTGGTCGGCTCGATGACCGATGTATTGGAGGAAGAGGTCTTTGTTCTTCACGCAGATGATAAGCCGGAGGCTATTGTCTGCGCTGTACCTTATTTACGCGATAAGGACATCCGCACGGTTGAGCCGGGAGAAACGATCGACGATAAAAACGCCAAGCTCGTTGAAGGACTCAAAAACCATTACGCCGATGTTTGTGCCATTGCAGAACAGAAACGAGCCGAATTCAAAAGCGCCGGGCATGATGGTACTCCCATCGTTGCCATGGGCCACCTCTTTACGGCAGGCGGTAAGACCGTTGACGGTGATGGTGTCCGGGAGCTTTACGTGGGATCGTTGGCGCATGTCGGTGAGGAGGTGTTCCCTTCGTCAATCGATTATCTGGCCCTTGGCCATCTGCATGTCCCTCAGGCGGTCGGCAGCGCGGAACACATCCGCTACTGTGGTTCGCCCATCCCGATGGGCTATATGGCGAAGCGTCTCAGGAAAAGAAGGTCGTGCTTGTTGAATTCAACAGCATCACGCCAAATATCCAAGAGCTCCCTGTACCATGTTTTCAGGAGCTGGTTCGCATTGTCGGATCGTTGGATGATATCCACGCTAAGCTGGAGGAGCTCAAAAATGAAGAAAGCGCTGCATGGCTTGAGATCGAATACACCGGCAGCGACATCATCGGCAACCTGCGCGAGATGCTCGACGAAGCTATGGCCGATTCAGCCATGGAAATCCGCCGGATCAAAAACAGGCGTGTCATGGACCGGGTGATCAGTACCGTCGCGGAGGATGAAACCCTCGATGATCTGGATGCCGGAGATGTATTTACCCGCTGTCTGGATGCCTTTGAGGTGCCCGATGAAGACCGTGAGGAACTGACGGTCTCCCACAACGAAATAATCAAGTCTCTCCATGAAGAAGACGCCAACGCAGAATAGAGAGGCTGATTATGAAGATACTTGAACTCAGATTTAAGAACCTCAACTCCCTCTACGGTGAATGGGTCATAGACTTCACTGATCCCGAATATGTATCCAACGGTGTCTTTGCCCTGACCGGTCCAACCGGTGCGGGCAAGTCGACAATTCTTGATGCCATCTGTCTGGCTTTGTATGGAGCCACGCCACGCCTTGGGAAAATCACCAAGAGCGGGAATGAGATAATGTCTCGCCAGACCGGTGAATGCTACGCTGAGGTCTTGTTTGAATCCCAGGCTGGTCGATTTCGCTGCCACTGGGAACAGCGCCGGGCGCGGAAAAAGGCGGAAGGAAACCTGCAGGATCAGGAACACCAGATTGCTGATGCCGATACAGGCAAGCCCATCGAAACCAAGAAAAGTCTTGTTGGCGGTGTCATTGAAAAAAAACCGGGATGGATTTTGACCGTTTCACCCGTTCCATTTTGCTGGCGCAAGGCGGGTTTGATACCTTCCTGAAAGCTGACGTTGAACAGAAGTCCAAGATCCTCGAGCAGATCACCGGCACCGAAATTTATTCAGAAATCTCACGGCGTGTCCATGAGCGCCAGCGTGATGAGCGGGAAAAACTCAACATCCTGAACGCCGAAACATCCGGAATCGTGATCCTGGAGCCCGAACAGGAAAAGGAAATTCAGGACGATCTTTCGGCCAAGCAGAAACAGGAGGCTGAGCTTGCCGGTAAATCAACCGAAACAGGCAAGGCCATCACATGGCTGACCAATATTGAAGACCTGAAAAAGGAGATCCTCAGCCTTACGGATGACGCCGCCAAACTGAAGGCCGATACCGAAGCATTCAAACCGGACCGGGCCAAACTTGAACTTGCCAACAGGCCGCGTCTCTGGACGGAACATACGTGAGCGTAACATCCCTCCGCAAGCAGCAAGCCGACGATCAGGCTGCTTTAAAAACGGATGAAGCCGCATTTCCTGAGCTTGAATCATCTGCAAACACACACACAGAGGCTCTCAAATCTGCTGAAAAGCTCACCATGAAAGCCAAAGAGGAGCTAAAAACAGCAGCCCCGTTGATCCAGAAAATCCGATCACTTGATCAAAAAATTGCCGAACAGACAAAGGCGATATCGGAAGGCGTTGATGCTTGTACCAGGAAGCCGGAAAGATTGAGACCGACAAGCAGTCCCGGGTGAAGGAACTGGAAAAACGGACTGCCGCAGAGAAAACGTTGGAGGCTGCAGAACTGTACCTCAAAGAGAATGCGCGGGATGAATGGCTGATCAGTGGACTGGCAGGTGTTGAAGAACAGTTCGGCAGCCTGCTCGCCAAACAGCAAGAACTTACGCAGAAAGAGACTGATCTCAAAAAAGCCGATACGGCCGTAACAGACGCCACAAAGAAACTGGAGACTGCCGCCAAGCAATGCTCCCTCAAAAAATAGGAGCTGGAGTCAGCCGCTAAAAATCTTCAGCAAGGCAAGGACGCCCTTAGCGAATTGCTGGGTGACAAACTGCTTCGGGAATATCGCACCGAGAAGGAAACCCTTCTTCGTGAGATGGCTTTTATCAAGAAAATCGAGGAGCTTGAAGACCACCGGGCCAAACTTGAAGACGGCAAGCCATGTCCGCTCTGCGGCGCTACCGAGTATCCCTTTGCTGAGGGTAATGTTCCGGCTCCCGATGAGATCGAGCAAAAGATCGAAGCACTGACCAAGCTGATCGACAAGGCCGATGAACAGGAAGCCGTCATCAAAAAGCTGGAACAGGCGGAAACCGCTGCCCGTAAAAACCTGAATGACACTGAGAAGCTGGAAACCGAAGCGGCCAATGACAAGAAGGCCGCAGAAAAAACGCTTGCGGAATTGAAGGATGCCCTCACAAAACTTCGGCCCGGCTTTGAGGAACTCAAGCAGGCGGTTTCCGGAAAACTTAAGCCACTTGGCATTACTGAAATACCAGAGTCAGAGGTCGAGTCACTACTCGAATCCCTCAGGTCAAGACTGAAGGCATAGCAGGAACAGGTAAAACAAAAGACCAACATCGAAAAACAGATTGCTGACATCGACAGCGAAGTAAAGCGTCTGGATGCCGTGATTGATACGCAGGTCAAGGCTCTGACTGAAAAACAGGAATCTCTGGAACGACTCAAAAAGGAACTGGCCGACGGAACAGAGGAGCAGAAGCAATTGTATGGCGACAAAAAGCCTGATGATGAAGAAGGCCGACTGAACAAAGTCATTGCCGATGCCGAAAAGACCGAGAAGAAAGCCAGAGACCTGAACACCGAGCTGCAGCAGAAACTGAGAACGGCCAAGACCCATATTGATTCCCTGAAGAAGCGCATCGAGCAAAGAGCGCCTGAATTGAAAAAAGCGGAAACCGACTTTTCAGCCGCTCTGATTCCGGCAGGATTTGCAGATGAGAAAGCCTTCCTCGAAGCCAGACTGCCACAGGAAGATCGGGAGTCTTCATCTTCCAGGGCCAAGGAGCTCGATGATGCGGGAACGGAGCTCAAAGCTAAACAGAAAGACCGGGAGACGCGTCTGGCCACAGAGATTGCCAAAAAGCTCACGGATAAGACGCTTGAGGAACTGGAACCGCAGTTCAAAGAATTTGAAGAGTCCCTGAAAGAATTGCGCGATGCCGCTGCCGGTCTCAAGCACAAGCTGAGTGAAAATACGGCTGCCAAAGAACGGATAAAGGAAAAGCAGTCCGCCATCGAGGCTCAGAAAAAAGAGTGCCATCGCTGGGAAAAGCTGCATGGCCTCATCGGTTCAGCCGACGGGAAAAAGTACCGCAACTTTGCACAGGGCCTGACTTTTGAGTTAATGGTCTCTCATGCCAACCGGCAGCTGGAAAAAATGACCGACCGCTATCTGCTGATCCGTGATGATCAGCAGCCACTGGAACTGAATGTCGTCGATAACTATCAGGCAGGTGAAATCCGCTCGACCAAGAACCTTTCTGGAGGTGAAAGCTTTATCGTCAGCCTGACGCTGGCGTTGGGGCTGTCGAAAATGGCCAGCCGGAAAGTAAGGGTGGATTCCCTGTTTCTGGATGAAGGCTTCGGCACCTTGGATGAAGAAGCTCTGGAGATCGCTCTGGAAACCTTATCCAGTCTGCAGCAGGACGGCAAGCTGATCGGAATCATCTCCCATGTATCTGCACTGAAAGAAAGAATCAGCACCCAGATAAACATCACACCAGTCTCCGGTGGCCGCAGCTCGCTGTCCGGCCCGGGATGTACAAAGGTGGTTAAAAGTGAATAACAGGGAGAGGTACTGATGGCAAAAAGGAGATACCTGACAAAATCCAGATTCAAACTGGCAACTGAATGCCCGACCAAGCTCTTCTACACCGGAAAAAGCGAGTACGCCAACCAGAACCTTGATGACAGTTTCCTTCTTGCGCTGGCCGATGGTGGCTTTCAGGTGGGCGACCTGGCTAAATGTTATTTCCCCGGTGGTCACGATATCAAAACACTGGATTACGACGAGGCACTCGCTGAAACCGACAGGCGCTACAGCAGGATCAGGTTACCATTTACGAAGCGGCAATAGCGACCGACAAACTATTCATCCGTGCGGATATTCTGGTTAAGAACGGTAACCGCCTCAGCCTCTATGAGGTTAAAGCCAAATCCTTTGATCCTGAAGCTGAAGATCCATTTGCCAATAAAAACGGGACGATCAAATCAGGCTGAAAGTCCTAC
>Ga0126330_10000014_pt1 | contig 83730 bp, 73 predicted proteins | sample InaspJWI91metaG_FD_97004 | JGI IMG/M metagenome (GOLD analysis project Ga0126330, IMG submission 97004) | Marine gutless worms symbiont microbial communities from Oahu, Hawaii - Inanidrilus sp. 2 OAHU.JWI-91 metaG | ecosystem: Host-associated > Annelida > Digestive system > Unclassified...
CTTCCAGGAATTTAATGTCGTGGACTACGGCGACGCGCCGATCGACATCCTCTCCGGGGAGCGCAGCGTGCTTCCGGTCTACGAGATGGTCAAGGAGATCGCCGAGGCCGGCGTGATCCCGGTCGTCGTGGGCGGCGATCACTCCCTCATGTATCCTGACGTGGCGGCAATCTCCGCCGTCTACGGCTCCGAGAACATTTCGGTGGTCCACTTTGACGCCCATTTTGACGGCATTCCGCTCCTCTTCGGGCACTACCTCGCCCACGGTGCCCCGGTCCGGCGCCTCATCGACGAGGGCCACGTCCTGGGCAAGAACTTCATCCAGATCGGCCTGAACTCGTTCAAGCCCGGCGGGAGAGACCTGGCCTGGATGCGCAAGAACCAGATCAAGTACCATTTCATGGGCGAGATCGACCGCTACGGCTGGGAGGAAGTGATGAAGCGCGTGCTGGCCGAGCTGGAGAACGGCCCGGAGTACGTCTTTATTTCGATCGACACGGATTGCCTGGACGCGGTCTTCGCGCCCGGCATGGGAACGCCCGAACTCGGCGGGATGACCATCCGGGAGCTCTTTCCCATGCTCCGTGCGGTGACGATCGCCAAAAAGGTGATCGGCATCGAGCTCGTCGAGGTCAACCCGGTGGTCGACCCTTCCTATCTCACCCCCTACGTCGGATTGCGGACCCTGCGGGAGGTGCTCTTGGGCATGGCGATGCGTAAAAAGAACATCACCGATCCCTTCTACATGGATGCCGAGTGGCTCGAACACGACGCCCCGATCAAGGGCTGGAAGGGGTACCAGAAGAAGTAGGACGGTGCGGGCGGCTGATCGATGAAGGGCATTGCCGATCTGTACTATGTCGATAAGGACTCGATCCGTCTTGGTGACGAGCGGATGTAAATAAATTGCCGGATACCACGCGCTGTTTAGACAAGCTGAATTTGTCAAAATAGCCCATACGTTTAGCCCGAAAATTTCATGAAACTTATTGTTCAATATAAGTTTATTTAAAATATCCAGCCATTTATGAGTATCTTAGGCCGCATTTGTCAGGGTACACTTTGTCACCGTTGTTTCTTAAAAAGGCCAGCCAAAAAGTTTCACCCAAAGGGTGCCCCCGAGGCAACCATTTACTGTGTTATCAGGGGCTTGCGGTAGCATTAGTACAGTTGCGCCCCTAAAGCCTTGTAAATGGGTGCCTCGAACGCGTGAAATATCCGGGATAGGAGGAGTATAAAGTGAAAAAGATTTTCAATTCATTGCTCTGCATGGTGATCATACTTGGGCTCTGCGTGAGCACATCGCTGGCGGATGAAGCCGCCGAGATGGCGCGTAAGCTCCAGGACCCCCTGGCCAACATCAAGGCCGTGATGACCGACAACGACATCAGTTGGAATACGGGGTCCAACGAAGACGCGGCCAGCTACGGTTTCCAGCTCCAGCCGGTCTATGCCGTCCCCTTCGAGAAACAGGGTTTCAACCTGGTCAACCGCGCCGTGATTCCCATCCTCGGTATGGCAGACGGCGGGCAGAAGCCCATTTTGGGTGAGCCGACGCCGGCGGGAAATGATCGCACATGGGGATTGAGCGACTCCCTGCTGCAGTTTTTCTTTTCACCGAAAACCGAAGACCCCTGGAAATGGGGTGTCGGACCAATGGTGTCGCTTAAAACGCGGACCGACGATAAGCTCGCCGGCCCCGGTTGGGGCGCAGGGGCCGTCGCAGTGCTGGTCGGTGACATCAGTGAGAACATTTCCACCGCTTTTATCGGCGGACAGCTATGGGGCGACGAAAATGGATTCAGCACCAGCATGCTGCAGCCCATGATCTACTACAACCTGCCCAACGCCTGGAATATCCATTACAACAACATGATCACCTACGACTGGAACGCGGGTGATTCGAGCAATGCGTGGACGATTCCGGTTGGTCTGGGAGTCGCCAAGATGATTGCCCTGAAGGGCGGTCACGGCCTGGATTTTTTTGCCGGGCCTTACTACAACGTAGCTCGACCCGATGGTGCCGCTGATTGGACCATCAAGTTTGGGGTTAACTGGCTGTTGCCATAGCCAGATCAATGAAGACAAATCAGGGGGCAACGCCAAGTTTTGGATTGTCGTGACATACCGGCCTAATGCCATGGCTTAAAGAGAACAAGTACAGTGTTTTAGACGCGAATAAAAAATTGAGAAAGGAGGACCGGATGAAAAATAAAATCAAAATTCAAGAAAGTGATACGAAAAGGTTGCGTATCGGTCCTCTCAAAAGTGCGATGTGCTTCATCTTTTGTATCCTTCTACTCAACGCCGGCATTGACGCTAGTGCCGGTGTATTCGAAGGTGCCGCCGTTGGTGGTTTTATGGGATTGGTATTGGGGGATGATATTGATGACGTTGCCGCAGGTGCTGTAGTCGGGGGCACAGTCGGTGCCGTTTCCGGATCGATGAAGCAAAAAGAGGCTGAAAAACGTGCCCAACAACAGCGTGAACAGGAACAGCGCCGAATTCAATCCCAACAGGCGCAACTGCAACAGCAGCAGGCTGCAGCGGCCCAACAGGGGGCGAATGCACAGCCATCCAAGGATCAGGCCTTGATTCGCGCCGTTGGTGAAGACAATTATCGGGGGCTTTTGGCGCTGATTGACTGCGATCACAAGCGTGCGGAAGCGCTGGCCGGCGTTGGCGCTGCCTCCGACAAACCCGATCATCAACTGGCATCGCTATGGTTAAAAGCGATTATTGCCAACGATCTCAGGCAAAATGAACGCACGACAGAACTATACCCACAGATTGTTGCCGCAGATAGAGATATCGACACAACGCAACAAGCCAGTTTGGAGACGGATAAAGTCTTGATGGATGTTCGACAGGAACGTCGCGAAAAAGGCACTTTCTGCCCGAAGTAATGCTGCGTCATTTCAAGGCGCCTAGGTGGCTTCACCGGACGACAGGCGGTTCATCTGAGGTGAGATTGTAAACATCCCTGTTGCCGCAATCAGAAAGGAATTTATACAGGGTATTTATCACAACATTTTAGCATGAATTGATAGAAGAAATCATTTCAGTAGATTCTTTATATCAAGTGTCAAACCGCTGTGGTGGCTTGGGGATAGTTTGTAGATCCATTTTCCGATCTTGGAATTGATCTTTTTAGTACTCAGCCGGTTTTCGTTGTTTAAACTGGCCTTAGCCTCCACAGTACCTGGGGGTAATGGGGCCGGCGCCTTAAACCCCATCTCGATTTTGACATAGTACGGATCGGTCTCTGAGCGGGGCTTGCAGGGAAACATCCGGTAGATAACGCCGTCAAAGAGGTGATATTCCAGCCTGATCGATTCGGTGATGCCAATTGCCGCCGGATCGGTCAAGGGGGGTAAAACGTCTTCCAGCGGCAAGTAGGCGAGGGCCCACTGCATCTTTTTTATTTTTGAAGCCGCCACTGTTCCTTTGTCATGATGGGCTGTCAGAACCAGGTCGTTTGCCCGCTCCTTTCTTTCAAACACGTAGGCCGGTGTCTTGGCGCCAGGGCTGAAACATTCAATTTTCTGAACCTCTTTGGCCGGAACTTCAATGATGGGTGTATCCATCCAGCCCTGAGGTTTTTTTATGATGGTGTCAAAAGGCGTATCGACCAGATACACCAGCGAAGCGTTGTCGACCATCATATAGTGACTGTCCGGGGTGCCGGTGCCCTCCAACTGCCTTGCTTTACCAAACAGTAAATCCGCCATAAGCTGCCCGGACCGGTTTCTGAGAATGACCCGGGTGCCGATTGAAGAATCATCCAGTCCTGGCTGAATAGGTTGATTGAGCTGTAGCCGTTTGCGGATCTCGTCGTTGATCAAAAATTTTCGACCGACTTTGGTGCTTCTAAGTTTTTTAACGAAATTTGAAATTTGAGCGATATTCGCAGGGTAGTCGAAGCGGCTCGCAACGACCCAGCGATTTGGCCGGTGCATCAGGGAGACTTCACCTTCGCGACTTTGAATCGTGATGGAAGCGATCTCGGCAAACGCGAGTTCTTCGAGGAGGACTTTTCCCACACCGATAGAATTCTCCTGCGACCACCGCAGTTGCAAGGTCCAGATCACCCACCCGCCCAAGGCAAGCAGAATGATCAGCGCCAGGGTGAACGTTGTTTCTTTCATCGTTTGTTTATCTTTCCATGTCTGTACACCCCATACCCAATGCCGACCAGCGTCACAAGGAGAGGCAATAAAAAAATATTGACCGCTTTCAGGATCGTCCCCAGTGTCTCTACGTCGGCACGAAAACTTTTGCGGACCGCCTTCAGTTCAAGTTGAATCTGCTGCTGATTGTATTTCATTTTTTCGATCGCGGCTGCTTGTTGGGGGCTCAGCCCCAGTAATTGCTGGCTGGGCGATTTTTGTGATTCCAGAAACCGGAGCTTCCGGGTAACAGCTTCAAATCCTTCAGTCAGCTCTTTTTCTTTGGCACGCCATTTTTCCCGAGCGTTGCGCTCAAGTTCTATCACCCGGGTAAAGGGGCGTTCGAACGTTCCGCGGGTCCTGAGTTCGATTAAATTATCACTACCGGTCAGGATTTCGCATACATTGACCAGGAAGTTCATGTTGTCGTTGACAACTTGCGGGCGTTGTTGCCCCCAGGGACCGGCATACTGTATAAAAGCCCGGTCTGCTATAAAATCAACATCTGCCACCACGACAATGGTCGCTGGTTTTATAGCGGATTTGAGCGGTGTTTTATGGGCCGGAACCCGGCCCAGTCCGGCCGGCGGCGGCCCTTCCGGGAACGCTGTTTGAAAGCGGCCCCGGATATGTACGGCCAGGTTATAACGCTGGCCCGTGGGCTCGAAGGTTGCACGGTCGATGGCCGGGCCTGCGCCGACCTGGGAAGCGGCCACAAGGGCGGCATTCGTTCCCGATTGAATTAGAGGTTGAACCGTTGCTGATTCGTTTTCAATCCTGATGGCCCCTGGCAGAGGCAGAAGCAGGGCCTCCAGATTGGATGTGAGCAGACTCGTTTGGTTCAACGATTCTCCCCGGGCGCTTATATGGAAGGGCTGCTGCGTATCATTGCCGGGAAGGTTGTCCCGGCTGGCCAGATCCAGATCCTTCAGCACTTTGCCAAAGTCCACCGAAATCCCCCAGGCGGCGAAGAGGTCCCTTGTGGACCGCTGCGGGCCGGCGATATATTTTTGACTTTTGGTTCCCGTGTCCGCGACGCAGTAGGGGTCCACCAAGAAAATGGCATTCCCGCCCGCCAGCACATATTGATCAATAGCAAACCTCAGATCCAGGTGCATGTCCTTGGGTTGAATGACCAGCAGCAGGTCGACCTCCGGATCGATTTTGTCCGCAGAGGCCGACACCGGCCGCACCCTGTATACCTCTTTTAACTCGTTAACGAAGGACCAGGGCCGGCCGGTAGCTGTTCGTGCGCCTGTGCCGACGCCCGTCCCGGACTCGATTGCATCTCTGCCGGCGCTGTTGCCCTGACCGAATATCGGTAGATAGGAGACAATTCCGAGGACTTTTTTTTCAGGTGATTGCAATTGGTGGACGATCCGCGAAATGTCATACTCCAGGGTCCTTTCCTGGGCAGGGTCCAGCCAGGCGATTCTTTCCTCCAGATCTGCCTGCGAAAATACCAGGCCGCAAAAAACAGGCTGCCCTGATTCGGTAAGCATGCTTTTCAGGCCTAATTTGCGGGCCCAGGTTTCATCGTCCGAGTCGGGCCGGGGATCATGGCGCTGGATAATTACTTTGCCGCCGGAGGCCTGTTTGTATTCCTGCAGAAATTCCCAGACCCGCTTGGCATAGAGTTTGAAGTCGACGGGCACTTCCGGGTTGCTGCGGCTGAAATAGAATTGAATGGTCACCGGGTGTGACAGGTTGGCGAGAATGTTTGCCGTGCCACCTGATAAGGTATAGAGCGAATCTTCGGTGGTGTCCCAGCGGAAGTTCGCGTTAGAAAAGACAGCATTCACCAGAACGAGCAGAATCCCTAACAAGAGTACGCCCGGTGCGGAGAGTAAAATCTTGCGTAGCGGCTGTTGTTGATTTTTCATCATGACAGGGTCTCTCAAACGGACCTGTAATTATACAGGATGACACCGTTTGCATGGAGCATTAATAAAATTAACGAGATAAAATACAGCAAGTCTCGAATGTCGATCACGCCCCTTGCCATGGAAGCAAAATGGGGGAAAAAACTGCAACCGGCCACTACATCCACCAGCCAGACCGGGGCCCATCCTGTAAACATATCGGTGACCGGTGTCCAACCGGCCATCACCAGGAACAGACACAGCACAACAGATAAGATGAAGCTGATAATCTGGTTGCGGGTCAGGGACGAGGTCATGCAGCCGACACTTAAAAAGGCACCGGCCATGAGAAAACTGCCGAGATAGGCGCTGAAAATAGCCCCTATATCCGGATTCCCCAAATATGACACGGTGAGGATGATAGGAAATGTGAGCAACAGGGACACCCCGATAAAAAGCCAGGCAGCGACAAATTTACCGATGATCAATTCGGGCAGGGTAATCGGCAGGGTTAAGATCAATTCGAGGGTACCGCTGCGGCGCTCATCCGCCCACAAACGCATGGCCACGGCCGGCACCAGAAAGAGGTAGAGCCAGGGGTGCCACTGAAAAAAAGCGCCCAGATCCGCCTGCCCAATTTCATAAAAACGGGCGACAAAGAACGTGAAAAAACCGCACAAGACCAGAAAGATAATAATGTAGACATAGGCCACTGGCGAACCGAAATAACCGGCCAGTTCCCTTTGAACGATAGTGGTCGTATTTTTGTAAATAGCGCGCATAATGGTCATGCTTTCATGCAAGTGAATCGGCGAAAATCCCCGGCTGGGGGGTTCCGCAGTTTAATTTAATGTGGTCATGGCGCGAAACACATCCCCCAGATGCCCCTCTTCAACAAAAAGTGTTTCAACTGCCTGGCCGCTGGTTTCAAGACTGTATAGAATGTCTTGCGCAGACAATCCGGCCGATTCCCGGGGATAGATGCGCAGTGAAAAACCCGACTCGGTTGCTTTAATCACTTCAGCCGATCTTACGGTGGCGAGTTTCGCCACCTCCGTCAACACCGCGGCCACGTTGGTACCCCTGACGGCACACCGCACCGTGCCGTGAAACGGGGACCGGCTTTTAAGGCCCTCCGGCGTATCATCGAGCAGCAACCTGCCCTCGGCAATAATGATGGCGCGGCTGCAAATGGTCGTTACCTCCTCCAGATTGTGGGTCGAAAAAATGATGGCTTTTTCCGCGCTCATCTCGCGGATCATGGCCTGCACTTCGTGCTTCTGGTTGGGATCCAGGCCGTCGGTGGGCTCGTCCATGATGAGATAGTCCGGATCGTGCAGCAGGCACTGGGCAAAGCACACCCGCTGATTGTAGCCTTTCGACAGTGTGTCGATATTTTGATGGCGAACTTCGGAGAGGAAACAGCGCTCTATGGTCTTGTCGATCTGTCTGGTTTTGGCCCTGCCGGAATAGCCCCGTATATTCGCGATAAAATCGAGAAAACCAATCACGGACATGTCTTTATAGGATGGGGCATTCTCGGGGAGGTATCCGATTTTGCGCTGGGCTGCGATGGGTGTAGCCAGGATATCGTTCCCGCCAATCAGGACGGTGCCGGATGACGGGCGTAAAAAGCCGGTAATGATCCGCATAGTGGTGGATTTACCGGCACCGTTGGGTCCTAAAAGCCCCAGCACCTCTCCTTTTTCGACGGTAAAGGAAATATCATCGACCACAGTCTTCTGGTTGAAATGTTTCGTCGGATGTTTCACTTCGATCATCGGTTGATATCCATTTTTGATGGAGTCCAAAGCTCTGGATTGGCCAACACATCCCTTGCCTATTCCTTGGTGTTGTACTTTTTACCCGAAGCCCATGCCCCAGCTGCTCGCATGGGCTGATTATTGTGGCCAATGGGTCTTGCGTGTCCGGCCGGTTCTTTTAACCTGGGCCTCCGCCAGCAGGCAAAGCATTTCGAACATGAGCGCCCCAACGATATTTGCCGATTGCTCGGTCGGGTCTTCGGGTGGGCACAGCTCGGTGATATCAGCCCCGCGAAGGTCCATGCCCCGCATGCCGCGGATAATGTCCCTCACATGCAGGGGTTGTAAGCCGTAAGGTTCGGGACACGTTGTGCCCGGCATGGCAACACAGTCCATGGCGTCGGTATCCACGGACAGATAGACCGGTCCATCGCCTATTATCTTTTGCATTTCAGCAATAATCGGGCCGACCCCCTTTTCATGGACTTCATCTGCTGAAACCACCCGCATACCTGATTTGTAGGAGAAGTCCCACACAAAAAAGGTCCGGCCTCGAATTCCGATCTGGATGGTTCGTTCCGGGTCAATGGCGCCGGCGCAAACCGCTTTCTGGAAGATGGAATTGTCATTATAACTGTCCATCCCCGCCGGCGTGCCGCCGGTATCGCAATGGGCATCAAAGTGAACCAGGCCCATGGGCTCATCTTCGCCCAGGGCGATGGTGATGGGACGGGTAATGGTATGTTCGCCGCCACAGGTTAAGGGCGCAATCCCACGTCTATCGAGTGCTTTGTATGCCTTGTAAATATCGTCACATCGCTGCTTTCCCCCGGTGCCCGTAAAAGCGATGTCGCCATAGTCGATTATACGGCACAGGTCAAAGGGCATCGTATGCCAACGCTCGTGAATGGGGCCATGGATATGGCTCCATTTTCGAGCCGCCTGGGGGCCGAACCGGGTACCGCCGCGCGCCGGGGCCGACTGATCCATCGGAATACCCACACAGGCTATATCCACCCCGTCAAGGTTGGTCGTGTGCGGTGCCTGGAAAAAGCCATGGTGTTTAAGAAACACAAAGAAATCCGCTTCGAGCGAGTAGCCCTCATTCGCAATCCGGTAGGCGTAATCTTTGAATTCCTGTTTGTGCGTGCTGATTAAATCATCTCCTGCAATTTCTTTATAGAATGCCAAGCGTTTTTCACTGATCATGCCCATTGTTTACGCCTCCATGGATAGCTTTTAGGTATCGTTCGCCGAGATCAACCCGAAGCAACATAATAATTTACGGCCGGTTGATGCCCATCCGTTTTCTGGTGTTATACATCAGATACATTAAATCCAGGGCAATAAAGGTAGCCAGGTTAACGGTGGGTAGGGCCGGGGCATCATAGGGCGGAGAGACTTCAACAATATCCGCCCCGACCACATTGAGACCGTCCAGCGCATGGAGCAGCCGCCGGACAAAGATTGCATCCGGCCCGCCGGGCACCGGCGTGCCGGTGGCCGGGGCGACCGCCCCGTCAAAAGCGTCGATATCAAAGGTGATATACACGGGTGCGTCACCGGTAATACCTTTGATTTCAGAGGCAAGATCCGCCGGCCCCATATCTATGGCCCTGAATGCATCAATGATCTTGTAATTGTGTGGATTGGGTGCCAACGTCCGGTGAAACACCTGCACGGATTTGGGGCTGTCAATACAACCTTCTCTCACCAAATCTGAGGTGAAGGTCCCGTGACAGATGAGGCCGACGTCGGAGCTGTCGGCAGAATCCTGGTGGGCGTCGAAGTGCAGCAGGGCTACCTTGCCGAATTTAGCGGCGGCGGCCCTGATAAAACCATAAGGGATGGTGTGATCACCCCCCAGGGCCAGCGTAAAGGCACCGCTCTCGTAAATGACCTTTGCATGCTCTGTTGTTTTTGCCAACATCCGCTCGGTGGCACCGGTACCGACAAAGGCGGACAGGTCGCCGTAATCGATCATCTTGCATTCTGCCTGGATATCATATGCCCATGGATAAACCGTATTGTATTCAATCGCATACTTGGAATTGTCGCGCATGGCCCGCGGCGCAAAACGAGCGCCCGGCCGGTGACTTGCCCCCAGGTCAAAAGGAACACCGACCGCCACAATGTCGGCCTTCTGGAGGTCATCTATTTTTTGAGAGTGCGGATACTCGCACCAGGTCGAAATGCCGGCATAGGGTGTGAACCGCTCAAAGGCGACATTCGGATCAAATATATCTTTTTCCGACATTCAAAATCTCCCTATTGGTTTTCAATATTCATTTCCAGCGATGCAAATGCCACCTGCCCGATCTGCAAACAAAGCGGCACGGTTATTCGGCTTGAACCATGTGCTTGTCGTCAGTCTGTCTGTTGGTAAGCGTTTTCAGGATTGAAACCAGAAGCGTGCCGGCGAAAAACAGCAGGATCGCAAAGGCAACGAATGTAAAGGTAAACCCAAATGACGTCAGCAGCATGGTCCCGATGATGCCAAAAATCGATACGCCCAGACCGTTGCCGATGCCAAAATAAGCGCCGATCGCCGTACCCTGTAAATCAGGAGAGATGATTTCAGCGATCACCGAGATGCCGGCTGTGAGAAGATACCCATACATGCCGGTCGACATGGCTCGGGCAATTAAGCCACCCCATTGGCCCGGCACAAAAAGCATGACCAAAAATTCGGCTACCATGTAAAACAGACCAATCCGCAGGATCAAAAACCGTTTGTCGCCTTTGCCGGAGCCGGCAAAGGGTGTAATAATTGCCTCTATGATGCCGGCCGTAGCCGCGGCAATCCCCCAGAAAGCAATATTTCCTGAATTTTCGGCAAACACGATGTATGAAAAAATTTGTTCGACGACAGCCGTGATACCCACCCCTAAAACGCCGATGATAAACAGGATCAAAAAGGCTTTGTTGCCAAGAAGGTCCAATACACGTCCCTGTTTTTCTTCCTTGAGACCTATTTCGGATACCGGCACGTCCTCCACCAGAAAAACGATAAAAAAGGCTATGAGCCCACCGACAATCCCCAGCCAGAAAACCGGGAACGTCGATCCGCCGGCCGCTTTGGCAATAAACCCACCGGCCACTGCCGAAGCAAAAAACCCCAGAGATAGAAACATCCTGAACGTACCGAGGTTTTTGTCATATTTCATACAGAATTTATTGGTCAGCTTGCCGAGGATAGGCTCACAACCACCGTACAACAGGCCGGCCAGGACGGCCACGGCAATGCCTATCACGGCCGGGTCTTTGACAAACACACACACGGCCGATAGCGCCACGCCTAAAAGTGCAATCAGGGCAACCACCAGCCGGTCATTCTTCAGCTTATCGGAGATGAAGCCCCATGCGGGGGCGGCTACGGCTAAAATTGCCCCGGTACCGGCGACCACCAGCCCTGCTTTTTGTTCTGTCATGGCCATGGCACCCACCAGGTGCGGAAAAATATAGCTCATGATGACACCAAAAGGTAAGCCCATGGACAAATAGAGTAGCCTGTACAGATACATATTGATCCTTCCATATTGCGAAGCATTTTTGCATTCTACTGCGACCCCGCAGCCAGCCGCTTTTACTTCGCCGGGTACAAGTGCCCTTTTCCTTGAATTTCTCCGAGATGAAAGGCGCCGACTATAGGTCTTGCTTGCCGATCCCACTGGGCGTTTTCAGAGCCTGTTGTCCTTGTGAACCCCCCGCGAAAGACAAGCACGCCGCAAACGCACCCGGCCTTCGGTATGCCCCTGTTAACTTGGTCGCTTTGAGCCATGCCAGCAGATAAAGAGCAAAAAGAATGCCAGGACTACCAAGGATACGTAGAAAAGTTCTTCGCCATGCGCTTGCACCGCGCTCAAAATATGCCGCTCAAGGTCTGCTTCTCCTTTCTCGAATAGCCTTTCACAACCTACGGGACTGGCTCCGTCCTTAATACACTGCGCATCACCCATCAATCTCGGGAGGACCGCAGGGGCGTTCACGGCAACTATGCATAGTATTTTTGAAGTGGCTGAAATGCATGGATCGTCAATAGCCATACGCCGGCTTTCAAAATCGGGAATGCTGAAAGTCAAATGAGAAGGCTTAAAGTGTTACATTGGTGCAACACTGTTCCGGCGTTTTGTGGAACACTTGCGCGGTATTCACGTGGTCAAATATAAATGTTCATTAAAAAACAATATGTTAGGTTAAAAGGCATCATTGGCATGTTACTTGCGGAAACAGCATGCCAGGTAATGAAAACCGGTGCAAACACAAATCATTTGCCTGCGAGCGATCTTGAGGCACATGGGAACATACCAGTTCCACACCACTGTTCAGTATTTACATCGTTTATTTACACGACCGTTGTTTCGATTAGACGAATAGCGAAAGTTTAGGAGACGTCCGATGAAAAGAATGGAAAAAGCCATTTTACTGCCCCTGAGAAGCATGGCCCACCACTCTAACCTCCTACTGCTGTACTAGACGCAAAGGTTCAATTCTGGATACGAGGCCTCAAGTGAGTTCCAATCCAGAGAAAATAAAGGAGACGGTGATGTTGATGGAGAACTTTAACAGTTTGCAAACGGAAGAGCAGGAAAGAAGGTTGGCGGCGTTGGCGTCCAAGGCTCTGGCGTGCTGGAACATAAAAGATGCTGAACTGGCCCTGATCAAGTATCGGGAAAATGCGGTTTACAAGGTCAGTGATCGTTCTTCCAAGGTCTGCTATGCCCTGCGGGTACATCGCTATGGTTACCACAACGATGATGAGTTGCTTTCTGAACTGGCCTGGATGGAGACGATCAACAAAGTGGTATCTCTACCCCGGAGGTTATTCCCGGTAGCGATGGTGAGTTGGTCCAGGTCGTTTCTTTTGATGGGGTGCCAGAACCTCGCCAGTGCGACCTGTTGGATTGGGTTGAGGGGGAGGCTTTAGGGACCATCGAGGATCATCGTGAGTCTGACCGGGAATCTTTGGTGGCTGATTTTCGCACCGTCGGGCAGTTGGCCGCCAAGCTGCACAATCACTCCGAGCAGAACGGTCCTCCGGTCGGCTTTACCCGCCATGCCTGGGATGAGGAGGGCTGCTGTGGTGACGACCCCTTCTGGGGGCGCTACTGGGAGTTGGCAGCATTGACCCATGAGCAGCGTGAGCTGCTGCTCACTGCGGCCAAGCAACTCCGTCATGACTTAATCGAGTTCGGCAAAGGCCGGGATCGTTACGGTTTGATCCATGCCGACTTTGCGCCGGAGAATATACTGGTTGCAGGCGACAAAATCCATCTGATCGATTTTGATGACTGTGGTTACGGTTGGTACCTGTTCGATCTGGCCACTCCCCTTTTCTGGCATCTCGGTGAAGATCATTTCGATGCGGTTTTTGAAAGCATTGTTGCCGGTTACCGGGAAGGTCGTGGGTTACCGGATGAGCAGGTGGAAAAGATGGGGGCGTTTTTGCTGGCCCGTGGTTACACCTATCTGGGTTGGCTGCTGACCCGCCAGGAGACCGAGACGGCTCGGGAGCTGGCGGGTCCGGTCATCGCAGGGGTCTGTGCCTTGGCTGAAGAATATCTAAAGGGCTAACCAAAGCCTCAATAGTTGATTCAGGTGAAACAAAGAATGAGAGTAGGCCAGATATGAGTTCTGATTCCAAGCCAGCATTTCGTCCGGAGACGATGGGCATGATGGGCGCTGCACATGCCGACCTCTCCGATTACGGGCAAAATGTTCGCAAGATCGATATGATCAAGCGTCGTCAGGAGAAACTTGCTGGCAGCGCCCTTTTTTACCACGATCCGATCCATCTGGTGCGCGGCGAAGGGGTCTGGCTTTACGACGACGAAGGCAAGCAATATCTTGACTGCTACAACAATGTCGCCTCGGTTGGTCACTGTCACCCTGACGTGGTGAACGCTCTCTGCGGGCAGGCACGGCAGCTCAATACCCATACCCGGTACCTGCATGACAATGTCATCGATTACGCCGAAAAGCTGTCCAGCCGCATGCCGGGTAATCTGGAGGTTTGCCTATTTGTCTGCACTGGATCCGAAGCGAACGAACTGGCGATGCGGATCGCCCGCTCGGCGACCGGTCATAACGGTTGCATCGTGATGGAAACCGCCTATCACGGTAACTCCACCCTCATCGATGAACTCTCCACCATTGCCCATCCGATTGCCAGCGAACGGCCGGAGCATGTGATTGCCGTTGAACCCCCGAATACCTATCGCGGCCCGTTCCGTCGCGGCGAGCACGACAATTTAGGCGAGCGCTATGCCGACCTCGTGGGTGAGGCAATTTCTGAACTGGATCGGCGCGGACAGGGGACCGCCGCCTTTTTGTGCGACACCATCTTTGATTCCCAGGGTGCCCTGGAAGCACCCAAGGACTATTTTCAGCGAGTTTACGAAAAGGTTCGTGCCGCCGGCGGTCTCTGCATTGCCGACGAGGTGCAGGCCGGTCTGTGTCGCACCGGTAAGTGGTGGGGCTTTGAGCACTACGATGTGATCCCCGACATCGTTACCCTCGGCAAGCCGATGGGTGACGGTCATCCAGTCGGTGCGGTAGTGACCACCAGGGAACTGGCCCAGAAGTTTACCGGTTCCGCGCTCTACTTCAATACCTTTGCCGGCAACCCGGTTTCCGCGGCGGTGGGCAAAACGGTCCTTGAGGTCTGCGAGCGGGAAAAGCTGGTCCGCAACTGTGAAGAGGTCGGTGCCTATCTGAAGCGGGGACTCAGCAAACTGGCCGAGGGACATCCCATCATTGGTGAGGTTCGAGGACATGGCCTGTTTCTGGGTGTCGACCTGGTTCATGACCGTAAAACCAAGCAGCCCGCCGGCGACATCTCCAGCCTGGTGCCCGATGCCATGAAAGCCAGGGGTGTGTTGATGAGCATGACCGGGCCCTACGGCAATGTATTGAAAATCCGGCCGCCACTGATTTTCTCCAAGGCCAATGCGGATCAGTTGTTGCGCACCCTGGATCAGGTGCTCAGTGAGCTGACCGGGGGAGCAGGGCGTGGTTCCGCGCCTGCGGCTCCAGCCGGTCAGGCTCAGCGTATCGGCAAGGGAGTGATCACCGAGCGCAAGCTGGAGGAATTGGCCGCGCGCGGCTGTGAACGGGTTCAGGTCGGTCCCGGTGTGGTCATCACTCCCTTGGCCATCGACAAGGCACGCACCCTCGATATTGTCATCGAGCGGTTTATCAATAACTAAGCAATTCAACACGAAATGGTTAACCATGGGCGAAAACAATCAAAATACTCTTTCACACGAAGAAGAGCAGCTGTTCGACGCCGCACACCAGGCGGCCGCGGCCTACAGCAGCTACAGCAGAAGCCGGGTTGAAAAGGTCGTCAAGGCGGTTGCCGCGGCCGCGGCGGAAAAGGCCGAGTTCTATGGCAAATGGGCCTTGCGTGAGACCGGCTTCGGCACAGCTTCATCCCAGACCGAGAAAAACCAGGTCGGTTTGCTGACCGCTCAGCAGAGCCTGGCCCCCTTTATCGATCCGCAGGTGGACAAGGAAAAGAAAATCGTCAGCTTTCCCAAGCCGGCCGGGGTGGTGGTCGCCCTGATCCCCTCCACCAATCCGGTGGCGACGGTCTACTACAAGGTTCTGATCACGCTGATGACCCGCAATGCGGTGATCCTCTGTCCCCACCCCGGGGCCAAGGAGTGCTGCGTGCACGCCGCAGACTTCATGGCGGAGGTAGCCGTCAAGGCCGGTGTCCCCCAGGGTCTGATCCAAAGCGTTCGCGAGCCGAGCGTTCCCCTAGTCAACCAGTTGATGCAATCGGACCGCACCAATTTGATCCTGGCCACCGGCGGCCCGGCCATGGTCCGGGCCGCCTACAGTTCCAGCAACCCGGCAATCGGGGTCGGGCCCGGGAATGTCGCCTGCTACGTTCATGAAAGCGCCGACCTGGTGAAGACCGCCGAGCGGATCGTCACCAGTGCCAGCTTCGATAACAGCCTGCCCTGTACCACCGAATCGGTCATTATTGCCGATCGGGCCATCGGCGATGCCCTGGGGCTGGAGATTGCCAAGCATGGGGCCCACCATGTTGGGAACCCCGATGAAGTGCATCGGTTGAGAGAGTTCCTGTTTCCTGAAGGGCATATGAACCCCAAGGCGATCGGCAAAGGCGCTGAATGGATCGCCGCGCAGGCCGGTGTCAACGTGCCGGCCGGCACCCGGCTGCTGTGCATTGAGATCTTCACCATCGGTGAGGATGAGCCGATCAGCAAAGAGAAGATGTTTCCCCTGGTCGGTTTCATCAAGATCGACGGCGGTATTCAGGGCGCCATCCGCACCGCCCGGGCGATGCTGGAGATGCAGGGCAAGGGGCACTCCGCCATCATCCACACCAAAGATCCCGAAGTGGCGGCTCGCTACGGAGCCGCTCTACCGGTCTGTCGAATCACGGTCAACGCCTCCGGTCACACCGGTACCGCCGGCGTTGTGACCAACCTGATCACCGGCGCGGTGGTCGGCACCGGCTTCTTCGGTCGCAGCTCCATCGATGAGAATGTCGGCCCCAAGCACCTGATCCAGTGGACTCGGCTGGCGTATAACAAGGACCCGGACGAAGTGATGGGGGATATCGATGGCGCGATCGCCACACTGCTCAAAGAAGCTGAACAGCGGGAGACGGTGACAACGCCGGAGCCGGGTGGGGATAACTTTAACCGTGACGAGCTCAGGGCGTTGATCAAGGAACTGGTGGCCGCTGAACTGCGTCAGCTGCTGAAATCACAGATGGATGGAAACAAAAATCATGACTGAATTGCGTTCCTATCTGTTCATCGACCGGCTGCAGCCGAAAACCCTCTGTTTCCTTGCCGGTTTATCTCAGGGCTGTCTGCCTCGCGCCGATGCTTCGGCCCTGGTGTTGGATGTCGCGCCGGCGCTCGATATGGAGTTTCTTGCCGACAAGGCCCTCAAGGCGGTCGATGTCGCCCCCTTTATTATCCGGCTCGACAGTCGGGGCGGCTGGCTGGGGGTGCATGGTAACGATGCAGATGAAGTGAAGACCGCCGGTGAAGCCTTTCTGGAGGTGATCGGCGCCGCTGCGGCGGAAGTCCCGCCGCCCAGAGTCCTCAACCGCCAGGTCGTATCCCGGGTTGATGAGCGGCACGCTTTTGCGCTCAACCGTCAGAGCCCCGGCTCCCTCTGCTTGCCGGGAGAATCTCTTTTCCTGCTCGACTGCCGACCCTCCCCTTATGCCCTGCTGGCCGTCAATGAGGCGGAAAAGGCGGCAAATATCAAAGTGGTCAATTTTCGGTTCACGGGCTCCACGGGGCGCTTGTACTTAAGTGGGACCGACAGTGAGATACGCGTGGCCGCTGAGGCTGCTGAAACCGCTTTACTTAAATTAGGGGCAAGGGGCTAGCGTATGGAGATTCAGCTACTGCTACGTTCGCTGATTCGGGAGGTTATCGCCGAGGTTCTCCAAGAGATGCGGCTGCCGGCGAAACCGCAACCGAGTCCATTGCCGGAAAGCGCTGAGCCGGTCGCCGAGCCGTCCGCGATTGCGCAGATTACCCAGGGGGCGGTGACCGAGAAACTGATCGAACGGCTGAGCCGGGAGCAGGCCACGACCCTGCGCGTCGCCCCGAACGTCGCCATCACCCCGCTGGCGCGGGAGAAGGCGCGCGCCTTGCAAATCGTCATCGAAAGGGGGAACTGATGCTGGTTGGAAAAATTGTAGACCGTGTCTGGGCGGTGAAGAAGCTCGATGAGCTTCCCGCCGGGGCGCTCCTGAAAGTCGAATTGGAAGATAGTGCCAAAGATTGCCTGATCGCTTTTGACCCGCTCGGCTGCGGTGAGGGCGAGCGGGTGCTGATTGTCACCGGTTCAGCTGCCGGTCGCGCCCACGGGCAACACAACGCACCTATTGATGCTGTTGTGGTCGCTTCTTTGGAAGAGGCGACTAACAACAAGAAACCCAGGTAACAGAACCTTAAAAAAGGAAGAGGTAAAACCAATGTCTAACGCAATTGGAATGATCGAAACAAAGGGCTACACCACCGCTTTTGCCGCCGCGGATGCCATGGTGAAAGCGGCCAACGTAACTATCAACGGCCGTGAGCAGGTTGGCGACGGACTGGTCGCGGTGATTGTGAAAGGCGATGTCGGCGCGGTCAAGGCGGCCGTTGAAGCGGGTGTCGAGGCGGCGGCGGCCATCGGTCAGGTGGTTTCGTCGCACGTGATTCCGCGCCCGCAGTCGGACGTCAGCGAGTTCTTCGCCCCGGGCAAGTAAGCCGCCCTCGGTGACCAGGCACCAGCGGCGTATCCGTATGTCGGCTGCGCTGCCGGCCTGATTCTTTATGGATGCGGAGTATGAAGATACAACTAAAGACTTACCTTGAGGTTGAAGACCTCCAGAGACAGCTTGCCGCCTATCTTGGCTCCCAGGTGCGCAGCCGTAACTTTATGCCCACCCGGGGGAGCCGGGTGCTGTTTCTGGAGGTCTCTCCCGTCAGCGCCACCGAGCGACTGATCGATGCAGTCTTCAAGTCTGCTGCCCCGGTCGAACTTGCGCGGCAGGGAGGCGTGCTGGAGCTGCATGCCCAGGATACCAGGGCGCTGACCAAGGTGGTCACGCTTCTGACCAAGCTGTCCGGCAGCGATATGGAAGCGTCCGAACCGCCGCAAGCCGGGTATGTCGATCTGATCGAAGAGCTAAGCGACCGCCACGCCATCATGCTGAACAGCGCCCGGCGCGGTTCGCCGCTGGCTCCCGGCGATTCCCTGTTGATCTACGAAGTCTCTCCTGCTCCTTTTGCCGTGCTGCTGGCCAACGAGATCGAAAAAAAGCATCCCGAACTTGTCCTGGTTGATCTCCAGGAGGTCGGGAAGATGGGACGCATCTACCTGTCGGGAAGCCGAGATCAGCTCCAAAAGGCGCGCCAGCAGATGGAACGTGTCCTGAAGAAAGCGAGTTGAGTAAAAGCCTGGATCGATCCAGGGATCGCGAACAATCAAGCCGCAGGCGATTTGCCCGGCAGGGTTGTCCACCATTGGTGAGCAGAAGGGAGGAGGCTGGATGGAGAATCTGTTGGCAGGAAAGGTCGCCATAGTAACCGGGGCACGTTCCGAACGGGGCATCGGTTATGGGGCCGCACTGAAACTGGCCGAAGCTGGTGCTAACGTTGTCATTACCGCACGATTCAGCGATTACGAAGGCAACCTGGCAGATTATCAGGGGGATGAAAAGTTCGCCGACTTTCAAAGACTGGCTGGCAGGATCGAGGAAAAGGGGGTTCGTTGCCTGGCCTTGCCGATGGATGTTGTCGACCGGAATCAGGTGACAACAGCCGTCAACTGCGCAGCAGAAAAACTCGGCGGGATCGACATCCTGTTCAACAATGCCGGGATCGGTTTCGGTGAACTCTTTGTCGATACGAACCCTGAACAGTTCAACAGCACCTGGAATGTTAACGTGATGGGGGCGGTCAACGTCAGCCAGGCGGTCATTCCTCATATGAACAGGCAAGGCGGCGGATCGATCATCAATAATTCCTCGATCTATGGCCTGGGAGCCGACCCCTACATTTCGGCTTATGTGATGACCAAACATGCCCTCATCGGCATGACCAAGGCGATGGCCCTGGAACTGGGTGAAAAAAAGATTCGGGTCAACGCGATCGCCCCGGGCATGGTGGTCACCGATATGGGTGACGTGGAATATCAGCTGTGGGCCGAGGTGATGGGCTGCAGCTTTGCAGAGGCCAAGCAGTATATTGCCGATAAAAATGCCTTCAAGCGGGGGGGCGAACCTTCAGAGGTTGGAACTGCCGTGGTCTTTTTGGCCAGTGAGATGGCAAGCTTTGTCACCGGCATCGTCATGCCGGTCGCTGCGGGACAACCCTGCGGTCTTTAATTCATGGGGCCTCTCAGGACAAGGTGGTTAAAACCCGTGACAGCGGCAAACACTTAAGCCAACCAGAAGAGGAGAATAGAAGATGGACAACATATTGTTAGCGTGCGGCGACGGAATTGCCACCGTCACGCTGAACCGGCCGAAAGCGCTCAACGCCATAAACGCGGACTTGGCCCGGGAGCTGCGCAAGACCCTGGAAAGGGTCGAAGCCGACAGCGAGGTCCGCTGCGTGGTACTGCAGGGGGCGGGGAGCAGTTTTATGGCCGGCGGCGATATCGCCCTTTTCAAGAATCGGTTGCAGGGCCTCGAGCTCGGTGAGACCACCGTTTCCCGGACCATGTTTGACAACGTCAATGGCAGCATCCGGGCCCTCCGGCGCATGCCCAAGCCGGTTCTGGCCAGTGTGCAAGGGGCGGTGGCCGGGTTCGGCCTGAGCCTGATGAACGCCTGCGACCTGATTGTGGCTGCGGAGAGCAGCGTCTTTTTTGCCGGCTACGGGCAGGTTGGCTTGAATCCTGACGGTGGCGGAACCCATTTTCTGCCCCGCACCCTGGGGCTCAAGCGTACCATGGAGATGGTGCTGCTGGGGGAGCAATACAGTGCGCAGCAGATGCGTGACATGGGGATGCTCAACCGGGTGGTGCCTGGTGAAGAGCTGGCGGCCGAAACCGAAAGACTGGCGACCAAGCTGGCCGCCGGACCCGCCATTGCCGCAGCCAACGCCAAACGCCTGGTCAACACCTCTTTCGAAACGCCACTGGAAGCCCAGCTTCTCGTCGAGGAAGAGGGCGTTCACCAGTGCACCCGATCCGCTGATTTTGCCGAAGGCGTGAGCGCCTTTTTAGAGAAGCGTCGGGCGCGCTTTGCCTGCAAACCATGCTGACCGATCGGAATCACAGCTTTGCATTCCACCTTGATCGTCCGCAGCTGCAGGCGTACCCTCAAGACAACTAACTTTTCGCCTGGCTGTCACCAACGCATTCACCTGATTTTCCCAATGACGCCTTGCGCCACGGTGTCTTTCAAGGCATCCGGTGTGCCGTCCAGTGTCTCGAGGGCCCTGGCCTCCCTGTAGAACCGTTCCACTTCGTATTCGCTGACATATCCATAGCCGCCTAAAAGCTGAATCGCCTCATCCGCTGCTTCCACCGCGGCGCGGGTAGCGGCGATTTTTGCCATGGCGGCCAGCTTTTCGTTGCGTTTTTTGTTGTCGAATGCCATCGCCGCGGTGTAGACGGCCATGCGGGCCATCTCGACACGGGTGGTCATATCCGCCAGTTTGTGCCGGGTGATGCCAAAGCGGGCGAGTTTCACGCCGAACTGCTCACGCTGCTTCACGTGCAGCAGCGCCCGGTCCATCGCCCCCTGGGCGATACCCAACGCCATGGCCGCGATCAACACCCTGGCTTCGGCCAGCCCGTCCAAGAGCTGTTTTTTCCCCTTTCCCGCTTTTCCGATCAGGTTGCTGCCCGGCACCCGGACATTGTCAAATCTGAGGTCGGCCGAAGGGGTCATGCGCAGGCCGTTGGTGGACCTCTTGCCTGAAGGGACAACGCCGTCCCTGTCTGCTTCCACCAGGATAAGGCTCAGGTCCTTTGCCGGTGAGCCGGTCTGTTCGGTTTTGCACAGGACGCAGTAAAAACCGGCTCGGCCCGCGTTGATAACGGCCGCTTTCGCCCCGTTAATGCGCCAGCCATCACCGTTGCGGATACCCGTTGTTTCGATCGATGAAAGGGCTCCTCGCCCGTTGGATTCCCATATGGCCGCGGCTGAAAGCATGCCGTCTTCGGCCACCCGGGTGAGAAACGCGGTTTTCAGCTCCTCACTCCCATATCGAAGCAGATGCTCCGAGCCATGTGCCGCCAGCATCAGGGTGCTGCCGATGGAGGCCTCCTTGCGGCACAGGGTTTCGGCCAGCAAAACGTTTTCAAATATACCAAAACCACTGCCGCCGCAGGATTCGGCAAAGTGCAGGCCGATGAAACCGAGATCGACGGCGACTTCATGGATTTCTCTCGGAAACGCGCCCTCCCTTTCCATTTCCAGGGCAAATTCCTTGTCGAATTCCCCTTTTGCGAACTCTCCGGCAGATTTCTGGATCCCTTTCTGGACCTTGGTCAGTTGAAACATGTTGCGATCCTATTCCTTCGTGAGCGTTTTGATTTAACCTATCCAGTATGTTGTGAGGATCAAAGATTATGCCTTCGCAAAGAACATATTGTAAAAAGCGCCTGAATCCGTGGCCCGGTGCATGGGCCGGGGAGATCACACAGCCCACGCCATCAAGTGTTTCAAGACAGCTTTGCAAACAATTCGATCGCGCTGCTCACGGCCAGCTCCACACCGATGCCATGCCCGCCCGCTTCTGCCGAACTGAAGTACAGTCCCTTCAGCGGGCTTTCTACGCCAGGCCTTTTTTCGTGAATCTGCTCCGTGGTCTGCCCGACGCCAATAATGTTTCCTTCTTCACCGGCGTAGGCTGCCACGATCTTCGGCGTGTCGAGTTTGGTCCACAAGGTTTTTCCACGGGACTGCGGATATGCCTTGAAAAAGGAGTCCAGCATAACCTCTCTCCAACGCCGCCAGTCTGGCTGCATCGTGCAGGCTGTGCCGAAGGAGATCAACTGCTGTCCAGCCGGAGCTAGTTCAGGGTCGTAGTTGGTTGGAGACACGATCATGCCGCCCACAAGGTTAGGGATTATGCCTGCGTGCATGCCTTCTGTGATCTTCAGAATCGGCGAGAACTTTTCAGGCATATACATCCGCAGTTGGTCATCGGTGACCTTTTCCTCAAGCCCCACCTTTAGCATTACCGACTGATAGGCATAGGTAAGCCGGTTGATTTTCTCGGTATAGTCGGAAGGGAAAAATTCTTCTCCCACCAGGTCATTCAAGGAGGACTTGATGTCGGCATTGCTGATAATGACGGGAGCATGCAGCGTTTCCCCATCCGAGGTTACAACGCCCGTCGCCGCCCCACGTTCGATGACGATTTTTTTCACCCTGGTCTTGAGGCGAATTTCCCCGTTATTTTTTTCCACGATCGCGGCGAATCCCTTAGGGATTGAGATGCACCCGCCCTTTGGATAGGCGCTGCTCTTGCTCAGGATGGTATCGCGGAAACAGCGGACAAATTCTCCCGCACTCGTCTCGTTCAATGGTATGCAGAAATACTGCGTGGAAATGGATTCGACAAGGGCGTGGGCCATCGGATTGCTCGTAAATTGTTCCAACCACTTGTCGAGCGGGACATACCACAGGTCGTCGATCTGATCATCCGTCGTCTGGGCTGCCTGGAGGAAAATTCTTTCCATGTTCGCCCGTTCGCCCTCAGGCAGCACCTCCATCATTGCCTTGCGGTTATATTTTTTTACAGTATCCCCGATCTGGATCGTGGAGGTCTTGGCTAGCACCCATTCGATGGCGTCGGGCATCCCCCCCATGCGGCACACCTCACCGATGGGTCCCCGGTCGCCCAGGGAAAATAGGTGGTTGCCCAGGTCGAGGGTGAACCCTTTGTACTTGTAAGACATGCAGCGGCCGCCGATTTGATTGTTCTTCTCCAGAACAAGAACCTTGCGGCCGGAGTTTGCCAGAAGGGCTCCAATGGCCAGTCCTCCGACGCCCGCGCCTACAATGATCGTATCGAATGAATTTTTCATGTACGTTTTCACTCCTCTGTGCATTTACTGAAAATGGCGTTGCGACGGCCCGCGACGGCACTGCCGTCGCCTAACCCGGAACGGCAACCGCCGGATGTATCCCTAAAGCGTTACCCAGAAACCCAGTCATGGAGCCGTCGGTTCTGCGCCGAGCGCAGCCGGTCAACCTCGGCGTCTGGTCATCATGGGCCGTTGCAGATTATCCCGGCGAATGTTGACCTGAACGGCCTACTTGCCCTTCCGAAACTCATCGCGAAGAACGTTTTTCTGCACCTTCCCTGCCCCGGTCAGTGGGAGTGCATCGCGAAATTCAATCGACTTGGGACACTTGTAGCCAGCGATCTTGCTCTTGCAGTGTGCAATGATGGCGTTCGGATCAAGGGTTGCGCCCGGAGCCGGGACCACGATGGCATGCACCGCTTCTCCCCACTTCTCGCTGGGTATGCCTATTACCGCCGAGGTAGCCACGCCGGGGAAGGTCGAGATGGAGTTCTCCACCTCGGCGGGGTAGACGTTCTCGGCACCTGTTACGATCATGTCCTTGAGCCGGTCGGAGATGTAGACGAAGCCCTCCTCGTCCATGTACCCGCCGTCTCCGGTGAGCATCCATCCGTCCCGGAGTGCCGCCGCCGTTTGTTTCGGATTTTTCAAATACCCTTGCATCACGGTCGGCGCTTTCACGACGATTTCGCCAACCGTGCCGCGCGGGACTTCGTTGTCCTCGGGGTCGACAATTTTGAGCTCGACGAAACAGGTCGACCGCCCTGCGGAGCGAAGCCGCCCTTTGGCCGCATTCTCACCGATGTGCTGATCGTGCTTCAAAATTGTACAGACGGGCGAAAGCTCCGTCATGCCGTAGACCTGGCTGAGTTCCACATTGGGCAGCTTTGAAAGTGTTCGCTGGAGAACAGCCTCCGAGATCGGGGATGCACCGTAATACAGCCGGCGCAAGCTGCGCGTGTCGTAGTCCTTGAAATCGGGATGGTCCACGGCCATCTGAATCATCACGGGCACCAGGGGCATATCGGTAATCTTTTCCGCCTGGATGGTTTTCAGCGTGGTCGTGGGATCGAAGACGGGTAGAAAGACCTGGGTGTCTCCGGTCATCGTGCATATGTTGCAAAAGAGCAAACCGGACATGTGGAACAACGGCACGGTATTGAGCAGCGTTATATCCTTGCCTTGCAGAAACCCTTCCGCATGAACCCCCAATGCGTTAAGCATCAAGTTGTTGTGGGAGAGCATGACACCCTTGGGGAATCCCGTGGTGCCCCCTGTGTAGAAGATGCCCATGAGGTCGTCTCCGGAGCGCTCAGCATCTTCGACGGGAGCAGTGGCTACCATTAGCTCTTCACACCCTGAGACCCCGTCCGGCGCCGGTTTCTCACCCATGAGGATGAAATTTGAAACCGACTTTGACTTGTTCCGGATGGCTTCCACCAAGGGGAGGAACTGGTCGTCAACGAGCAGGGTTTTCACCTCGGCCTCGTCGAGGGAGTAAACGATCTCCTCTACGTTCCAGCGAATATTGACCGGGACAAGAACGCCGCCCGCCCACGGAATGCTCAAGAGGGCTTCATAATAGTGGTCGGAGGTTAGCGCAAGAATGGCTACCGGTTCACCATTCCCCACCCCCTTCGCCCTCAGGGCACCGGCCATCCGCTGCACGCGGTCTCCCAATTCCTGGTAGGTTCGACGCCTCTCCCCGCACACGGTTGCAAGCTTATCGGGGCGATACTGGATGCTTCGTTTCAATCCTTGGGTAAGGTTCATGACTTGTCCTCCTTGCTAAAAGCACTTCAAAGCGATTCAATGCGTTTCGTCGTTATTTCCTGACGGGTGAGCGGTCAAATTTGCTATCCCTATCCATGGGGATATGTTTCCCGCCGATGACTAATGACCAAAAACAGCAAAAAGGATGCCAGCCGGAGCGAATATTTATAAGGTACTGATTTTAATATTTTTAGTGTAATTCTATTTCTACGGTTCCACAGAATGCCGGCTCAGTGTTGCACCATTGTAACACTCAGGGTTTCAACTTCGGTTTCCCCCAAGCCATGTTTCCGCTTTTTGTGGGAAGGTGCCGGTTCAAGACGTGCACACGCGCCAATAGCGGAAGGGAGCGCGTAGACCGCCTCGGGACGCACGCTGGCTTTCAAACGGGCTACGGTTTCGATGTTGCGGTTCAGCCCTGTTGGCGCTGCGCTTACAACTGTGGCCCGGGCGTCGGCATCGCCCTGTAAATCGGGAATCAGCACTTCAACCCGCCCGCCGGGAATATGCTCACCAGACAACTCGACGGCCCGCGCGCAGGGCGCGGCACCGCCGTTCGGCAAATCATCCCCGGTGACCGATGTGATCACCACATACCGCAGGCCCATCTCGGAGGCGGTCCTGGCCACTTGCTCCGGTTTGCCTTCTTCCGGAAGGGCATCGCGGCCATGTCTTTTGCCGTTTTCTGGCCCTGGTACTTCGCAAGGAGCTTGAGCGTAAACTGGATATAGCAGGTCATCTGTGCAGGTCGTCGCTGATTAAGCAGGATCTGCAGCGATGTACAAGGCAGAACCACAACCAGAGGGCACTCAATTGGCGAACGTCGGCAAGACAGGAGGCGTGTGGGATAAAGTCTTCTACCAGGCGGTTGGTGTCGCAATACCGTCTACGATTCGTGAAATGTAATCTGCGATTTATGCGAACTGGGCCTGGCGGCAGTGCCAAGAACATTCTTGTGTCCTATACACGCCTGTTTTTATTGAGAATCAAAAATCGTACGGTTAAAGATCAGTATAAAGCCAAGGAGCCCCGCCTGAGTGTTTCAGTGGTGCAACATTGAGCCGGCATTCTGTGGAACACTGGCATGGCGTTCAGGTGGTCAATCATTGATTTTCAATTAAAAACAATACTTTAGATTATAAGACATCATTGGCATGTTAATTGCTGAAGCCTAATGCCAGGTCATGAAAAACCAGTGCAAATACAAAACATTTGCCCGTGAGCAATTTTGAGGCACATGCGAACATACCAGTGCCAGACCACCCTAAAGTGACCCGCAAAGATTTTTGGGATTGCCAAAATACGGTGAACCAGCGCTCGTTTCGGCAACCCCTTCGAAAAAGGCAGGGGTGCCCTGAACGGCCTGTTTCCAATGAACGAAAGAAGGACGATATCCAATGAGTAGACCAGCATTTATTTACGACGCTGTGCGGACACCGCGCGGCAAGGGGAAGCAAGACGGATCGCTTCATGAGGTAAAACCACTTGATCTTTTTGCGGGCCTGTTGAGGGGTCTGCAGGAAAGACACGACCTGGATACCGCCAGGGTGGAGGATATCATTGCGGGGTGTGTGACACCCGTGGGCGAGCAGGGATTCAATGTCGCCAAGATCGCGGCCATGGTGGCCGGATGGGACGAATCGGTATGCGGCCTGCAATTGGACCGCTATTGCACCTCTTCACTGGAAGCCATGGGCATGGCGGCGGCGAAAATAATGGCCGGCTGGCAAGAGTTGGTCGTGGCCGGCGGCGTTGAAAGCATGTCCCGGGTCAAGATGGGTTCCAACGGAATTCCCTGGGCCGAGGATCCGGCCACGTCCTCTAAGACCGGCTTTCAGCCCCAGGGAATCGCTGCGGATCTCATTGCGACCCTGGAGGGATTTTCTCGCGAGGACGTGGACGCTTTTGCAGTGGATTCACAGAAAAAAGCCGCAGCGGCTCGCGAGAAAGGGTATTTTGATAAATCCGTGCTGCCCGTAAAGGACGGCAATGGACTGACGGTCCTGGATAAGGATGAATTCATAAAACCCGACACGACGATGGATGGATTGGCCAATCTGAAAGCTACCTTCGAAATGCTCGGCAAAATGGGCTTCGACAACATTGCCCTGTCCAAATATCCCCACCTGAAGAAAATCAATCACGTCCATCATGCAGGCAATTCATCCGGCATTGTGGATGGGGCGGCCGCGGTTTTGATCGGAAGCGAGCAGGCGGGCAAGGATTTGGGGCTCACACCCAGGGCCCGGGTGGTGGCCACCACAGTGGTGGGTACCGAGCCGACCATCATGCTGACAGGCCCCACCTTGGCCACGCAGAAGCTGTTGAAATTGACCGGCCTGACCATCGACCAGATCGACCTGTTCGAGGTGAACGAAGCATTCGCTTCCATTCCCATGAAGTTCCAAAAAGAGATGCATGTGCCTTGGGAAAAGATCAACGTGAACGGCGGGGCCATTGCCATGGGCCATCCACTGGGCGCAACCGGCGCCATCCTGGTGGGTACCTTGTTGGATGAACTGGAACGCCGTGGGCTTACCTACGGGCTGATCACGCTGTGTGCCGGCGCCGGTATCGGCATCGCGGGAATAATTGAAAGGGTGTAGGCCCGACCGCCGAGAATAGGCCCTGGATGCCGGTAAGAGCTAAAAAGAAGACAAAAAACACGGAAATTCTAAGGATCGAACAAAGCAAAAGGGTGAAAAACCATGCCGGGAATTAAATATGAAAAAGGGACCGACCGCATCGTTACGATTACCATGGACATGACGGGTCCGGTCAATGCCATGAACGATGAATTCATCGAACTGATAGACAGCACTGTGGAAAGGTTGGAAAAGGAGAAAGATGAAATTGCCGGCGTGATTGTCGCCTCCGCCAAAAAGACGTTTTTTGCCGGTGGTGACCTGGTAAAGCTGCTTTCCTTCCAAAAGGGGGACGAAGCGGAGATATTTCGCTTCCTGGAAACCATGAAGTCCTATCTGAGAAGGCTGGAGCAGCTGGGAAAACCGGTTGTGGCGGCCATCAACGGCGCTGCCCTGGGCGGCGGTTGCGAAATCTGCCTGGCCTGCCACCACCGCATCGCCATCAACAATCCCAAAGTACAAATCGGAATGCCCGAGGTCAGCCTGGGCCTTTTACCCGGTGCCGGCGGCATTGTTCGCAGCATCCGGATGCTGGGACTTGAAAAGGCCCTGCCCCTTCTGGTGGAAGGCAAAAAACTCAACCCCGAAAAGGCGCTGGCGGTCGGCCTCATCGACGAACTCGCCACGGATGCCGAGGATATGCGTCAAAAGGCCATCGCCTGGATCAAAGCGAACCCGGAGGCCGTACAACCCTGGGATGTCAAAGGCCACAAGATACCCGGCGGTGATGCCGGTAATCCCAAGATTCTCCAAATGCTGACTGTGGCTCCGGCCATGCTGTACCAGAAAACCCGCGGCTTGATGCCGGCCCCGGAAACCATCCTGGCCGTGGCTGCCGAAAGTCTTCGGGTGGATGTGGATACCGCCCTCAGAATCGAGACGCGGGGACTCACCAAACTGCTGGTGACTCCGGAAGCGAAAAACATGATCAACGCTTTCTTTTTCCAGATGAAAGAATTGAATGCCGGTGCCAGCCGTCCCCAAGAAGTGCCCAAGGGGAAGGTAAAAAAAGTCGGTGTCCTGGGCGCGGGCATGATGGGCCAGGGAATCGCCTACGTCTCCGCCATGGCAGGAATTCAAGTGGTCCTGAAGGATGTGAGCCTGGAGATGGCGGAAAAGGGAAAAGCCTACAGCGACCGGCTGCTCTCCAAAGCGATCAAGCGGGGCCGGATGGATGCGGCCGGAAAAGCGGCGGTTCTGGGCTTGATCCAGACCACCGCAGAAGACAAGGACTTGAAGGGCTGCGATTTGATTGTGGAGGCCGTTTTTGAGGACATGAAGCTCAAGCATAAGATCATCAAGGACACCGAGCCCTGCCTGGCCGAAGGCGGCATTTATGCTTCCAACACCTCCACCCTGCCCATCAAGCTTCTCGCCGAAGCCGCCGGCCGGCCGGAAAACTTCATCGGACTGCACTTTTTCTCGCCGGTGGACAAGATGCCGCTGGTGGAGATCATCACGGGTGAAAAAACCAGTGCCGAAACCCTGGCAAAGGGATTTGACTTTACCCAGCAGATCCGAAAGGTGCCCATTGTCGTCAATGACTCGAGGGGATTTTTTACCTCGCGGGTATGCGGAACCTTCATGGATGAAGGCTGCCGCATGGTGACAGAAGGATTGGACCCGGTTTGGGTTGAGGCCATGGGGCGCCAGGCGGGGATGCCGGTGGGGCCGCTGACCTTGCATGATGAGATCTCACAGCAAACCACCGGAGAAATCGCCCTGACCAACAAGGCGCTGGACGAACAACTCGATGATCGCTACTGCACCATCAATCCGGTCATGGACGAGATGTCGTTGCTGCTGTCCAAGGAGCACGGCCGTGGCGGTCGTGCCTATGGCGGCGGCTGGTATGATTACTCCGAGAGCGGGGAAAAACGGATTTGGCCGCAACTCTACGATTTGTACCACCGATCGACGGCTGAGATCCCGCGGCAGGACGCCGTCGACCGCTTTTTGTTCCGTCAGGTACTCGAATCTTTGCGCTGCTACCAGGAGGGCATTTTTGAGGCCGTGCGGGACGGGAATATCGGTTCGATCATGGGTATCGGCTTCCCGCCGCATACCGGAGGCGTGTTGCAGTACGTCAATACGTATGGCGTGCAAAAGTTCGCCGATCGGGCCGAAGCGTTGGCCGAGCGATACGGCGAGAGATTCAAGCCGCCGAAGGTGCTGCTGAGGCAAGCGGAAAGCGGCGGGCTTTTTGCTTAGATCTTTGATTTGGCTGTTTGAAAAAGTGAAATTTCATTTTTTCCGACTGGCATACGGTTCGTTATGAAAAATGAAGTGGTTAAAAAAATCTTTCTGATCAACTTGCCTGTTGAACATACTGAGACGGAGATCGAATCAAAAGGGAGTCTGCTAAAAGAGGTTTTTCGAGGAATACGAATGGCGGAGCCCTCAACAAGATCCATCGCCACGACATGGAATCAAATGAGCAGGGGATGAAAATGTTGAGTGCCTTGAATTATACCAATGAACATTGGGCATACAAAAAAAGATTTCGCGCGTTTCTCGACCGGGAAGTCGTCCCGAATATCGAAACCTGGAACGCACAGCACCTGATTCCCCGGGATTTGTGGCTGAAATTGGGCAGCGAGGGATTTTTATGCCCCTGGGTGGCGCCGAAATACGGCGGACAGGGAAAGGACTTTCTCTATTCGGTCATCATGATCGAGACCCTGGCCGAAATCAACTACCTGGCCTTGTTTTCCTATCTTCACAGCGATGTGGTCGTTCCCTATATCGATAGCTTCGGCTCCGAGGAGATAAAGCAGCGATATCTTCCCGGGTGTGTGTCCGGTGATATCATTACGGCCGTGGGCATGACCGAACCGGATGCCGGCAGCGACCTGGCCGCCCTGGGCACCACGGCGGTGGAAGCGGGGCGCGAGGTGGTCATCAACGGGAGCAAAACCTTCATATCCAACGGGGTAAACTGCGACCTGGTGGTACTAGCCGCAAAGGATCCCCAGGCGAGTTCCCCCCACAAAGCCATCTCTCTCTACCTGGTTGAGGCCCGGACTGCCGGCTTTGACAAGGGCACACCCTTCGTAAAGATGGGGCTGCACAGCCAGGACACGACGGACCACTTTTTCAACAACTGCCGCATCCCTCGGGGAAACCGCCTGGGGGAGAAGGGGACCGGATTTGCCATGCTCATGCAAAAGCTTCAACAAGAGCGCCTGGTGTGCGCCATTGAAGCCATGGCCATGGGAAAATTCGCCCTGGACTGGACCATGGGCCATTTAAAACAGACGGGGTCGGCCGGCAATGGCCTCGCCGGATCCCAGCCCGTTCAGTTCGCCCTGGCGGAGATGGCAACCAAGGTCAGTCTGGGGAAAACCTACCTTGACAGGCTGATCGCCGACCACATGGCCGGGAAAAATGTGACCATCGAAACCTCCATGGCAAAGTACTGGGTCACCGAGCAGGCGAAGCTGATCTGCGAAAGATGCATCGATTTCATCGGTGAGACCGGTGACCTGGACAGCTGTCCGGTGGTGCGGACGTACAACGACGTACGGGTGATGTCCATCTATGCCGGGACCAACGAGGTGATGAAAACCATCATCGCCAAGGCGCTGTTGCGCTAAACAGGAGCAAATACCCAATTACATCTAGATAAATTGAAGGAGTCTGAAAATGCAAACGAACGAGTGTGTGGCAGTTGTCACAGGGGGTGCGTCGGGACTGGGAGAAGCGACGGTCAGACAGGTGGTGGCCGACGGCGGAAAGGCTGCCATTTTGGACTTGGATGAAAGCAGGGGACAGGCCCTGGCGGAGGAGTTGGGCGAGGCCGCGCTGTTTTTCAAAACCGACGTCACCGATGAAGCATCGGTCCAGGCGGCTTTGGACGGCACCGTGGAAAAGTTCGGAAAGTTGAACCTGGCCGTTAACTGCGCCGGTGTGGCCGTCGCCATGAAGGTCGTCGGCAAGAAAGGCCCCATGCCAATCGAAAAGTTCCACATGGTCGTAAAGGTCAACCTCATTGGCACCATGAACGTGGTCCGGCTGGCCGCGGAAAAGATGCTGCGGAACGAACCGGGGACGGACGGCGAAAAGGGTGTCGTGGTAAACACGGCATCGGTGGCGGCCTTCGACGGGCAGATCGGCCAGACCGCCTACGCGGCCTCCAAGGCCGCCGTGGCGGGTATGACCCTGCCCCTTGCCCGTGAATTAGCCGACCACGGCATCCGCGTAATGACCGTTGCCCCCGGGCTTTTCGAAACCCCCATGCTGGCGGCGGTTCCGGAGCGCGCCAGGGAAGCCCTTGGAAAGATGATGCCCTTTCCCAAACGCCTGGGCCGCTCGGAGGAGTATGCCATCCTTGTGAAACATATTTTTGAAAACCCCATGCTCAACGGAGAAACGATTCGGCTGGATGCCGCGCTGAGAATGGCCGCCAAATAACCAAGCGTATTTGCGCGATTGCCAGGATGTCGAAAACACGATGGGCCGGCGCCCGTCTGCGGCCGGGCGGCCGTGAGCGGCAGTCTGGATTCAAGCAATGCCGATACACAACGCGTAGCAAGCAGGAGAAGCGAAATGATTGACAACGTTTACATGATCGGTGCGTTTTCGACCCGGTTTCAAAAGTGGCCGGACAAGTCCGGCAAGGAGCTGACCCGCGATGCCCTGGTGGGGGCCCTAAAAGACGCCCAGCTCAACGACGGCGGTGTTATCGAAAGTGCCTATTTCTCGAACTGCGGGCAGGGCATCATCTGGGACCAGGACCTGGTCCGGGGGCACGTCATGTTCGCCCCCTTGAAGCAAGAAGGTCTTTTCCCCGACCGCGCGCCCATCGTCAATGTCGAGGGCGGCTGTGCTTCGGGCTCCATGGCCCTGCACCTGGCCTGGAAGGATATCCTCAGCGGGCTGCACGATGTGAGCCTGGCCGTGGGAATGGACAAGTTCTACCACGAGGACATGGCGCGGGTGATGACCACCTTCGAGCACGGCATCGACCGGGAAGACCGAGAGACCTTGATCTCCGAATACCAGGCCGTGGCCGCAGAGTGCGGCCGCACCTTCGAGTTCGGCCCGAAGCGCAGCATCTTCATGGATACCTATGCCATGCAGGCCTGCTGGCACATGCACCGGTGGGGCACCACGCAGCGCCAGATCGCCGCAGGTGCCTCCAAGAACCACTACAATGGCTCTCTGAATCCCAAGGCCCAGTACCAGTTCGAAGTGTCCGTGGAAAAAGTGCTGGAAGACTACGAGGTCAGCTACCCGCTGACGCGCAGCATGTGCGCCCCCATCGGCGACGGGGCGGCCGCGGTGATTCTCTGCTCGGAGACCTTCTTTCAGACGCTCCCCAAGGCTGTTCGGGAAAGGGCGGTCAAAGTGCGTTCGAGTGCCATGAGCAGCGGCAAACACCGCCCCATTGCCGAACCGAGCCTTTCCAAGTGGGCGGCCGACCGGGCATACAGGCTGGCCGGCATCGGGCCCGCAGACGTGGATGTGGCCGAAGTGCACGACGCCACCTCTTTTTGTGAAATCTACCAGGCCGAGATGATGGGCTTTTGCCCCATTGGCAAAGGCGGCGAGCTCATCGAGTCCGGCGCCACCGCAATCGATGGAAAAATTCCCATCAACACCTCCGGCGGCCTGGTTTCCAAGGGGCATCCCATCGGCGCCACGGGCCTCAGCATGATGTCCGAGATTGCCGCCCAGCTGCGGGGTGAAGCCGGAGCCCGGCAGGTCAAGGATGCCCGCATCGGGCTGGTGGAAAACGGCGGAGGGGTGATTTCCGTGGAGGAGTTTGCCTGCGGGGTGACCCTTCTGGAACGCAACTGAGCCAAAGCTCCCATCCGGCAGGGCGCCCGACGGCCGCCGGATGGGTTTTACGGAAATATTCGGGCTAACCGGATAGTGAAAGGTTTAACGGGACAGTGAAAATGAAACCACTGACGACCGGCACCGGCGCAACCCGCGGGTGCGAGAAAAACGAGATAAAAAGGGGCGGGCCTGAAACAGGGCATCGCAGTGCCGGCTGGCATTGCAAGACGGCCTTTAACAAACGGGATAAAGGGTCCATCCGGAAGTTTATGGCGTTTTGTGAGGCCATCGACCCCTTCCAGCGTGCGACCGGATGCCAAGAGCAGGGTGGCGGGTAGACCTGCGCCGCGCCCTTCGCCGGCGAGAAGCAATTGCCGAGTCTCGACCACCGAGAAGAGACATGCCGAAAACCGGGACGAACGATGCCCGGCAAGGTCTGTGCGGGCCGGATTTGATAATGCCAGCATAAACAAATTTTATAACATCACATCATTCCATGACCCTGCCGGCCCCGCCCCTACCAGCTCGTTTAATGCCCCGCCCTTAAGAGGCAGTGTCATAATGTTCAATTTGGCTTCAGTCCAAGGACAATAAAAATTTCAACCGTAGGAATACATTGAGTATTTTGAGGATTGTAATTTTTTTCTTTCGCCGAGATGGGGTCAAAATGGGCATTATGACACAGCCGCTAAGAGCGGGGCTTGATTGACCTCCAAAATCCCAACCACTGCTGTTCGGGCTGAAATACCCAGATCTTCTACAGGTAGACTGCGATTGCAAAGATATGAAGCTTTGGCCAATGGAGCCTCGCTTGAGTGTTCAAGTGGTGCAACACTGTTTCGGCGTTTTGTGGAACACTTGCACGGCATTCACATGGTAGAATATGAATTTCCATTAAAAAACAATATGTTAGATTGTTAGACATTATTGGCATGTTAATTGCGGAACAGCATGCCAGGTCATGAAAAACCGGTGGAAACACAAAACATTTGCCCGCGAGCGATCTTGAGGCACATGGGAACATACCAGTTCCACACCACTGTTCAGTATTTACATCGTTCATTTACACGACCTTTATTTCGAGTGGACGAATAGCGAAAGCCTAGGAGAAGTCCGATAAAAAGAATGAAAAAAGCCATTTTGCTGCCTCTGAACACCATCCCTCTCAGTGTCCGCTTTGAGGTGGCGTGATGGCGGTAAGGATTTTAACCTGCACGCTCAGAAAAGAAAAAGTGTCATTGGATTTTGAGCCGGATCCAATCTGTCACTTGGCCTCAACGGATAACCAATTCTTTTATGATTTAACAGCAAAGGTTGTCACTTCATGAAGCGAGAAACACTTACCCCGTATTTTGGGGCACCTGTTTTGTTCACCCTTTTCCTAACGGTCGCGGTAGTTTGTTTGGCATTCCCGGGCATCCTGAATGCCAAGTCAGCCTGGACCATCCACGACGACATTTTATCGCTCTCCTTTCCCACGCAAAACGAAGGCTGGGCCTCGGGTCGCTGGGGTACCATCCTATACACCGCCGATGGCGGTAAAACCTGGTCCCGCCAGAACAGTGTCACGGAGGGCACCCTGGTGGCTATTCACTTCACGGATCCTGAAAACGGGTGGGCGGTTGGCTCCAAGGGCACCATTGTGCACACCGCCGACGGCGGCCGGACCTGGGTCAGGCAGTCAAGCCCCGTGGATTACTACCACATGGGCGTTTATTTCATAAATCCTCTCAAAGGCTGGATCATCTCCGAACGCACCCACATTTTAACCACTGACGACGGAGGGTTGAATTGGCGGGTACAATTTAAAGACGAAGATTTTGTCCTCAAAGGACTGTCCTTCGCAGACGATCAACACGGCTGGGCTGTTGGGGAGTTCGGGTACACCTATTACACCGCAGATGGCGGTCAGACGTGGACCAATCAGGCCGGGTATTACGACCTGGACTACGAAACCGGGGAACTGGTGGGAGACCCAACCCTCTTTGATGTTGTTGCCCTGAACAAGGACACCGCCTGGGCCGTGGGTCTGGACGGCCACGTGATTATGACCGTCGATGGCGGCGCCACCTGGGCCAAGCAGAATGTCGGTGCCCCGGCCGCCCCGTTATACTGCATTGCGGCCGGTCGCGGCGGCACCCTGGTCATTGGCGGCAAAGGGGCGGGTCTGGTTTCTGATGATAGCGGCCGGACATGGAAAAAAGCCGGCTTCCGGCCATCCATGGCCTACAGCTGGATCTACGGTATTGCCCGGCGCGGTGATACCGCCAAGTTTGCGGCCGGCGGTGAGGCGGGCGCCATTTATTTAAGCAACTCGCATGAACACTGGAAACGCATCAACTATTGACGCCGGAATTTAGAAGTACCGAAGCGAGGCACAGCAAGACGACGGTTGTAGGGCCAGATTTTTTAAGCCTTAAACCATTTTAAGCATTGGGGAGTTTTCTTATGAAAGACCACCAGCGAACCAGGCTGGACAAGTTCAGCGAATTCGTCACCACACATCGCTTGAAGGTGTTGGCCGTCACCTTGATTATGGCGGCCGTGGCGGCCTCCAGCGTTACCCGCATGCGCGGGGAAGTAAAGCTCGAGGACATGCTGCCCCATTCCCACCCCTATCTGCAGATCATCGCTAAATTCACCGAAGTATTCGGCAGTGGCGGTGGCGGGGTTGTCATCAATATAAAGGCCAACAACGGTGACATATTCAAAGAAGAAATATTGTCCAAGATCATCAAGATGACCGACGAGGTGGCCCTATGGCCGGAAACCTATCGGGTACTTACCCTGTCTATCGGCGCCAGGTCTATCAAGGCCACGAAGGCGGCTGCCGGGGGTGCCATCGAATCCCAGACACTGATGTGGCCCGAACCGCCCAAAAGCGAGGCTGCTGTTCGCCAGCTTGAAACCGACATCTACTCGAGCCCCGAGATTCGAGGCATCGTCGCGGCAGACGGTACCGCAACAGTGCTGGCCACCGAGTTCAAGCTGGATGTGCCTTTTGAGAAAGTCTTTGCGCTCCTCATGGATCTAAAGGCACGTTATGAGGATGAGAATCTGAGCCTGCAGCTGGCCGGTTTCCCAGTTCTCATGGGCTGGATCTATTATTATAAAGCCCAGATTGTGATGGTTATGTCCGTATCCGTGGTTCTCATGGTCCTGGTGCTGTTTATCATGTTCCGGAATTTTATCGGCATGGCGGCGCCCATGGCCTTTGGCTTCATCAGTACGGCCTTGGGTCTTGGTTTTATCGGTTGGACCGGTATCAACTTCAGCCCACTGTTGTATGTACTCGCCTTTCTTGTGGCCGCCCGCATGGTAAGCCATGCAGTTCAGATTACCCACCGGTATATGGAAGAGTATGCCGAGGTAGGCGACCGCAAAAGTGCCTGCCGACGCACCATCCGGGCCATGCTGCTGCCCAACTGGGCCGGGGTGGCCACCGACGCCGCTGGTTTCTTCGTCCTGATCCTGGTGCAGATACCCCTCATGCAGCAGGTGGCTTATTTTATGACCTTCTGGATGCTTACCGTGGCCCTGTGCGGGGTGATTACACCAATCCTGTGTTCCTACATGCCCCTGGAAAAAGCGACTGCGGCTTTTGTCCGCAAGAGCCATAAAATGAGCCTGCTGGACCGCATCTGCGTTGGCAGCGCTCGGTTTGCCGTGGGCCGGGGCAGGTTTACAGTTGGCGCCATCGTCCTGTGCGCCCTTGGCTTTTGTGCTTACCAGGCCGGAACGCTCAAGATTGGTGATCCCACCCCCGGCTCCCCGCTTCTGTGGCCGGATCATCCCTACAACATTGCCATCAACGAATTCAATGACACGTTTTCTACTTCGGCCGAAAGCCTGACCCTCTATTTTGAAGGCGAAAAAGAAGCGGTCTACGAACCGGACGTATTTACGACTTTCGATGCGTTTGACCGCCACATGCGCATGAGCCTTCCCGATATTTACAAGTCCGCCGATTCTTTCGGCGGCATCATGAAGGCCACCAACATGCTCATGTTCGATGGCGACATGGCTCGCCGGGAGCTTCCTACGGATAGGGAGACCATGCGGGGCCTTATCGGCTGGGGACGCTCAAATACAGATCTCTACACGCAGAGGCGCTACTTTGACGATGACCGGCAACGGGCTCAGATAACCGTTTTTTTTGCAGACCACACCTCTGCCAACCTTCTCAGGATACGTGACGCGGCGGTTGGCTTTTTTGATAAATATCCCCAGAAATTCGAAAAGGGAGAGTTCATCCTTGCCGGCGGCACGATTGGTATGGAGATAGCGGTGAACGAGGAAATGCGCCGTACCCACGTCGTGATCGATTTCATGGTGCTGGGTGTCATTTTTCTGCTCTGCACACTGTTCTACCGTTCCTTTGTGGCCGGCCTAATGTTTACCGGACCGCTGGTGCTCGGCAATCTCACCGCATTTGCCTACATGGGACTCAATGACATTGGACTCACCATAAATTCACTGCCAGTGGCTGCGGTCGGGGTTGGGGTGGGGGTTGATTTTGCCATCTACATTTACAACCGCTGTATTGAAGAGTTCCCACCCCGGGAAACATGGGGGCAAACCACTGAGGCGGAGCGTTGGGTCAGCACCATCATCCAGGCGGTGCGAACATCCGGAAAAGCCGTGGTCTACACGGGCCTTACCATGGTGCTGCCCATCATGGCCTGGTACTTCATATCCGACCTGAAATTTCAGGCCCAGATGGGCATCTTTCTGGCCATGATCCTGTCCACCAATGTGATACTCGCGATAACGCTGCATCCGCTGATGCTGTATCTTATCAAACCCAAATTCATCACCCGGGGAAAGCAGCAGCGGGCAGCACAACCGGACGATCAAGTCTCGTCGCAACCCATATTTCAGGAGAAGGGCGGACCTGCAACCTTGGCTGTCGAGAACCGCTAACGCCTTCAGGGGGAGGTAACCAACGTGGGAATTGATCGCGTACCAGCAACTTAAACCTAAAGCGAAGGAGAGGTAAGCTTATGAAGAAGGAGAGGATGCACTCGGTAGTAACGGCAATGCTTCTGGTTTTGGCCATGGCCTGGCCGGCCACGGCTAAAATGTATCAAGTTGGTAAAGACACACTCCACGTGACGGGATACATTTCTCAAGGAGCCCAGATCAGCGCCCTGGGCAATGCCAAGGATGTCCACGACACCGCTTCCGGGCTCAACCAGGCGATTACCACTGGTTTTGTGGAACTTGATTACCAGACGCCCAGCGATTGGCGGTTTTACGGCTCCGGTAAAGCCACTGTCGACTGGGCTTACGATCTGCGAAGCGGGGATGATGAGTGGCTCAGGAAAGAGCACAATCTGTCCCGCGAAAATCTCTACCTCGATGACGAGTGGTGGCAGCTGATCCCCGAAGCGCACGTCACCTGGACGCCAGGCGATTTTCTGTTTCGCTTCGGCAAACAAATCGTCTCCTGGGGCGAAGCAGATTTTTTGCGGGTAATGGACAGCATCAATCCGGTAGACAGCCGCCGGGGGTTTGCAGATGTAGAATTTGAAGAGACTGTCATTCCCATTCCCATGCTGCGGGGAGAGTATTGGCCGGATATTGCCGACAGCGGTGGGTTTTTAAGCGAGCTGGGCATGCAAGTAGTACTCATACCCAATGCGGATTACATCCCGGACCTGGGGCCAGACCTTTCCAACGCCAACAGCGGGGTCTGGTCCGGCAGCGTGGTAGTCCCGGATGACATGCTCGGGGCCGGAACCCCGACGCGCATCGAAATAAATGAGAGAGTTAAACAGCTTGAAGACTGGAGTGACTGGGAAGTCGGTGTCCGCCTGCAGGCCTTGATAGGCAGTTCCGTCGCTACCCTGAACGGATTTTATGGCCGGGCAAACTCGCCCGTGTCAAAAATCGATGTGTTTGGACCGTCTGGCGGAATAGGTTCCAAGACCGGATCCACCGACTCGGAAGGCAATACGATCCTGGAGCTGGACCTCACCGGCTTTCATCCCCGCCAGAAATTTGTCGGCGCAACCCTGGCAACCGAGATCCCTCAATTCTCTTTTTCGGCCCTGGGCGGCTCTACGCCGGTCATCCGGACCGAAGTCAAGTATGAATTCGATAAGTACTTCAATGAAAACTTCTTCGCCCCGGTCTTTCAGGAGCCCTTTGACGGCACGACGCTCAAAAATGACGGATTCATTGTGTCCGACAGCCTCGAATCCATGGTCGGCGTCGATTGGAAATTCAGCGGGCCCTGGTGGCGGTGGTTGAACTCATCGGCCTACCTGGACACGAGCTTCCAGTTTTTCTGGAACCGGGTGATGGACTATCCAAAAGACATTGACTATGTGAATGCCGGTGGGCTGGATACGGTGCATGTCGTGGACCAGTTGCAAAAAGACACGTACCTCGCCTCCGCTTACATCCAGACGACCTACCTCAACGCGAAACTCGTACCCTCATTTGCATATTTACGGGATTTCAGCAACCAGGCTGAACTGATGCTGCTCGGTCTGAGTTACAGCCCGACCAGCAGGTGGTCATATTCCGCGAGCTATGGATATCACAACGGAGACGATCTGGGGCAGTCCCTGGAGGTTTTTAAAAACAAAGACTACATCGCGTTCAAGGTCCGCTATACCTTTTAGCCGGCGGCGCTTCTTTGACCGCTTAGCGGAAATGTGGCCCGGCCCTCAAAAAAGGACCGTGCCGCTTAAAATCAAATGGCGTCGCGCGGCAATTGACGACCATCTAAACTGGAGGGAAACATGAAGAAAATGTTGGATGTAATCAGCGTGAAGAAGATGAAAGGACTCTGTCTTCTTTGCACCTGTGTGGCCTTGTCTATTGGTATCGCTACGCAAGCGTTTTCCGGCGAAAAATATAACCTGACCCATGCGGAATTTTACAAATACAAAGGGCTGGATGATCCCAGACCGTTTTTGAAGGATACCAATTATTACCAGGTGTGGATGCCCGCCGAAGAAGCGGCCAAACTGAGATTTGACGTTGAGGCCATGAAGAAACTGTGGTCCGAAACCGTGGGTTTCAAGGCCCCCGAGGTGGTAGGAAAGCTGCACCCGGAAATCAAACCCGGAAAGTATACCCTGGCAGACAAGGAGAAGCTTCCGTTTAAAGAGTTGATGCCGGCTTTTTACTATGAAAAATGGAACCAGCCCGGCGCAGACGGAAAAAACCACGGCGGCAATTTTACCGAATTCGAAATTGTGCCTACCCAGCAGTACTATTATGCCCTGCCGATCGCCAAGGCGACCAAGAAATATGAGGGAACCGCCAAACAGGACGAACAGGGGTACCTGATCGAAGATAGCTACCAGGCAGGCCTCCCGTTTCCGAGACCGTCCGGCCCGCATCGGGCCATGCAAATGGCCTACAACTGGCAGTTGGGTTACCGCGAAGGCGAGCAGTGGGTCTACCTGGACGACATTTACGGAATGGACAAGAATTGGAAACATGATTTCCATTCGAAGGGCCGAGCCTATATCATGCGCGTACGGGGACGGACGCTTTTGCCACCGTATGGTATTCTGGACAAAAGAACCGTCAAACAGAAAGAGCTAAGGTTGTGGCAATATGAGGCCATTAGTCCTCGCGACTTTTACGGAAACGTGTATTTCCTGAACACCTACCTGGATAAAACGAAAAGCTCGAGTTTGCTCGCTTATGTCAACATCCTCAGAAGAATTCGAAAGCTTTCAAGCAATGACAAACAGGACCAGGCCATTGGTCAGGATTTGACCTTTGACGACGCGGATGGGTTTACCCAGACCATGTCGCCCAATGTCTATCCCATGGAATACAAAGTCATTGGTGAACGGGAATTTCTCATGCCTTCCTACACGCCTGACTGTTCCGAATACTACTCCACAGACAAATTGATGCTGAAGAATTTGAAGATGGAGCGCCGGCCGGTGTGGGTGGTTGAAATGACATCTCTGGACAAGAACTACGTTTATTCCAAGCGCATAATGTATATGGACAAGGAGACACTGCTGGGTCTGCATTTTGAAATGTATGACCAGAAAGGCCGTTTGTACCGCAATTTCAGCTATATCTGGGGATTCGAACCCGAGCAGGGCAGGTTTAATGGTCTTTATACCGTCACTTTAGATCACATTGATGTGCACAGTACCGTGGGAATGCTGCCGGCAATGCAAGCCACCTGGCTGAAACGAAGAGACATAAGTTTGCGAAGTATGTTGAAAGCCAAGTAGTTTGAAAGAAGTGTGCGACATGCACAGTGTCGCACACTTAAAAAGGCTCTTTCCGGTGTTACCGGCACGACGGTGGATGTTCACCCCCATGCGCTCCATTGCCGAAACCTGTCTCGATTCAGCAAGCATTCCGCTGATCCGTAAAATCGTTGCAGAATATGAAGAAAAGGATCACCGAAAGTATCATGGCAAAGCTTACGGCCAAAAGTTGGCTGGCCAAGGATCAATAACGCGGTGATGTCGCTGGATTGGGACCGGCTGGTTCAGGACTCAATATTGTACATGCTTTTTTTCCGCCAAAGCGTGGTCCGGGATATACCCAGCTCTTTGGCCGCCGCGGTTTGGTTGCCTTTGTGTCGTTGGATAGCATCCTTGATGGCCGCCTTTTCAAGCTGGATCTTTTCCTCTTTGGCTTCCGCCAGCATGGGGGCCAGGGTTGGCTGCTGAGTGCGGCCGGCACTGCGCTTTTCGATAATCTGGACGGGAAAACAGGCTGGCGTCAGCACCGGCCCCCGGGCCATGGCAAGGGCATATTCAATGGCGTTTTCCAATTCACGGATATTGCCGGGCCAGGCGTATTCGATCAACAGCTTGCGAGAGGCTGCATCCACCCTTTTTGCGGTCTGCTTGCCTTTTGTCTTATGCTTCCGGATAAAGTGCTCGATCAGGGGGAAGATATCTTCTTTCCGATCCCGCAGGGGGGGGATCTGAAAGGGGATGACCGCAATGCGGTAATAGAGATCATGCCGGAACTTTTCCTGATTTACCAGTTCCATCAGATTTTTGTTGGTGGCGCAGATCAACCGGACATCTACCGGATATGAGCGGCTGCCCCCCACCGGCCGGATCTCCATCTCCTGGAGCGCCCGCAGCAAACTCACCTGCAAGGAGCTTTGCAGGTCACCGATTTCATCCAGGAACAGGGTCCCCCCATGTGCTTCCCGAAACAAGCCGGGCCGGTCTGAAGTGGCCCCGGTAAAGGCCCCTTTCACATGGCCGAACAATTCCGATTCCAGTAACGTTTCCGGCAAGGCGCCGCAGTTGACCGCCACAAACGGTTTGTCTTTACGGACGCTATGGGCATAGATGGCCCGGGCGGCCATTTCCTTGCCCACACCGGATTCCCCCAGGACCAGCACGTTGGAATCCACCTCGGCACACCGCAGGATCAGGTCGAAAACGCGCTGCATGGCCGCGCTGGTCCCGATGATTTGTGTCTCGATTTGCCCCCGCTGCAGCTTCCGTTTGAGATGAAATATCTCCTGCTCGCGCTCGGCCAGCTGGACCTTGGGTGTGATGTCTTTCAGGATCTCCGCATAGGCATAACAAATGCCTCGGTGGTCGCAAATCTCTTCGATCTGTCCGAGATATTGCCGCTTTTCACCTGCCACGGTCAGAGTCAGTTCACGCTGGCCCCCAACCTTCAATGGTAGCAACGGCTCTTGCCGCCGGCCGCGAATTTCAATTCCTTTGGGGTTGCTCAGCATCAACTGTCCCTTTGCATCGAACACCGTGACGCAATCCGCGATGCCAAAGAGAATTCCCTCCAGCAGTTTTTTTTCTTTTTCAAGGGAATGGTGGCTGTCCGTGAGGGCCAGGTTGGCTGTCTCGAGCTCTGCCTGATACTTTTTCTGCTCCCGGATATCCACAAAGAAAACGTAGCTTGAATCCATTGAGCCGTCATCATGGACGATATTGTTGATATAAATGATCGTGGGAATCTTCTCGCCGCTGACATTGTTGACAAAATACTCGAAAAAAAATTTCGGGTGTTTGGCCTCCAAGGGTTCAACGATATTATATAGCTCGTGGTAGGCACTGGTGCCCCATAGCTCACGTGTATGCCTGCCCACAACCTCGTCCCGATTCCGGCCCATCATTTCCAGTAATGCATCATTAACCTCCAGGAAGACATAGTCAACTGTTATCAAGGCGAATCCGACCTTCAGAGAGTTCATGAGCGTCCGGTAGCGCCCTTTATAGTTAGCCAGGTCTTTCTTTCGAATCGGTTTTTCCATATCGCCCCACTGTTTAAGTGTTGAAACACATCATTATTAAACCGGAACCTCTTACGCATGTCAAGTCGCGCATTGCGGCCGGGGGCGCATGCGATGAGAGTCACTTAGGGCGAGCATGTTAACAATGCGGGGTTGCTATAAATAGGACAGAGTATTGGAACACGGGTTGTAAACGGCAGTGTTCGTCCTCATGTCGCAACATTTAAACTGATCTTGAAACACCCACCCGGTAGCCGAGCAAACATGAAAGATAAATATTTTCAATTTTTTAGGCTACTTTTTGCCGTGAGTGTTGCGTTGGCACTGAACTTGCTCAACAAAGAAATGGTTCGCTTGATCCCAAAGCGCAATATCAATTTGAAGTATCTATGGACCAGGCCGCCCCTTACCGGCTCAGCGGTGACAAGAATCCCCTGCACATCGATCTGGACTTTGACCAAAAAGGCGGATTTGACGGACCGATTATTCGTGGCCTGTGCACTTACAGTCTGGCGGTCCGGGCAATTTTGAAAGCGGCCTGCGAGGGGGATCCGGTCCGATTGAAATCGTTCGGCGGCCGGTTCATGAACGTGGTCTTTCCAGGCGATACCCTCGCCACCTCAGGTTGGCGTGTCAACGGCGGTACGTATGTCATCGCCGCCACCAATCAGGACGGCAAAATCATTCTTGGCAAGGCCGTTGCTCAAATCAACGAACAAGGGCGGCCGGGAGTCTTGATTCGGAACGATATAACCCATCATAGATCGGAAAGGGAGTAAATGATGAAGGATGTAGTGATTGTTTCAGCATGTCGCACAGCGATTGGCACTTTTGGCGGAACCCTTCGGGACAGCAATGCGGCCGTCATCGGCAGTTTGGTCATGAAAGAAGCCGTGAAGCGGGCCGGCATCGACCCGGCGGCCATTGATGACGTCCGTTTCGGCTGCTGCATGGAGCATCATGACACCCTGAATGTCACCCGGGTGGCGGCCCTGATGGCCGGCATTCCCGACACCGTTCCCGCGGTCACCATCAACCGGGTCTGTATCTCCGGCATGGAGGCCGTGATTTCGGGCATGGCCATGATTCAAGCCGGACTGGCGGACGTTGTCCTGGCCGGTGGCGTCGAGCACATGTCCGGCGTCCCCTATGCGGTGCCCGCAGCCCGGTGGGGCTGCCGGCTTCAGGATAAGGGGTTTGAAGACACCCTGATCCATCGGCTGCAGTGCGGTTCCCGTTTGCTCCCATTTGCCGACGACTGCCCGGTGGATACCACCGAAGCGCCGGCCAGCCTGTTTCTGGGCAAACCTTACATCATGGGCCAGACCGCGGAACTGGTGGCCCAGAAGCTGAACATCAGCCGAGAAGAAATGGATGAAGTGGCTTTGCGAAGCCATAGCAATGCGGAAAGGGCAACCCGGGAAGGCCTGTTCCGGGAAGAGATCGTGCCTGTCGAGGTGCCCCGCCGAAAGCAAGAGCCGCTTGTTTTCGACAAAGATGAACATTTCCGTCCCGGCATTACCATGGATCAATTGCGGCGACTGCCGCCGGCATTTGTACCGGAGATCGGAAAAGTCACTGCCGGGAACGCAAGCGGCATTAACGACGGGGCTGCGGCCATGGTCATCATGTCCAAAGAAAAAGCCGACGCGTTGGGCTTAAAACCGATGGCTGTCATTTTAGCCTCAGGCATGGGGGCCTGCCACCCGACCATAATGGGGCTGTCGCCGGTGCCGGCCGTGAACAATCTTCTGCAAGCAGCGGATATGCAGCTGGATGATTTCGAGCTGATCGAAGTCAATGAAGCCTTTGCCGCGCAGTATATCGGCTGTGAGAAAGAGTTGGGCCTGAACCGGGACATAACCAATGTAAACGGTTCCGGTATTGGCCTGGGACATCCGGTAGGCGCCACCGGCTGCCGGATCATGGTCACTCTGATTCACGCGCTCAGACAACAGGGGAAACATACGGGCTTGGCGACCCTGTGCGGCGGAGGCGGCGTCTCCATGGCCTGCGCATTGGAAGTAATCAATTAGACCGGTTTCATATGTTGAGATAGATCCAAACCATCAGCATGACGTCGTAAATATGAAGACAAACGATGCACTTTAGCAACATCAGGAGAAAAAATGGATTTTGAGCTGAATCGTGAACAAAAAGAGATCCAGAAAGCAGTTCGCGAGTTTGTTAAAGGTGAATTTAAAAAAGATGTGATCGAAGCTTTGCTTGATAACCACGAATATCCCGAAAAGATTTGGAAGAAAGCGGCTGAACTGGGGTTCATCGGGATTCACTACCCGGAAAAGTATGCGGGCATGGGGTTGGGGTGCCTTGAAAATATTCTCGTAGCAGAGGAACTGGCAAGGGGCGACAGCACCGTTGGCACTTGCCTCCTGCTGGCCGATTTCGCCTCCGAAATTATCCTGCACTTCGGAAGTGAGGAGCAAAAAACGAAATGGCTGCCCAAAGTGGCTGAAGGCGAGTGCCTCTCCTGCGGTGCGTTCACCGAGCCCGACCACGGCTCGGACATCACCTCGACGGAGACGACCGCCGTGAAAAAGGGCGATGAGTGGGTCATCAACGGAGCCAAGATTTTTATCACCAACAGCGGCCCCCTGGCCGGGTTTTACTGTGTACTCTGCCAGACCGACCCGGATGCAACGCCCTCTTACCGGGGGCTCAGCCTGATCCTTGTGGAAGCGGACAATCCCGGGGTGAGCACTCAGGACGTTGGCAAAAAAATGGGCATCACCCTGTCCTACACTGCGGAAGTTGTCTTCAAGGATGTGCGCGTGCCGGCAGCCAATCTCATCGGTAAGGAAAACAGGGGGTTTTACCAGCTGTTGGAGTTTTTCGACGAGAGCCGCATCCTTGTCGCCGCCCAGGCTCTGGGCACGGCTCAAGGGGCCCTCGATCGGGCCCTGGCATATGTAAAGCAGCGCGAACAGTTCGGCAAGAAGATCGCCCAATTCCAGGCAACCCAGCACAAACTGGCCGACATGGCCACCAAGATCGAATTGGCCCGCCTGGTCACCTACAAGGCTGCCTGGAACTTCGACCAGGGCCGTATAGACCCCAAGCTCACCTCTATGGCAAAAATGTATGCGGCCCGCACAGCCGTTGAAGTGGCTGATGAAGCTATCCAACTCTTGGGCGGCTATGGCTATATGGTCGAATACGAAGTAGAGCGGTTTTACCGGGATGCTAAAATAACTGAAATCTACGAGGGAACCAAGGAAATCCAGAAAAATACCATAGCCAGCGCATTGATCGGAAAATTGAAATGAATCGTCGCTGTTATCGGGCCTGAATCATTTTAGTCAAACACTGCATATTTGGGATGAAGAATTTTTCAAATGTGCATTATCTGAAAATTTCCGCGCCTCCATTAACTACCGATACTCGTCTTATCAAAAGAGAAGAAAAGGCTGGCGTGATGGCTGTGCCACTGAGGATATTTGATACGATGGAATATTGCCAAAAACATCCAATAGTGCGATTTCGCTGAAATCCTGAACACTTCAGATGGTATTCCACGGCTACCAGAAAATCAGGAATACCATCGGAACAAGGTCGTAGCCTTGCAATTAGATTGAACTGTCACAAGATTTCTTATCCAGTGATACTTTGGAAATCATATCAGGTAACCGTGTGCGCGACCGGATGCGGGTCGCTGAGCGGATTCCGGACCCGCAACATCTTGGGATACACATTAAAACGGCACACAATTCTGAAACTCCCTTCTTGCGACCCTGAAAAGGGAATTCTTATCATCCGGGCGATTGTATAAGCACTTTTAACCTCAAACAAAAGGAAGGGAAAGCATGAACTATGATTTGAATGATCCGGTAACCCGGGCGCTTTGGGACAGTTATGCCGATGATGAAAAGCAGGACTTCGAGAGCGCTTATATTTACATGAAGTATCTGCAGGAATTTGTGTCTTTACTTCTTGTGGAGGAGCTGGATTATCCCCCGGTGCCGGGACTCAAAAACCTCGATCCCAAGGTGAAGGAAAGAGTGGAATCCATGTTGAAGGATCTCGGTAAGGCGGCGGAGGGGGGCTTTGAGTCCGACAAGTACCACGGAAAGGTCGTTCGATTGCAGGATGCAAAACAGCTCATCAACCAGAAAGTGGACGTGAATGTCAGCGTCCCGCAAACCGTCTTTCCCTTTAAGCTGGCCAGGGACGTCATCATTAAAAACCCGCAGGAGGCCATTGCGGTGGGCAAGTGCCCGTGCCGGGTGTCCAAAGGTGGGCCGTCATGCATTCCGGAACCCATGGAGGTCTGCTTTTTCCTGGGCGACCCCCACGTTTCGTTTGTCGTGGAGCATAATCCCCAGTTCCGCAGGATCGGCCAGCAGGAGGCGATCGACATTCTGGAGGACTGCCAGAAAAGGGGGCTTGTCTCTGTTGCGTATTTCAGGAAGGACATGGGAAATCGCATGTATGCCATCTGCAATTGCTGCAAATGCTGCTGTGGCGGCGTCAAAGCGACAACTCACATCTTAAACAGCCATGGTGAAATGAACTCCGGCGAAGGGTGCTTCCCGTCCGGCCTGGTTGCGGAAGTCGGGGAGGAGTGCATCGGCTGCGGGGAGTGTGTGGACAAGTGCCAGTTCGAGGCCATTTCATTGAATGAAGAAGAGGAGCTCGTGGAGATCGATCTCCACAGGTGCATGGGATGTGCCGTCTGCGAGGCGCATTGCCCGACCGAGGCCATTTCGATGCGGGCGGAACCCACGAAGGGGGGCGTCCTCGACCTGGCGGAGCTGAAGAAGGGCACCAGTTGAATGGCAACCCTTGATGCTGATGCGTCTAAACTACATTTCAAGGTGAAATATGCATGAGCTGCCGGTGATCAGTTCCATTGTGGATGTCTGTCTGGAACATGCCAAGATGAGTGCTGCAACAAAAATTGTCACGGTGAACCTCAAGGTCGGCGAGATAAGCGACCTTGAGCCGGAGTGGATGCAACAATACTTTAACTTTGTTACCCGGGACACCATTGCGGAGGGGTGCACGCTTCAGATTGAATTGGAACCCACCGTTCTTCAATGCGACCCTTGCGGTCACAAGTACAGGGCAAACATAAGGGAAAAGAATACAATAACATGCTCCGAATGCCAAAGCCCGAAATACAAGATTGAATCGGGCATGAAATACCACATTGATTCCATGGAGGTGGTATGAAAGACGAGGTACGGCTGATAGAAGTAAAGGAAGGGATCCTTTCGGAAAACGACAGGCTGGCAGACGAGCTGCGCAGCGAACTGTCGGGGAAGGGGACCTTTCTGCTTAACCTGATGGCATCCCCCGGAGCTGGCAAGACCAGCCTGGTTCTGAGGACCATCGAGGGGTTGCGGGATGAATACCGGATCGGTGTCATCGAGGCAGATATCGACTCGATGGTGGATTCGGAAAAGGTGGCCGATGTCGGCATCCCCGCAGTGCAGCTCCGGACAGGCGGGTTTTGTCACCTGGACGCGTCCATGGTACGGCAGGGGCTGGATGCGCTGGATGTCGATGCGCTGGACTGCATCATCATTGAAAATGTGGGCAACCTGGTGTGCCCGGCGGAGTTCGACACGGGCGCCATGAAAAAGGCCATGATCCTCAGCGTCCCGGAAGGGGATGACAAGCCCCATAAGTACCCGCTGATTTTTACAGTCTGCGATGTGCTGGTTGTAAACAAGACAGACTACATGCCGCTTTCGGATTTTAACGTGGAGAGCTTGAAAGAGCGGGTGCTGACCCTGAATCCGAAGATGGAAATCCTGGAGCTGTCGTGCAGGACGGCCGAGGGGATGGACGGATGGCTCAGGTGGCTGAAAAAGCAGATCGATGCCGTAGAGAAACCCTGACCCACTTTGGGGACATAAATTGACAAAGAGGGGTTTTCCGCACCGACAGATCGGCGGTTCAGAAGGGCGACATGCCTGCTTGAACCGCCGATTCCAGTTCCGCAAGGTGGTTTGTGAAGAAGTGGTCTGCGCCCTGGAGGATGGTCAGTTTGGCATCCGGGTTCCAGGTGGGAACATGCCGGCGAACCGCAGCGGGGGTCGCGAACTCGTCCCGGCTCCCGGTGACGATATGGCCCAGGTTACCGATTGCCCTCTTTTCAAAGGGTATGAACGCCACCGGCGGGCTGACCATGAGTTGGTGCGCCGGGGCCCCGTCGGGATCAAATTCGGTGTGGGCGTTGACCCAGGCGCCGAAAGAATAGCCCGCCAGGGATACCGTAGCGGCGCCCCGGGTTTCCAGGAAAGAAATGGTGGCTTTTACGTCCTTTTGTTCTTCAAGGCCCTGGCCATGGGAACCCTGGCTGCCGCCGACGACCCGGAAGTTGAACCGCAGGGAGGTGCAACCCATTTGCCAACAGGCCCGCACGATGGTCTCCACCACCGGGTTGTGCATGTCTCCGCCGTATAAGGGGTGGGGGTGGGTGATGATGACTGCGGGGGCATCCTTTCGCCACCGGAGAAGACCTTCGAGCTCAATGCCGCCCGCGTTGAGCGATACGTTATCTTCCATTTTACTTCTTTTTCTTCTTCCTGCCGGGTTTTTTCCCGGGTATTTGCTTTAGTACGTAGATTATCTCAGGTCCCAGAGAATCCCGCTGCCAGTTTTTCATCTCTTCAATGGCGCCCAATGCCTCGATTGAATCGGGGTTTTTAGCCGAGATGATTGTGATGACTGCCTTGTCGCAAAGGATCCCCGGGTCCATGGCCAGGGTTTCGGCTTTTTGATTTCGCCACTCCTGGAGAGCCTTGCCCCGGGTGGCGGCATCGGCTGGAAGCCGGGGACTCCTTTTTCTCGGATACACCGGAAGGTCGCTTTCGGCAAGCGCCCTTGCTGCTTTTACGCTTGCCGCCAGTTTCCTGACGTACATTTCAAGCTGGGCCCGGCTCAGGACACCGAGCTTTTCAATGCCCTGAAATGTGGTGGGCGAGGAGTAAGTGATGGCCAGAATCGACCGGTTGCTCAATACAAATATCTGGGTTTATGGCACGTCAAGCGCAAGCCTCAACCTCTGGCCCATGGCCCGCCTGCCAATCAACTGCACTTATATGATGACTCTTCCGGGCCGAGTGCGGATGATTTAATCGTTGATCCGCAGTATCCAGTCGAATCATATTTTTAAATGCTACGCATGCGCCCGACAGGCGTTCTGTTGCCAAAATGCATGCATTTGAGGAAAATCGGCACCAGATCGGCGGTTGACATAATGCCTGTTATCGACCATACACATTTGAAGAGAGGGCGGCTGGATGCGGGCCGACTTTCGATCTGCGGACCCGCAACATCTTGGGATACATATTGCGCGGCACACAATTCGAGAATTCCCAATGTTAGACCCTGAAAAGGGAATTCTTATCATCTCATCTATCATCTCCTTGCCAAGTTTGGGTATCATACGGGATGGCAGTTATTCCAAGCCACAACTATGAGGCTACTTGGGCTGCGCACTCTTGATAACAGTCCTAGTTTGACGGTCGATTTATTGAGCCGCGGGATGGTTTTGGTATTATTCAGTGCCTCACTAGGAAATTAAAACATCAAGTAAATAAATACCTAAGGGGATGCTTGGCACGACCGTCGCGAAGAGCGGAGATGAGCCTCGCCATTGTTCATAGAAAATGGGCCCGAATTTGAGTTTTGGCAAATGGTAGGAAGTTGAGATATCATAGAACAAATCAATAGCGGGCTATATCAACACTTAGCACCACGACTATTAGTTCTCAGTGATATTGGTAAACAAAAAGGCGGGGACTATTTGATATAGTCCCCGCCTTTTTTATAACGTTTTTTAGTCTATTAGACCAAGGGGTGTCTTCTACCCCTCTAATAGAAAAAGCAATACAGCCGATAGCGCTATAGACTTTACTGCCCGGTTGTAGGCAGCAGCACTGTAAAGGTCGATCCGTGGCCGGGGGTGCTCTCCACATCGACCATGCCGCCCATCGAAGTGACCAATTCGCGCACAATGGGCAGGCCGAGGCCGGTACCGGTAATGTACCGGGTCTTTTCGTTCTTGACCCGGTAGAAACGATCGAAGATGTTTTCGAGATACTTGGCCTCGATGCCGAAACCATTATCCACGACCTGTACCCTGATGTTGATCCCGGCCATATCAACCTTGACGGTAATGGCGCCGCCATCGGGGGTGTAGTTGATCGCATTGGTGACCAGGTTTCCGAAAACACTCTCGAGAGCGATGGCGTCCGCGGTGATCTCGGGGATCTCATCCGCGATTACTTCCAGGGCCAGGGTCTGATTCTTGGCGTCCGACTTAGCTTTGAGAAAATCGACGATGTTGGCGAGCAACTCGACGACGGGGATGCTGCGGATGTCACGGCAAATAGCCCCTTCCTCGATGCGGGAAAGATCCAGCAGGTCGCTGATCAGCGAAATCAGGCCGAAGGTTTTTTCCTTGGCCCGCGAGAGAATCTGCTGGTCACTTTCCGGGGCTACTTCAACGATGCCGTTGATGACCACCGCCAGCTGCTCATGGATGGTTGACAGGGGCGAGCGCAGTTCATGCGAGACCTTGGCGACGAATTCCGACTTCAGCTGGTCCAGCGATTTCATGGTGGAGATATCGGTAATACTGATAACGGCTCCCAGGCAGGCATTGTTCTCCCCCAGCACCGGTCGCCCGGCGGCCATGAAGTGCTGATTGTTTTCCAAGGAAAACTCGTAGGCCGGGATATCGTCATAATCGATGTGCCGGCCTCGTGATATGTCCATGGCCAGATCGTTCAGGCCCGCGTCGGATATATACTCCCCAATCGGTTTACCCAGGGCGGCGTCCGCGTCGATACCAAGTTGCCGTTTGAATGCTGGGTTCATCAACACGACCTGCCCATTGGTGTCGGTTACAGCGGTACCGCTGGGCAGGGAGGCCAGGATGGTGTGGATCCGACTTTTCTCGGTGTCGAGATCAACCAGGGTCCGCAACCGTTCGGCCGCCAGGCGTTCGGTTTCCGCACTCAGGCGGATCTTTTCCCAGGCCCGGTTGACCACGATGCGCAACTGGTCCGGTTCAAACGGTTTGGGAATGAAATCATAGGCGCCGGCTTTCATGGCTTCAATGGCGGTTTCGACCGTGGCGAATCCGGTGATCACCACCACCAGGGTGTCCGGATAATTCTCTCGTACCAGCTTCAAGACTTCCATGCCGTCCATGCCCGGCATCTTCATATCCAGCAGGACCAGGGCGGCGGGCTTCTCCTCCAGAAGTTCGAGACCCGTCTCCCCCCGGTCCGCAGTCCGGACCTCACAGCCCATCTTGGACAGGATGCGTGCCGATCCTTCGCGGATATCCCGCTCGTCATCAACCACCAGAATCGTTATGCTGTCGAGTGCATCAGTCATCGTTTCCATCTCCAGAAAGTTTAATGGTAGCCGGCATTTCGATTGTAAAGGTTGTTCCTTCTCCGGGTGTGCTCTTGGCCTGTATCTGGCCGTTATGGTTTTCGATGATGCGATAGACCAGGCTCAGGCCCAGGCCGGTGCCCTGCCCTTCTTTCTTGGTGGTAAAATAGGGCTCAAAGATCCGCGGCAGTATGTCCGGGGGAATCCCCGGGCCAGTATCTGCGATTTCAAAGAGGATGCGTTCACCCGCTTCTTTGGGTGCCGTATTTATTCTCAGGGCTCCCCGCCCGTCCATGGCCTGGACCGCATTCAGGATAAGATTCATGATCACATGGTTCATCTGCTGCAGGTCGCAGGTGACCAGGGGCAGGGCCTCGGATAAGTCTTTTTCAATGGCGATGTTGTGAAACAGGGGTTGGCGTTCCAGCAGAAAAAGCGTCCGCGTGATGGCCTGGTGGAGATCATTGGGCTTCATGAAATGCCGTGTCTGACGGGTGAACTCCAACAGTTCCTTCACCGTGTCGCGGCAACGTTCGGCGTCTCTGAGTACCCGGTGCAGATCCTCGCGGGCATCTTCCTCCAGTTCGTAATCTTCCAAAACAAGGTTGGTATACAGTGTGATGCCGCCCAGGGGGTTGTTCAGCTGGTGGGCCACACCCGCCGACAACTTGCCCAGCGAGGCCATTTTTTCCGACTGCAGCAACTCCAGCTGGGTGTTTTTCAACTCGGTCTCCATCTTGAGTTCCTCGCGTAGATCATGAAAAAAACCGATAGTGGCCACCTCGCGCCCCTCTCCGTATACGATGGAGGCGTTCAGACTGATGGGGATGGTTTGGCCGTCCCTGCTCACCACGTCTACCCGGTAGGATTTCAATTTACCGGGACCGCCGTGTTCGTCGCTGCGCAAATCCTGCATGACTTTGTAGGCCTGGTCATCGGCATATATATCGCGAATATCCCCTGTTTCGATGACTTCATTGCGGCTGTAACCGGTAATTTTGGTGGCCGCGTCATTAAATACCAGGATATTGCCTTTTCGGTCGGCAGCGATAACGGCGTCCACCGAACTCTCGATCAGGTTGCGGAGCATGATGTTGGTGCGCTGCAGGCGTTCCTCGATCCCCCCATGGATGGGCAGGTTGAACTCCATGCTGGCAAAGGCTTCGATTTCGCCGTCCGCGAAGATTGGGTAGGCATAGAAGCAGGTCATTTTCCCCAAATCCGCGGATTCGTCATCATTGGTACGCAGGGCCGGTTGACCGGAGACGGCGGCCTCTTCGACAGCGCAGTTCAGGCAGGGGGACGGCCGTTCGTAGAACACTTCGTGACATTGCTTGCCGATGGTGTCACCAATTTGCATGCCCTCGGGACTGCTGTTCGAAGCCAGGATTTTATAATCCGGTGAGATAACAATCATCCGCCGGCGGAAGGCTTTCACGGCTTTTAGAAAGTAGTGCTGCTCACTGTCGGACAGCATGCGTTACCTCACAGAACACCAGGGCCAGATTGAGTTATCGGTTTTAAAAGTAATACAGTTCGGCCGTCCCATTGATGAGGCGCCCGGAGGGTGTGAAGTGAGTGATTCCCGGCGAGTGCAGGTCGCTTCAACTTGGGTAACGGACTCAGAATTGAACGGTCTTTTATACCATAAACCCGCGTGAAATTAAACCCCTGTAAGCCCCCCAGGTCGATCATTTTGCCTTGTGTGGTACTATTTTAAGTCTATTTCCAGCGGGACGCCGTCTTATTGCTCCACCGGCCGGGCAGTAATCTTGAGCGCCTTAAATTTGTCTTGACAACTTTACCAATAAAAGTTACTTCCAAAGCCATATTTTACCCCGGCAGCGTATCCAGATAGGGCCGCTTGCGGCAGGAAGTCGCAAATTGACGAACGGGAGGGGGGGCCATGCTCAACCATCAATCACCGGTTCCGCTGTATCACCAGCTGGCTGAAATTTTGACCACTAAAATTCGCAGCGGCGAATATGCGGTCGGCAGCCGGATTCCCTCGGAACATCAACTGGCGGCCGAATACGGCGTCGGCCGGCCGACTGCACGCCAGGCTACGGATGTTCTGGTCCGCAAGCGCGTGCTGGTCCGCAAACGGGGTGCCGGAACCTTTGTGTTGGGGCGCTCGGAGGAAGTGGATCTGTTCTCCCTGGCCGGAACCAGCGCCTCTTTTCAGGCCAAGGCCATCCGGGTGAGTACAAAAATGCTGAAGAAAGTAGACTTGCAGAAAAAAGCCGGTGGGGGACCGGAAAACCCGTTCAAGGGGCAGGCGGCCTATTTTTTTTCCCGGCTGCAGGCGGTTGAGGCGCAGCCGGTCGTACTCGAAGATATCTGGCTCCACCCGGATCTCTTCCGGGGCATCGATCGGGTGTTCCAGGACAACATGTCCCTGTCGCAATTGGTGGACGAGCAGTATTACATGCAACCCGAGGGCGGCAAACAGAACTTTCGGATTGTCTATCCGGATCGTGCCAAAACCGCTGCACTGGCGCTTGCAGCCGGCGACCCGGTTCTGGAGGTCCAGCGCTTCATTCATTTTCCCCAGGCCCGCAGCGCAATCTATTCCGAACTGTTGTGCCGGACCGACCAGTTCGTTTTTTCACAGACACTTGGAGGATTTTCCCATGCTTAAAAGAGGGTACTACGACCGGTTCGGCGGCGCGTTTCTGCCGGAGATTCTGGTCGCTACGTTCGATGAACTGGAAAGCGTATTTTACGAGGCCAAACGGGACCCGGCCTTTTGGCGCGAATATAAAGAAATCATGTCCACCTATTCCTGCCGGCCAACGCCGTTGACCTATTGCGACAACCTGACCCGGCATTTCGGGGGCGGCAAGATCTATATCAAGCGTGAAGATTTAAACCATACCGGGGCGCACAAGGCCAACAACGTCATTGGCCAGGGCTTGCTGACCCGCCGGATGGGCAAGACCCGGGTCATTGCGGAAACAGGGGCCGGGCAGCACGGTGTCGCCACCGCAACCATGGCGGCCCGCTTTGGTTTTGATTGCACGATTTACATGGGGGCGGTCGATGTTGAACGCCAAAGGCCCAACGTGTTCTGGATGGAGCAGCTCGGCGCCACGGTCGTGCCGGTTGAGGAAGGCACCCGCATCCTTAAGGATGCCATCAACGAAGCTTTCCGGGACTGGGTCAGCAACATGGATACCACGCATTACGTCCTGGGGACAGCCTGTGGTCCGCACCCGTTTCCTGAGATGGTGGCCTGGTTTCAGTCCATCATCGGCCAGGAAACCCGGCAACAGATCCTGGCCGTCGAAGACGCACTGCCGGCCCGAATTTATGCCTGCGTGGGGGGCGGTTCCAACGCCATGGGTATTTTCAGCGAATTTTTCGAAGATGAAGGCGTGGACCTGGTGGGCGTCGAGGCCGGCGGACGGGGGCTCGACAGCGGTGAACATGCCGCCCGACTGGCCTCTGAAGATGCCAGCATCGGCGTTGCCCAGGGCTATAAAACCTATTTTCTGCAGGATGAAGACGGCCAGATGATGGAAACGCACAGTGTGGCCGCCGGGTTGGATTATGTGGGTGTTTCACCCATCCTGGCCAGCCTCAACGAGAGCGGTCGGGTTCGGTTCGAAGCGGCGACCGACCGGCAAGTGGTCGCGGCGGTCTCGCTGACCATGCAAAAAGAGGGCCTCATCCCGGCCCTGGAATCCGCCCACGCCTTTGCCCGAGCCTTCCAGGAGGCACCGGATGTATCCGCGCAGGACAGCATCATCATCAATCAGTCCGGACGCGGCGACAAGGACATATTCACAGTGGCCGATGCACTCAAAGATTCCCAGTGGAAAGAATTCATCATGGCCAAAGCGGAGGGGTACCATGCTTGAAACGTATATACAGGCTAGACTAAAGGAAAAAGAAATTCTCCTGATGACCCATCTTGTAATCGGGTATCCCGACCTGGAAAGTTCATTTCGCATTATCGAGAAAATGGTGGGGGCCGGGGTGGATCTGATGGAGTTGCAGATCCCCTTTTCGGAACCCATTGCCGACGGGCCGGTGATCCTGCATGCTAATCAGAAGTCGCTGGCTGGCGGAACCACTGTCCGGGACTGTCTCGAATTTGCACGGCGGGCTGCGGCGACCTTTGACATACCGTTTCTTTTTATGAGTTATTATAATATATTATACAGGTATGGGGTTGCCCGGTTTGCTCAAATGATGTCAGGCTATGGTTTAAAAGGCGCCATAGTGCCGGATTTGCCGCCGGAAGAGGGCACCGACTATCTAGAGGGGATGGCTGCCAACCAACTGGACCCGATACTGATATTTTCTCCCGCTACCTCGGATGAGCGTATGCAGTACCTGGCTTCCCATGGCCGGGGCTTCATGTACTGTGTGGCCCGCAAAGGGGTCACGGGCGATAAGACCGCCTTTTCCGATGAACTGGATCGTTACCTGGCCCGCTGCCGACAGGCTACCAGTCTGCCGCTGGCTTTGGGTTTCGGTGTCAAAAGTAAAGCCGATATCGATTTTTTGAAGGGCCGGGCCGATATTGCCGTCATCGGCACCCAGACGATTCGCCTGGTGGATGAGGCCGGTGTTGAGGGCGTAACCGGGTTTATACAAGGATTAAGATAGGTTATAGTGTTGCACCTCATAAGTTTCTTATTGAATAACACTGCCGCAACAATGCTTTAAGGTGAGAAAAATCCGAAGTTCGAATTTCAAAATTCGAAACAAAAGGGCAAATCATAATGTCCGAAAAAACAAATAAAACCCGTCATTACAAACTGTTAGGGTCTGTTTTTGTCATTTGATATTTCGAATTTGCGGCTTATGCCTTGAAAACACTCCGTGCTTCGAATTTGCGGCCCACGCCTGAGAACATTCCGAAATTAGTCAACTTCATTAATTCGATATCAAGCGGGTCGAATTTATTTGCCTTATTTGTGGGACCCTACACTAGCGCCACCTGCCCTGCAGGCATCCTTCCGAACATGGATGGATCACCCGGAAGAAAATCACAACTGCTTTAAATTTTTAAAGGTTTTTGCAATAATGCCGATATCTGAATTGAAATGTGAGCGTATTATAAAACTGGTCAATTTTGACGGGTGATCGATTTTAAATTGTAAAAATGCCATAAACAGATTAAATTGACTCTGGGATTGGGACGTTGATCGCCAACAAAATACCGATGACAACGGGTACACAACACAAGGGAACGGCTGTTTTATGACCAGGGATTTGCCAGTGAAGGTTCTGGTGGTGGATGATGAACCCGGTATAAGGGAGAGTCTGTCGGATTTTCTGGATGACTACGAATTTGATGTGTTTTCGGCTGAAAGCGCTGAGCAGGCCCTGAAAATCGTTGAATCTGAAAACCTGGATATTGCCATCGTCGACCTGCGTCTGCCCGGTATCAGCGGTGATACCATGATCTTGAAGTCTCACGGTATGAGACCCGATATGAAATTTCTGATTCACACCGGTTCGGTCGATTACCGGCTGCCGGACGAATTGAAAGCGATCGGTATGGGATCTGAAAATTTGTTTTTGAAACCCGTCCCGGATTTAACGGTTATAATCGACGCCATCAGCAAAATACTCGGACTTTGAAGTACTTCAGCATCCGCTAAAACGCCTGCCGTAGTGGTCTTTTGAAGGACAATGGCCGACCGGCCGGCCGCCCTTTCACAGCCTCAATAAAAGCCTTTACCTTTTCCAAGTTTTTACGACCGGGAGAGGCTTCCACGCCCGAACTCACATCTACTGCATCCGGCCGGCCGGTTTGCAGGGCCGCGTAAACATTCCCGGGATCCAGACCACCGGCCAGGATAACCGGCTGCCGTTCAAAGAGTTTCGGCGGCAGCTGCCAATCCCATACCTCGGCATTGCCGCCCGGCAGGGACCCCATTCCGCACTCAACCAGCAGGGCGGCTGCCGCCGGGTAATCCGCAGCCTGGCTAAAACCAGGGGACCGCTGTGCAAACAGGGCTTTGATGACCCGCAGGCCCGCCTGGCTTAAGCGGGCAACTTTTTGGGGTGTTTCCCGGCCGTGGAGTTGGACGGTGTTAAAGCCGCATGCGGTTGCCAGGCTCAATATGTCGGCGGACGGCATATCCACACAGACGGCCACCGGTGTGACCTCGGGCGGCAACTGGCGACAGATGTCACGCGCCTGATGGGTGTTCAGATGGCGGGGGCTTTGGGGGAAGAAGACCAAGCCGATGGCGTCGGCCCCCATTCGGGCACAGGCCACGGCTTCCTCCGGCCGGGTCAACCCGCAGATTTTAACCTGGGGCCGGTCCGTGAATTCACCCGCATTGGACGTGTCGGTCGTCATCGCGCCCGCCCGTTTAGCATGTCCTGTAATAACCGGGTGGGGTCGGCCGCCCGCACCAGGCTTTCGCCAATGAGGAAGTTGCGGATGCCGGCCGCCAGGTTGGCCTTGATATCCGCTGGTGTGCTGATGCCGCTGGCCGCAACCGGTATGCAGCCGGGGCCCAGCCGCTCCGCCAGGCGCATGGCCGTTTGCGTGTCGGTTGCGAAAGATTGCAGGTTGCGGTTGTTGATACCGATAAGCTGGGCACCAACGGCCCGGGCGGTCTCTATTTCTGCCTCGGCATGGATTTCCAACAGCACATCCATGTGAAGGGATTTACTCAGTTGGTAGAGGGCCTGCAGCTGACCGGGCGCAAGGATGCGTGCAATCAGCAAAATGGCATCGGCGCCGTGGGCCCGGGATTCATAAACCTGGTAGTCGGAGAGGATGAAATCCTTGCGCAGTACCGGGATATTTACGGCCGCCTTTGCTGCCGCCATGTCATCCAGGCTGCCCATGAAATACGGTGTGTCGGTCAGAACCGAAATAGCCGCAGCGCCACCGGCGGCATAGGCCTCGGCGAGGGCAGCCGGTTCCAGATAAGGGCGGATGGGTCCTTTGGAAGGTGAGGCGCGTTTGACCTCGGCAATAATATTCACGGCGGTTTGCCTCGCGCCGGTGAATTGCGCCAGGAAAGCCCGCGCTGGGGCGGCCGCTGCAGCGCGGTTGCGGATTTCACCAAGCGGCAGCGCTTGCCGGGCTTTCTCGACATCGGCACGCTTACGATCCACGATCTGGGTTAAAATGTCTGGGGTCATGACGGTTATCCGTTTTCGGTGGTGAAGGTTGCCAGGCTGGCAAGCTTTTCACGGGCGGCGCCGGAATCGATTGATTCTTCCGCTAGTTTGATCCCGGCGGGAAAGTCCGCCGCCGTGCCCGCACAAATCAGGGCGGCCGCGGCATTGAGGACGACCACGTTGCGCTTGTCGCCCGCGGCGCCATCCAGGATTTCGCGCGTGATGACCGCATTGGCGGCGCTGTCCCCACCGGCCAGGGCCGTGGGCTCGGCCAGGCCTCCGAAAAATTGCTGGGGACTCAGGTCAAAGGTTTTCACCAGACCGTCCTTCAATTCCGATATGCGGGTGGGGGCACATACCGAAATCTCGTCGAGGCCGTCATGGCCGTGTACGACCATGGCTTGCCGGGCGCCCAGATGTGAAAGGGCTTGAGCAAACATCTCCGTGAGCTCCGGCGCGTAGACCCCCAGCAACTGACAGTTGGCCCCGGCCGGATTGGTTAGCGGGCCGAGCATGTTAAAAATACTACGCAGGCCGATTTCGGTCCGGGCCCGGGCGGCATGGCGCATGGCGCTGTGATACACCGGCGCGAAGAGAAAGCCGATCCCGACTTCATGCAGGGCCTCTTCCACGATTTCCGAGGCAGTATCGATCTTGACGCCCAGAGCCTCGAGCAAGTCCGCACTACCGCACTGGCTGGAGACGGAGCGATTGCCATGCTTGGCCACGATGACACCGCAGCCGGCGACGACAAAGGCGGTCGTGGTAGAGATGTTGAACGTTTGCGCACCGTCACCGCCGGTACCGCAGGTGTCAACGACGATGGTACCCGGCGGCTGAATGCGCTGGGCTTTGCGCCGCATGGCCTTGGCTGCACCGGCCAGTTCAGCGTAGGTCTCCCCCCGGGTGGCCAGAGCTGCCATCATCGCACCGATCTGAGCGTCCGTAATATCACCCGAAAGCACGGCGGTGATCATTTCCGTCATCTGTTCTTCGTTCAGTTCTACGCCCGCGATGATCATTTTAAGGTATTGTCGAAACATGACGTGTCTCCTTCAAGGTTCATGTTATTGGTCGTCCATGGTTGAATTTAAAAAGTTGCGCAGCAGCCGCTTCCCGACCGGGGTCATGATCGATTCCGGGTGAAATTGAATGCCCTCGGTGGGGTGGCTGCGGTGACGCACCCCCATTATTTCACCATCGTCGGACTCCGAGGTAATGACGAGACATTCCGGCAAATCCGCCCGGCTGATGGCCAGGCTGTGATAGCGCATGGCCTGAAAGGGTTTGCGGATCCCTTTGTACAGGGCCTGACCGTCGCCAGTGACCATCGACGTTTTGCCGTGCATGAGGGCCTGGGCGAAAACCACACGGCCGCCGAAGGCCTGACCGATGGTCTGGTGCCCCAGGCAGACACCCAGGATGGGCACCCGGCCCGAAAAGGTTTGGACGGTGGCCAGGGAGATCCCGGCCGTATCGGGTCGGCCGGGACCAGGCGAAAGAACGATGCCGGTGGGTGCCAGTCTCACCAGGTCATGTATCGAGAGGGCATCATTGCGAACCACATGGACTGGATGTTCCATCTGCTCGATGTATTGCACGAGGTTGTAAGTAAAGGAGTCGTAGTTATCTATCATGACGATCATGGGACCTCACTTTAGCATTTCAAGTGCTTTTTGAATGGCCATGGCCTTGTTGACGGTTTCTTGAAATTCTTTTTCCGGATCGCTATCCGCCACGATGCCGGCCCCGCTGCGGATGGACAGTTTTCCGGATTCCACGCAAGCGGTCCGGATCGTGATGGCCAGATCCATGTTGCCGCTGAAAGAGATATAGCCAACCGCGCCGCCATAGGGGCCCCGGGGAGTGTTTTCCAGTTCCGCGATGATTTCCATGGCCCTTACCTTGGGCGCCCCGGAAAGCGTCCCGGCCGGGAATGTGGCCCGAATCAGGTCCCAGGCGTCCATCTCCGGCTTCAAATCACAGGTGATGTTTGAGACCAGGTGCATGACATGGGAATAGCGTTCCACGAACATCAGGTCGGTTACCTGGATGGTACCGGTCTGGGCAATGCGGCCGAGATCATTGCGCCCCAGGTCGACCAGCATCAGGTGCTCGGCACGCTCCTTTTCATCGGCCAACAGTTCATCAGCCAGCAGGCGGTCAGCCTTTTCCGACTCGCCGCGCGGGCGGGTGCCGGCAATGGACCGCAGCGTTGCAATCTGGTTTTCCAGCCGCACCATGGTTTCCGGTGACGAACCCACCAGGGCGGTGTCGTCCAGGTGCATGAAAAACAGATAGGGGGAAGGATTGATATAGCGCTGGGCCCGGTAGAGCATCCAGAGATCATTCGGCGCCCGGCAGGTAAACGGCTGCGAAATAACGGTCTGGATAACATCCCCGGCCCGAATATAGTCTTTTACGCGGGTTACCATTGTTTTGAATGTGTCCGGTTCGATTTCGGCTTCCGGCATGCCATTGCTGGCGCCGTTGCCATGTTCTTCGGTTGGGAGGCTGGTGTGCATGGTGGCCGTCATGCGTTCGATCCGCGCGGCGGCTTCCCGGTAGGCAGCCGTGGCATCTTCCTGGTCGTCGATGAAGGCTATGGCCACGGCGGTCATGGTATACCGGATGTTGTCGAAGATGATCAGCTCGTCCGGGATGATAAAATGGGCCAGCGCCGTGGTGTCCGTCAGCCGGTTGGGGATCTTTTCAAAGAAACTCACCATTTCATACGTCATGTAGCCCACCAGGCCGCCCCAGAAGCGCGGCAGGCCGGGCACATTGGCAGGGTCGAATCCGGTTGACAGCTCCTTGAGGATTTTCAGTGGATCGCCCGTGTGGGGAATCTTTGCGGATTTTCCCTGGGACGTTACCTCGACGTGGCTTCCAAAAACCCGGATATGGCTCCGGGCCGAGGTACCCAAAAAGCTGTAGCGCCCCCAGCGTTCACCCCCCTCAACACTCTCCAGGAGAAATACCGGGCCGCTGCCGGTGTAGAATTTGCGCAGCAGTGATACCGGGGTGTCCGTATCGGCCAGGATTTCGGCGCACAACGGTACCACGTTGTGCCGGTTTGCCAGCGTCTCAAATTGTTCTTTTGCGGGGAATTGATTTAATTGCATACATCCTCTTTTTTAAGATGGCCTTTAGAAGCTATTTCAAAAAACGGATTTTAGTTCAAAATCAAGGCGGCCGCGAGGTTCAACCCGGAGGAATACTCGAGTATTTTGAGGACTTGAACCGAGCGCCCAACGCCGAGTTTGGGCTAAAAGACTTTTTTGAGATGGCTTCTAATGAAAAAGGGCCGCGGTTTCCCACGGCCCTAAAACAGAAAAGACCGTGGCCTGTCTTGCCACGGTCCCGAAATTCTAATGTATTTAATTCGAGCTTACAGTCCGCCGGCAGGACAGTTGACGCAGTTCTGCCACCACCACCAGCGGGCGCTTTCAATGTTTGCTGCTTTGTTGAAGGTCAGTTCCATAGTTTCAATTTCCTGTGTCGTCGCAACCTATAGTCAAACCCGGCAGGCTGTCAAGTTTTTTCTACAGCCGGCACCCCGCCCGGACTCAGGATAGCTTCGAGTTTGCGCAGGTTTCCCTTTTCACCCACCGCGATGACGGTATCGCCCGGTTTGATCACATATTCAAATGAGGGGTTGAAAAGCATATCCCCGCCTTCCAGCTCGATGGCGATCAGGATCAGGTTGAAGCGCTGGCGGATGCCGGAGTCTTTCAACATGACATTGGCCAGTTCCGAACTGGGCAGCACCGGGATCTCTCCCATCTGAATTTCCTTGTGGCTGTGCTCAAAAGCCAGGTCCAGGAAACTGGTGACCGTGGGACTCAGGATTTTTTGAGCCATGCGCAGGGCACCCATTTCGTAGGGGGATTCTACCGAGCTGGCCCCGGCGGCCAGCAGCTTCTTTTTAGAGGCGTCCCGGCTGGCCCGGGCCATGATGGTCAGTTCCGGGGCCAGCTGCCGGGCGGTCAACACCAGAAAGACGTTGTCGGTGTCCGTGGCCAGGACAGATATCAGGCCCTTGGCTTTTTTTACCCTGGCTTTCAGGAGGGTTTCTTCATCCGAGGCGTCCCCGCAAATATACAGGACCTTGTCTTCGTCCATCTGGGAGATCAGCTCCCGGTCCTGCTCCAGGACCACCACATCCACCGGGCCGCGCCGGAGCTTGTTGCACAACACCCGGCCGATACGGCCGTAACCGCAGATGATATAGTGATTGTTGAGATGACTGATTTTTCGGTCCACCATGCGCCTCCCCATTATAATCCGTATTCGGCCCTCCACCATGAACTGCACCACTGCGGCGGCCACATATAGCGTTAGCCCGACTCCAAAAAATACGAGAAAAATCGTGAAAAGATGCCCCGGGTCGCCCATGGGTTGGACTTCCATGAACCCCACGGTGGAAATGGTAATCACCGTCATGTAGAGGGAATCGAGAAAATCCCAACCCTCTATCAGCATGTATCCAACGGTACCGGCAAAAACGATGATTACCGACAGGATTGTTGAAATGACGAGATGTTTCGAGGTTTCCATTTAATCTGCTGCCAAGATGAATTTAAGGGCCGGATTCTCCGGAAGTCGGTCAAGGGTCATTATCTGCAAATTTCTCAAAAAAATCAAGGGATTTGAGTGGTTGACGAAAACCGGCGTATTTGTTAGAAACCAAGGTAAAGCCCCCTTGACATGACTGACGGGTCAATCGTACCGGCCCGGGTCGTTGATGCGGGTTGCCGGGGGCAACCGAACAAAATAGCGTGGGAGCATGGAAACGGACCCCTTAAAATATCGCCGTCAACGGGAGGCCATGGTTAAAAAGCAGATCGAGGCCCGGGGGGTCTCCGATCCGGCTGTCCTGGCCGCCATGCAGAAAGTACAGCGGCATCGATTTGTCAGCGAAGCCCTGATGGACCAGGCCTATGGGGATTACCCACTGCCAATCGGTGACGGTCAGACCATCTCCCAGCCCTATATCGTGGCCGAGATGACCCAGGCCCTGCAACTGGGCCCGGATGACCGGGTGCTCGAAATCGGAACCGGCTCCGGGTACCAGGCGGCGGTCATTGCTGAAATTGCCTTCCGGGTCTATACCATCGAGCGCATCCATTCCCTGTTTGTGAATACCCGGGCGCTGTTTGACCGGTTGAAATACCACAATATTGTCACCCGCTATTCGGACGGTACCACCGGCTGGTCCGACCAGGCTCCCTTCGATGCCATCATCGTGACGGCCGGTGCGCCGGATATCCCGTCCATTCTGGTACAGCAGCTGGCGGTGGGCGGCCGGCTGGTGATGCCGGTGGGCGACCAACATGTGCAGGAGCTGATCAAGCTCTATCGGGACGAGGATGGGATTCACCAGACCAGGATGGGGGAGTGTCGATTCGTCAAACTGATAGGAGAACACGGGTGGCACGAATAGGCGCCTGGCCACAGGCGGCATATTTTGGCCCAGGGCTGCGTTCTCGCTTCTTTGCAAGCCTCGACGTAGAATAACTACGCCTCCGGTTGCAAAGAAGGCTGCGGCCTTGCCCTGAACCAAAATCTACCTCCTGTGGCCAGGCGCCCTTTTACATGTAAAGCAAATGGCTTTGGGGGAAAAAAGCTGGGGTACAACTCCTGACACCTGTGAATGATTTCCCCTTTATGGCTCTCGACGGTCTCTCTTACAGAAGATATCGTTTTTTCGTATTAAGGGAATTAGATGTGTATGGAAAATGAGAAGTTGACTTGGAGAGAGGCGTTTATGGCCAGTCCGGGGCCGCGGACGATGCGGGAGGCGGGTTTGCTGACCCTCAAGGGTGTGTGTATGGGAACCGCTGACATTATACCCGGGGTTTCCGGTGGGACCATGGCATTGATTACGGGTATTTACCAGCAGCTGCTGCAAGCCATCAAATCGGCTGACACAAAGATGGCCGCCATGCTGCTGAAGTTTGATTTGAAAGGCGCTCTGGCTGTGCTGCACGTGCGGTTCTTACTGGCCCTGTTTCTGGGGATCGGGGGGGCCATCATCAGCCTGGCCCGGCTGGTGAACTACCTGCTGCATACCCATCCGGTCTTCATCTGGAGTCTTTTTTTCGGCCTTATCGCGGCCTCGGTGTTGGTGGTCAGCCGCTATGTCTCCAGCTGGTCTGTGACTACCGGTCTCACTTTTATCGTGGGTGGCTTGGTGGCCTGGCTGATTGTCAATGCAGTGCCGGTTTCCACCCCGGAAACCGTCGGGTTTATCTTCTTTTCGGGACTGGTGGCCATTTGCGCCATGATTCTGCCGGGTATCAGCGGGGCCTTCATTCTCCTGATTTTGGGGAAATACGAATTCATTACCGGATGTCTGAAAAACCCGTTTCTGGTCGACAATTTCATCACCATCCTAATCTTCTGCGCTGGCTGTCTGGTGGGATTGACCGGGTTTGCCCGGGTGCTGAATCTATTGCTGGACCGGTATTATAATTTGACCATTGCCTTTCTCACCGGCCTGATGGCGGGATCTTTACCCCGGATCTGGCCCTGGAAGGAGGTTGTGGCAACCAAGCTCATCCGCGGCAAGGAGCATGTCATCCAGGTTCGCAATATACTGCCGGATGCAATGGACGGCCCTTTTTTCCTGGCTATGGGCCTGGCCTTGGTGGGCTTCGCCGTGGTTCTCTGGTTGGAGCGGGTGGCCGCCGGGAATCAGGCAGGGTCGGATGACTGAAGACTGAAGTCTGAAGGCGAAGGTTGCTAAAGCTGGGGTTCAGCCCCCTGTTTCAGTGCTCGTTTTTTTAAAGAATCCTGGTCCGGAGGCCAGACTTTAATTCAAGCCCAGAGGGTGTGTTTCGAATTTAATTGCAAGTCACTTCAAGGGCATAGTCAAGTGTTTCTGACCGGTCCTGAAGACCGGGTTATAAAGACTGAATAGAACCAATTCAACCCGTCTGGTTCGCAAAGTTTTTCTTCAGCCTTCAGTCTTCGACCTGATAGCCTGAACCCTGATTATTAAGGTCAGGGTTCATTGCTTCTTCGCTCCCAGTTTTTCCATCAGCTTGCGATTGACTTCCGCCGGCACCATATCATCGATATCACCGCCGAACTCGGCGGCTTCCTTGATAATGGATGAGCTGGTAAAGATCCAGCGCAGGCCGGTCATCAAGAAAACCGTCTGAATTTCTCTTTTCAATTTCCGGTTCATCAAGGCCAGCTGAAATTCATATTCAAAATCGGAGACGGCGCGCATACCCCTTAAAATCGCATGCGCCCCGCGTTTTTCAGCGTAGTCAACCAGCAGGCCGTCGTAAGAGGCCACTTCCACATTATTGCAATCAGCCAGGCAGGTTTCCAGCAGTTCGATTCTCTCCGGTAGGGAAAAAAGCGTCTTCTTCTGCGGGTTGTGCAAAATGGTGACGATGATTTTATCGAATATCTTGAGACCGCGCTTGATTATGTCTAAATGGCCGTTGGTGACCGGGTCGAAGGAACCGGGGTAGATGGCGATACGTTCCATGGCGTGACCTTTGGTTAAAGATTTATCGCGAGAAATAGCTTGAACCGAGAAGATCAATAGAAGCTATCTCAAAGCAGAATTTTGGTTCAAGGTCCAGTCTTCGCTCTGCGAGCTTCACCAGGCAGGCAAGGGGCCCACCAAAGTCTATCGGCCGTAGCTTGAGCGGAGGCTGAAGATTGGGCCAATCAGTCTTCGCTCTGCGAGTTTCGCCCGACAAGAAGGCTGCTTTGAGATAGCTTCTATTTTGATGGCGTTCATACCATATATTTCAAAAACGAGACAAGCGTTTTTCCATATTTACGCTGATCCACTATGTCCATAAAAGCCCTTTCTGCCGGTAGATCTTCCCGATGCGAGTGCTCGACTACCAGCGTGGCGCCGGGCTTTAAGCTGCGACTTGCGTGCAGGTTGTCCAGGGTCTTGCCGATCAGCCCCCGCTCATAGGGCGGATCCATAAGAACCAGATTGTACACCGGGTCGGTGGTCTGGATACATCTCAGGTTGCGGGCGATATCCCATTTGATCATTCGGATGGTATCTTCGAGGGCGAGCTGGTGGACATTTTTCTGGATGGTGAGAATGGCCTCGCGGCTGTTGTCGATACTGACAACCTCCCGGGCGCCCCGGCTGGCCGACTCGATGCCCAGGGCACCGGTCCCCGCAAACAGGTCCAGGACCGTGGCCTCCGTAACCTGCTCGGCGAGGATGTTGAAGAGCGCTTCCTTTACCCGGTCGGAGGTGGGCCGGATGTGCCGGCCGCCTGAGGATAATAGCTTGCGGCCGCCCAGTTTTCCACTAATGATGCGCATGGGTTTGTAAGGTGTTTAGGAAGTATTCTTTAGCTTTTTGTGCAGGTAGCTGCGGGCCACCCCGATAGCCTCGGCAGTCTTGGTGATATTATTGTCCTGCTCGCTTAGTTTGCTTTGGATAAAGGCCTGCTCAAAGGCTTTTTTGGCTTCCTTGAGGTTACCGATTGCGAACAGCCGGCCGTGTTCCGACAGGCCGCTTTCTGCGGCCGGGGCCCCGCCCAGGTGGGGTAGATCGGTGATGTCGATCACATCTTTCTCGACCATAATCATCAGGCGTTCAACGAGATTCTTAAGCTCCCTGACATTGCCGGGCCAGGTGTAGCCGCTCAGTTTATCCATGGCGGCATCGGTGAGCGTTTTTTCACGCCCCATGTTTTCATGGGCGTTTTCCCGAATGAATGTTTGCACCAAAAGCGGGATGTCTTCCCGTCTGTTCTTCAGGGAATGCACATTGATCGGGATCACATTCAGCCGGTAGTAAAGATCTTCTCGAAAGGTGCCGTTTTGAATTTCAGCTTCCAGATTCTTGTTGGTGGCCGCGATGATCCGGATATCCACATTGATGGTCCGGGAGCCGCCCACGCGCTGAAACTGCATCTCTTGCAGGACCCGTAGAATCTTGCCCTGGGTTTTCAGGCTCATATCGCCGATTTCATCCAGAAACAACGTTCCCCCGTTGGCCAATTCGAATTTGCCGCGTTTTTTGGTGGCGCTTCCCTCGAAGGTTCCTTTTTCATGGCCGAACAATTCGCTTTCTATTAAATCTTCAGGGATGGCGGCGCAGTTAACGTCAATCAAGGGCCTCTGGGCCCTTGAACTGAGCTGGTGGATGGTACGGGCGATCAGTTCCTTGCCGGTACCGTTTTCACCGGTTATCAGGATCCAGGCATCTTTGGGAGCGGCAATGGAGATCTCTTTTTTGAGCTCGATGGTTACGGGGCTGCTGCCGGTAATGGAGTTCTTCTCCAGGGTTTTCTTACGCAGGTATTGATTTTCTTCTTCCAGCCGCCTGAAGTTCAGGGCATTGTTGATGGTGACAATCACCTTGTCGATCGACAGCGGTTTTTCGATAAAGTTGTAAGCCCCCAATTTGGTGGCCCGCACGGCGGTTTCAATCGTGCCATGTCCCGAGATGATGATGACCGGCAGGATGGGGTGCGACTTTTTTATTTCCTTCAGGGTCTCAATCCCGTCGATTCCCGGCATCCAGATATCAAGCAGAACCAGGTCGGGAGACTCCGCATCGATAATCTTAAGGGCTTCATAGCCGTTGGTGGCGGCGATTACCTCAAACCCCTCATCGGTCAGCAGACCCCCCAGGGACTGCAAGATGGAGGTTTCGTCGTCGACTATCAAAATCGAGGGAAACATCTAACAAACTCCTTTTACGTTTATGAACTGCCAAGCAAGCTTGACTTGCGACCTGAGAGATAGCATGTTCGCCGGTGTCCGTCCACTAGAGGCTACCTTAAAAATGCCTATTTGGGGATAGCCTCTAATTGGTGTCTACCGGCAGTTCAATAACAATCTTCGCCCCCTTGGGGTGATTGTCCTGCACCCGGACCCGACCGTTATGGTCCAGTACGATCGAGCTGACGATGGTTAAACCAAGACCCATGCCCGCGCGTTTGGTCGAAAAATTCGGCTCGAACAACCGGGTTTTGTCCTCATCGGAAATTCCCGGCCCGTCATCGGCCACCTCGATGCGGACCATTTTTAATATCTCATCGTGCGACAGGTCGATGGTGATACGGCCCTTTTCCTCCATAGCCGCCACGGCATTGTCGATGAGGTTGATCATGGCCTGTTTGATTTGCTGGCGATCCAGGTTCAGATCGGGAATATCCTCGGTAACCTTGAAATCGAACGTTACCTGGTCCAGCCCTTCACGGTAAAGCGTGACGGTTTCCTTGATAATGCTGCCGATATCGCACAATACCGGATTGGCCGTCGGAAACTGGGCGAAGGCGGAGAACTCATTGACCAGGTTGCGGATGAGGTCCACGTGGTCGATGATCATCCGGGTGCACTCCTCGAAGACCGGGTCCTCTATCTGCTCGACATATTTACGCTTCAGGCGCTGCGCGGACAGGGATATGGGGGTCAGCGGGTTTTTGACTTCATGGGCAATCCGACGCGCCACCTCGCGCCAGGTGGCCACCTTCTGGGCCCGTTCCTGCTCGGTGAGATCGTCAAACACCACCACGACACCAATGCTGCGATTTTCATCGTCCTTCAACGCATTTACCGTTACCAAAAAGCTCTTGGTCTGACCGTTGACGGTCGCCTTGATCGCGCGGTCCACCGCATCCTGCGGGCCCTGGGTCAGGATGTCCATGATCTCCTGGGCCAGGCTGAGGTGCTGGTCGGTGAGGATATCGAAGAAGGGGCGGTTCAAGATCCGGGCGGCTTCGAGAGCCAGCATCCTTTCAGCCGATTTATTGATGGTGGTAATGATGCCTTCAGCGTCCAGGGTTACCACCCCGGCAGACACGTTCCGCAGCACGATCGATAGAAACTGCCGCTGCTCTTCAATTTCAACATTTCGATCTTTCAGCAATTTGGCCGAGTGTTCCAGCTGCTCCCGGCCTACGCGCAGGTCATGGGTCATTTTGTTAAAAGAGTCGACCAGGGAGCCGATTTCATCATCGGCGGCCATGCTGATGGTGAAGCTGAGGTCGCCGTCGGCCACCTTGCGGGTACCGTCGGCCAATTCCATGATGGGGGTGGTAATGGTCTTGGCCAGGTAAAACCCAAACCAGATCGCGCAAAAGACGACCAGCAGGGCCACTATGGAAAGAGAGATATAATAGGAGATCTGAATGGGCTTCTTCAAAAGTTTGATCTGCTGATATTCCTCGATGCCCCTGGATATGGATTGCAAATTCTCCGCGATGGCTGGTGGGATGAGGACCGAAATGACCAAAAGCGCGTCGGCTTTGGCCAAATCGCTTTCAAAAGGAATCGTGCCGATGGTACGCACAAACTCTCCGTTGGGCAATGTTTCCGTGATGCTGCGCACGCCGTTGGGCATCATTTCCTTGCGCAGATCGTCGGCGGAAACAGCATTGAAAGGCACCTCCTCCAGCTCCGGTGCGATGGCGTAAGTGATTCTTTTGGTGTTGACGTCATACACCTCGATGGCGTCCAGGTTGAAGGCCCGCTGCACCACCTGGATATAGTTGTTCAGGGCCTTGTGTTTTTTAGCGGCCAGCATTTTCTTGGTCTTGATCTGGTAGGCGGCACGCTCAAGGAAAAACAGGTTGTTGGCTTCCGACCGATTGTAGAGGCTGCGCCCCACGCGGATCGAGTTTTCCAGGGCCTGTTCGATGGGCACGTTAAACCAGAACTCCAGGCTGTTGGTGATGAAGTTGATAGAGAAAAAGAACAGGACCGTGGACGGCAGCAAGGTCAACGCGATGAAGGCCATTACCAGCCGGGTTCGCAGCCGGGCGCCCATCACCTTGCGGCGGCGGTCATAGAGCAGCTTCACCAAGTTGCGCAGTACGAGAAACAGCAGCAGGATCAGCAGCAGCAGGTTGATGTTTATGAGAATAAACATCAAGATGGTGTTAGAGATCGGCAGATCGGTGCCGAAATGAATGACCCGGCTTTCGAAGAATGTCAGCAACGCGACGAGTGCGATGGCCACGACAATGATGATGGCTTCCCGTTTCCGGCGCCTGCGTTCCTCGGGGGAAAGTCTGGTATTCGGCGTGCTGTCGCTAAGGTTCTGGCTCATGTTCTGATCCGGCAATTCCGCTCACCGTCGCCTGTCAGTAAATAAAATAGATGGAGTACCAATCTGTTTCGAAATCCCAGAGAGACATGAAGAAAACCACATAATGCAGTTTTAACGGGAGGGTGCGTTTGCTGAGCTCGGCTTTGGCCTGGATCTGGTAAGCGGTCCCTTTCTGAAGTTCGGTCAGGGGAATCAGGGTTAGGCTGTCGACCTCCGTCATCAGCTTTTTGGCCTCTGAAAAAGACTGGGTGATGTGCGGCTCCGCTTCCCAGGAGCGTTGGATCCGATATTTCTTTTTCAGATTGTCGTATTTGATGGTGTGGGTGATGGTGCGTTCGGCAATTTTTTTATCCAGCCACCAGTTCCGGTTGCGGTAAAGGTTGACAAAAAAGGAAAACGTGGCCGCCACCCCACTTTTGATAGCGGTCTCCATTTCTTTTGTGAAAGCACCTTCCACGGTCAGGTAAACCAGCAGGTCATCGCGGGTATTGGTTACGATGACGTCGGTCAAGCGCGCTTCCTGGGCGCAAACCGCCTGGCCGGTCAGCAAGGTCAAGACGAGCAGCAGGATGACGATTTTCCGGTTTGAACCAGCTGGCATAGGGTTACCCAGGTTAAGGTTTGGTGCTGTTCAAAATGTTTCAGATATACCGGATATTTAATGGAATTCAGCTTAAATGGCAAGTTGTTTCGGTTGCGCGGGCCGGGTTTCGGAGGAGTGGATTGTTTCGGTTGCCCAGCAGTCTTTCTTTTCGAAGAAGGTTTTCAAAAACTCGTGGTTAAAGGCGTGGCCGGACTTTTCAGCTACGACATGTCCCAGGATGGGCATGCCAAGCAGTGAGAAATCACCGATGCAATCGAGAATTTTGTGGCGGACAAATTCGTCCGGGTATCTCAGTCCGTCCGGGTTGACGACATCATCCTCATCGACCACCAGAACGTTGTCCAGTGAGCCGCCCTGGGCCAGGCCGTAGTGCTTCATCAGTTCGTATTCTTCCAGGAATCCAAAAGTACGGGCCCGGGCAATCTGGGTTTCAAATGTCCCGTCGTTGACATCCACCGTGCAGGTCTGGCGGCCGATAAGTGGATGGTCGTAGTCGATGGTGTAGGTGATTTTGTAGGTTGAATCGGGGTAGATTCCCACGAACTTGCCATCCCGCTCTACTTCAATCGGCTCTTTGACCACGAAAAAGCAACGTGCGCCGGCTTGGTCCTCTGCCCCGGCGGAGCTGATGATTTCGGCAAACGGCCCTCCGCTACCGTCCATGATCGGCATTTCGTAGTTGTCCAACTCTACCAGGGCGTTGTCGATACCCTGCCCGGTAAAGCAGGCCATGAGGTGCTCGATGGTGGAAATGATAAAACCGTTGTACCCAATGACAGTGGCCAGGCTCGTGTCCACGACCATGTTAAAGCGGGCGGCGATGCCGGGGCTGTCCATCAGGTCGGTACGCACAAATTGGATACCGTGATTGACCGGCGCCGGCTTGATGGTTAACGTGACTGTCTTGCCTGAATGGACACCAATACCGCTGCAGGTCACAGACCGTGCCACGGTTCTCTGGTTGGTTTGCATGGGCATGATTTTTTATCTGTTCCGGGTACGAAAGGGGCGACTGGCACCGTGATTCCGTCCGGTACTTTCTTTATTTTATCTCGGTTGTACATAGCTTGAATCGGATAAGGCCTTATATTAAACAAAAACAGGCAAATGTCAAATCAACACGCCATTTAATTGTGGTTTCCAGCCGGCTGGGATTTTATAATTTGCCCGCGTCCGGTCAATTTGATATGGTTGCCGCACTGGTCGACGGGGCAGCCTGTTCCGGCCGGTACTCCGGCGGCAGCGCCCTCCTGCGCGTCAAGCGGTCCTCACCGTACAGTTTCCCGCCTGAAAGCGGCATCTGAACTGCAAGGATGCCAAGTTGCCCATCGCAGCTTCAAACCAAATAAATAATTACAATTACAATAGGTTAGGCCTTGTGCTGCGACCAGCGCTTATGGCCCGGCCCGTTGCGGAGACCAACTATGCTGGCAAAAGTGCTGAGCAGTGCCATCATCGGCATCGAGGCGGTAATGGTTGAGGTGGAAGTGGACATTGCTTCCGGGTTGCCGGCCTATACCACTGTAGGCCTGCCCGAGGCGGCGGTGAAGGAGAGCCGCGAGCGGGTCAAGGCGGCCATCAGTAACTCGGGATACACCTTTCCGGATGACCGTATCACCGTCAATCTGGCCCCGGCCGATATAAAAAAGGAGGGCACGGGATTCGACCTGCCCATGGCCCTGGGAATTTTGACGGCCACCCGCCTGATTCCCCAGGAGGCGGTTGCCCGGTACCTTGTGATGGGTGAACTTTCCCTGGACGGTCGGGTAAAACCGGTGCAGGGCTCGTTGCCCATGGCCCTGGAAGCGGCCCGGCGGAAGCAGGCCGGGGTCATCGTGCCCCGGGAGAACAGCAATGAGGCCGCCGTGGTCGACGGTATCCGGGTCATCCCGGTGAGTACCTTTTCACAGGTGGTGGAATTTTTAAGGGGGATGATTGCCATCGAACCGGTGCGAACCGATGTGGCCGCTATCTTTGACACACGCGTTGTTTCCGGGGATGACTTCGCTGAAGTCATGGGTCAGGAACTGGTCAAAAGGGCTCTGGAGGTGGCGGCTGCCGGTGGTCATAATCTGTTGATGGTTGGCCCCCCGGGATCCGGGAAAACCATGCTGGCCCGGCGTCTCCCCGGGATACTGCCGCCCATGGCCCTGGCCGAGGCCATCGAGACCACCAAGGTTTATAGTGTGGTGGGGATGCTTCAAAAAAGCCAGGCCCTGGTGACCCGGCGACCGTTTCGATCACCCCATCACACCATCTCCGATGCCGGGCTCATCGGTGGCGGCCACATTCCGAGACCCGGGGAGGTGAGTCTGGCCCACAACGGGGTTCTGTTCCTGGACGAACTGGCCGAATACAAAAAGCATGTCCTGGAGGTCCTGCGCCAGCCCCTGGAAGATAAAACCGTCACCATTTCCCGGGCTGCTTCCACCCTGACCTATCCATCCAGTTTTATGTTCGTGGCTGCCATGAATCCATGCCCGTGCGGATTTCTCAGCGATCCCAAGCACGCCTGCCGATGTACCGGGACCCAGATCCATCGCTACCGGGCGAAGATTTCCGGGCCGCTATTGGACCGGATCGACATCCACATCGAGGTCCCCGCGGTACCCTACCGGGACCTGATGGGCAAGGTCAAAGCCGAACCGTCGGTTGCTATCCAAAAACGGGTCGCGATTGCCCACCGGATTCAGGCCCGCCGTTTTCAGCGCGCCCGGATCTTCTGCAATGCCCAGATGGGCAGCCGGCATATTCGCACCCATTGCCTCGTCGATCCGGAGTCGCGCCGTTTGCTGGAAACCGCGGTGGACAAACTGGGCCTGTCTGCCCGGGCCTACAATCGCATCCTGAAGATTGCCCGCACCCTTTCCGATTTAGCCGGCCGCGAGCACATCGGCGCCGACCAGATTGCCGAGGCGATTCAGTACCGGACGCTGGACCGCGCCCAGTAGATGCTATAGCCTGGGTCTCTTCGAAAACATTTTGTGTCTTGACAACAAAAATCTAAAATCCGGTACCTCCACCGGGTGGCAGTCCGGGCGGTTCGGGCGGCGGTTCCGGTGCAGACGCGGCGATTTTTATGGCTTTACAGGCATTCTTCCAGGCCTTTTTGTAATACTTGATGGCCTTGGCGTACCTGCCAGTATCATTTTTTGCATCGCCTGCTGCCAGGTGTTCATGGGCTTTTATCAATTTTCTTTCAACCCGATCGAAATATTCAGGGTCCGTGACCAAGATAGCTTCCGCTTTCGTACTCATGTTGACGGCCAGTCTGCGGTCAACACTTGTCAGCTTTTCAAGGCTTTCCTGCACAACCGCCCGGGCTTCGCTGCTGATTTGGTTCTTTGTGCGGTCATCGTCCGCTTCATCATCGTCGCCATCGTGCTTCGTTTTGCCATGCAACAACGTCATGAGTATCTTGACCGCGCGGCGTTCCTTGTTGAAAACCTTGTGTCCCCGTTCACAAGCCAGGTTGTCAGCGTCGGTCCAAAAAGCGGGATTTAGGCTCTGGTCGATCGCTTTGATGACTTTTTTGAACCGCCTGGATTCTGTGACGTACGTCGCAAGGTCGTCCCTGACCTTTTCTTTGATTTCCCTTGGGCTGAAGTACCGGCACACTTTTAGATCGTCGATAGCTGTGTAACTCGGTGGTACGTATATACGGACTTCAGAAATTTGATTCTCTCCAACGGATATGCTCAACGGCTCCCAGATTTCGAAGTTGCCGGACGGGTCAGTAATGTCACCATCTATTGAGGCCACCACGGTTCCGTTGTCATCGATACCTTGCATGGTAAGAGGAAGCTGGGAGCTATAATAAAAACTCACCGCCGCAACCGGCTCTTCTAAAAACATGTCGCTATTTGTATCGATCCAGAAGGCGATCGTGGGCGGGGACGGGGCGAACTCCAATCCCAAGGATGACGCCGTGACCCAGCTCCGTGTGAACCGGACCCCCAGTTCCGGTATGAGATAGCCGAGGTCCGGATTGATGTTGTCAAAATCACTTGCGCCTTCGAAAGTTGTCAGGCGGCACTCCATTTTGCCATCGCTGGTGACGATAACCTCGATGTCATCTGCAGCGAACACGCCTCCCGGTAACCAGGAGAATAAGACGAGGACGGTCAAGGTGATCAAAAGAAACAGCTTGCTTTTCATGAGGTCCTCCTTTGCAGAAAACTGGTGTGGATGTGATGGCAAGACGGCCTGGTGCTAAAGAACCTGCCGGCTCGAAAACATTTGCACCGCCTGGCGACGGGCACAACTTTGGAAATCAATTGAATGCTGTCTGAAAATGAGGTGTCTGGATGAATGCGGACAGTTGGGAACAGATGATGCTGTTGCCCGTGACGGCCGATATCAGTGGAAGAATAAGTATAATATTGATTTATATAGCATAGATAAACGGAAAGTCAATTGCAGCGTATTGATATGCCGAAAGGGCTATATAGGGGGCTTGGTTCTGGTTGTAAGTCTCAAAATTCAGGGCCAAAGGACGTTTCGGGGCCTGGTGATGGAGGTAAAGGTGAGCCGCCCTCGAAGGGAAGGATATGCGCCGAAACCGGATAGCGTATTACGGACGTGTGGGGGAACGCCGAAGGACCGATTTCGCGCCCAGTTTTCAGAAAAAATGTGGAGACGGTATTAGCGGCAAGTTAGAAAAAAGTTTAATCTGTTGACATATACCCGTTCATAACATTAAGGGCCTGATTATCTCCTGACATTTTAAACGCCTACGATCATCTGGAGGATTATCTATATGGAAAAGAGAATTTTGATTGCCGTCGACGATTCGCGGCACTCCCAAAAAGCCATTGACTACGCCGTGCAGATGTCTGACCTGGTAGAGAACCTGCACTATGATCTGTTTCATATTCAACCCATGATTTCCGGCTTCCTGCAGGAGGAAGCCCGCAAGGACGGCCAGGCCCGCAAGCAGCTCAACCGATTGATGCAGGCCAACGAGAAGGCTGCCATGGAGCTGGTCGAAGCCTGCCGGGGTGACATGGTTGACAAGGGGATTGCCGCGGAAATGATCAACTGCCTGACCCGCAAGCGCAACTTGGGGTTTGCCAAGGACATCATCGAGTTTGCCCAGGAAAAGCGCTATGACGCCATCATGGCCGGTCGCCGCGGGCTGTCCCGCCTCGAGAAACTCTATACCGGCAGCGTGACCGCCAACATCCTGGAGCAATCCCGGGTTATTCCGGTCTGGCTGGTAAACGGTGAAGCGGTGGCCGGCGATCTCCTGGTGGCCATCGACGGTTCCGAAGCGTGCCTAAGGGTCATCGATCATGTCGGCTTTATGCTGTCCAAAAATGAAAACACCCGCATTACCCTGCTCCACGTGGCCGGTGCTTCCGGAAACCGTTGCCAGACGGGCTCCGGAGAGGATCCCGATCAGGCGTTGGCGGAGATCATCGCACGGGGTGAGAGAGCGTGCATCGACCTGTTCTACAGCCAGGCCGGGAAGCATTTTGAAAAGGCCGGGCTGGCCAAAGAGCGTGTGAAGCTGGAGATTGTCAAAGGTGGCCGCAAGGCCGGAAAATCTATTTTGGAGTTTGCAACAAAGAAAAAATTCGGCACCATTGTCGTTGGTCGGCGGGGTATCGACAAAGCCTTTTTCATGGGCAGCGTGTCGCGTTATCTCATCGATCGGGTTACTTCTGGCGCACTGTGGATAGTCCCCTAAAGTGGTTTAAAAGCCTTCCCTCAAGTCCAATCTCGGCGTTGGGACCAAGGTTCACATCCTCAAAATACTCAATGTATTTCTCCGGTGTAGACCTTGCTTCCGCCTTGACCTTGAAACTGATTGAAGGCTTTTAAGCCACTTTCTGCATTTATCGTTTCCTGCTATGAACGTGAATGTAATAGATGGCGGCGGCGCAAAAGCAAAGTACGACAAAGACCAGCAGACCGCCTACCTGGAGTGTCCGGATAAAGAAATGGTCAATCTTTTCGTTACTGTTTTCCAACGCATCGTCGAGCAGGCGTTTTCCAATGGTCTCCAGTTTGGCGAGGGTCTCCTGCCGCTGTCTTTCGATTTCTATCAGCACAGCGACGCGTTCGGCGGTGATGTCCGCCGACATGCCGGCTCTTTCGGTTTTAACATCATCCATCACGGCCAGGCGTTCTTTTTCAAGTACTTCCAAGGTAGCCCGCCGCTGGGTGTCCAAGGCGCCCAGGGCGCGATCCAGGTCGCGTGCCAGAGTTTTTAGAATAATGGCCCGCTCGGATGAAAGTTTCTGGGGCGCTGTTGCGGCCAGGGCTGTCAGGCGCTCGATATCCCGCGAGACACGCATGAATTCGGAGAGGGCCTGATCTATTTTTTCAGATGCCGTCAGGCTTTCCAAGAGCAGCTCCGTCTGCCAGCGGGCCTGCTTGGGCAGGTAATTGGCGTAGGCGGACATCTGCTGGGATAGATCGGCTACACCCACCGCCACGGCCTCCACGATTTCAAACGTTCCCAGGCCCTGGCCGCCGAGTTCCGCCGCAAGTAAAATGGTAAGCGACGGGCGGATAAAATGCAGCGATTCAATGGGATGTTCCCGGCTCCAGGTCTCGATCTTCTCTTCGGCGGCAGCGATATTGCCATCTCCACTGATCTCCCGGGCCATTGATTCGACGATTGATTCCACTTTGTGGGCTCCTTTGACTGCCACGGGATGCAACTTTGCCAGGGCCTCCTTGCCCGGTCCTTCCTCGAAAAAGAGCCGCATTTGTACCGAAAGGACCCACAGATCTAGAAAGGACAGAAACGGATCAGGTTGAAAAGCGGCTTGCTGGATGGCCGGGATACCGTTGATTTTCCACAAAAGCGCGTTTTTACGGATGTCCGGATCAACGGTGTCAGCGAGGATCATATCTGCGTGGGCCTCGATGATGCCAGATAGGGGCTGGGCCGCATGTTGGGTTTTCAGGCGGAGCTCGCCCTGGGTGGTGCGCAATTTCTTACCGGTACTTTCTTCAACCCGCTGCAAAAGGTTTTTTCGAGGTTGAGACTGGCAACCGACCAGAAGCACCAGTATGAGACAAACAACCAATCCTGATAAGCGGGCCAGTTTATACGGTGGTAACATGGAGTCCTCGTATTTGGAAAAGGAGTGTTGCCGGTTGTTTGGTTGTCGAAAACGGCAAGGTGGTGATTTGGGCCCAATTGTAGCCACTTGAATAGCATTATGCAAACAAAAAGGGCGGCGTTTCAACTCGGATTGAAACGCCGCCCGCTTATGTTGTAAAGTGTTTTAGTTTGGACTCAAATACATTGATGCTGCGATCAGGCCAGGTCGAACCGGTCCAGATTCATGACCTTGTTCCACGCCGCTACAAAGTCGTGTACGAATTTCTCCCGGGAGTCCTCGCATCCATAGACTTCCGCCAGAGCCCGGAGTTGGGAGTTGGAACCGAAGATGAGGTCAACTCGGGTGCCGGTCCATTTGAGATCGCCCGATGCGCGATCACGACCCTCGAACAGGTCTGCGTCTTCCGTAGTTGCCTGCCACGCGGTGCCCATGTCGAGCAGATTCACGAAGAAGTCATTGGTGAGCGTCCCCGGCCGTTGGGTGAACACGCCGTGTTGGGATTGTCCGAAGTTGGTATTTAAAACGCGCAGTCCGCCAACGAGAACCGTCATTTCAGGTGCGGTCAACGTTAGCAGCTGCGCTCGGTCCACCAGCAGTTCTTCTGCGGAGACGGCGTAATTTTTCTTCTGGTAGTTGCGAAATCCGTCTGCCTTTGGTTCGAGTACGGTAAAGGACACCGCATCCGTCTGCTCATCAGACGCATCCGTACGTCCGGGTGTGAAGGGCACGGTCACATTGTGACCGGCATCCTTGGCCGCCTGCTCGACACCCGCGCAGCCACCCAGGACAATCAGGTCGGCGAGCGACACCTGTTTGCCGCCGGATTGCGTGCTGTTGAAATCCCTTTGGATGCCTGCAAGGGTTTCCGTTACCTTACCAAGCTGGGCTGGCTGATTGACTTCCCAATCCTTTTGCGGTGCGAGGCGAATGCGGGCCCCGTTGGCCCCGCCGCGCATGTCGGAGCCGCGGAACGTGGATGCCGATGACCAGGCGGTCGCGACCAGCTCCGGGATAGACGGACCCGCCGCGAGGATTTTACCCTTCAGGTCGGCAATGTCCTGTGCGTCGATCAGTTCATGGTCAGCTGCAGGCACGGGGTCTTGCCAAATGAGTTCCTCCGCCGGAACCTCCGGACCGAGATAACGCGCGCGGGGGCCCATGTCGCGATGGGTAAGCTTGAACCACGCCCGGGCGAAAGCGTCCGCGAATTCCTCGGGGTTCTCCAGGTAGCGCCGCGAGATGGGTTCGTAGATCGGGTCAAAGCGCAGCGAAAGGTCCGCCGTGGTCATCATCGGTCTGTGCTTTTTGGAGGGGTCATGGGCGTCCACCACCATGTCCTTATCGTCCACGTCCTTGGCCAGCCACTGGTGCGCACCGGCTGGGCTCTTGACCAACTCCCAATCATATTTGAACAGCACTTTCAGATATCCCATATCCCATTTGGTCGGGTTCGGTTTCCAGGCGCCCTCGATGCCGCTGGAGATCGTGTTGCCTCCCTTGCCGTTGCCAAAACTGCTACGCCAGCCGAGGCCCTGCTCTTCGATGCCGGCACCCTCGGGTTCGGGTCCCACATGCGATGCATCGCCCGCGCCATGACACTTGCCGAAGGTGTGGCCCCCGGCGACCAGCGCAACGGTTTCTTCGTCGTTCATGGCCATGCGCGCAAAGGTCTCGCGGACGTCACGGCCGGAGGCGACCGGATCCGGATTGCCATTGGGCCCTTCCGGATTCACGTAAATCAGGCCCATTTGCACGGCAGCCAGCGGATTTTCGAGGTCCCGGTCCCCGGAGTAACGCTTGTCGTCGAGCCACTCGGTCTCGGTTCCCCAGTAAATGTCCTCTTCCGGCTCCCAGATGTCCTCACGCCCGCCGCCAAAACCGAAGGTCTTGAATCCCATCGATTCCAGCGCGCAGTTGCCGGCGAGGATCATGAGATCGGCCCAGGAAATCTTCTGGCCGTATTTCTGTTTGATCGGCCAGAGTAAGCGGCGCGCCTTGTCCAGGTTGACGTTGTCCGGCCAGCTGTTGATCGGCGCAAAGCGCTGGTTGCCGGTCCCCCCACCCCCGCGGCCGTCGCCCATGCGGTAGGTGCCGGCGCTGTGCCACGCCATCCGGATGAAAAGTCCCCCGTAGTGACCGTAGTCAGCCGGCCACCAATCCTGCGAGTCGGTCATCAACGCATAGATGTCCTTTTTAAGAGCTTCTAGATCGAGCGTTTTGAATTCTTCAGCGTAGTTGAACGCTGCATCCATCGGGCTGCCTTTGCGGGAGTGCTGATGAAGAATTCTGAGGTTGACCTGGTTCGGCCACCAGTCCCGGTTCGACGTACCGCCGCCGGCAGTGGGATTGCCTGTCCTGCCCGTTACCGGGCATTTGCTTTCGTCAGTCATTTCGTTCCTCCTTTTTCTTGTTGAAAAATGAGTTTTGGGTTTTGTTGAACATTAACGGTCTAATGAGTTGGCCGACCAATTGTGTAGATAGGGTTGGCCGAGCAAAAGAGAATGTAGAAAATCGTTCATACGTGTGTCGTAAGTTTAAACTATTTTTTAAAAATGCTTTACTGCAAACAGAACAATGCTTTGATAGGTAGCTGTCAACGATACGTCGATAGAATATGAGGATGCATGTCGGGCAGGAGATTTCACCATAATTATCAGAATGTAGGGTTTCTTTCAAGATACACACGTTGATATATATTAGTATATGATAATCATTATCATTTAATTGCCAAAAAAAATGCTACCTGTTGCGTGCCTGGCAGGCCCTACAAATACCAAAGAAGTCGACACGGTGTGAGAGAATTGTATATCCGGTTTCGGCGGAAACCTCTGCGGTCATATCTTTAAGACTTTCCAAATCCGGGTCGATAATGGTTTTGCATTTGACACACACGACATGGGGATGGGGATAGGGCTTATTGCCGTCATAGCGGTTGCTGTCACCTGCAAAACCGAGTTCCAGCACCTCTCCCAGTGATTTGATGAGCAGCACATTGCGATACACCGTTGCCAGACTCATGGTCGGAAATTCAACACTCAACATCTGGTGGATTGTTTCCACACTCGGATGTCCTTGACTGCGAGCCAGGATTTTTGCGATAGCCAGCCGTTGCGGGGTCAGTTTGTGGTCGTTTTCCCGCAAGCGTTTTAGGATAGTGGGGTATCTATTTTGGGGATCAGCCATGCCGCCTCGATTGTCCGGTATTCAGAAGTCCTACCAAGTGATAATGGTTATCATTTAACATTTATTTTCCACCATTTCAAGGAAAATCCGGCCTACTCTAACATATTAAAATGGCTTGATAAGTTGGCTAAAATCGGCGGTTCAACAATGGAAAGGATAAAAATGATGGTAACAAAATGCTTCCGGATCAACACCATATGAAAGTTCAGAATCGGTCATGCACTGGCCGATGAGGGCCTGGGAAGCTTCCGGGTAATCGTCCCTGTCTTCCTCTTTCTTTTTGCATTCCATGCAGATCGGCTGATGATCGAATATGGAAAAGATACGTGGTTCTTTGGCCCCCAATTTCTTATCACATACCGGGCAATGCGTGGCACAAGCGATGTTTTCTTTCCAGTTCTGGGCCATAATGGATCCCCTTTTTCTAGTGGCGTGATGTGTTTTTAAAATGGTATGCGGTTCTCTAAAAAACTCCAGTAGTGCCGATCTGTGACCGTATCTGTCACAGACGGCGGTTATAATGGCCTCATAACCTTAAAAAGGAGGCCGCTATGACAACATTTACGATCACA
>Ga0126330_10000015_pt1 | contig 80852 bp, 66 predicted proteins | sample InaspJWI91metaG_FD_97004 | JGI IMG/M metagenome (GOLD analysis project Ga0126330, IMG submission 97004) | Marine gutless worms symbiont microbial communities from Oahu, Hawaii - Inanidrilus sp. 2 OAHU.JWI-91 metaG | ecosystem: Host-associated > Annelida > Digestive system > Unclassified...
GCCGGCGGCGCCGCCGGCCCTGAAAAAACAGCGCGACACTTCCTGGCCGGCACCGATCTCGGCGATGGTACCGTATTTGTCACCGTCCATATTAAAAGCAAACGCTTTCTGCATGGTGGTCAGGGGTTCTGTGGACATTTCATATCTCCGTGGAGGTCGTTTAAAGGGATCCTAAAGGCCATCCGATACGACTGGAATTTGCCGCATCCTTTCCAGTTTTCCTTATGAAGATAATATCTTACACTGATATCCGGCAGTATCCATGAAACCCATAATCAGCCAGATCGATCGTGTTGGCAAGTGAAAAATTGATGGTTGCAGGGTCATACCGGCTGTTTGCCGGGCATCTTGCCTGTTGGGCGTAGCCTTGGCGAATACTGATCCGGGATAGCTCGTGAGCGAAGCGGGAAGTATATGGCGACGCCTGGATAGGTGACGCCCGACTTCTGGCATCTTGTTTTTAACGGCCCGCCCCGTGTTTGTCTTTTTCGCGAGGACCAACCCCAGGCTACAGGGACCAGGAATCCCAGACTGGATTTGACATTGATGGGCCGAGCACCAATGTTCTATTAAGTCTCAGCCGGGCTGATTACCTCCAATTGTGTTGCGCTTCTTATACCCATGTAACCCGATACCACCCATTCTGCATCTCACAACCGCACGCTTTGGGAGCACTAACATTACCCTATTATGTTTGTCCTCGTTTCAGCCATGGAATGAGTATCATAAGATCTAACGGGCGCAACCGGACGGCCTTTCTTTCTACAAGCAGGCCCCTGTTTTCGTGCCTGAAATGAGAATTCTTTTCCACTCAACCCAAGGAGAACATCACCCATGCAAAATGATATTTCCCGGCTGAGGATACTGGGCGAGACACTGACTCAGCATGGCACTTCTATTGTACTGGCATTGATCATACTGATCAGCGGTCTTTTAGTTGCCACGTGGATTCACAATACATTGGATCGGAGGATGCGAAGGTTGCGCCCGGAAAGCAAAGCGGCGCCGCTTATGTGCAATCTTATTTACATCGCTGTTATAGCCTTCACCATAATGGGCACCGCCGTGGAAATGGGCGCCCCGCCGGATAATGTAGTTCGCCTGACAGCCATTCTTGTGCTGATTGTCATTGGTATTATACTTTTTTTGCGGCCAATGATCCCGACCCTCCCCTTCCAGGTTGGAAATACCGTCAAAGCAGGGGATCTGCTGGGCAAAGTGGAAGGTATTTCATTTCTCAACACCCGTTTGAAGACATTTGACGGAAAAACATTCTTTGTACCTAACCGGCAAATTATCAATGATATCGTCATAAACTACCATTTTACGGATACTCGTCGCATAAAAATTGACCTGAGTCTCCGATACGATCAAGACCTGCTGCAAGCCAAACAGACTCTGGAAATGATCATGGTCCAAGACCCCAGGGTAAAACGCAAACCGTCCCCAGTTGTGTACGTCATGAACCTGGGTGCCAACGGTGTGGAAATGGGGGGGCGCTGCTGGGTGAGTAACAAGGATTACTGGATAGCGCGTTGCGATCTGATAGAAAAAACCAAGCTGGTTTTCGATAACCAAGGCCTCCAATTTGCGTTTCCGCAGTTGGACCTGCACATCGACACCGGCGAATTGCAACTGGCCGGAAAAGGTAAATCGGCCGAGCGTGCACTGCGTCCGGAAAGCGAAGACCAGTTCTCTGGCCATAGCAGGGACATATGACCACACCCTCTGCAAGGAGACCCTATGAAAATAGTTGACGGGATGAAAATCATCGAAGCCGGATGGATTCGTAAGCCTGCTGGATTTCGGGTAAGATATCAAAAGCAGACTGAAAACGGGATGGCGGCGGGTTATTCTCCCCCGTTGGATGAATCGCCGCTAAACTCCGATGTGACTGCTTGGCGATACGCCTGGAAGCTCCGTGAGGCAACCCGGGCAGAAGCCGAAACCGGGACACCCGAAGCCCTTTACAATATCACGGTGGTGGACGACCAGGGCAACCTTTGCCGTTTCTACAAAACCGGTGAATTTGAAACCTACAATCCCAAAAATCCCACTGAAAGTAGATCAGGGGTCGGGGAGTTTTCTCACTAATTGCCCGTCATCCCGGACGCGATCCGGGACCGGCATGACGATAAAAACTCCCCGACTGCTCAAGTAAATAGCCGCTAAAGAAAAGTACGGGGTCAGACCTCTGAGACCAGATGCCTGACCAGTTGTTTTCCCGTGGCCTTCATTGAAACGCTTGTTTTGGCCTTTTTAGATTGGGCTCTGCCCGGCTTCAGTCTTCTACCTTCCGCCTTTTAACTTAGTTACGTGCGTGGCAGCCCGACCCCGGTTTGTGATCCGAACTTCATTTCTTGAAAATTAGTCTCCGTCATTCACCCGGATCACCAATTTCCCAAAATTTTGACCGCCCAGCATGCCGATAAAGGCTTGCGGTGTAGTTGCTAACCCGTCAACCACCTGTTCACGGTATTTTATCTTTCCTGAGCTGAGCCATGCGAACATGTCGTTGGCAAATTCGTTGTAGCGGTGGGCATAGTCTTCAAAAATAATGAAGCCCCGAACCTTTAAGCGTTTGATTAAAATGGTCGCCATGAGCAGCGACAGACGGTCGGGTCCATCGGGCAGCCGGGTCGCATTGTATTGCGAAATAAGACCACAGACCGGTATTCTGGCCTGGGTGTTGAGCAGGGGCAAAACCGCATCAAACACTTTACCCCCTACGCTCTCGAAGTAGATGTCGATCCCCTGGGGGCAGGCCTGGCCGAGTTGTTGATCGAAATCAGAAGCTTTGTGATCCAGACACGCGTCAAAACCAAGGACTTCGTGCGCGTATTTACATTTTTCACTGCCACCGGCGACACCGACCACTCGGCAGCCTTTCAACTTGCCAATCTGGCCGACCGTGGCTCCAACCGGCCCGGTGGCCGCTGCTACGACAAGGGTCTCCCCTTCTTTGGGTTGGCCAATATCCAACAGGCCCATGTAGGCCGTAAAACCCGGCATGCCCATAATCCCCAATGCATAAGAGGGATTTTGGGGCGTTTTTCCCAGGCGGGTCAGGCCGGAACCATCCGAAAGCGCATAGTCCTGCCAGCCGCTATACGCCAGAACCCACTCGCCCGCCTGGTAATCCGGATGCCGCGAGGCTTCCACCTGGCTAACCGTGGCACCGACCATCACGTCATCGATCTTAACCGGTTCGGCATAGGAAGGGGCATCGTTCATGCGGCCGCGCATATAAGGATCGAGAGAGAGATACTCGGTGCGCAGCAGCATTTGTCCTTCCGCAGGTTCCGGCACCGGCACTTCCTCCAGTCGGAAATTCTCGGGAACCGGAACACCTTCGGGTCGCGTCGCCAGAACGATGCGGCGGTTGTGTTTTCGGTTTTGGGTCATGGTATCCTCCTCTATTTTTTTAGCTGTGACAGGCACTGAAGGCGGTTGGCGTTAGACAGCATTTCCGCTCAAAGCGATATCGCTAAAGGCCTCGATCTCGGTCTGTAGATCGTTGCCGGCGATCAACCCGCTTTTGAGGTGTTCCGGCACGTCCTTGTTTGCAGCCCCCACCAGCATACCCAGCACCATGCCGCGGTGGACGTTATCACCGCCCGCATTGGCATTGGCCAGGAGCGCGGCTTCCACGTCCAGATTGTGCGCCTGCGCAAAATACAGGAGCAAGGGCAAACCATGCTCCGGGTAACATGCCGTGGCAAAGTGGTTATTTACGATCGACGCTTCCGTTTCTTCCCGCACGAACCGGTCCACTTCATACGGCGCATCGGCCAGCCGCGTGTGGAATTCCCACATCTTACGCTGGGGAATGTTACCGGGCCCCTGGTGATCCCGGTAAGCTGCAAATAACTGCTCGCCGGTTACTTGCGGTGCGTGCACGCGCTGCGCATGCTTTGAAATGGCACGGCTCGGATCATCGCCGGCCAACAGGGCCTTCAGCAGCGGCACCAATACACCCAGGGCACTGGTCACATTTTCCGATCGGTGGGTAAGGTTTTGATGTTCAACAGCCAAGCCCAGGCCCTGGTAGGCACTGCCTGCCAGCATCGATATGACCAGGGGTCGAATAATGCCACCGTGGGAACCGATGGACCACACATTGCGCTGCAGTTCGGCGCAACCTTCGGAGGGTAAGCCACGGGTGTAATTTTCAAACCATCGTCGAATATAGATTTCGGTATAGGGATCGCGGTTCCGGCCAGGCGTCGCCATATACGCAATGAACGCTTCAATAAAGGAATCGGGATCATAGCGGCCGCTATCGATTACGGTCCGCATCAACACCCGGACAAGCTGTGCAGCCAGGGTGTTCTCACCGGCTTCGAGTCCGTGGTGGTAATGGTAACGATCCTCCAAACCGGGGACAGGATTGCCATGCGCCTTTTCCCGTTCGGTACTTTTAATGTCGAGCCGGCTATAACTGGTGTGATAAAAGCGGGCGTGCGCATGCAGGATATCGAAGGCCCGTCCCTGTCGCTGGGCGGCCTCGACATCCGGATGATAGGTCATCCCCACCATAAAGCTCTCGAGATGGGGATGTGGGGGCGCCTGGTAGTCGCGAATGCCACCGGCAAAGACCTTGCCGATGTTCTCAACACGGTAATACCAATGGGCCGGCATGGCCAGCGCATCCCCGATAAATAGACCCCACAGCGCATTTTGCAGACGCCGGCGGGACGCGTTTGTGATTTTATTATCTGGCATCTTGGTTATCTTTGTATATGTTGTCCTTCAAACTGTGATTACGGCAATCCATACAAGTGCCCCAGAAAATGGTTCATCTGCTTAAACCACCAGGGCCAGTCGTGGTTCACGTCGTGGCCCCAGATATCGATCCAGGCGGGGATCGACTTTTCCCGGCAAATGGATTCCAAGGCGCGGGTATCTTCCAGGGCCTCTTCGTCCCAGGCACCCTGGCCCGCACTCACCACAATGGTGCGCTGGCGATATTGCTCCAGATACCCTTCATCGCCGAGATTCGCCAGATAACTCAAGGGCGAGTTAAAGTAGACGGCGGGTATATCGTCCGGTCCCAGACCAAATTCGCTGCGATCCAGGCGGTATAGTCCGCTGCAGGCAATGGTGCCGGCAAATACGTCCGGGTGTTTGAAAAAGAAATTGACCGCATGGTAGGCGCCCATGCTGCAGCCGTTGGTCAGGGGACGAATGTCCGCTTGCTGACAATGGTTGCGGACAAAGGGGACCACTTCAGCGACGACATATCGATCGTACTGCTCATGACGGGCATTGCGCTGATCCGGCGACACATCGAAATTGTACCAGGATTCGGCATCCGCACTGTCTACACAGAACAATTTGATTTGGCCGTTGTCGATAAAAGGTGCAATGGCCGCAACCATCCCCATGCCCTCGTAATCGAAATAGCGCCCACGGGAACAGGGAAACACGATGAAGGGCACCCCCCAGTGACCGTATACTTTCAGGGTCATCTCGCGGCCAAGATGTGCGCTGTGCCAGCCATGTTCTTCAATGTGCATGGTTCAGCCCTCCGCGCTTGCCTGCACAAAGGCGGTTATCTCCTTGATTTGCCCAAGATCAGGAGAGCGAAACATATACCCCTCGTCGCCCAGGGCGCTGCTGAAAACGCCGGGTACACTGGCCACCTGGACGATCCAATCCCCGTAAGCCTCCACAATTTGGGCATGGGTGTACCGGTAGGTGTAGCGGTTTTTACGGCTGGCATAGCAGCAATGGTAGGCGCGCGTATAGGAGGTTTCCAGGCTGCCAGAGGTGATCAACTGAGCCCACAGGCTGTATATATCGATGTCGGCCGCGTAGTTGAACATGTCGGTGGTGTACCCCCCCGGCGGGCGCATATTGACTTCTAGGGCCACGTAGGTGTCCGGGGCGGTTAGGAAAAATTCGATGTGAAAGAAACGCTCTTTGACGGCAAAGGCCTCGACACATTGCCGGCCCAATCGTTCCAATTCGGGCGGGATATCACGCAGGGAGTAATAACTGACATGGCGATCCTCATTTACAGTCTCCATGATGCCCTGGCTGTAAGTGTGGGCCGTGTGGTAGACGATGCGGCCGTCGGCATCGGCCAACCCATCAAACGAATAGATGGTACCGGATACAAACGCCTCGATAATATAGTCAACCGGCGGCTTGTGATCGAAAAACCGCACCAGGTCCGCTTCGCTGTCCAGCCGGTAGGTATCCAGCGCTCCGACACCCGTGTCCGGTTTGGCCACCGCGGGATAACCGATCTTGGCCAGCAGCTCCCGGGCCTGCTCCGGGGAGTGAACCACCCGGCCGGCGGCCACGGGAACGCCGGCTTCTTCGAATTTGAGCTTCATGTGCGATTTGCGTCGAATCTCATCGATGCCGTCTCCACGGACACCGGCGATGTTAAAATCATCGCGCAGGGAGGCCTCAACACCGAGCCAATGCTCGTTAAGCGAATCCAGCCGGTCGATTTTACCATAGCGGTGAGTAAAATAGCCCAGGGCCCGTACCAGCGCATCATGGTCATCCATCTTTGCGACGCGGTAATAATCTGTCAAAGCGTCCCGGACGTCAGGCTCCAGCTGGTCATAGGCCGCATCGGCGATACCCAGCACCGTGGCGCCGGCATTTTTCAGCTGCCGGCAGAATCTATGGTAATGGTGCGGAAAATGGGGCGAAAGGAAAACGACATTCATGACAATGGTCCTCTGGTTGCGGGATAAATTTCAACCGTCATATTCACAATGCGTCAAGCCGACCATAAGCATTCAAACTTAAATGGCCAGCATCCTCGCCCAAATAATCATTGTCTTCCAAGGATTATAATGCCGGGAGCCGTTCCGGCTTAAAGCCAACCTTGACCTCCAACTCTATCATCGGATTGGTTACGTCTCCGGCGGCCCGGCACCAATTTATTGTTGAAGGTACTGCCAGGCGTCTTTGTTTCAACCCCACGGGCGGAAATGATCGCCGGGTGAACATTACCCCCAGGCAGGCAATGCAATGACGGTCTCGAAATATTCGCATAATTTCTATTGCTTAAGCAGGGTTGTTCGCCAGGATCGGGAACATGCCATGCAGTGACGGTGACCAGGGGCATAAAAAATCTGCTGGGGGAAACAGATTCTTTTAAAGCCTTGACTTTACTATTTATTCAAAATCTGCTTTTTTTAAAGTCTATGCATACAGGCAATATGGAACTGATTTGAATGCCACGGGCGCATCCTGGGGATAATGCGCCCACTGAATCGGTGCAAAAGCGTGCTAGAGATTACAAAACCAAAAAGGAGAATAAAATGAAGGACGGCAAATGCCCAAAATGCGGAGCTGATGATGTATATTGCGGTAAAGATATTCAATTGAAAGCCGGTCCCTTTGGCAGTAATTCCATTCCGGTCAGCCTCACCTCCATTGCAGCCCTTGACAATTATGTGTGCATTCAATGTGGGTATTTGGAGCGGTATGTGTCCGGTTCTTCAAAATTGAAAGAGATTTTCACCAAATGGGATAAGGTGAATTGAATTAGGTGATGAATTCATCTTCACTGAATAACAGCCTGGGCTTGTCCGGCGTAAAAAGATTTAGCGAGATTACCACAGTTCTCATTCGCCATGGTTTTGGAGCCATCCTATCCAAATCCGTCAAGCTGGCCGACGACGAACGTGTAAAAGCTGCTGAGGATCCCGCAAAAGCAACCGTTGCGAATAACGCTGTGCGCCTGCGCCTGGCCTTTCAAGAGTTGGGTCCCAGCTTTATAAAGCTGGGACAACTTCTCTCCTCCAGGGCCGATATATTACCGGAGCCTTATATCTTGGAGTTGCAAAAATTACAGGATCAGGTTCCGGCGCTCGCCTTCGATCGCATCAAGCCGTTATTGGAAAAAGCCTTTGGAGACCACCTAAAAGAGACCTTTGCGGATTTTGACGAAAAGCCTATTGCGGCGGCCTCAGTGGCCCAGGTGTATGCTGCGGTCCTGACATCCGGCCAAAAAGTGGCCGTAAAAATAATTCGTCCCGGTATCCACAAACAAATTCGCGCCGACATCCGGGTCATGTATTTTTTGGCCAAGCGCCTGGAATCCGCCTTTGAAACCGCCCGCGTGATTGGCCTGAACAATATTGTCAAGGAGTTTGAACGCACCGTTTTCAATGAATTGGACATGCATATTGAAGCCGGTAATATCGATAGATTCACCCGTCACTATCAATATGTGAATGAGATCCATATCCCCGGGGTATTTTGGGATCTAACCTCCAAGTCAGTCCTGGTGATGGAATTTGTGGAGGGTGTCAAGGTGGATCAGGTCGATGCCATTTGCGATATGGGCCTTGATCCCAAACACATTGCATTGATTGGACTCCGCTCCTTGTCCAAACAATTAATGGAATTTGGCATAATTCACGCGGACCCACATCCTGGAAATACCATTGTCATGCCTGATGGCCGCGTTGGATTGGTGGATTTCGGAATCGTCTCCCATTTGGATCGGGAGATGATGCAACATCTGGCGCACCTGTTTCTAGGCTATGCCGCCCACGATTATGATCTTGTGATGGAGGCTCTGATCGGTGCCGGCCTGGTGGATGAAGAAAACCTCCGGCTCGAACAATTTCGTCGGGATCTCAAAGAGATCAGTGAACCCTTCTATGGTCGTAGTTTGCAAACCATTTCGGTTAAGGATGTGTATGATCAGATCATCGTCCTGGTTATGGAATATCAGATCCAGCTCCCTCGCAATCTCCTGTTATTACTTAAAACTCTCGTCCAGACCGAACGTTTGGGAAAAATACTGGGCTCTGATGCCGGGATCTTGCAAGTGATCAAACCGTATGCGTCTGAATTTGTGCGGACCAATTACGATTCGGAACAGATTATAGCCGACTTGACCAAAGAAGCCCGTTTCACCAGCACCATGCTGCGATCCCTGCCAAGGTATCTATTCTCACTTTTAAAACAGATCGCTACGGGCAAAGGCCGGTTCGAATTTCACCACGCCGGCATCAGCGATGCCACCGACAGATTTGAACGCGGATTGAACCGTTTTATAGTGGCCATGATCATTGCCGCGTCCACGATCGCCGGCGCCCTGGCCCTGAACGCCCCCAAAGGTCTTTTGGAAATCACCCTGCCCATTCTTTCCGCAGACCCCATTTCCCTGACAGCCCTGCTAGGCGTCACCGCGTACGTTATTGCCACCGTCCTGGGTATCTGGCTGATTATTTCCATCGTCCGCTCCGGCCGGATATAGAAGTCCTCCCGAAAAATCACCCAACCCAGAGTAGATTCATAGAGGCGGAGGAATATGCACCAAGTATAGCAAAATGCCTTGACGAAGCATGATCAATGCCCAGCTTAAGTTGAAGGCTTATACCGATTGCCAAAAATTCGTTCCGCTATTATGTCACGCTGAGAGCAGCGAAGAGTCCCCCCATGCCAAGGTGACCTTTTACCGTAAGGGATTCTTCGTCGTTTCACTCCTCAGAATGACAGGCTAAATCAAACGGAACACATTTTTGGCAAAAGCTCTAAGGCGTATTCCCGGAGTCGGGGACCTGATGTCGGGAATCTGAGATCAGGCGGCCGAAAATCCTCCCTCCCCTGGCGGGAGGGATTAGAGGGAGGGGGAACACCCAATTGATTTTGTCAGTGTGTGCTTGCTGGGACTAGTTTTATGTAAAGCCTGGTTCGCGTTCGCCCTCCTGAATAGCTATAGCTAAGATTTAAGAAGTTCCCAAATCTTAACTATTAGGGTAAATCCAAGGCTAATTAACGGTTTGCTAGAGTAAAAACATGAGAGTACTTGTAACCCTGCTTCTCCTGACCTTTTGTGCCACTGCCTACGGTAGCCAGACAGCGGAAAATCCAGTCGAGGTCGGCGACGTAAACTGGGGGCGGGATTTCGAGGCGGCCCTCAAGATGAGCGCAGAATCAGGCAAGCCTGTACTGGTCCTGTTCCAGGAAGTGCCCGGCTGACCGGGTGTCCGCGAGTTCGGCCGGGACGTGCTGACCAATACTCAACTGGTGAGGGCCATCGAGCAGGAATTCATCCCGATGCTGGTCTACAACAATCGCGGTAGCGGCATGGACCGGAAATTATTGAAACGCTACCGTGAACCCGCCTGGAACTTTCAGGTCATCCGGTTTCTGGATGCCGACGGCCGGGACATCATTCCCCGCAAAGACCGCGTCTGGACCACCCGCGGCGTGGCCCAACGCATGGTGAAGACGCTTGAAACCCTCAGCCGTCCCGTTCCGGATTACCTGGAGGCGCTCGCCGAACCTGAATAAAGTCCCATCCTGCTTCAGCCTTCAACCTTCTACCTGCTGCCTTAAACCTTTATGTCACTATTTTCCGGTGGGTTGAAGCGGCCCAGCTTCTGACGCAGCCCCTCCGAGGGGCGTCCATTGCCCCCTATGATCCGTTCGACCTCATGGGTGATGCGGAGACGCGCGACCACTTTTTCCAGAGCCGCGATCCCCTTTTCCAGCCGGGCCCGGGTGGTCGTCATCTCCAGGAAAGCCTGTTTTTCCAAGGGGCCGAATCCGTCAAAACCGGCAATCGTGAAGGAAAGGCGTTCCGCCTCAGAAAGGTCGAAGGCCTCCACTTCAGAGTCGTCAGACAGCAGCCCGACCAGTTCCTTAAATACGGCTTCTCCCCTTTTGGTCAGGCGCTCCATCTCGTCGGAAAAAGGCTCGGGCGCATCATCAAAAAATAAAACCCGGGCCTCCAGGTAGGCCTTTTCCTCGAAAATCTCCAAGATCTGGAACCGCTGCCGGCCCCGGGTCTGGATGTCCATGCGGCCGTCCTCGTACCTCGTGATCACGTCCACGATTTGTAGGGTGCAACCGGCGTTGTGCATCGCCTGCCCGTCGAACCAGACAATGCCGAAATCAAGGTCCTCTTTGATACACCGGGCAATCATTTCCTTGTAGCGCTCCTCGAAGATATGGAGCGGCGTCGGAGCCCCCGGCAGCGCCACAATGCCCAGTGGAAACAGTGGTATGATTCGGGTTTCTGCCATACATGACCTCCTCAGTCGTTCACAATCAAAATACCTGGGATAAGATAAATCTTGGATGACGGGTGTCCAGTCTCGATCGCTACCGGAAGAGGCGTACAGGGTTTTACGGTCGTCCGGATTAAATAAATCTCAACAGGCTTTGCGGATACGCCCGCTTGACCTTCGCAAACCATCGGCACAGCGGGTAGAGCACCACCAGGACCGCCAGGGTGGCGGTTGCGGTGGTGAGCAGCCCGCCGCTTTTCCAGAGGCCCAAGGCCTTGGCACTGCCCGCTAGAAGGTGTACGTGCAGAATATAATAAAAGAGCGCTGTCCGCCCAAACACCAGGAGCGGGTCAATGGCCCGAATGGATTTGCGGAAATTCACCTGCATGAGGAGCGCCAAGCACAGGCACATCGATCCCAGGGTTAACAGCCCAAAGCTGAGGCTGGGCGGATATTTGCTGACGTGGAGCCATTGAAGCAGGTGCAGGCTATCCCGGTAGAGGAGCATGTTGCCATAACCGTTGATGCCGCGCACAAGCACAAAAAGCACAATAAGGATTAACCCGGCCAGTAAAAACCCTCGTTGGGGATTCTCGATCCCGCCCCGGCTCATCAGCCGTCCACAGGCAAACCCCAGAATCATGTAGGCCAGCCACGGCAGCAGCGGATACAGCACATAGCCGAAGGACCCCAGGCGGCCGCCGGTGGCAATAAATGCGCCGATGGGACCGGCACTCTTCCCGTCATGGGCCCAGAGCGCCAACCCGGCCAGGGCTTCGCTGCCCAGCATCAGCAGCAACCCGATGACCCATAGCCAACGAGTTCCCAAGCGCCGCAGCAGCACCATGCAGCAGAACCCGCCCCCGATGGCATACAACACCTGAAACACCGCCCGGCCGCCGAATCCGAAGCTCATCCACAATGGATCCAGGGCCAGGATGAAGATCCCGCGCAACAACAAATCCGTATCGATCCGCCTTTCGGCGATACCGGCGACCTGCTTTCTAAGGATGCTGATCGCCATGACCAGGCCGGCCAGGAATATGAAAGTCGGCGCACATAGGTGCGTTACAGAGCGCGCCAGGAACTGGGCGGCCGGAATGACGCTGCCGGGTGTGTACCAACCGACGGAATCGGTAACGTACCGCCCGGCATTATAGGCATAGGAGGCGTGATCCCAGGTCATGAGGATGATGACCAGGCCGCGCAAAGCATCCACGGCCGCTATGCGGCCTGTCTCAGGGGAATAAGCCATTTTGTTGTCAGGTTCAGATGACATCAGTGGTTGGTGTTTGCATGCAAAAGATATCCTGCCCCAAAGAGCCAGGCTTTGACCGGCCACTTTGGGTAATATGATTTCAGGCTGACAGGCAGTGTATGGGCCTTTAAACCCCGGTTTCGTTACCCTGTTATGAGCTCTTAGCGATTCTGTAAAACCCGTTTTTATCCTTTCAACCTAATACCTAACAGCTAATGGCTAAAAGCTGATACCCTACCGTATTCACCTTTTTCGTGATTGGAAGGCCTGTCAAAGGGTAGGGAAGAAAGGGTGTTGCCGGGAATGATTAACGCTTTTACGAAAATATTACAGCCAGTTGACGCGGTCTACCCCCAGTTTTGCCCCCAGTTTTGCCCGTTTTTAAAATTCTTTTCGGAGGAATAACCTACCAAAGCCACACGAGTTCTTTACCATTGTGTCAGACCGTAGGCGTACCTAATTTATACCTAATAAAAACGGTGGCTGTAGAAAATGTGGCGATTTATACGGTTATTGAGAATGAGATCCGGAGCGCAAAATCCATGCGACTGATTTTTTCCATCCATGACGGAAATACTGGCGGCAACCCCTTATTCATTTAAGACAGCAGCAGAATTAAGCGCGACCAGAAATAGTTCCGGATAGAAACACTATAGGGAGAAAAGAGATGTCCGCAAAGCCGAAAAAAGATTTATGGGTAAGGGTCAAGGATGATGCCGGTAATGAGTTCATCTGTCCGCTGAACGCTTTAAAAGACCCCAAAACAGCAACGGAAGATGAATTGGAAAGGTGCGTAGACGATGCCGTTACCAGACGCTATGCCGGCAACCTTGAAATGAAAGAATGACCGCTGGAAAATGGCCCCGCTGTAATGAGCGATTGTTCAGCACAGTGGATTTTCGGAAGACATACCAAAACCAAGGAGGTTATGATGGACGTTCAAGATTTTTGTAAAAGCATGGAAGCGGAAATGACCATGTGGAAAGCAAAGCTATATGACGTCATGCGCAAGGTTGACAGTCTCGGCTCAGCTGAGAAAGAAAAAATGCTCCAGAACATTGAAGACCTGCACATCTACCTGAGCGAGATGTCCGACCGGGTCGAATCTTTGAAGACTGAGTGCCCCTCTGACTGGAGCCCGGTCAAAAAGGAGATCGACCAGGGCAATATTGATTTGCGGGGCAAGTACGAAGAGACGCTGGAACTCATCGGCAAAGCCGCCCCTGTATCCATCCCCGGTTAGCCCCCTGCTTTCTGTGTTTAGAAGCTTCGTCATACGTGGGGCGCCTGCGCCCCGCGTGTTGACCCCTGTCTGCTATAAACCATTTCATCCTTTAGCCCGTCTAAAGGCCCGTTCAAGGGTTCTCAAGGTTGGATTGTTTATCTTTGAGATCACGCGCCAGAAGGGTATAAAGTTGGAGCAGTTCGTCTCCCGTTGATAGCCGGTCGCGTTGACCCAGCAGGGCAGATATCTGTCCGCTGCGGATTCCCCTTTGACTGCAGAGCAGGCGCGCCTGCTGCCAGGTAGGCAGCCAAACCAAATTTTCCGCTATTTTGTCCCGACTCCCGAATATATCCACAAAGCGCGGCAGGCTCAGAATGAAGTACACCCTGTTCGGAAAAGGCGAAGGCGCGGCAATCATATGTTGTGGATCCCAGACAAAACAGCCCACATGGGGCTGAAATTTCAGACCGAGGTGCTTGAGTTTTTCGGCCTCAACCAGATGTCGCATGCCAAACGGGGTTGGGGCCAGGTCTTTGTCTGGATTGAATTTCACGGGTTTCATTTTTTCTTCCTTTGGTCTAACCGTCGGTACTGCCGACAGCAGAAAAAAATGGACTTAAAATAAGTAGGAAAAGTTATTCCCCTCTCGCGCAGCAGGAGGCATCATAAGCCCCCTAAAGGGGTGCTGACTTTGGTTTCCGGGTTTGAACTCCCCTTTAAGAGGCGCCGAGCATCGCAGGAAAGGGCGACCAGAGCGAAGTGCGTGTTTGAGCGGAGCGAGTTGTGCTGAGCGCGCCCTTTCCGAGAAGCGCAGGGCAGCCCGCAGGGCCGCGTCTTATGGGCGTTTTCTTTTGGTTCATTTTCTTTCACGCGAAAGAAAATGAACAAAATGATGTATAATAACAGACAGTTTAAGTCTTTCTCGTTACTGCCAGAGACGGCGTATGCTCCCCGGACAGTTATAACCTCTCCGGGTCCTCCTCCAGAGGTGGAGAGTTTAGAACGTGGCTATGCGCTTAAGGCAGAGCCCCATTCTCTAAGCTGCCAGCGCGTCAAGCAATGCTTCGGGTTGGGGGTGGTCGGCCGGCCCATCGGCATAGTGGCTGAAGCGGATGCGGCTATCGGCATCTATGATGAAGACACCGGGCAGCTGGCGGACGTCCCCCTTGGGCTTGCCTATCGTATGCCCTTTTGCCATGGCCGTCATACCTTTAACAACCATTTTCGCGGAGAACAGTGAGCCAACTGAAGCCTGCTTGAGGCGAAATGCCTCGAAAAGACGTTTTTCCGGGTCGGCAATCATGGTGAAAGGAACCTCGAAGCGTTCTTTGAACGCCGCCGTCTCCGCCACGTTGCCCAGTCCAACGAGCACTACCTGGGCGCCCAATTGATCGAAGACCTCTTTTTTGCGGCGCAACTGCGCCACCTGCTCGCGGCAAAATGGTCAGCCATAGTGCCTCAGAAAAACCAGCACCAGCGGTGCCTTTTTCCAGAACCGGCTAAGCCGGGATTTCGTGCGATCCCACAACTGAACATCTTGATTACCGATCGCTTTCATGTCCAGGTCCATAAACGTTTCCTTTTAAGTTAGGTGTTAGTTGGCGGCTGCAGCCTGAAATCGCATGAACTCAGCCAGGTTATCCTTCGTCAAGAGACCAACAAGCTTGCCGTAACGGGTGACGGGCAAGGTATGGCAATTGCAATCGACAAACTTGCCTAACACCGAATCCAGCGGATCTGCAGCATCGACGGTTATCAATCTACCGCGCGTTGCGGAAGCCACACTGCTCTCCAGTGCGTCCCGCTCAGAGAGTGCCTTGATAAGGTCGGTCTGCCGGAGAATACCCTCCGGAATTCCGTCGTTGACGACGGGGAAGTCTTTCTGGTAACCAGCCAGCGTCAACTCAACGGCACGCTGCAAACTGTCATGGGTAGAGAGTACCTTGTAATCCCTGACCATGGCCTGTTGAACCGGAATACCCCCAATGGTGGATTTCATCTGTTCCATGCCCGCTTCCTGGCCGGCCCCGATCCAGACAAAGATTGCAATTAAGATCAGGAACGGGTTGTAGAAGAACCCTACCAGTCCAAAAAACACGGCAATCCCCTGACCGATTGAGGCAGCTAATCCGGTTGCCCGGCCGTATTCCATCCGAATCGCCAGGATGGCCCGCAATACACGCCCACCATCCATGGGAAAGGCAGGAATCATGTTGAAGATGATCATGAAAATGTTAACGGCCATAAGACGCTCCAGAAAAGGTCCGGCGGTAACAGTCACATTCTGTAATGGCTCCCAGGAAGCAGTTAACTTCAGCCACACGTACAATGCCACTACGATAACGACATTCACAGCAGGTCCGGCCAGGGCCACCCACAACTCCTGGATAGGTTTTGAAGGCATCTTTTCCAGACGCGCCACGCCACCGATGGGCAGCAAAATGATATCGCGTGTCGGAATACCGTAGCGGCGGGCCATCAGGGCATGGCCATATTCATGTAAAACCACACACATGAAGATGGCCAGGATTAACATCACCCCGCCTAAGACGGCGGACGCGCTCTGTCCATCCTGCCAGTGCATCAGAGCGACCCATCCGACCAGTAAAAAGAAAGTAAAATGCACAAAAACATCTATTCCTGCGAATCTTCCGATTTTAAGTGACCATTTCATATTAAACCTCCTAACCAGCAGCTTATACTGAGCCGACGATTGAATTCATATTTTTCGTTCAAGCTTAATATAAAGCGGAAAAGATCAGAAACAATATGAGAGGCTTGACTGGTTGCCGGTAGGTCGATCCTACCCTTATCCTTCTGCAGTTCGCAGCATGGATAGGATTGTAAATCCAAGAGATAGCGCGGTAAATCACAAGCTGCCTGTTTTGCTCATAAAACTGGTTACATAGAGTCGTAAACATTCCTAATTTGCGAAGCTATTTTGATTTGTCAATGACTTGCGCAGGTCGACCCTGGAAGCCTGTGGCTGCTGGATACCGGCGCCCATAAGTGAGCAAAAACGGTATTGCCACAACTGTAAAACTTCTGTATTAAATGTAATAGTTTTGTAAAAGTCGCTATCAAAACAAATGCGGCACGCCATTTGCTTTACGTTTAACCTTAAGGACAAAGGCTCCATGACCCTACGTTCGAATGTCCTCGGTATCGATATTGGTTCCGTCTCCGTTTCCCTGGTGGAAGTCACACCGGAAAGAGAGACGGTCAACACGGGCTATGCCTTTCATCATGGAAACATCACCCGGACGGTCAGGACCCTGCTTAAAGGTTTTGATTTGCCCGGCATCTGCGGTATCGCCGCCACCACATCCACCCCGCCTGTCTTAAAAATGAATCGCCGCTACGACAACCGGATCGCCATCATGAAAGCGGCCCATGTGCATCACGATGCCCTCGGCGGCATCCTTTTCGTGGGGGGTGAGAAATTCGGCCTGATTCGTTTCGATGCGGCCGGCAATTATCTGGCGTTTAAGTCCAACACCTCCTGTGCGGCGGGTACCGGCAGTTTTCTCGACCAGCAGGCGGGCAGACTCGGGCTTTCCGGTATCGACGAATTGAGTCGGATTGCCTTTGAAAATTCTGGCCCCATCCCTGAAATCGCATCCCGGTGTGCGGTTTTTGCAAAAACAGACCTGATTCATGCCCAGCAAGAGGGCTATTCCCTTGCTCAGATCTGTGACGGTCTCTGCCTGGGACTGGCCAAAAATATCGTGGATACGCTCTTCGACGGGGATGCGGTGGACGGGCCCATTCTCTTTGCCGGCGGGGTCTCCAGAAACAGGGCCGTGGTGCGGCACATCCAGACCCTTGTCAATCAGGACGTCGTTACCGCAGCCTGCCATTACGGTGCTTCCGGCGCCGCCTTGAATCTCCTGGAAGAACTGTTGATCAAGGACCGGATGCATATCCGGTCGGCCGATGAAATCATCCTGCCCAAACGCATTGCTAAAAAATCATTTTATCCGCCCCTGGCTTTGAAACATTCACGCTACCCGGCTTTTGACTCCGTTTCGAGTCGCTTACGCGATGATGTCGAGATCGACCTTTATGAACCCTTGCAAGGCTCCGCTATCAAGGCCTTTCTGGGAATCGATGTCGGCTCTACCAGCACCAAGGCCGTACTTTTGGGCTCATCCGGGAAGGTGCTGTCCGGATTCTATACCCGGACGGCCGGGCGCCCGGTCGCCGCGCTTCAGAAAATCCTGGCCGCCATCCACGCGACACTGGTCGAACACGGCACCTCTCTTTCAATAACAGGGGCCGCCACCACCGGCTCGGGCCGCAAGTTCGTAGGAAAAATAATCGGTGCGGATCTGGTCCTCGATGAAATCACGGCCCACGCCCGGGCAGCCGTCCAACTCGACCCGCAGGTGGACACGATCATCGAAATCGGGGGACAGGACTCGAAATTCACCACCTTGAAAAACGGCCGGGTCACCTTTTCCACCATGAATACGGTTTGCGCTGCGGGAACCGGAAGTTTCATCGAGGAACAGGCCCGTAAGCTCGGCTGTCCGCTGGCCGACTATTCCGACCGGACCGAAAACCGCCGCGCGCCGGTAGCGAGCGACCGGTGTACGGTCTTCATGGAGCGGGATATCAATCATCTGCTCAGCGAAGGCTACAATATCGACGATGCCCTGGCCTCGGTGCTGCATTCTATCGTGGAAAATTACCTGACCAAGGTGGCTACCGAGCATCTCATTGGCGATACGGTCTTTTTCCAGGGGGCCACCGCGAAAAACAGGGCCCTGGTAGCTGCCTTCGAACAGCGGCTCCAAAAGCCCATCCGGGTCTCCCGATTCTGTCATCTTACCGGGGCTTTGGGCGCGGCGTTGTCCCTGGCGGATGCACCCGTTTTAAAAACGACCTTCAAAGGGATCGGACTTTACAAACGCAACATCCCCATCACGTCGGAAGTCTGCCAGCTGTGCACCAACCATTGCAAGATTACAGTGGCCGGTGTGGATCAGGAAAAAGTGGCCTACGGGTTTCTTTGCGGCCGGGATTATGATTCCGCAGGCTATGTCAACAACAACCGATCCGGGATCGATCTGCTCAAAATGCGCACACGGGTATTCAAAACACCCACCCCCGCAAAGGCGCGCGGCCCCGTCACCATCGGCCTTCCGGCTGCGCTCCACATGCAGGAAGAGTTGCCGTTCTGGAAACATTTTTTTCACACGCTTTCCATTTCCACCATCACGAGTGAGCGTCTCAAAGCATCCGTCAAACGTGGAAAGCACCTGGCCGGGGCTGAGTTTTGCGCTCCCATGGCCGCACTGCACGGCCACGTGGCCCACCTGTTGGAAAAGGCGGACTTCGTCTTTTTACCTTTTTACCTCGAACAGAAGTCAGAAGGGGATGGTCGGCGTCAGTACTGCTACTATACGCAATTTTCACCCGCGGTCGTTTCCGCGGTGGTCCCGGAAAAGGACCGCCGACGCCTGCTCATGCCCCTGGCCCGGTATTTGTACAGCAGCTTCCATATCAAAATGGAGCTCTGGCGCCTCTTGAAAGCCATCCTGCCCGGAAAGGCCGGGTTTTTCGACATCTCTTCCGCCTATGATGCGGCCACGGCGTACATGGCCGGTTGCCGGGAGGCGCTGCAAACGATCTACCGCAAAACGATGGACCGCGATGAACTCCATGTCATTCTCCTGGGACGGCCCTACACCGTCCTGAGTGCCGATATGAACAAACGGATTCCGGAGATTTTCGGGACTCTGGGGATCAAGGCCTTTTACCAGGACCAGGTTCCCGAACCAACCGTCACCGACCGCTCCCTGGCCCCTTTGCTGGCGGAAATACACTGGCACTATGCCGCTAAAATACTTGCCACCGCCCATACGGCGGCCCGGACACCCGGGGCCTATCCGGTCTTCATCACCTCCTTTAAGTGTACGCCTGATGCCTTTGTGGTGGAATACTTCAAAAAGATCATGGAATCCTACCATAAGCCCTACCTGATTCTGCAGCTTGACGAGCATGATTCCAGCGTGGGCTACGAAACCCGAATTGAGGCGGCGGTCAGGGCTTTTCAAAACCATTTTGCCGGGGCGCACACTGCTGCCGCCCCGCGTCTAGCGCCGGCCCTGATCCCCAAACGGGAACGCCAGCTCGACGGGCGCACCCTGCTGATGCCCAACTGGGATGAACCGACACTCCGGTTGACCACGGCCGCATTGCGGCGGGAAGGCATCGATGTCCGGCTTCTGGAAGAAAGTGACACGACGACCGCCAAAGGCCTGCGGCGCAACACGGGACAATGCATCCCGTTGAGCATCATCGCCCAGGAGTGCATCGATTATATCCAGAAACATGACCTCGATCCGGCTAGAACCGTCCTGTGGAATGCGGAGTCTTCCATTGCCTGCAACCTGGCTTTGTTTCCTCACCATATCCGCAGCATTTTAAACGACTACGGCCAGGGTATGGAAAAGGTCGGTGTTTACAGCGGGAGTCTCTCCTTTCTCGACCTGTCCCTGAAGGTACCTCTCAATGTCTACTTTTCCTACATGTTCGGCGGGCTCGTCCGCAAAATGGGCTGCCGGCTCAGACCCTATGAAACAAACACGGGGCAGACCGATGCCGTGATCGCAGATAGTATCGGCATACTGGAGCGGGCGTTCAGTGGCGAGCGATCCAAGGAAGCGGCCCTGGCGGACGTGATTGCCCGCTTCGAAGCCATTGAGCAGCAGCCCGGATCCGGGCATCGTCCGAAAGTCGCCATTTTCGGAGACCTGTATGTCCGGGACAACGACATAATGAACGAAAATCTGGTTCGCTTCATCGAGGCGAACGGCGGGGAAGCCGTGGTGACCCCTTACAGTTCCTATCTCAAGATGATCGCCAATCCCTATCTCAAAAAATGGTTCCGGGAGGGGCAATATTTAAACGTCCTTTCCTCCAAGGCCATTTTGGCCACCGTCCAAAGGATGGAAAAAACCTATGCCAAGACGTTTTCGCGGATCCTTACGGAGCCCGAACCGGACTATTCCCGATCCCCGGAAAAAATCCTGCGTCAATACGACATCCGCAGTGAAAACACAGGAGAATCCATCGAGAGTGTCCTGAAAATCGCCTATCTTCTGGAGCAATACCCGGATATCTCCCTGTTCGTCCAGACCATCCCGGCTTTCTGCTGTCCGTCCCTGGTGACCGAGGCCATGGCAGGCCGGATCGAACGGAAAACCGGGGTCCCCATCGTATCGATCACCTACGACGGTACCGGCGGGAACAAAAATGATGCCATTGTGCCCTATTTGAAATACCCCCGGGCAAAAGCGGGCAAACGGGTCAGACAAGCATCCAGTGCGTGACCTGAGGGCGGCAAGGGACACCCTTCAAGAAAAATCAAACCATAGCTTACCGTTACCTTTAACACTGAAACGACATGCTTCCGCCTGATTTACCCAACTTCGCACTTCCGCCCGTGTGCTTTTCCCGACCTTCGATTTTGGACTTCCGACCTCTTGCTTTTCCCTTCTCCCAACCTCTGGCCTCCGTCCTCCGGGTTTCATCATAAATTCTTCACGCATGCATCGCTGAGAGAGCGGCAGCCATATGGTCGCAAAATCGATAGGCGAAATCAGTTGGCTTGCCTAGCGGCCAGTCTGCAGGTTTCCGTAAGCGCGATGACAACTCGATGTGATAGGCCAGCCAGCGCTCATCGGTAATCGTAAGTGATTTCGTCGCTTTGAAATAGATGTCTTTAAAACGACCGCTTACAGTCACATCTTCAAAACGTTCATCGCCCAACAACCGGTTATTGATATCGGCAGCAAGTGCCTCGGAATAGGTACTGAGTTCGGCTGAGCCGCATGAGATCTCAACGTCGTATGGGCTCCTGACTTTTCCGTGTCCATGGATTTCAATTAATATGCCGGGGTTCCAGGCAGCTATCTGCCGGGTGTAATCGCTGTCCAGGTGTTTATTGGGGTCGACGGTAGCATTACAGGCAATGACACTGCAGCAGTCGAGTCGTTCGGCAAGGTAACGGCCAATAAATCCAGCATTTTCATCCGAGTCTTGGTGCTCGGGGCAGGGCAGAAAGGGCCGACCGGCCGGGGCATGGTGGGGCACCCCCACGACGATGTCGGAACGTGAGCGCCTCTCTCTGATCAGGAGTGATTGTTCAGTCGATTCGAGTTTCATCTGAGAAATTCGATATGCATTGTTCAAGTGTCATCTGGTAGTTTCATGTCAGGTGTCTTGTGCGGCGTAGCCCGGTAGCGAAGACATAGGCTCATAGCGCGAAGACAGATCAAAAGGTGGGTTTGCTCCCTTTTTTATTAGCATGTATCTGCATTCAGAAACGCCGCTATTTTTTGGTAGACCAGCAGACACTTATCCGGCACCAGGTCTTCCAAGTTGAGAAAGGCATGGATCATGTCGTCAAAATGGATATGCTCCGTTTTGATACCGGCCTTGCTCAGTCTCTGCAGGTAGGCCAGACCTTCATCCCGCAGCGGGCAGAATTCGGCGGATATCAACAGGGTCTCCGGAATTGAACGGAGGCCCGGCATGTACAGCGGTGAAACCGCCTTGCGATCTTCATTGTTTTGGAAGTAGTTGTCAAAATACCAGGTCACCTTGTCTTTGTGCAGCAGATAGCCGTTGCCGCTCAGGTCCATGGACTCCGATTTCTGGGTGTAGTCGAGACTCGGGTAGATGAGCACCTGTCGCCGGATATCAACACTCTCGTCGGCCTGGCTCATATGGGAAATAGTGGCACAGATGGCTCCGCCGCCGCTGTCGCCGGCAATTGAGAGTTGGTGTGTATAGTTGACTTTTCTTTCCTCGAGGGGAGCCCACACGTTTCTCACGACCGTCATGGCATCGGTGATACCCGCCGGGTAGGGGCATTCGGGGGCCAGGCGGTAATCTACGGATATAACAATATGGTTGGCTGTCTTCGCCAGGCGCCGGCAAATGGGATCATAAACCGTGATGCTGCCCGCCATACCCCCGCCCCCGTGGAAATAGACGAGCAGCGGCAGGGGTCGTTCGGGTTGCGGATGATAGATGCGAATGGGGACGTTGAACTCTTTGGATTCAACCAGGTCGTCCTGCACCCATTTTACGGGCACGCTTTTCTTGATCCATGTCCGGGTTAAGTTCGCCAGCCCTTCCCGGGTATTGGTCGGCGTTTGCTTAAAACCTTCCGCTACCAGTTTTTCTATCAGCTGGTTATAGGATTGGAGCCATTTTTCAAGCTGGGGGGCGAGTTTACGCATTTGAATATCCTATTGAATATCAAGGATTCAGATCCACACATTAACAAAACCGGTTACTTTGTCAATGTGTAGATCTGCCCCCTGGATTCTCACAAAATCGATAGACACTGCCGGGTAATATTGGTACGACTGGGAGGCGTTTACGGCCTCCCCTCCTTAGCTGAGCATTAGAAATGCGCGACCAAAACGAAAAAAACCCAGCCCTATCTGAGCTGGCCCGTCTGGCCGACGATGCCTTTGAAACCCTGGCGGCGCGGTTTCCGGTCTGCATGGGCAGCGACGAATTTCACTTTTTTCCCCAGTCCCGGGCCAGGGCTTTTACCTGGTCCCGTTGGGATGACTTCTCCGCCACAGGAATCGACGACACCATCGGTCGCTTGCAGCATTGGGACCGCCATTTGGACCGCTATGAGGAGTCCCCTTCTTCATCGCCCGGGGCTGTCGATGCAGACATGCTGCAGCGGGTCCTGCGGACCCTCGGGGATCAACTCGCCCATGCCCGCGTACACGAGACCCAGCCGACTTTTTATCTCACCGTCGTCGGTATCGGGTTGGCCGAGGCCATTGCCGCCGGGCCGGAGCCGTTGACCGCGCGCCTGGCCGCGCTGCCCAACTTTCTCGACCAAGCCCGGCGTAATCTAAAAGGCGTTCCCCGACTGTTCCGAGATCTGGGAACCGACATGCTTGCCAAGCAGCAAGCGTGGATCGCGTCCCTGCCCGTGGACGCTGACAACCGTGCCGCCCTTGAGGAGGCCTACCGGCAGCTGAACACCCACCTGGAGCAGATGGCCGTCACAGAGTCGTTTCTGCCACCGGTAACGCTTTATGAACGCATCGCCTATCATCACATGGGATGTCAGCTCCCCCTGGATGAAATTGCCGGCGAGCTGGAACAGGAGCTTGCCGAAACCCGTTCACTGGCAGAGCAATCGGCCGCCGCCCTCGCACCGGGCGAACAATGGCCCGCAGTGGTTGAGGCACTGCCCCGCCCAGCCGCGGTCGAGGGTGATGTCTACGCGACCACAATTGCAGAACTAGCCCGGCATTGCACTTCCCAGGGCTTGGTGTCGGCAGAGTTGGTGGCACAATGTCCGGTCACAGTCGAACCGATCCCGGATTATATGCGGCCTGTACGCAGCAACGCCGCTTTCAGCATGCCGCCGCAGCACCCGCCGCAAGGCGGGACTTTCTATATTCTGGACACCGACGCCGGCGTGATGGTTCCCGCCGATTACCGGCAGCTGACCGCCCATGAAACCTTTCCCGGCCACCATCTGCTGGATACCTGCCGTTGGAATCATGCGCGCCCGGTCAGACGCCATATCGAGTTTCCCCTATTCTACGAGGGCTGGGCCAGTTTTGCGGAGGAGCTGTTGTTCGACACCGGATTTTTTTCCGGTCCGGCCGATCACCTGCTGATGGCCAAGCGGCGCTTCTGGCGGGCCATGCGGGGCCAGGTTGATTTCGACATCCACACGCGCCGGCGTACCCTCGACGAGGCCGCGACGTTCCTGTGTGCGGCGGGCCTGGAGCGTCATCAGGCCATGGCCATGGTCCGGCGATATTGCTTGAAGCCCGGCTACCAACTGGCCTACACTATCGGCAGGTGTCGCTTTCGCCGCTTGTATGATACCTATCGTGAACAGGCCGCCGATCCGGGCGCGTTCGCCCGCTGCGTTCTGGCGCAGGGGGAGATCGGTTTCCAGCACCTGAGTCATATATTACAGCGACAGATACTGCAGCAAGGAGGAGAGACGTGACCCATTTTATCGGCTGTCATTCGGAATGGAATCTCGGGAGTCCCGGCGGTTGGGACTATCAGCGCGTGACCCAGGAAATCGCCAAGGTGGTGTGGCAGAGGATCAATGCACTCCAGCCCACCGGCATAGATCTGGATTTTGACCACCCGATGTTCTATCCCGTGGTAGGGTTTGCCGAAATGCTATTGGCCGTCCACCGCCAAAGGGCGGGTAACAATCCCGGTCTGCTCGCCGTTGTGGCTGAAGAAGAGACCCTGGCCGATGTAACCGAAAATATAAATTTCGCCCACCGGTTGGACAACGTCGCGGGCATTACCGGCATCCTGGCCGCCCCCCACGAATTCGAGCTGCACAACGGACGGGTCTGCCACCAGGGACGGCCGGTCTCCCTGATGTTTATGGATTTTAACAACGACGTCTTCCTCAAGCTGCACCGCAAGCACGACCTGACCCCGCTCTACCAGGCCATCCGGGAAAACCGGGTGCTCAATCCCCGGGGGACCGAACCGATCAACGTGAAAAGCATGTTTGAAGTGATTACCGGGACGGATGCGGTCCGCTTTGATCCGGAAACCGTCCGCCGGACCCCCTGGACCCGGCGGTTTTTTGACCGTCGCACCACCGGTCCGGCGGGCGAGGATATTGCCGACCTGGTTGCCTGGACCCGGCAGAACTGGGCCGACCTGGTGCTCAAGCCCGTCCGCGGCTATTCCGGCATCGGCGTAAAGATCAGCCAGGCCGGTCACGGCGCGGAAGATGCCATTGAACATGCCCTGAACACGGGCGGGTATATCGTCCAGGAGAAGGTCGCGTTGGAACTATGGGGTGAAGTCATGCCGGAACTCGACGAGGACCAAGAGCAGATCGTCCTGCGCAATCGCCAGACAGACTTCCGCTGCCTGATCGGTCCCGACCAGGTCTTCGGCTTTCTGTGCCGCTTCGGTGACGTGCCCACCAACGTCGGCAGCGGCGGGGGCGTACAGCCGCTGGCACTTTTGAAATCCCCCCTGACGGTGAAAGAGGCGGTCGCGCGCATCAACGACACCATCGCACAGCTGGATTATGCGGATCTTGTTTCCGTGCAGGACGAGCAGAACGCGCTAGCACTCAAGGAGAAATTCACCTACCTTTTGGGGCCGATCAAGATCGCCCTGCGCCCACGCATCGTCACGGCCCCACAATTGGCCGATCTGGAGATGTATTGCCGGGCCATGTGGGCAGACAGCATCACGCTGGAAAAGATGTGGCTCGCCGGGGAACTGGACGACTACATCGAGATTGAAGCGGAAGAATTGAACATTGCCCGTATGCAGCCGTGGCACGGGGGGCCGGCCATTTTCGCGGCCGACGGCCTGTTCGGCTTCGGCGCCGAATTGGAGGAGACATGACCATCCAAGTGGACCCGGACTGGTGGAAATCCCTTTTCGATGAGGTCTACCTGATAACCGATGCCCGTAGCATCAATGACGAGGCGGTCACCCGGGAGGAGATCAATATTTTTTCATCCTTGATCCCCATGGAAACCGGCGACCGGGTCCTCGATCTTTGCGGCGGGCACGGGCGGCACGCTTTAGAGCTGAGCCGGCGCGGGTTCTGTGACTGTACGGTGCTGGATTATTCGCAGCCGCTGCTTGACATCGGCGCCCGGGATGCCGCTGATAAGGGCTGTGCCGTCCAGTTCGTGCAGGGGGATGCACGCCGCACCCGGCTGCCCGCGGCCGCCTTCGACCATGTGCTCATCCTGGGCAACTCGCTGGGCTACCTCTCCGAACCGGACGCCGATCTGGCCATCTTGCAGGAAAGCAAGCACCTGCTCAAACCGGGAGGCTGGCTTTTATTGGACGTCAGTGACGGGGACGCCGCGCAGACAAAAATTACCCCCCTGGCATGGCATGAGATTGATGAGGACATCGTGGTTTGCCGCCAGCGGGAGGTAAATGAAGGCCGCATTCATGCGCGTGAGATGGTGCTGAGCAAGAAAAAGGGGCTGATCCGCGATAAAACCTACGGCATCCAGCTATATGGTCAGCAATCGCTGGCCGCTCTGGTCATTAGAGCCGGCTTTGAAAAGGTAACTGTTTATAACGATGCATCCGCCTTGCCCCCGGACGTGGACATGGGGTGCATGAATCACCGCCTGGTGGCCGTGGCCCGCAAACCGTAACGCAACCAGCCGTCTATTTTTTAGTTCCGCCGTATACCCTATGCGCTCTGCGCTCTGCCCTATGCTGAGCATAGCCCAGACCTTCCACCTTATACCTCAGGATTATACTGATCCGTTTGGTTTGGCCTCGGGAAAACATTCCACCACGGCAGCCAACAATTCGCCTTTATCAATTGGTTTTGCAAAAGTTCGCAGGACGCCAATGTCTTGAACCTGGGGAAGATACTCGCCAGGCTCTTTTTCGCCAACCCCGGAAATAAAGAACATGTTTATGTCGGAATATTCCCGCTGAAGCTCCAGCAACATTTGGATGCCATCTTTTTCGGGCATAATTATGTCGGTAATTACCAGATCTGGTCGCTGGTCATTATATACATCTATCCCCTCATTGCCATTTGATGCCTCGATGACCTCACAGTTCAATTCTAGAAGCCAACGTTTGAGTTTCAGGCGTGTTACTCGGTCATCTTCAACCAATAGGATTTTCATGGAAGAAATCTCCCCTTCTACACGGTAGCTGGAAATTCTGGGTAAATTTGAGAAAGATTAATACCATCATTGATTGACAAAGTAAACGCGGTGAGAGCAAGCAAGTATTAAATTCGCCATATATATACGAAAAACATCATTTCTGGGATACGACCCCGTAGCAGTGGAAAAAGCCTGAATTTGTGACAGCTCCCGAAATAGTAATGTTTTTTGATACTATGACCTAAGTAACTGTCGGTCAAAGCTCTGATAGCGAAGACTGATCAGAGGCTAAACTCGGTTCGACCCGGAAAAAGAAGCTAAGTTTTTCCGCGAGAATCGAATTGCCATTCAGGATCGCTATTTTCTCTAAGGAAATTTTGAGCTGTCTTTTTCCAATTCCATTCTCTTACGACCCATTAGAAACAAGTATCCCCCAACAATTACGCCGATCCAACCCCAAACAGCATAGTTAACGGCAAGACTTATCCAACCAAATGAAAGCAAACAAAGAATTGCTCCTACAATTGAATATATCATACAAAATATTCTCCTAGTTACTTTGCATCTAAAATTTCAGATGAACTTAAAATAGTCCTCTCAATTACATTTGGGGAAGGTCGTTATGCTCAATATACATATCAATTGCCTTATCCACCATTTCGTCTTTTATTGGGACTAATAAAGGCGGCGCAGGAACTAAGCTTTTTGCACCTTCTTTAATTGCATCATTGCAAGGTGTTTTACTGTAAAGTGTGCTTTCTAAGGCAGTTGCAATACTACCAATACCAATAAACACACCTGCTGCCGGCACATTGCCAACAGTGTATGATGCAGTTGTGAAAATCATCGCTGCTCTTTTGGTACTGCTCAAGGATTGCTTTGAAGGCTGTAAAACTTCGCCATATTCTCGCCAGGGAATAGGACGTGATTTAATGCCAGGTGGCACTCCCCCTGTTGCACTCATGGATCTTGAAAGTACTCTCCAAGACTCATCCAGTCCAAAAAGATCAATCAGATTGATGGGATTCAGGTTGGTATATGCAAATAAGTTTATACCACCATTCAACCCTATCGGATCAGCAATCAGATACCTACCAGTCGAATAATCATAATAGCGGTAGTAATTATAGTGTAGTCCCGACTCGGCATCGAAGTACTGGCCCGGGAACCTGAAATTGTTTTCGAAGGAATTCACCGTCATGGACGTCTCTCCAAAAGGCATAGCCGATCCCTGCCAGACAATTTCCTGGTTTTCATCGACGATCATCATCGGTGTCCCCAGATGATCATTGACGAACCAATATAGCCTATCTTTACTGACCGCAGCAACCGTTGATTGCGTCAGGATTCCCGAGAGACCAACCAGTGATGCCAGCATGACCGGTTCTTGTTCGGGGGGTGTCCCGTCAAACCTGATCGGATGCGGGTCGAGGGTTTTATCCTTGGCCAATTGTTCCAGGGCCAGTTTGACCTCTGTTTCTTCGTCCGGCAGGGTGTGCACCACATACGACCATGTGCGGTCCCCGTAATGGTCGACACAAAACTTATAAGATCCGGCCGGCACGACGAATGTGGCACTTCCCGCTTTATTCGTTCGCGCCTGCATACCCAGGCTCTCTCCTGACGGTGTGTGAATTGAAACTTCGGCATCCTGTAGGGGAACGTCATTGTCCCTTATTTTCAGGGCAATTCGTCCGGTCTCAGCCCGCACCGTCGCGGTGGCCATAAACACCACCGCAATCGCCAGAACCGGTACCCAGGGTAAACGCTTTCCATTAATCCGAGATGCAACGGTGCTGATAGGTCTGCCCATTTCGTCAACTCCTGCAAGGTTAGGTCAAAAAGCAGTATTGGATTTGCTCCTTGTCTCGAATCAGCAATTTGCATACCAAGTCTAACTTACTGAAATCCTTGGGTGGGCAATATCGGGATGCACCGAAAATTGTGTGCGGGTGCACAGTTTTCAGTGCACGGCGGTGAAAATCCGGAATGTCGATTTAGGCAGGATACAACCACCTTTGTGGCTTCATTCTAACCTATAAATACTTTGGGTGGATTGTCTTTAGACTTGATCCTGACACTCAATTGACATTGCGCTCAGAAGATGGGCATCACTAAACAGTTAAACAGGAACTCAGGTCTAACGTTATAACGCTCTGACTCCCTTTTTGTTCGAGCCTGTTCCCGACTGCTGTCCTCTGATCTCTGTTCTCTGAAGCCTTCTTCAATCCTCAAACCGTTGTGCTATCTGTTTCAAGCACCCCTGAAACTGAACGCTGAAATTCTCGAATCCTGAAAGCTTATCTCCCGTTGTCTCGTCCATGTAGAGCTTGCGGTTGACTTCTATCATGATCGATTTGACGGCTGGGGTAATCCGGTGGTGCTTCACCGGCACGATGCTTCCGGCAAAGGGGCGGTTGAAGGCAACGCTGAAGCCTGCCTTTTCGAAGATCCGGCCGACTTCGCTGGCCAGATACTCCGTCGTGTGGAACTCATCGGTACCGATACAGATATCCGGCCGCCCAGGTTTTTGGTCTGCCTCGTATGGCAACGGGTTTTCAGGGAAACTGTGGCCATCGATGATGAGACAGTAGCCTTCCCGGGCAAGGGCACTGTCGACTGCAGCGATAAGGTTTTTGTGATGAGGCTGGTAGTAGTTATTGATAAGACGCGCGCGTTCTTCGATGCCGGGCTGTGCGCGCAGAGTCTTTCCGTTCGCGGTTTGCACGTAAATGATGCCCATCCCCTTCGCGGCCATTGGTTCGTCGGCGTCATCGAGAAAACGCTCCGGGTCAACCACGAGACGGCTGATCGGGTACAGAACTCTTTTTACACCACCCTTGGGCAAATTGAACAACTCATCGGTGTAATGATCGGTCATTTGCAGGATCTGTTTATCCAGCTCTGCATCCGGGACCACCAATTTTTGGCGGTCTTTTGCCAAAATGATCCTGGATGCATGGGGTATGTGGAAAACAATTGAGCGATACAAAATTTTCGGCCTCAATTTTCAGCTGTCGTTATCTGCCAATTTCCTTTTCCGTTCAAACCTCACGCGGCCAGGTTCAGTCTCATCCGGAATTCCTTCGAAGCCGGTGTCATATTCATCGGTGCAGGCACGACAGATTCTAATCAGTAAGTTTGCAACCAGTTGATCTGGCCTGTTGCAAACCGGGCATCTTTCCTGGGCTGGCGTCATATCCCGGGACCTCGCTTATAGTCGCCGTCGGTTTGCTCCGCAATCGCAGGCGCCTGCTTCATACGATCATACGCAAGTTCGGTAGCATCCTCGATATGCAAATCCCCTTCAGCCACCATATGGGACAGAACCATGGCATAGTTGTAGTCGTGCTTGAAAAGCGTGTTGACCGGCCCTGTCGCCAGCCGGCGGGCTATTCTCCGGTTGATGACACCGGTGACGGCTCTTCGGGTGGCGGGAATGAGTAAAATCATGCAGGCCGCCCAGCCTGCCAGAAACAGATAAAACATCGTTGCAGTCCTTTCAGGGACAAGTTAATTCCGATTGAACTATCTGGTTTGAAAATAAGAGCGTCGGAGCGTATTTGCTTGACAATTCGTGCCAGTTTTTTGACTTGTTGTGACAAGCAGCGACAAAAAGCTAACCTACTGAAATGATTGAGGGCGAAAGGGCTGGATGAACAGAAAATTCTGTGGGGTGCAAAGCTTTCCGGGTATGGCAGTGAAAATCAGGAATGGTGATTCAGGGGAAAACAGCCACTCAGATCGCATTATTCTAACTGCTGCCAAATTTGGGCCTACTGCCTTGTGCCTTGATTTTGACACGCAATCAAATCGACCTTATGTTGTTTTCCATGCTGAGCCGTTAATTTTGAGCCTTTAGCTGTTAGCTCTTTAAGAATCTTGAATCTCCCATTTGCGCTTGTCCCTTCTGGTTCTATCTGCCAACACATCTAGAGCGCATTAATGCTTCTGCTAACGACCAATAGCCAGCGGCTACGCACTTATTTTGGACCTAAAAATTAACTTGAGTACAACACCAACAGACTTGCCATGGAACCAATGGGGAGAAGAGCATTTTTCAACAGAATGATCAGGGGAATTAGCGCAATTCCCTTGATGGGCATGCTGCCTGCGTCGGTGCTGCAGGCATCGACCGGTGGTGATGCGCCCCCGCCCCGGCACTATCGCCCGCTCAACGGTACCAGCCTGCGGGATATTGCCAAGCGGAAGCTGCACCACGGCAATGGCCGGTTTACCAATCCATTGGGCATCAGCCGCGACGGCCGTTTTTTCGATCTGATGCGGTGGAAATTTTTCAGTTCCAATAAATTCAGAGCCTACCTGAACGATCAGCCGGTGACACCCTTGAAAGTCGACTGGGAAAAGATAAAAGACGGACCGGATCTCTCGGTCACCTTTCTTAAACATGCCGGCTTATTCATCAAAGACGGTGATGCGCATCTATTGATCGACCCGGTTTTCGAGGATATTTTCTGGTTTATCGAGGATTTCAGCCCGCTGTCATTTAAACTTGAAGAGATGCCGAAACCGGATACCCTCCTGATTACGCACGGCCACTATGACCATCTCGATCTGCCTTCTCTGGGAAAACTCGACAAAGACACCAGGGTGATCAGCCCGCTGGGCTACGACGACGAATTCAATGAAGCGGGCCTGAAAAGACGAACACAGCTCGACTGGTTCGACTCGGTCAAAGACGGCCCCCGCGACATCACTTTTCTGCCGGCCAACCACTGGACCATGCGCAGTCCCATCGAAGGGCCGAACACATCCCTGTGGGGATCATACCTGATCCGCACCTCCGGTGGTTACACCATCTACGTTTCCGGCGATACAGCATACTTTGACGGGTTCGACCAGATCGGGGCCGAGTACAATATCGATCTGGCAATCATCAACCTGGGAGCTTACGAACCCCGCTGGTTCATGGCGCCCAGCCACACCAATCCCAAAGAAACCGTCGCGGCCTTCAAACAATTGAACGCCAGGAAACTGATCGTCGTCCATTGGGGTACGTTCCGCCTCGGCGACGAACCCGTCCATTTTCCGCCGATACATATCCGTGAGTCCCTCGCACAGGAAAACCTTCTGGACAAGTGGGTCAACCTGGGCATTGGCCAAACCTACTTTCCTTCCTGAGAATCAACCCCCTGCTATGCGGAGATCTGAAGTCTGACATTTGACGTCTGATTTTTGCTATCGAAACTCCGACATCTGACTTTTGCCTGCCAGCCATAGCTTTTGGAGCGACGGCTGGACCTCGGACTTCCGACCTCTGACCTCAGGGTTTTACTGGTTTTGTTTTATTTTTCGTCATATGGTACCACGCATCGGGATATTCGGTTCTAAAGGAGCAATATGGGTAAGAAAAGAAGAGTTTGTCCTTCAGAGAGAACGAACATCAATTTATTGTCACGCAACTCGTATGGAGGGTAGGCAATATCGTGGCTGTGCTTATGCATCCCTGGCACCGGTGGCCCATTGTGTGTTGCGGCTGGGTTGCCATTATGGTGATTTGGGCCATGCTCGCGCCGGCCGCGGCGCGGGATATCATAGTGGCCGCGGCCGGTACCGGAGAGCCTGTGCCTGGTGTAATTGTAGTCTTTTATTGGGATGAGCAGATCCCTGGTCCGGACGGTGGCTATGAGCGGATCGTCCACGCCAAGGAAATGATCACCGGGCCAGAGGGCACCCTGAAGGACAGGGGCATCTTGTCGCTGTTGCTGAAATCGCGAATTCTCTATCTTTACAAGCCCGGCTATCGTCTTAAGAGCGTCCGGGCAACTGAAGTTTCAAATACAGAGCAGGTTGAACTGGTCAAGGTTGCCACGATTGCCAAGGACCGAAGGGCAGAGGCGGCTGCCTTTGAAGCGGTGGTGGATCCAATAGTTCGCTGTCGTGGATCCAATGCCATTTGCTATCAGAACCTGGGGCTGGCACCGGCAGCCATTTACAGGGAATACGAGTTCACCGATATTGTCTGGCATCCGGTGTTGGCTTTTAGACATGGACGTGTTGTGGAAAACAAAGTTTCGACAGCCAGTCCGCATTTGAAAGAAGATTCTCCAAGAGCGCCGCGCAAACCCCGCAAAGGTAGAGCCAAAATTGAGCAACTGACAAAAATGAGTCAATCGCCGGAATTTAGAGTGAGGCAGCGTGCCGCTTATTCCCTGGGGCATTCCGAGGCCCCCGAAGCGGTGGAATTGTTAATGAATGCTCTTGAAGACGAACATTGGCAGGTCAGAAATGCAGCCGCTAAATCGTTGGGGGATTTGACAGCCGTAGATGCGGCGTCGCCGCTGGCAAGAGCGCTCGGAGACGTCAACGCAACGGTTCGGAAGACGGCGGGCAAGGCATTAGCCGGGATGGGCACCACGATATCACCGGTGGTGATGGGTGTCCTTTCAGATCCGAATCCGCTGGCCCGTGAGCGGGCGGTTCAGGTACTCAGCAAAACAGGGGGGGAGCCGGCTGTCCAGGCATTGACCCGGGTCCTGAACGACCCTGCTGCCGAGGTCAGAAAGAGCGCAGCCATTGCGCTGGGTGAGTTGAATGATCCGCGAGCAACGAAACCGCTGCTGGCCAGGTTGGCTGTGGAAACAGTGCCGGTGGTCAAGGGTGCTGTTTTAAAAGCCCTGGAACGAATAGGAGAACCCAGTACCGTAGCGCCCATGAAAGAGATTTTTATGGACGACCCCAAGGGTGCCTGCAGGCAGGCGGGCCGTGTGCTGATGGCCACCGATCCTGAAGGGCTTCAAGCCCTTGCCGATTGCTTGCAGCATACCAATGCGGATCTACGCGCTGAGTCGGCGCGCTTATTAGGAATGTCGGGCAATGGGGTTGGGACGCTGCCACTTGTGGCTACGTTGCGTGACGAGGATATGACTGTGCGTCGCAATGTCATCCAGGCCCTCGGTCGCATCGCTGATGCCAGGGCGATTGCACCGCTTCTGGATCTATGGTTTCATCCGTCAGCAGACCTCCGCTCCCGCGCTGCGAATGCGGTGGTTCGCCATGGTCAACCCGCGGTAAGACCCCTTCTGGGGTATCTTAACGCCAAGGACCCATATTTACGATGGCGGGCAGCCTGGGCCCTGGGCAACCTTTCTGAAGCGGCGGCGCCGGTGGTGCGCCAAAAACGTCGGTCAACAGGCAGGGAAAGAGAACGGATCCGTAACCCGGAGGCCATTGCCGCGTTGGTCGGTGCAGTGAATGACCCTTTACCGGAGGTACGTTGGTGTGCCATTCGCTCTTTGGGGGCGCTGGAGGCAGCGGAAGCCTCGCCGGCCCTTGAAACCAGGCTGACTGATGACGATGCCGGAATTCGGGCGGCTGCATCGCGTGCGCTGGAGGCAATCAGAAGTCAACGCTGAGTCACCCGGCCTTCAATTCCGCCGCCCCAGACGCCTGACTCCGACCCTTGTTTTCCCCGCCCTTTGAGTGCTAAAGGTACCCGCATATGCCGACTGAATTCATATCCGATAAGGCAATCTACGACCGTGTCATTCAGGAGATGGTTATTGAAGCAGACCGGTATGTATGGATTGCCACGGCTGATATCAAGGACTTGTATGTGAAAAGAGGCAACAAGATGGCGCCTTTTTTGAGTGTCCTTTCCGCTATGATTGAGAGAGGGATAGCCATTCGTTTATTGCATGCCAAAGAACCCGGGCCCAGGTTTAGGAAGGACTTTGATAGATTTCCCCCCTTGATCGAAGGCCTGGAACGTATGCTTTGTCCGCGGGTTCACTTCAAAAGCGTAGTTGTTGACGGAAAAAGAGCTTATCTGGGGAGTGCCAATCTCACCGGCGCAGGAATGGGGGCCAAGAGTGTGAACCGCAGAAATTTTGAGTCCGGAATTCTTACGGACGATCCGGGTTTGGTAAAAAGCATTATGGATCAGTTCGATCAGGTTTGGGTCGGCGGGCATTGTGTGCCTTGTGAACGGAAGCAGTACTGCCCGGACTGCCCACTGGAGTATGAGAAACTACCTTAAAAGAATTTCTTACCCCAATCTCGGCGCCGGTTAGATCGTCAATCCGGCCGTCTTTGTACTAACCAAAAGATATTGATTGACGATATCCTCTTACGCGCAGGAGGTGAAAATGGCATCTCGATTTGTTAACAAAACGGTTATCGTGACCGGGGCTTCGGAGGGTGTGGGCGCTGCGGCGGCCCGGTTGTTTCATGCGGAAGGGGCCAATGTCGTCCTGGTCGCCAGAGGTCAGGAAATGCTGGAGAAGCAGGCCCGGACCTTTGGCAACCGGGCCCTGGCGGTGGCTGCCGACGTGACCGACCGGTTGCAGCTGGAAAACGTGGTGGCGCGCACTGTCGAGGCGTTTCAGGGCGTGGATGTACTGGTCAACAATGCCGGGTTCAACTGCCGGGGCGAGCTGGCTGAAATCGCCGTCGAGAGCCTGGAGCAGATTGTCAATGTAAACCTCAAGGCACCTATCGTCATGACCAAATTGACCTTGCCGCACCTGCTCGCAAGCAAGGGTGCGATCGTCAACGTGGCCTCCCTGGCCGGCATGATTCCCATGCCGGACGAAGCAACCTATTGCGCGACCAAATTCGGCCTGCGCGGATTCAGTTTTTCGCTGGCCGAGGAGTTGCGCGACACCGGCGTGACGGTTTCAACGGTTGCGCCCGGCCCGGTGGAAACCGGATTTATCCTGACCGACCTGGACGAAGTGCCGGATTATGTTTTCTCGCAGCCCATGAGTACCGCGGAACAGGTGGCCGGTTTGATCCTCGACTGCGCCGAGGATGGCCGCCGCGAAAGGGCCATTCCCAAAAACTCGGCGAGGCTGGCAACCCTCGGTTTCCACCTCCCTTTTTTGACCAAACTGCTGCGCCCCCTGTTGAATAAAAAGGGCGCGCGCCTGAAAAAACGCTATATTGACTGGAACAAGTAAGCCCGCAGTTATCCTGGGCGTAGGCAATACATGTACACAGGGCAGTAAGCTATCGGTGTCTGCCGCAATCAGTTTTGAGCCTTGGGAGCTGCGTTGTTGACGCTTCAAGTGGAATTTCTTAAAATGCCTGTTTTGTATTGAATATTAGCCGTTTAAGACAGAGAATGGGCCGCATTTCCAAGAATATCTATTGAATATCATAGGGTTAGCGTGGTCCGGCCCCGATTTGGACCTGTCGCCTGGCTATGGCCGGTATCCACTTGACATATTTGCAAAAAGGTTCCACATTCATGGGGTGCAAAAAATTGTAACCTTAGACACCATAAACCTGCGGCATTAAGCCGCACCGCCAGGGAGAACCCAACCATGATCAAAAGGATTTTAGTCGGATTAGGCGGAACGCCGTTCACTACCGTGGCCACAAGAATTGCAACGGAGCTGGGGGATGTGCACCAGGCCCAACTTACCGGTGTTACGGTGGTGGACACCAACAAACTCGACAAGGTAGGACCGGTTCCTGCGGGTGGGGCAGCCTACGCCCAGCGCATGCGCGACAGAAAAGCCCAGATTACCCGGGAGGGGACGGAACAAGCCATTGCCGCCTTCAAAGCCCATTGCAGCGAGCAGCAAGTGGTTTGCCGCCGCATCGAGTATGAGCAAAAAGACCCTTTCGCCGCGATGATATCGGAAGCTCGCTATAATGACCTGACCATTTTCGGGCTGCGCAGCATCTTCGACTACGGTTTTACCACCGACCCGGACAAAGCCATTATTAAATTGCTGACCCAGGGGGTGCGGCCAATCCTGGCCGTGGCGGAAAACTACCGGCCCATAAAAAAAGCACTCATCGCTTACAGCGGATCCATGGAGTCGGCCAAGGCCCTGCGTCACTTTCTGCATTTGAATCCCTGGCCGGGGGTAACCCTTCAAATTGTGCATTTCAAAGAGGGGCCTGAGAAAGAACCATTCCTGCTGAAAGATGCTGCGAAGTTCTGTGAAGCCCACGGTTTCGAAGTGCAAACCGACTCGGTGAAAGGCCGGGTAAAATCGGACCTGCTGCCCTTTGCCCGGGAAAAAAACGCCGATCTAATTGTCATGGGCAATAGCGTGAACAAGGCCCTGTTGAAGCGCTTGCTGGCTGATACGGTGCTGGATACCATCAAGTCAGCCGACCGGCCCCTTTTTCTGTCTCAATAAAATGGCCTTGGCGATACCGAATAGCCGCCACCATGGCCCTGGCAGCAACTTTGACTAGGGAGTGCGTCTCCGTGAAAAAATTACCTAGGGTTTTTCCGACCCCTGCCGGTCAGCGGCCAGGGCCGGCGTCGCATGCATAGCGAAGACCACAAGCCCAGACTTTGAGCTTTCCATGTTTGCCCGATCCCCGACGCATGCATCCTGCCTGTCAGCCATCTTGCCTGTTGGGCGTAGCCTTCGCAAAGACTGATGCGGAGTCCTGTCCTGCGACTTGTCCGGCCAAGCTTGATAAGCGCAGACGGAAGCTCATAGAGTGAAGTAGGAAGCCTTCCGGCGAAGACGTAGAGTTGTTGCCAAAAATGTGTTCCGTTTGATTTAGCCTGTCATTCTGAGGAGTGAAACGACGAAGAATCCCTTAAGGTAAAAGGTCACCTTGGCATGTGGGGGACGCTTCGCTGCTCTCAGAGAGACATCATAGCGGAACGAATTTTTGGCAATCGGTATAAGCTACAAAAGCGATGGCTGGACTCCGCGGCCTTTCCTTCCGCCGTTCACCCTGTGCTCTCTGCGCTCTGCCCTATACCGGGCGAAGCCCAGACCTTCTAACTTCCACCTGCAACCTGTTACTTCGCGCTCCGACCCGGGCTCTCTCCCCCTGTGTTTTTTGGTATCGTGTACGTAACGAAATTGTGGTCCGGCAGGGTCGAATATTACATTTTTGTCGGAAAACTGGAAATTAACGGGAAGCCTCCCGCTCCTCCAACTGATTGAAATGCCATGATTATAACCTATGAGAAAAAAATTGAATGTTTGGGGTGTCACGGTATATGATTTGCAGTGATGCGTTCAAGAACCGTTTGTTCATGCAACGTTTACAGAAAGTGCCCATTTTACGATGACATCAAATCCGCTCCGGCCCCAGCAAACAACGCCCCCCCATGGTCTTTACCGCCCGGAATTTGAGCACGACGCCTGTGGTGTGGGGATGATATGCGACCTTAACAATCAAAAAAGCCATGCGTTGATCCAGGATGCCTTGCGCATTCTCGTCAATCTCACCCATCGGGGGGCCTGCGGTTGCGATGAAACGACCGGCGACGGTGCGGGTATCAGCATTCAAAAGCCCCACATGTTTTTACAAAAAGTGGCCCAGACGGCCCAGATCGCGCTCCCGGAGGACACTGAGTATGCTGCCGGGCTGGTGTTCCTGCCGGCGGACCCGGATCGCCGCCGGGCCGCCCGGGAGGCACTGGTGCAGGCTGCCGCCAAACAAGGACTGGCGTTTCTTGGCTGGCGGAAAGTGCCGGTTAACCCGGATGCCGCCGGGGATCTGGCCCGGCTGGTGATGCCGGTTATTCGTATGGCGTTTGTGGGCAGCGGGCGGGCCGCGGGTGACCCCGCAGAATTTGAACGCCGGTTGTATAGTGCCCGCAAAACCGCGGAGAACGCGGTGCGTGGGTTACCTGATCCAGACGACCACCTATTTCACATTGTCAGTCTCTCTTCCCGGACGCTGGTCTATAAAGGGATGCTGCTGGCCGACCAGATGACGGGATTCTATCCGGACCTGACGGACCCGGATCTGACCAGCGCGCTGGCCATCGTCCATCAGCGCTACAGTACCAACACCTTTCCATCCTGGGACCTGGCCCAGCCCATGCGCTACCTTTGCCACAACGGTGAAATCAACACCGTCCGGGGAAATATCAACTGGATGCGGGCCCGGGAGCCTCTGTTCAAATCAGACCAATTTGGGGCGGACATTGCAGATCTGTACCCCGTGGTTGTCCCGGGTGGGAGTGATTCCGCCGCCCTGGACAACGCGCTTGAACTGCTGCTGCACACCGGGCGGCCTTTGGAGCAGTGCATGATGATGTTGATACCCGAAGCGTGGCAACACCATGCCACCATGGCCCCGGCGAAAAGGGACTTCTACGCCTATCACGCCTGCCTGATGGAGCCCTGGGACGGCCCGGCCGCCCTGGCTTTTACTGACGGGATCAAGGTGGGCGCCGTACTGGACCGCAACGGCTTGCGGCCCAGCCGCTATACGGTAACCCATGACGGCCGGGTCATTATGGCCTCCGAAACCGGGGTCCTGCCGGTTCATCCGACCAACATTGCACGTAAGGGGCGCCTGGAACCGGGACGCATGTTCATGGTGGATCTGGAGCAGGGGCGCATTATCGAGGACGAGGAGATCAAGGCGTCTGTCGCCGCCCGTCAGCCTTATGGCCATTGGCTGCGACAGAACCGGGTTTACCTCAACGACCTGCCCGCAGACGACCCATCGCCGGCCCCTGTCACCAAGGCTGTGGGCGCCGCGCAGCGGCAGTTCGGCTATACAGCCGAAGATTTCAAAATGATTCTCGGGCCCATGGCCCAAAAAGGCGCGGAGCCCACCGGGTCCATGGGGGACGACATCCCCATGGCGATTCTCTCTAAGCGTCCCCGGTTGCTGTACGACTACTTCCGGCAACTCTTTGCCCAGGTGACCAATCCGCCTTTGGATGCGATCCGTGAAAAACTGGTGACCGCCATGAGCGCACCCCTGGGACGGGAGCACAATCTTTTCACGGAAACACCGGAACATTGCCGCCAATTGTACCTGGAGGACCCGATGTTGACCCCGGCGGCCCTGGCCGCGATTCGCGCTTCCGATGATCCGGTGCTGACATCCGGGGATCTGGTCATGTCCTGGCCTGCGGATACCGGCGGCAAAGGCCTGGGCGATGCCCTGGCGCGGCTTTGCGCTGAGGCTTCCCGGCAGGTGGCGGCGGGAAGACGCCTGCTGATTCTCTCGGACCGGCAGGTTCCGGATGGCCATGTGCCCATACCGGCCCTGCTGGCGACCGCCGCCGTGCATCACCATCTCCTCGCCGCGGGCCTGCGGGCCCAATGCGGCCTGATCGTGGAAACCGGGGAGGCTCGGGAGATCCACCATTTCTGCTGCCTGATAGGCTATGGTGCCGGCGCCGTCTGCCCCTGGCTGGCCCTGGAAAGTATCGACCAACTGGTCGCCGAGGGCCGCATCGATGAAAGCGATTCCGCCGCTGCGCGCCGCAGCTACTTCAAAGCGGTAAGCAAAGGCATCCTCAAGGTGTTGTCGAAAATGGGTATTTCCACCCTGCAAAGCTATCGGGGCGCCCAGATTTTCGAATGCGTCGGCCTGAATCCATCTGTGGTGGACCGGTATTTCACCGGAACCGTTTCCCGTATCGGCGGCGCGGACCTGAGACCATTGCCAGGGAAATCATGGCCCGCTGCAACGATCGGAAGGCGGCCTCGGCCGACAATCTACCGGCTGAGGGCGGCATTTACAAGTGGCGCCGGGACGGGGAAACCCACCAGTACAACCCTGAAACCATTCCCCTCCTGCAGCAGGCTGTCCGCCAGGGTGATAAAAATGCCTGGCAGCGCTATGCAAAAACGGTTGGGCAGCTCAACCGGGATGAGGGTTTGATTCGCGGCCTGTTCAGGTTTAAAAACGCCGAACACCCGGTTGCGCTGGAGAGTGTGGAGCCATGGACCGAGATTGTAAAACGGTTCAAGACCGGCGCCATGTCTTATGGATCCATCAGCCAGGAGGCCCATGAAACCCAGGCCATCGCCATGAATCGGCTGGGTGCCAAAAGCAACAGCGGCGAGGGCGGGGAGGATGCCGACCGTTTTACCCGGGATGCCAACGGCGACTGGCGCAACAGCGCCATCAAACAGATCGCCTCGGGCCGCTTCGGGGTCACCATTGCTTATTTGAGCAGTGCGCAGGAACTGCAGATCAAGATGGCCCAGGGCGCCAAGCCCGGCGAGGGTGGGCAGTTGCCCGGAGAAAAGGTCTATCCCTGGATAGCGAAAACGCGCCACGCAACACCCTATGTGGGGCTCATCTCACCGCCGCCGCACCACGACATTTACTCTATCGAGGATCTGGCCCAGCTCATCTTCGATCTCAAATGCGCCAACCCGGCAGCCCGGATCAATGTCAAACTGGTATCCGAAGTGGGTGTGGGCACGATTGCCGCCGGTGTGGCCAAGGCCGGGGCTGATGTGATTCTCATCAGCGGCGAGGTGGGCGGCACCGGGGCCTCACCGTTAACATCGATTCGCTACGGCGGACTTCCCTGGGAACTGGGGGTGGCCGAGACCCAGCAGACCTTGATACAAAACGGCCTGCGCGACCGGGTGGTCCTCGAGTGTGACGGTCAGCTCAAAACGGCCCGGGATGTGGCTGCCGCCTGCCTGTTGGGCGCCGACGAATTCGGTTTCGGTACGATTTCCCTGGTTGCCCTGGGCTGCGTCATGATGCGGGTGTGTCATTTGAATACCTGCCCGGTGGGGATTGCCACTCAGGATCCTGAGCTGCGTCGGAAATTCGCCGGTAAACCCGAGCACCTGATACGGCTGATGCGCTACCTGGCCGAAGACCTGCGCGTCATCATGGCCCGGCTGGGGTTCCGGACCCTTGCTGAAATGGTCGGAAGGGTGGATCGCCTGGACACCGGTCCGGCCCTTGACCACTGGAAGGCCCGGGGCTTGGATTTGAGCGCCATCGTGCAGCGGACTGAACCGCCGGCGCATATCTCGCGGTTGTGCGCACCCCAGGGACTCTTCAAGGAGACGGACAATCCTCCGGACAGCGATCTGATCGAACAATCCGCGCCGGCCCTGGAAAACCAGACACCGGTGACGCTGGATATCGCCATTACCAACGTTCAGCGCACGCTGGGCACCCGGCTCAGTCACGAAATAACCCGGAGGTATGGTGAAAAAGGTCTTGACGATGACACCATCGTCATCAATGCGGTCGGTTCCGCCGGCCAGAGTTTTTGTGCCTTTGGCGCCCGGGGCATTACCATGCGCCTGAAGGGTGATGCCAACGACTATTTCGGCAAAGGCCTCTCCGGAGCCGTGTTGGCCATTCAACCACCGGAAGACGCCGCTTTTATTGCCGAAGAGAATATCATTATCGGCAACGTCGCTTTTTATGGCGCCACCGCCGGGCGGGCTTTCATCCGAGGGCAGGCCGGTGAACGCTTCTGTGTGCGCAACAGCGGCGCCCGGGTCGTTGTGGAGGGTGTCGGCGACCACGGTTGCGAATACATGACGGGCGGGTGCGTGGTGGTTCTGGGAGCCACCGGGCGTAATTTCGCCGCCGGCATGAGCGGCGGGATCGCCTACGTGCTGGACCTTGATCAGGGGCGGTTCAGCCGGGATTGCTGCAACCAGGAGTCGGTAGACCTGGACCCATTGAATGATGCGGACGAAGCCGAGCTGCTAAAACTCATCCGGGCGCATGGCGATTATACCGGCAGTGTTGTGGCGCGACGGGTTCTCGAACAGTGGCAGACCATGCAGGCGCTTTTCGTCAAGGTCATGCCCCGCGAATACAAACAGGCCCTGGCTCGACTGGCTCGAGAAAAGGAATAGGCGTTATGGGAAAACCAACGGGCTTTATGGAACACGACCGGCAATTGCCCCCGCGGCGGCCGGCTCAAGAGCGGGTGAAAGACTTTCGAGAGATCTATGAGGCTTTTCCCGAAGCCGAGCTGCAAAAACAGGCCGCCCGCTGCATGGATTGCGGCGTGCCCACCTGCCATGCCGGCTGTCCCCTAGGCAACCGCGTTCCAGACTGGAACGACGAGGTCTACCACGGTCGCTGGAAAGCGGCCTATCAACAGCTTTGCCAGACCAACAACTTCCCGGAATTCACCGGACGCCTCTGCCCGGCACCCTGTGAGGAAGCCTGCGTGCTGGCGATCAACGAGCCGGCGGTGACGATCGAAGAGATCGAGAAGACCATTATTGAAAAAGCATTTGAACAAGGGTGGGTGCAACCCCGGCTACCGGCCCGGCGCACCGGTAAAACGGTGGCTGTCATCGGTTCGGGACCGGCCGGGCTGGCGTGCGCCAGCCAGTTGAACAGCGCCGGCCACACGGTGACCGTATTCGAGCGAGACCGCGAGCCTGGCGGCCTGCTGCGCTATGGGATACCCGATTTTAAACTGGAAAAGAACGTCGTGCAGCGGCGTATGGACCTGATGGCGGCGGAGGGGGTTGTATTTAAAACCGGGGTCCGGGTAGGCGTGGATGTCAGCGCTGAGACCCTTGATTCGGAATATGCTGCCGTGGTGATCTGTACCGGATCGACCCAACCGCGGGACCTGCCGATTCCGGGACGTGATCTGGCGGGTATTCACTTTGCCATGGATTTTCTCAGCGGTCAGAACCGGGTGGTTTCCGGTGAGGCCCAGGCGGTGCCCATCAGCGCCGCCGGCCGGCACGTCATCGTGATCGGCGGCGGAGACACAGGCAGTGATTGTATCGGTACCTGTCACCGTCAGGGAGCTGCCTCGGTGACCAATTTCGAATTGCTGCCGCGGCCGTCCGAGCTTCGTCCGGTGAGTCAGCCCTGGCCAGCCTGGCCCACCCGCCTGCGGACCAGCAGTTCCCATGAAGAAGGCGGCGAGCGCCACTGGAATATTTTGACCAAAAAATTCAGCGGGGAGAACGGCCGGGTACGCATGTTGGAAACGGTGTCGGTCCACTGGAGCCAAGCGGAGGGCCAGCCGGTGCGTTATGAAGAAGTGGCGGGATCCGCCAAGCAATGGCCCGCGGACCTGGTGCTGCTGGCCCTGGGCTTTACCGGCCCGGAACCGGATACCATCGTGGCCCAAATGGGGCTGGCATTGGACAAACGGGGCAACATCCGCACGGCTGCGGATTACCAGACCAGCCGTTCCGGCGTTTTCGCTGCCGGCGATGCCCGCCGGGGGCAATCTCTGATTGTCTGGGCCATTTCAGAAGGTCGGGAAGCGGCCTGGGGCGTCGACCTGTTTTTAACGGGCCACTCGGATTTACCCGGTAAAGCCTGCTGTGACCTGCCGGAACCCTGATCTGCATGATTGCATAATAGAAGCGTTTGAATATAATGACTGCGGGTATTGTAGCGTTCCTGGGCACCCGAACTGCAGCCGCGGCAATGCAAGGGAGGAGACCGTTCCATGAATACATTTGGAACATATGAGCCGGGTGATTATTATGATGAATTGATCGACGAATACGGCAACCCCCGAACCGGGGCCTGGCTGCTGGTGGACAAGATTAACTCCTTACCGCCGGGGGAACTGGCGCTGCGCCAGAAAGCGGCTGAAGCCCTGCTGCTTAAAATGGGGATCACCTTCAATGTGTATGGGCGCGATGAGGGCACTGAAAAAATTTTTCCATTTGACATTATCCCCCGCATCGTTGCGGGCGATGACTGGCAGCAGATCGAAAGCGGGCTCAAGCAACGCATCTTCGCCCTCAATGAATTTATCCAGGATATCTACAATAAGAAGCAGATCCTGAAAGACAAAGTGGTTCCCGAAGACCTGATCTCTACCAGCCGCACCTATCGGCGCGAGTGCGAGGGGTTCACCCCCCCCCGGGGGATCTGGTGCCACGTAACCGGTACCGACCTGGTGCGGGACCGCGACGGTCAGTTCTATGTCCTGGAAGACAACCTGCGCTGCCCGTCCGGGGTCTCCTACGTGCTGGAGAACCGCCAGGTCCTCAAGCGAACTTTCCCGCAGGTATTCGAGGCCTCCCGGGTGCGCCCGGTGGATGATTACCCCACCAAACTGCTGGAGGTACTTGAGCACCTCGCCCCCGACAACGTGGAGACCCCCACCATCGGTGTTCTGACCCCCGGCATCTACAACAGTGCCTACTTCGAGCACTCTTTTCTTTCCCAGCAGATGGGGGTAGAACTGGTCGAAGGCCAGGATCTGGTGGTGTCCGACGGCTTTGTCCACATGCTTACCACCAAAGGGCTCAAACGGGTGGACGTTCTCTACCGCCGCATCGATGACGATTTCATCGATCCCGACGCGTTTCGCCCTGATTCCCTGCTGGGCGTCCGGGGCCTGATCGCGGCCTACAAGGCGGGCCGGATTGCCATGGCCAACGCACCGGGGACCGGCATTGCCGACGACAAGGTGATCTACGCCTACGTGCCTGAGATCGTCAAGTACTACACCGGCGAGGAGGCCATCCTGCCCAACGTACCGACCTATATCTGCCGCAACGATGAAGACCGGGCCTATGTCCTGGCGCATCTGGACCAGTTGGTCGTCAAAGCCGCCAACGAGTCCGGCGGTTACGGTATGCTGATAGGTCCCCATGCAACCCGGGCGGAGCGCGCGGCGTTTGCCAAGAAAATCGAGGCCGAACCCCGCAACTACATGGCCCAGCCCACCGTTTCGCTTTCCAGGGTGCCCACTATCGTAGAGGGCGGCATCGAGGGGCGTCACGTGGATTTGCGCCCCTATGTCCTTTTCGGCAAAGAGATCTACGTACAACCCGGCGGCCTGACCCGGGTGGCGTTGACCAAAGGCTCGCTGGTGGTCAATTCTTCCCAGGGAGGGGGCAGCAAGGACACCTGGGTTATATAAAGGAGATACCGCGATGCTCAGCCGCGTTGCCAACTCAATTTACTGGATGTGCCGCTATATTGAACGTGCCGAAAACGTGGCGCGCTTTATCAGCGTCAATCTCAACCTGCTGCTGGACCTGCCGTCGGAAAAGGGCAAACACTGGGAACCGCTGGTCATGACCACCGGCGATCAAAAACTGTTCGAAAAGGCGCATTCCGCGTATGAGCAGGAGGCCGTTATCCGCTTTCTCACCTTTGACCGGGAATACCCCAATTCCATCCTGACCTGCCTGGCGAACGCCCGGGAGAACGCCCGGTCCATCCGTGAAATCATCTCTTCGGAAATGTGGGAGCACCTGAACAATTTCTACTTGGAGCTGACCGATAACAGCAGCATGACCATGGCGCTGGAGGATCCCAACCGCTTTTTCTACATTATCCAGATGCGCAGCCACCTGTTTACCGGACTGCTGGATTCGACCATGAGTCACGGCGAGGCCTGGAATTTCGCACGCATCGGCATGATGATGGAACGGGCCGATAAAACCTCGCGGCTGCTGGACGTGAAGTATTTCATGCTGCTGCCTGAGGCCGACCTGGTGAATACGCCCATTGACAACATCCAGTGGACGGCGGTGCTCAAATCCGCCAGTGCCTTTGAAATGTACCGCAAGGTGTACCACCGCATTACCCCGCGCAGCGTGGCCGCTTTTTTGATTTTCAACAACCAGTTTCCCCGGTCGATCCGGCATTGTGTTTCCAAGTCTCAGATCTGCCTCCAGCGGATCATCGGCAACCAGGCCGAGACAACCCGCACCACGGCTGAAAAAGTGCTGGGGCGGCTGGTGGCCGAGTTGGAGTATACAGATATCGACGAGGTGATTGCACGTGGTATGCACGAGTATATGGATGACTTCCAGAGCCGGCTGAACCGCGTGGGGGTGGCCATTGGGAACACCTTTTTCAACCTCGAACCCCTTAGCGAGACAACCACCGCCGAGCAATAGCCCGGCGTTGTTTACCCAGACCTGGTACCCGCCGGCCGAACCCGGGCAGAGCGACGAGCCTGCGCTGTTTATTCAGAAAGGACCTCTAATGGGAATCCATGTTGCCCTGAATCACAAGACCGTCTACCGCTATGACCGGCGGATTTCACTGGGCCCCCAGATTGTGAGGCTGCGGCCGGCACCCCATGCCCGGACACCGATCTTGAGCTATTCGATGACGGTCTCCCCGAAAACCCATTTCCTCAACTGGCAGCAGGACCCTTTCAGCAACTATCTGGGACGCCTGGTATTCCCGGAAAAGACGGATGTATTTAGCGTGGAAGTAGATCTTGTAACGGAGATGATCATCATCAACCCGTTCGATTTCTTCGTGGAACCCCATGCCGAAAAATTCCCTTTCGAATACAAGGCGGATCTCAAGCCGGACCTGGCCCCTTACCTGGCCAAAAAACCGGCGGGCCCGAAGCTCAAGCGCTACCTGGAAGCAATCGACCGCCGGCCCACGGTGGTCAACGACTTCCTGGTTGACTTGAACCTCCAGTTGAGCCGGGAGATCCATTATCTCATCCGCATGGAACCCAACGTGCAAAACTGTGAACAGACCCTGACGCTGGGCAGCGGTTCCTGCCGGGATTCGGCCTGGCTGCTGGTGAACATCCTGCGCCAGCTGGGCCTGGCCGCCCGGTTTGTTTCCGGTTACCTGATCCAGCTTGCACCGGATATCAAATCCCTGGATGGCCCCTCCGGTCCGGAAGCTGACTTCACCGACCTGCACGCCTGGACCGAAGTCTACCTGCCCGGGGCCGGATGGGTGGGCCTGGATCCCACGTCGGGGCTTTTTGCCGGTGAGGGGCACATCCCGCTGGCCTGTTCCCCGGAGCCCCGGAGCGCCGCCCCCATTACCGGGTCCCTGGACGAGTGCGAGGTTGAATTCAGCCACCATATGTCCGTGCGGCGGATTCTCGAAGCGCCGCGCTCCACGCGGCCGTACCCGGAAAAGACCTGGGACGCCATCGTGACGCTCGGAGAGCAGGTGGATCAACAGCTTGAACGGGCGGATGTGCGCCTGACCATGGGGGGCGAGCCAACCTTTGTCGCCATCGACGATATGGATGATGACCAGTGGAATACGGAAGCCGTCGGCGTGGAGAAACGGCAATTGTCCGAAACCCTGATCAAGCGGCTGCGCCGGCAATGGGCGCCGGGGGGCCTGCTGCATTACGGCCAGGGCAAGTGGTACCCGGGTGAATCCCTGCCCCGCTGGGCCTTGGGCTGCTATTGGCGCACGGACGGCCACCCGGTGTGGTCGGACGATCAATGGCTGGCGGATACATCGCAAGACTACGGCTGCGGGCCGGATGCGGCCAAAGCCTTCGTCGAGGCCCTGGCCGATATCCTCGGCGTGCGCCGGCGTTACATCCGGGCAGGCTACGAAGACCTGTTTTATTACCTGCACCAGGAGCAGCGCCTGCCGGTGAACGTGGATCCCGCCGACCCGAAGCTGGAAGACCCCGAAGAGCGGGCCCGTATCGTAGAGACGTTTCAGCGCGGGCTGGGAGCGGTTGCGGGGTACGTGCTGCCCCTGCAATACGGGTCATGGAAAAGCGGTCCCTGGCCGTTTCGCGGCGGGCTGATGTTCCTGCTGCCCGGTGATTCCCCCGCCGGGCTGCGTCTGCCCCTGGAATCGCTGCCCTGGGTTTCCGAAGAGGATTTCCCTTATGACCACCCCCTGGATCCCATGGCCGCACGGGACCCGCTACCGGAGCCGCACCCGGACCAGCTCGCCCTGGCGGGCCGCCGCCCGGCAGGGGCGGGCGACGGCGTGCGCACCCAGCCCAGACCTTTCGAAGACCCCGTCCCGGTGGCCGGGGAATCCGCCGCCTGGGTGGTGCGTACGGCGCTGTGTGTCCAGCCCCGCAATGGCCGGTTGCACGTATTTATGCCGCCGATTGAATCTTTGGAAGGGTACCTGGAGCTGGTGGCCGCCGTCGAAGCCGCCGCCCGGAAAACGCAAATGCCGGTTGTGATCGAGGGCTACACACCGCCCCGTGACCAACGTTTAAAGAGCCTGCAGATCACCCCGGATCCCGGCGTCATCGAAGTAAACATCCAGCCCATGCACACCTGGCAGGAGCTGGTGGACAACACGACGACGCTCTACGAAACAGCCCGGCAGACCCGCCTGGGAACAGAAAAATTCATGCTCGACGGCCGGCACACCGGCACCGGTGGCGGAAATCACATCGTCATCGGCGGGGCCACCCCGGCGGACAGCCCCTTTTTGCGGCGACCGGACCTGCTGCGCAGCTTTGTCACCTACTGGAACAACCATCCGTCCCTGTCGTATCTCTTTTCCGGTCTCTTCATCGGGCCGACCAGCCAGCAGCCCCGCATAGACGAAGCCCGGCATGACAGCCTGTATGAACTCGAGATCGCCTTTTCCGAACTGGAACGGCAAACTTCCCCAGGGCAGCCTTGTCCCCCCTGGCTGGTGGATCGTTTGTTCCGGCACCTGCTGGTAGACGTGTCCGGCAATACCCACCGGGCCGAATTTTGCATCGACAAGCTGTTTTCGCCCGACAGCAGCGCCGGGCGCCTGGGCCTGCTGGAGTTCAGGGGGTTCGAGATGCCGCCTCATGCCCGCATGAGCCTGGCCCAGCAGCTGCTCATGCGAATTTTTGTGGCCTGGTTCTGGCAAAAGCCCTACCGGCAGGACCTGGTGCGCTGGGGTACCCGGCTGCATGACCGCTTCATGCTGCCGCAACCGGTGCAGGCGGATTTCGCGGATGTACTCCAGGAACTGAACCGGGCCGGTTATCCGGTCACCCAGGATTTTTTCAAACCCCATTTTGAATTTCGCTTTCCCATCCACGGCGCGATCGTTTGCCAGGGTATGGAAATCGAGCTGCGCCAGGCCCTGGAACCCTGGCATGTGTTGGGTGAGGAGCCCGGGGGCGGCGGGACCGCCCGCTATGTGGATTCATCGGTCGAACGCCTCCAGGTAAAGGTATCCGGCATGAACGGGGACCGCCATCTCCTGAGCTGCAACGGGCGGCGGGTGCCCCTGAAACCGACCAGCGCGGAAGGCGTGTTCGTGGCAGGTGTCCGTTATCGGGCCTGGCAGCCGCCGTCCTGCCTGCACCCTACCATCGGCGTGCATACCCCCCTGGTGATCGATCTATACGACACCTGGTCCGGCAGGGCGGTCGGCGGGTGCACCTACCATGTGGGCCACCCGGGCGGACGCCACTACGAGGTCCTCCCGGTCAATGCATACGAGGCCGAGGGCCGACGTCATTCCCGCTTTGTTCCCGGGGGCCACTCGCCCGGCCATCCCCTCGCGATCCCGGCCGCGGAAATCAATCCGCATTTTCCTTACACACTTGATTTAAGGCGGAGAAAAGGCTAGAACCCATCTCAAAAAAGTCTTTTGGTCCAAACTCGGCGTTGGGCGCGAATATCAAGTCCTCGAAATACTATAGTATTCCTCCGGGTTGATATTCGCGGCCGCCTTAATTTTGAACCAAAATCCATTTTTGAGATAGGTTCTGATACAGCCGGTCCCGGGCGGCGCTTAAATACCCTGAACCCAACGTGAGGCATCGACAGGATGATCAACCCAGACCATACCCATCCGGGCGCCGGCGGCCCTGAAAGGGCGCCTGTGATTGCGGACGCGGCCTATCCCGGCGGGGCTTATAACGAGGCGTTTACATCCGCGGCCAGCCCCCGCGAACCCTGGCAGGCCCTTATCGCGGCCCTGGATGGCATCGGGCCCGCAGTCCTCCAGCAGCGCCAGGATCGGGCCCGGCGCATGCGGCATGAGGATGGGGCCACCTTCAATCCCTTCGACGCCCCCACCGGACAGGGAACGCCCTGGGCCCTGGACCTAATACCGTTGATTATCACGGAAAATGAGTGGGCGGCCCTGGAGGCCGGCTTGATCCAACGGGCGCGCCTGTTAGAGTTGATCCTGGCGGACACCTATGGGCCCCAGGCGCTGCTCAAAGAAGGGCGTTTGCCGGCGGACCTGGTGTTTGCCAACCCGAATTTCCACCACACCTGCCACGGCATTCAACCGGCCGGCGATCGTTTCCTGACCTATTACGCGGCCGATTTATACCGGGGACCGGACGGTCAACTGCGGGTGTTGCGCGATTACAGCGCCAACCCGGCCGGCCTGGGGTATGCCCTGGAAAACCGGATTGTCATTTCCCGTATTTTCCCTCAGCTTTACCACCAGGCCCAGATTCGACGCCTGGCCCCTTTTTTCGATACCTTTCAACGCAACCTTGCCCAGCGCGCGTTTGTCGGCAACGAAGAACCCGGAATCGTATTGCTTTCACCCGGCCCGGACTGCCGCATATACTTCGAACATGCCCTGCTCTCCCGTTACCTGGGGTATCCGCTGGTGGAAGGACAGGACCTGACCGTGCGCAACGGCAGGCTGTTTCTGAAAAAGTTGGCCGGATTGGAGCCCGTGGCGGCGCTCTTTCGCCACACGCCGGACGCCGGCAGTGACCCTCTGGCCCTGCGCCGGGAGGCGGTCTCGGGTACGGCGGGACTGATCCAAGTCGCCCGGGAGCAAAACATCACCCTCGTCAACCCCATCGGCAGCGCCTTCGTCGAGACCCCGGCCCTCTCAACCTACCTGCCTGCGCTCAGCCGTCATTTGCTGGGTGAAGACCTGCTGCTGGATAGCCGGCCGGCCTGGTGGTGTGGAACGGATGCGGGCCGCGACCATGTTCTGGCGAACCTGGATACGCTCTCCCTGGGGCCGGCCATCGAACAGTCAGCGGCCGAAATTCCGGTGGCCGCGGCTGAGGCGATTGCGGCCGCCCCCCATGCCTACCTGGCCCATGAGCCGCTCTGTCCGTCTGTGTCGCCGGTCTGGCATACAAACGGCGTGCAATCGCATTACACCCTGGTGCGTATGTTTGCGTGTGCCACGGAGCAAGGCTTTACCATCCTGTCCGGCGGCCTGGCCCTTACGGCACCCGACAAGGAAACGTTACTGGGCTCGATCCCGGAGCGCCAGGGCAGTAAAGATGTCTGGGTACTGTCCAGTCAGCCGGTGGAACCCTTCAGCCTCATGGGAGGCCTGCACGCCGTGGGCGCGTTCAGTCGGGGCAGTGATCTGCCCAGCCGGGTGGCGGACCATTTGCTGTGGCTGGGGCGTTACCTTGAACGCGCCGAGGGTCTCATACGACTTCTGCGGTCCGTTTTCCGCAGGCTTTCCGGTGAAGCCCGGACGCGGGACATTCCGGAACTGGCGTTTCTCCTGGATCTTCTGCGCGCGAACGACACGATTCGCGCGGATTCAGCCGAGCGCGGTATCCCCCGCTACCGCGCGCTGTCCACCCAACTGCGGGCGGCCCTATTCCAGAAAGATCGCGCCGGCACCGTGGCGTCGGTGCTCAAACAGGTGGGGGACGTGGCCAGGAATGTGCGCGACCGGCTCTCCCTTGATTCATGGCGGGTGATCAACCGACTGGATGATTTCAGCGGTCCGGAGGATGGCGATCCCCTGGATCTCTTGGATGACACCCTGTTTACCCTCAGCGCCTTCAGCGGGTTGGCCATGGAAAGCATGACGCGTGGCCTGGGGTGGCGCTTTATGGATATGGGGCGCCGGGTGGAGCGGGCGCTGAACCAGGCAACGTTGATCCATATCGGCCTGCCCCGGGTTTGTACGGAATCCCGCAGCGCCCTGGAGGCCCTGCTCGAGGTGTTCGACAGTATCATGACCTACCGCGCGCGCTACCGGACAGCCTTCCAGTTGGCTCCGGTTCTGGACCTGATTCTGATGGATGAAAGTAATCCCAAATCGCTGGCGTTCCAGTTTTGCCAACTGGTCGAACATGCGGAGCACCTGCCCCGTATGGACGACGAGGCTGGACCAAGTACCGAGGAACAGATAGCCCAGGAGATGCTTGCCGCGGTGCGGCAGGCGGATCTTGACGGCCTGCACTGTCCGGCGGACAGTGTCGCGGTAGAGCCCCTGCAGGCCCTTCTCAGCAACGCAAAGATTCGCCTGAAGGCTTTCACCCAGCAAATCAGCAATCACTACCTCAGCCGCGTACCGGCAACGTCCCATTTTTCCGCAGGCATAGGCGAGCCCAGCCCATGAAATACCGCATTGTGCATAAAACAGCTTACCGCTATACGGAACCGGCCTCGCTCTCACAGAACGAATTGTTTTTGTACCCCCGGGAAACGCTTACCCAAGTGGTGTCCGACTGCCGGCTGGAAATCATGCCCGAGCCCCAGTACCTGCACCGGCGAATTGATTATTTTGGAAATTACGCCCATGTGTTCATGGTACAGCAGCCGCATGAAACGCTGGCTTTGATGACTACCAGCACGGTAAAGACGACCCGGCCGGCCATCCCGGAACCGGCCGGCACGCTCCCCTGGGAAACTGCTGTGCAGCGGCTGGCCGCCCATGAAAGTCCGGAAACCCTGGATGCCTACCAGTTTGTTTTCGCCAGTCCGTTCGTCTCCGTTACACCGGCTGCCCGGGCGTATGCCGACCCATCGTTTCTACCCGGGGTGCCGGTGCTGGACGGTGCCCTGGACCTGATAAAACGCATTTATACGGAGTTCTCCTACGACAAACGCGCCACCACCGTGGATACCGCCGTTGACCACATCCTTGCCAACCGCAAGGGCGTGTGCCAGGATTTCGCCCACGTGGCCATCAGTTGTCTGCGGGCCATGGGGCTGGCGGTCCGCTACGTGAGCGGATATTTGGAAACCCTGCCGCCGCCGGGCAAACCAAGATTGATCGGCGCCGACGCCTCGCACGCCTGGCTTTCACTGTTTGTCCCGGACACCGGCTGGGTGGACCTGGATCCCACCAACAACCTGATACCCGGTGAACAACACATCACCCTTGCGTGGGGAAGGGATTACGGCGATGTTACCCCGGTAAAAGGCGTGGTGATGGGTGGCGGCGTACACACGTTGTCGGTAACCGTGGATGTGGCCGCCCAGGATTAGCAGAAAAACCTGCATTCTAACATTATTTTAGACGTATCAAATGCACGCGTTCCGACCCCGATTTCCCCCTAAAAACGTCCCCTATTGTCATTGCGGCAGTTGAATTTACGCGCAACGGTCCTTAGATTGATTCTATTCGATACTTGCTCCGATCAACCCGTATATTTCACAAGTTCGAGATGCTCATTGGGGAGGCATTCCGGTATGCGGCTGAGCGGTTGCCAGCGCCAAGGCTGATAGCGCGACCAATGATCACATCGGGCTTGCCCACGGGGCCATAATTTTTCGGCATGCTTGGGAATCAGATCAGTTTACAAAGTGGCACCTGCAAAGTATGTCCCGAACAGTCTTCATGTTCCTGAACATGTGTATGAAACCCATTGTGCAGAAAAAATCGCATGCAATATTAGGGTAAAGTGAATTGCGCGTTGGACCGGAAACGATGCAATCAGGAGGTCGCCATGAAAATCACCGCATTGTTTTCCTTGATGTTGCTGTTGCCGGTTCTGGCAACTGCCGGGACGTTCAACGACGCCCGGGCACTTGAGGGCTTGACCACCGTGAAAGTGGTTGTCGACGTAAACGTGGGAGAACCCAAACTGCTGCTCCGACGCATTCAACTCATAGACGAAACCTACACCCAGCTTCTTGATGCCGGCGCGAAGCCGGTTTTTGTGGTGGCTTTTCGGGGCCCGGCAACACGGTATGTCACCCGGGGCGAGGGGCATGTGGCCAAAGAGCACCTGACAGTGAAAAAGGAAGTCCAGGGTTGGATCGGCCAGTTTGCCAAAAACGGCTTTTCCTTGGAACAGTGTGCCATTGCGGCCCGGGGACAGAAGGTGCCTCCCGGTGATATCCTCCCCGAAATCACCGTCGTGCAAAACGGCTATATCAGCCTGGTGGCCTACCAGAACAAAGGTTTTGCGCTTTTACCCATGGACTGACCCTACAAGGATTAATACAGTCACCAGAGGAGCATTCTGAAAAGAATCGGGGTGTTTTTCAGCTCGGAGGGCATGACGAGCTTCATCCAACCAGGTTCCGTCGTCGCCAGAAGGCTATGCCGCAAAGGCTGGCCCTATGATTTCAGTGTACGCTTGTGCGGCGAAGCTTTAGCGAAGGCATATCTGCGGCTAATTCAGGTTTTAGGATTTGGATTTACCGCCCATTCGCTTCGCTCACTCGACGCACGCAGACAAGCCCAGCCGACCTGCCTGGGCTTTGGTAGCCATCGCTTCGCGATAGAAAACCGACTCTTCAATTTAGCAGTCGTTGAGATATCCTTGATGAAAATCTGCCCGAAGGGCATGGCAAGTTCATCCGGCCAGGTCGGCCGGATGATGTCTGCGTTAGTCTGCGGTTAATTCATGGTTTCTGGGTTTTTCCCTCGGACTTCAGGCTTCAGTCTTCTGCCTCCAATATCAAAGTGTTTTCTCGAAAATTGCTGCCAGCTGCTCAAGATGACCGGCTTCTTCTTCCGCCAGTTCCATGAACACCGATCTGGCCCGATCCGACACCACCTGCCGACCCAACTTCAAGTATAAATCAAAGGTATTGGCTTCTAAGGCCATTAAAAAGTCGAGAATATCGGCATCGCTCTTATTTTGTGACCAGTTCACCGCTTCAGGGACACTTACACAACCGGCCATGACATTGTGGGGTGGTCTTTGGAGAACGGTTGTGGGAAAACTTTCAATAGCGCCTTGCCCGGATATTTTTTGGAATAGTTGCGTAAGGGAATCTTTGTGGGCGATCTTATGCTCGGTCAGACGAGTAAAGTCCGCCTTCATCTCCTGCTCTTGAGTGATTTTCTTAACGTGGTCAAGATATTGTTGCGAACCATCTTCAATATACCAGGCCATGGCTATCAGCTGTTCCGGGGTCATATTTTCTGAAAAGCAGAACACGCCGGCTTCAGGGGGACCAACTGCGACAAGCCCATTATACGCGAGCATGCCCCCTTCCATGTTAAATACGTCATCGAACCCGCCACCATTCAATATACCAACGCCGGACCGGCTGCGATTACCTGATCGGCAATAAACAATCGTCATCTTATCTTTTGGTAAGCTGTCCAGATTTGATTGCAGTTCAGCCAAGGGTACCAATTGTGCGCCGGGAATATGTCCTTGTTCATATTCGCCGGGTTGCCGTACATCAAGAAGACAATATTTATCCGCACTTTTTCCTTTGACTATATTGCGCACCTCGTCAGGCGATATCGATTTTACCTTTTGAAAAAGGCTTCCCAGTATCATTATTTCTCCCATTTCCTTTTTAGCGTCTATTTCATACAATCTGCTTCCCGTTATAGAACTATCATAGATACGAAAAGAATTTTCGCAATACTACAACAAAGAGATAAGGCAGCAGACGTAGACAAAGTCAGGACTAAATTTTAGATTTTTGATTTCGGAATTTAGATTTAATGTTTCGCTGCGCTCAGACTTGTATATAAATTGGCAAAATGCCTTCAATCTAAAATCAACAATTACTTCGATCGCTTCGCGAGAAAGACCACACGACTCAGTTTTAGCAGCCGTTGATATGAACATGATGAACATCTGCCCAGTAGGGCATGACAAGTGTCAGCTGGCCACGTCGGCCGGATGATGTCTGCGTTTGTCCGCGGCTAATTTATGGTTTTCGGGTTTTTCTTCAGCCTTCAGCCCAATTAAGCGCTTAGCCTGCCCCAGGTGGGTAATACACCATCTCCATCGGCAAATCCATCTCATCTCTTTCCGGGGTCTCCGGTATGGTCTCCAGATCACCTGCGGATAGATAGCCGGTCACGGCTAATGCCAGGGCATCCACAATGTCATCTTTGGAAACTTCCTTTCTCAGGAAGCGGTCTGCGGCAGCTTTGAAAATAGCCCGCGATTTATCGAACAACCCCTGTAACAATTCCAGGCGTTCATTTTGACCTTCTGGTTTCTTTTTGTAATGCTCCATGGGATTGCCGCCATTGAGCATGCAAAAGCAAACTTCCGGATGGGACTCACGAATTCCATTGCGGGCTTCGGGCTCTTTCATTAAGAGGTTATCAGCTGCTCTTATCTTGCCGGTGATGTGCCAGGCCATGATCGAAAGCTTTTTGCCCAGCATGGATTCGTTCACCCGACAGGCCTCTTCATAATTTTGTGCTGAAAGGATTTCCCGGCAGGACGGGGTAAATACGCTGTTGTGGCGTAGGGGGCTCAATAGTTTTCGAGCGCGGGTGTCGCATGCGCGGGAAGGATTGGTCTTTGAAGGCAGGCCGATGGGGATATCAACCAGGATCAGCACGTCTTTCTGGTTCGCCAGCCACAATTCGGCCAAGGTTTTGAATACACCGAATTCACATTCGCCATTGCTGTGGATGCCGGCAAAGAACCAGCCCGCTTTGCAGCCATCGACGCCGATGTATTTCTGATAGCCCATTCAAGGTGCCTGTTTTGGCTTTCGGCCATATCTACTGCTTGACCCCGACTCCATGCCTGCCAGGCGTCTTGCCTGTCGGGCGTCTTGTGCGGCGAAGCCCACTGGCGAAGACGTAAGCCTTTAGCGTAGACTGGTATCCAGACTTCTGTCTTTTTATGCCGCGGCCCGTCCCTGGGACCCGCGTGTGAACACTTCTAAAGGGTTTTTAATACAGAACGACCGCCTTCACGTTTTCCCCCTCGAAAGCAACCGCTTTGTCATTTGAAGTGGCGGAATCGCCATAAATCCATAGTTCGTGTTCCGCAAAGTATTTTACGCTTCGCGGCTTGCCGACAAGTTCGGTCACTTCTTGTTTTGATTTTCCACTGAGGTGTTTTTGAAGCGTTTCGAGGGGTGTGGATTCCAAGTTTATCGATAAAGACGGGACAGATGGGCCTGAAGGCGTCTTTGGCGCCGCACTTATTTCCGAAATTCCGACCACCAGCCCTTTTTCTGTTTCTGATTTCCCGCGACATCTTTTTGGTATGACGATGTCATTTTTGCGTTTACATTGGATGTTTTGATGCCGTTTGGCCGCGCACAGCCCATATCGGTAGCCCAGTTCATAACAACTCTTTATCAAGCTATGTTTGCCGGTCGTTTCATGCTTTTTGGAGGGTCCAGCGGGCCGGCTTCGAGGTGTACGCCCTGCCCCTTTGATTTGTATGCCTTCAATCCGATCAATATCCTCAACTGCAAATTGAATGGTAATGCCTTTAATCTGGGTTTTAACCCAACCATCTCCTTCTGAAATATTCTCGGTTTCTATTATCCGACCATCATTCAGGTAAATAGTACCGGCGATACCCTGGGCCGGATAGGACAAGATACACAAAAGTATGAAGGCACCAATAGTAATTATCATCCCTGCGCGCCCAATATCAGCATTTGAATATAAGAATTTGAAAATAATGCACCCTCAATAGAATAGGGCTCAAGAGATTGGGGGTCAAGACTGAAGGCGTGCCGGGAGCCAGGTCCCCGGCGTCGGGTGTCGGACGATTTTTCCGAACACCTATTTCTTTAGAGTGGCCAATTTGGCAACGACCCGGCCACCGGCCTTCTTTTTTCCCTTTTTGTCACGCATGGTTTTAATTCTTAACAAGCCGGGGCTGTGATGAATATACATCAGGGGAGATTTGCAGCCTTTTTGCTTAAAGACCATTTCCAGATATTCAAACAGCACGGGTTTATCCGGCCAGGTATAGTTTTTCTTGAGTTCCTTGAATTCGTTCCATTGTTTTGATGCGTTGTGATCAACGCCGAAACACGTTCGTTCAGCCTCATCACACAAAAACATTTCACAGACAATCGGCTTTATCCGCCACAGGCAACCGTTTTCAGACAGAAATATGCACTTATGGTTATAATCCGGCCGTCGGATGGCATTCTCCAGACAATCTAGTTCGCGAGTGTTCGATACCAGCGCATTTATAACCGCATCCGCAAAAAACGCGATAATCCCATCCTTGGAACAACAGGCACTGAGTCGGCTTTTGTAGCATTTTTCTGTACAGATATCTTTGAAATGATGCTCAAGGAAGCCGGCAATTCTGGATCGAAATGATAGGTACTCCGCCATTACGGTTTTCAGATCCTCAACTTCAGAAGCGGAAAAGCGCTTCAACTGCTTCCGGATCATCAGCAGGGCTTCAAGTTGTTCTTTCTGATATGAATTCATGAGGGTGCTATCTTATTTATAATTCGATCAAAGTCAAACACCGTTTTTTGACTAAATTTGTCTAATTGAATGCCTGGCCCGACCCTAGTGATCAATTCGACATGATCAGCCGGAACCCAAGTCCGGGACCATGGAAATCAGCACAGAAGTTAAAGCGACGGGCGCAGCGTGCACTCCAGGCATCCAGATTCCAGCTCCCGCCGCGGATGACGCGATCAGGACTGCTTGATTCTATGACGGGGTTGTGGTGGTCATGGCAGCCATAAGCGTCTGCCTGGTATGTGTCCCGGCACCATTCCCACACATTTCCGCTCATATCATACAGCCCCAATCCATTCGGTTTTTTCTTTCCCACCGGTTGGGTTGATCCCCGGCTGTTGTCTTCAAACCAGGCAACGGCGTCGATATCATCACCACCGGCATAGAGATCATCCCGGCCGCCGGAGCGGGCAGCGTACTCCCACTGGGCTTCTGCGGGCAACGTGAAGTGAGCATTCATTTTCGCTGCCTGGGAGAGTTTTCGGGCAAACTCGCCGGCATCTGACCATGTCACTTGCTCAACCGGATGATCGGCGTGTCTATACTCAGATGGATTATCTTTCATCAAGATTGACCATTGTGCCTGGGTAACAGGAAAACGCGAGAGATAGAAGTCATCCAGGGTCACCTTGTGAACCGGCTGTTCGTTTTTGGAACCCTGGTCCAGGGTATCGCCCATTGCATAGGTGCCGCCCCGAACCAGTACAAATTCGATACCGCAAACCGGATCTTTGACGAGCGGTAGGCTTTGCCGGTCCATCGGTTGGCGCTCTTGACATTGCTGACAGGAACCCCGCCCCGGAAGCATACGTGCGCCGCATTGGGGGCACAACAGCAATGCTTCACATTCGGGGCAGCGTCGCCAGTTATTTTGGACGTCGCGGCCACATTGGGGACAGGTCGGGGCATTCAGCCGGGTTTCACAAACCGGGCATATCCGCCATGAAGGGCTGATCAGCTCACCGCACTGCGCGCAGGCAGGTGTAGATTGGGTATTCATCATCGAATTTAATCCTGTTTGGCCCGAATATTTCAAGGGCCTGGACCTGTCTTCGAGTCTACTCAAATTCAAGAATTTTGACAACGAGAAGACGACGGATCAGAGCGGTTTGGTGACAGGTATCTCTTGCCCAGCGATGTCTGCCGCACTTTTTTGAAATTGGAGCAAACTTTATGTTATACTTGATATGAACTTGTCTCAAAAAACGGATTTTGGTTCAAAGTCCAGGCGGACGAGAGGTTTAAGCCGGAAGAATACTCCAGTATTTTGAGGATTTGAACTGAACGCCCAACGCCGAGTTTGGGCCAAAAGACTTTTTTTTAAGATAGGTTCATGCAAATATCACCTGGCAGCAATCCACTCTCGCAGGAGGCTGAAATGCTGGCAAATCTATCAGTGCTGCATATTGTCCGGGCAGGCAGTGACATCACGTTCAGTAGCCTTAAAGCGATCGGCAACCGGATTCTGGATTCCTTTCAAGGCAGAATCAAGGAGTTCAAGCTGGCTTGTCACAACGCCCCGGTTGTGGACAGTATCGATGCGTATTTCCTGACCAAGATCCTTGATCAAGAATTTGGCGGGCATGTTTTGGGGATTACAGATGCGGATTTGGAAACAGATGATCTAGATGAGTTTTACAAATCGATCTTCGGCGGCAAAAATCCTCAAAATGACGTGGCGGTGGTATCCACCAATAAGCTTTGCCCGAATCGAATAGATTCTAAAAAAGCATACGAATTGTTTCTCGACCGGACCGCAAAAGTATCCCTGCACGAGGTCGGTCATAATCTGGGGCTGACCGATCATCCCTCTTACCAAACCGCTCCGGATGGCGCTTTGTGTCCCATGAGCAAGGGGAAATATAACAAGTTCGGATCCGTTGGATATTTACGGACCATTATCGATGGCCGTGGTGTGACCTTCTGCGACGAGTGTAATTATTTTTTAAATCGCATATACGGCCAAAACATCGCGTCGCCAGGCTACTAAAAGACGGCTTGGTTGCCACTATCGGCATCAAGGGATCAAAGCTCGCCAATATTTAGGCCTGCCCGGTGGAATGAACGCGTTCCAACTAACCGCCAGGTTCTAAGTTCCGTCGTTTACCCATGCCCTCAGCGCTCTGCACTATGCCGGGCAAAGCCCAGACCTTCCACCTTCTACCATCTATCTTACTAACATATACCTTACACCTAAATGCTCTTCAGTCTTCATCCTAATATTCGCGTGAGCCGACGCCTCGCAACCAGAGGCTTGCTTACCCGTTTCAGGCCCTCGGTTGGCGTTGGGGGCCGAAACGGGGAAGGTGCGGCAGGGTTACCAGTCTAGCTCTGCGGGATCGCTGATGTCATTGGCCGGGTCTGTTTCCACCAGTTTGCTCTCCGGTGGCAGGGCGCCGTTTTCCACCCATTCCTCTAAATACGCGAAGGTGCGCTGGGCATACGCCTGCATCGGGGTAAGCAAGTCTTCAACATCTGGATCTGATCCGGCGGAACTATAGCCCCACCCGCCGTCCGCGTGTTTATCCACATGGGGTGCATGGGCAATGATGTAAAAACGATGCAGGTCCGGCGAGCCGAAAATCTCGATCGCGTCCCGGTACTCCAACCCCTGAGAATGCAGGGCCACCAGACCGTCGGCCTGGCCCTGGAGGGTGAGCATCGGCACCGAGAATTCGCCCGTGTTGGCATTTTTCAGGGCGTATTTGACGCTTTCCTTGTTCCACCCGCCGTTCTTGGCCGTCGCCAGCCAGGCATATAAGGGGGGCGGTGTAAAGGGGTTGGCTGGATCGGCCCAGCATGAATATGCGGCGGATGCGGCCGGATCGTCGCCGCGGAGGTCGGCGCGGTATACGTAAGATACCAGGTTGTAGTAACCGACGCCCCGAAAGATCTCGAAGCCTGGAAAACCCTGGAAAGGGTCGAAAATCGTATTGTAATAGCCCCAGAAGAGGGCCGATTCAGGCGAAAAGCCGGCGTTGACCAATGGATAGTAGGCACCTGGAAAGCGCGGGTTCTTGTCATATTCATCATTCGTGGTCAGTGTATCCGGCGAATGGAACCAGCCCATGGCCAGGGTGCCCTTGTCGATCGAACCGACCAGCGAATCAGCTGCGGCGTACTCCTGCAGGGACACCTTCCTGTTGCGATCGGCATCCATGACCCGCTTATCAGGCCAGTACGCCCCGGACCAGTCCACCCCGCCGTCGAAGAGGCGCTTTTTGCCCTTCCGCACCCGTTTGTGATCGATTTCCAGGGCGCGGCGTGTCTGGTAGCCGCCGTTGGAGAGCCCCATGGCGTAGGTGCGGTCAGGCAATTGGTCGGCGTATTCCTCCAGCAGATCCCTTGCCAGGAGGGCCAGGTCGATCATCATGTCACCCCAGTATTGGGTGGGGTGTTTGCCCGAGATCATGTCGCCGGCCCCGCCGGGGATTCCCTTATCCCCGGAGATATAGGCATATCCGGCTTCGAGCAGCCAGGGGACCAGAATCGCCTCGTTGGCGTACTCGTTGCGCAGCCCCGGTGTTCCGCCCACGACCAGTTTATCGTTCCACGGGTCCGGAAGCCGGAACGTAATGCTTTGTTCGCGCTTGCCAATTTTCAGCAGACCGGTCACTTCCGTACCGGCAATGTTAGCGTTGGTCGGCTGAAAAGCGTTCGCATGGATAACGTTAGCTCTGATCTTGCTAACTTTGGCTTGCTCCTCGGGAGGAAGCTCGCTGACATCTAGTGCAGGAGACCAATATGTCACATGGGCCAGACCGCCGTCCGCACCCCCTGCATAGGTCTTGACGTAGACGTTGGTAAAGCGCAGGCGGGGACCGTCGTCATCATCGTCATCATCGTCGTCGGCCCAAAGCATCGGGCAAACCAACAGTAGGGCGACCAGAACCACGACCCAAAATACACCGATGGTTTTCAGCTTTTTTTTGATCATTTTTTACCTCCTTTGCTGGTTGTCTAAACGTAATGTTTCAAATGAAGCAGCCTGACAGTGACCTGGGGTTCATTTGGTACGGCCATCTATGCGGACTCGTCGAACCCTGCAAATCGGCAATGTATCCGGGGCAATTTGTTATCGAGATGAACTATAAGATTTAAGCGTGGCTTGGGCCGGATGGCAGGATCCGTAAGCCCTGAAAACGTGGAAGATTCCGATGGTAGTCGTGATAGTTCGGGGTCCAGGTCGGCGGAATTGAAATTAAATGAAACTGTATATCAGAACGAGAAGCTGGAGCAACCCTAAAACGGGGTTTTCATACTACCGGGATTAAGCCTTGGTTGGTCCGTTTTGGGCCGGAATTGCGATGCGTCCAGCCTAAATATCTGAGAGCTAAAAAATTAACTCTGAAAATAGCAGGTACTCAGTTTTGAACATGCCATTTCGATTGTATGAGGGTGAGTTTAAAATTGGGGGCAAGTCTCCATTTGCTCGCCTGCCGGGAAACAGTTTTCAATGTAAACTACTGGGACGTAGCTCGTTTAGCATTGGCCACCGAAATCCGACCTCTGGTCTCTGGGTCTTCCCGACGCCGGCATTCAGACCCCGTGGTTTTTCCTTTCACCTAAAGATCCTTCAGCCCTCGGCCTTTTACCTTCCACCTAACCAAGAGAGGGCCTGCCCCCCTTGGCTTTCTTTAAAGCCAGATGGGATGAATATCATTCACGGTCTCTTTCACATTGAGGACCGCATTGGCAACCCTGAAATACATGAGCGCCAATCCCAGGTTCTGGGTGGTCGTTTTGATACATAATTTGTCGTTTTCAGAAATTTCCCAAACATCTTGGTGGTAAAGGCGGAGTGATCCGATTATCTTTCCCCGCATATTGATCGGATATGAAATAATGGCGCGGACACCCTCCTCCCTTGCTTTTTCCGGGTATTGCAAGGCGCTGCTGGCCTCCGTATCACTGATAATCACCGCTTCTCGATTGGCACCAAACTTGATGCTTCGGTCCACCAGGATGGGGCCCTTATTTACATAATCCTGGCTCAGTCCAACACTGGAAAACAACTCCAGTTCCTCCGACTCAGGATTCAGAATATAAATGGCCGCCCCTTTGATCCCCAATGCACTCACCAGCAATTGCACCAGGCTATTGGCCATGGTTTCGATGTTGCTGGAATCGGTAATTGTCTGGATAAACAGCGCATATACCTCTAAACTGATTTTATTCTCATTTTCCATTGGTGATAGCGTCTCCCTATTTTTTTCTTGTTCAATTCCGTTTGAGTTAGTTCCTAGACGACCATGTGAATACCAACACCTGGAAGTGACTTCATAATCTTCTTTGAGGTACTCGTCGTAAAAAATCCCTTTATCTTGCTTGGATTGTGATTCAGAACAATGGTTGCAAAGCCGCCTGATTTCACCAGATGAATGATTGCCTGGGAAAGGTCGCCTTTTAATGGTTTGAACTCACAGTGAACTTTTTCAGTGGCGAACCCAGACCGTATCAACCGTTCTTTGGCCTTTTCGAATTCAATTTCAAGCTCACTTACCTTTTGGCGCAGATAGGACAAGTTACTATCCATAAGCTTCATTACCGTTTTGTCACTCACATCGATATTGGGTACCGATGTATACCCATGGAAAAGGGTTATCTCAACATTTCCGTCCTGCCCATAGCGCTGAGTAACAAAGTCCAAGGCTTTTTGATCGTTTCTGGTGAAATTATAGGGCACCAGAATTTTTTTTACTTCCATGCAGACCTCCTTTCTCCAGGAACCGTTACAAAAGAATTTCTTAATTTGTGCATCTGGCAGATGGCAACAACTGTAAGGGTTAGTTTTCAAAATCCATGCAACAGTAATAGTCTTTGCGATAACAAGCGATGTTTAATCTGAGAGGTATAGCTGAGAAGTGTGCCGTAACAGAGTGAGGAGAAGTTTTTATAGAGGTTATCTCAAAAATAGGATTTTGGTTCCCCGCAAAATGCACGCGGGATCTGCGACAAATCAAGGCGGCCGCGAGGTTTCCCCGCGTTGCGGGACTTCCCTCTTGATCTATTCCTCACATGTGGGTCGCAACCGGAGTCATACTCGATTATTGCGAGGATTGGAACCAAGCGCCCAACACCGCGATTGAGCCAAAAGACATTTTTGAATTTACCTCTAAAAAGTATGCCTGAGTATGGCCAGCATTGTCAATCAATTGATTGACATGCAAAATACTGTGGGAGCCTTATAAGGCCGGATCTACACTTTGCGAAAAGTCATGGGTTTTTTCAAAGCGTAGGCCCCGGCCCCTGTGTTTGCTAAGGTCGCATTGAGTTATCCGGCATAGGGACTAGAACCTATCTCAAAAAAAGGATTTTGGTTCAAAATGACGCGAAGCTAATGCCTAACGTGGTGCAAGGCGGTCGCGAGGAATAAACCGGAGGTACCAGCGAAGCCAATGCCCATCGTGGTGAATACATCAGGTATTTCGAGGATTTATTCCAAGCGCCCAACGCAGAGTTTGGGCCAAAAGACTTTTTTGAGATGGGTTCTAAAAGCTATTCCGCGAATCCGTGGTGATAGACATCATAAAATGTTTTTCCGCCGAGGAGTTCATCGATTTTTGCCTGGATTTCTTTGCGTTCACCGCTCTTAAGCCAGTTTTCCCAATCCTCGGCAGACTGCCAGGTGCTGATAACCAGAAATTCTGTAGGATCGTTGTAGTTTCTCAAGGTTTCACCCGAAACATACCCCTCTTGGGCGATGGCCATCTTCCGCATTTGCCTAAACAGGGGAATCATTTCGCGGGCCTTGTCTTCTGGAACCGCCCTTTTAATCATAGCTTTTAACGCCATCGTGCCCTCCTTTTGTGAATAGGTTGGACCCAAAGACAACACATCATCTTGAGGGAATGTACCTATTTAAACCATAATATTGTCGCGCATTGAGGTCAACCGCCACCTGTGGCCAGATAGCGTCTAAACCGCTCATTCCATTGAAATTTCCATGCTAATCAAATATAGTTTTTCCTCTGAATTTCAATAAGTTAAGGCTCCGCCGATTCCCTGGCGAGAACCTCTTTGTTTTCCGACCTCTGGTCTCTCGGTTTTCCCGACCCCCGCTTGTGGGGCGCAGCCTTGGCGAAGCCTGAACTCCAAGTTTTGCCTTCTACCTTCGACCTAAAACACCTGAACAGGTGTAAGTCTGCCCACATGTTTTCATCTTAACTTCGTTCTTTACTTTTGACCTTCCGTCTCTTTTCATTCTATAATCAATCTCATATCACTCATCAAACCAAGCGGTTGCAAAGGAGCGCCCGCCCAAAAGAATCGCTTTCATTGAACCGATCAGCGAGCGCCTTCCCTGCAGTTTGTTGGGGTGCGGCGGAAATCCTGCCGCCGGGGCCGCGGGGAGCGTTCAATCGTTTGGGGAGCCTGCAACAGGAGAGCGGTAATATGAAAAAGAAATCAATATCAGAAGAAACCGAAACGGAGATTATCAGCGTCAAGATACCAAAAGATTTGAAGAAAAGAGTAAACGCATATAGCGATGATAACGAAATGACTATCAAGCACTTTATTGCCGACGCCATAATCGATAAACTGGAACTTGCTCATAAGGAAAGACGTAGGAAAAGCAGGCTTTAAAACACGTAAGCCAACCGAAACCCGCGTTCATGCCCTGTTTACAGATGGCCCTTAGAAAGCCGGTTTTGCCCCAAAAGCGGCCGTTTGGGTCCTTCGCCACATCCAGGGGGCTTGACCCACACTTCATGCCGGCCGGGCGTCTTGCCTGTCGGGCGTATACGATTACGACTTGTCCGGCGCCTTGTGCGGCGTAGCTCTTTGCGAAGACGGAAGCCTGGTCTTCTGTCTTTGTATTACTCGGTGCGAGCCCGAATTTGTTTCGGGAGAGCAACATGCTTTACATGCTGAAACAGCTGACTTGCAACCAGTGACCGGGGCGTCGAGTGACCGGAAGGAAAACCGCGTGATGTTACGCTACGACCCCTATTCGGTATTTCGATCCAGCAAAACCCCCGCGGGCCTGTATGCCCGGCAGAAATGGATGGAGGAGGCCGGGGGCGATACGTGGGAGGCCGATTTTCAGGAAACCGTCGAGGGCCTCATGACGGGTCAGCTGCCGGACGGCTCATGGGAAAATTCGGAATTGGAAACCATCACCCGTCTTTTTGGGCTGCACCTCACCATACGCGAACCCAATGCCGCCGCTGCTGCCGGCCTTGGCTGGCTCCAGGTGCGGTTGCGTATCCCGCAACCGACGCAACGCCGACTCCCCCGAAAGCAACCGGACGCATCCGGGTTCAAGGGGCTGCCTTTCGTCGCGGGCGATCCAGTCATGCTCCTGTGGGGAGCCACCCTGTTTCTGGCGGCCATCTTCGGCCGCCCTGAGGACCCCGCTATTGTCGGCCGTTACCGGCAGGTATGCGACCGTTTTTCCCGCCGGCTCTCTTTCCGCTCAGATCCGCTAGCAGCCAGCAACCTCTTTCGCGCCCTGGTGGTGCATCCGGAATTTTCCCGAACTGAGACCGTCCAGGCAGCTGTTGAAGAGTTGGCCGCGCTGCAAACCGATGCCGGCGACTGGCAGGCCCCGCTGCCCTTTTACCAGACCCTGAATGCCCTGGCGCACCTCGATACCCCGTCCGCCGACCGTCAGCTTGCGCGCGCTTTCGATCAGCTGGCCGCCGATCAGAACAAGGATGGATCCTGGGGTCGTGTTGATCCGGAGTGGAACACATTTTTAGCCGTGCACGCCCTGCGGAATAAAAACCACCTGTGAATATAGAACGTGTCAATCCTGCCGGTTAATTCAGACCTGCTGTTAATGGGTCGGGCTGCACTTTCTCGTTTCTATGTCTTTTGAATGATCGCGGGCACCCGACTTTTGATATACTGCTTTCTAGATGAAGCCACCATTCACGCCTATAACCTGGGCACTTACCCAACCGGCTTCATCGCTGACCAGAAACAGGATCACCTTGGCAATATCCTCGGGCTCACCCAATCGGTCAAACGCTGCCAAACCTGCCAACCGTTCTCTGTCTGCTTCCGTTTTACCGTCCCGCATCAGCCGTGTATTGGTGGGGCCCGGCATCACGGCATTGACCGAGATGCCACGACTACCCATCTCTTTGGCAAACACCCGGGTGGCCTGCTCGACAGCTGCTTTGGACGCTGAGTACAGGCCGTAGTTCGGGAATAATGCCCGGGTGGTTGTGCTGGAAAGGTTAATCACAATACCATTGTCGGCCAACCGCGTGGCCGCCTCCTTCATGGCGAAAAAAACCCCTTTCACGTTGACCGCAAAGACATCATCAAAATCCCCCTCGGTAATGTCCGCAATGGGTTTGGTGAGTAGTACCCCGGCATTGTTTATGAGAATATCCACCCGTCCGAATTCATCGACAGCTTTATCGAAAAGGTGCGTCACCCCGGCCGGAAGACTGACATCCGCCTGTACGGCAATGGCCTGGCCGCCCTGCTTTTCAATGGTCTGCACCGCATCATGGGCCCCGGCCGCATCCTGTTTGTAGTTCACGATCACATTGATTTGGTTGGACCCGAGCAAAATAGCCGTCGCCTTGCCAATGCCCTTGCTGGCGCCGGTTATAATGGCTGTCCTGGGGTTTGCCTTCTGCATGTCAGCCTCCCTTTAATTGATAGCCTCTACTTATGCACCCCTTGGGACCGTGAGCCGCATCTATATTTCGGATGGTTGCGACTCCTGTTCCCCCCGCCTTTCACTCTATGCTCTTTGCGCTCTGCCCTATGCCTGGGTAAGCCCAGCCCCTAAAGGCAGCACTCTTCGCCACGGGCGTATTCGCACGACTCGCAAGCCTTGGAATCCGCCGCGGGCATGGTTCGCATTTCGTCCACCATGAAAGGATCCAACAGCCTCCGGGCCTTTGCCAGCTGCCCCAGGTTGACGCCGGATGCGATGCCCTCAGCGGCCAGGGCCTTGACCACCGCCTCCGTTGCCACGTTCCCGGTTGCACCGGGAGCATAAGGGCAGCCCCCCAGACCGCCCACACTGGCATCGAAGGTCCGAATACCCGCATGCCACCCGGTCAATACGTTTTCCACTGCCCGCTGGTAAGTATCGTGAAAATGCAGGGCTATCCGGTCGGCCGGTAGTCTGGGAAGCAGCAGCGCCAGCAGTCCGGAAACCTCCTGCGGCGAGGCTCTCCCGACCGTATCGGATATGGATACTTCGTGGGCCCCGAGGTCGGTGAGACGGGCCACGACATCCACCACTGCCTCCGGTGCGATCCGGCCTTCAAAGGCACACCAGAATGCGGCCGAAACATAACCACGCACCGTCAGCCCGGCCTCCCGCGCCCGGCGTATAACCGGTTTAAAGCGTTGCAAGGAACCGGCGATAGAGGTGTTGATGTTTTTCTGGTTGAACGTTTCGCTGGCGGCCGTAAAAACGGCAATCTTGTCGACCCGGGCCGCGAACGCGCGGTCAAGCCCCCGCTCGTTGGGTACCAGGGCCGAATAGACTACGCCCTCCCGACGGCTAATTCCCCGCAACACCGCCTCGCCGTCACTGAGCTGCGGCACCCAATGGGATGAAACAAATGCGGTGACTTCGATCTCGTCGACGCCGGCGGCGGATAGCGCATCGATAAATGCAATCTTCACATCTGTGGGAATGGCGGCTGTCTCGTTTTGCAGCCCGTCACGGGGTCCGACCTCCACTATTTTCATGGGTAACTCCCCTTCAAGACAATAGATTTTGCGGGGCATTCCTTTATTTAGAATTTCGGCGGCAGGTTTCCGGCTATAGATTTTTATACAGCAGCCAGGCCCTGAAAAATGGGTTCACAAAACGATACTCGCCTGCATACCGAAAGATAATTTTCAGATCGATCAAGCGCTTGAGGGCCGCCTGTGAAGACGAAGCCTGCGAAATACCGGATTGCCGGAGAAATTGCGCCGAGGTCGGCTCAGCCCCTCCCAGCCGGGCCAGGCCGGTCAGGAACTTGAGCTGCTGGCCGGTTACAATCTTAAGGGCAGTCTCATACCCCTTGGCTTCATGAGCAAAAATCCGTTCCAAGGCGATGGGTATCTTTTCGTCCCCGATAACCTCGCCATGAGCGGTGGAATCCCACAGGGCGCTGCAAAGCTGCTGAATATCCCCGGTGATGTTAAAACAAATCTCAAAAACACGTTCCATCGTCCCCGGAGCGATCTCTCTTTCTCCGGTTTTGAACTTTGCAGCAATGAATGTCTGGAAGGCATCCCTTTTTAAGGGCCCCACCTCAATCGGCAGCGCTGATTTAAAAAAGGGGCTGTCCGGATCGTTGAAAAGGGTGTTCATCTTGTTGCGGATGCTGCCGGCAAAAAGAAAGGGGATATCGGTCAAAAATTGGATTCTACTGCGCAGCTGGGCCAGCACCTCATTGGCGTCCGGCAGGTTCAGGATGTCCTGAAACTCATCGAACACGACCACCAGCGGTTTCGTCTTCAACTGACAGGCGGCCACCAGATCCAGCACCCCGGCAATAGACTCGGGTTTTAACTGGACCGCGGCGTCCAGGGTCAGCGTCGGCAAACCGGATACCGGGTCCGCAGATATGACCGGCCGCAAGTGCGCCAGATTCTGCAAGACTTTGCTTACCAGCCCCCGTGTGCGTTCCAGTGTAATGACACTGGCCACCATCCTTTTGATGAGGTCGTCGGCTGTCTTGGTTTCCAGCAGGTCAATATAAACAATGCGCGGCTTTTTCATCCTGCGCACGGTTTCCCAGATCAGGGAGGTTTTACCGGTGCGTCTCTCACCCTGGACATAGACGTTCTGGCCCCGCCGGATCAGCCCGGCCAGCTCCTTCTCCAGCGCCGGCCGCCGGCAGAAATCCTGCGCTTTGACAATCTGGCCAAACTTGAAAGGATTCACATATCCTCCATTGCATACTTTTACGTTACGTACAATTACGTTACGTTGTTTTACGTAGCAAGCAGCTTAGCGTCCCGGCCGCCCCGTGTCAAGTAAAGAAATCGAACGTAGGACGGGCACACCGGCAGAGAATAGCGGGAATTTTAACCTGGTCTGATCTCAGATTTCTAAAAGCTTAGCCGCCCGTTCGCTTTGCTCACTCGACCCACGCAGACAAAGTCAGGCTTAATTTTAGATTTTTGATTTCGGATTTTAGATTTAAAGTTTTGCTGCGCTCAGACTTTTATATGAATTGGCAGAATTCCTTCAATCTAAAATCAACAATCCGCAATCTAAAATGGAAAAATACTTCGATCCCTACGCGAAAAAGACTTAAGGCTCAACGTAGTAGCTGCTGAAATGGCCTGGACGGCTATTGCCCGAAGGGCATGGCAAGTTTCATCCGGCCAGGTCGGCCGGATGATGTCTGCGTTTGTCTGCGGTTAATTCAAGTTTTCGGGTTTTTTCATTCAGCCTTCTATCTTTTTATCGCCTTTCACACTACGCCCTATGCTCTTTGCGCTATGCAGGGGGAAGCCCCATCCCTTCAGCCTTCTGCCTTCGCCTGATACTTGCGCGGCCCGACCTAAATTCACTTTGAGGGCAGCGCCTTTACATTATTATGCCTTGGTCGTTTCGCGTGCGTGTAAAATACGTCGTAAAACCTGAAACCGTCATGTGTTTGGGACGTTCGTTGATAAATCCAACCATTCTTGGCGTTTCATATGCGGCAACAAAATAACTGGTTAGCACAAAATTTGTTATTCTGCGCGCATCAAAAATAGTCCCATGTTGCCCCCACTGACAATTCTTTGCTGCTCAATTATCAATCTGTACTTGGACACCAGGCTGGGGACCCCTTTACGGGCCATAAAATCACGGTAATTCCGATAGTGTTCCCGGCCAGCCCCGATCTCGGAAATCGTGATGAAGGCTTTGCCTAACCAACCTTTCAGGGGGCGAATGGGCCCAGGATGAAAATCGATCAGCAGGATACGACCGTTCCTCTTGAGAACACGTTTCATTTCAGCTATCACCAGGCCTCGATTTTCAGGAGACATTTCATGCAAAACCAGCATAGCCGTAACCAGATCGAAAACTTCATTTCCAAACTGCATGCCGGCGGCACTGCCTAAGTGTAATTCAGCGCTCTCGCCCAGTTTTTTACGGGCGACTTTCAGCATGGCTGGTGATGGGTCAATGCCGCATATCTCGCATCCAGCCCTTTGGTATTTACCCAGTTGTGTTCCGGTACCGCAGCCCACATCGAGGACGGACATACCCTGCACCGGCGGGAACATTTTCATGCTCATGGCAATCAAGCCTGCATTGACTGACTGGAATAACGTATCGTAACATTTTGCCGTTATACGATAGGAATCCTTTCCCATGCCAGACCTCCGGATACATCACTTAGGGATACGTAACGGTCAAACGGAAATTCAGTCTTAACGTCATAAATCTCATTGCCTGCCAGCCGTCTTACCTGTTAGGCGTAGTTTTAACGAAGACGTTTCTGCGGCTGATTAGGGTTTTAGGATTTGGATTTGCCGCCCGTTCGCTTCGCTCACTCGACTCACGCAGACTAAGCCCGACCGACCTGCCCGGGCTTGGATAGCCATCGCTACGCGAAAAAGACTTAAGGCTCAACGTAGTAGCTGCTGAAATGGCCTGGACGGCTATTGCCCGAAGGGCATGGCAAGTTTCATCCGGCCAGGTCGGCCGGATGATGTCCGCGTTCGTCTGCGGCTAATTAATCTTTTTCTAGTTTTTTCACTCAGTCTCAAAGCCTTATCCGACCCCCGACTCGCTGGTTTCCCCTCTGTTACTTCTGCTCGACCGTGATCTTGTTGATGTGCAGGCTTTCGAATTTGCCACTGCCGGCCCCCGGCATACCGGCCATGGCCCCCATGTTCGTTGCCGACTTGAAACGGGAAACCACATCCATCCACATGCCGTCCTGCATATCAAAGACGGTTTCGCCTTTTCCGGCGGTTTTCGTCTTGGTTTCCCCCCCCATGGCGGTCTGCGTCTGGGTCACCGACCGATCCTTTACGCTGAAGTAGGCCAGGCCGTCGCTTACATCCTCCAGGGTATATACCTCTTTCCGAACCGAGGTCATTCCCATGGCGCCACCGCCGCCGGTCATTTTGCGCGTCATGTCAAATTCGTCGCCGATATCCAGCTTTTCTTCGGGAAATTCGGGAAACCAGAATACCATTTCTTTCCAGGCATCAGCCATGAAACGGTAGCTCTGCGCCATCATGGCTTTCATCTCCGGCGTCATGCCCTCCATGCCCTCCATTTGGGGCGCTGCTGAACCGGAGACCTGCTTGTTACGGATTTCACCACTGGTGTGCATGTCACCGGTGAACGTCATTTTTTTCAAGTCAATACCGCCCGCCGCAGACAGTATCCTGGCCGTCAGACGTACCCATCCTTTTTTCGGCCCGGCACTGATCTTGTAGCCAATCACGGTTTTGTTACGGTTCACCTGTTTCTGTCCCATCACATTGGTTTCCGTCTGCCCTGCCTGGGTGACGATCCACTCCTGCCCGGGTTTCAACCGGTAGGCAAACCGCCAGCCACCCGCCGTTGCGGATCCAGCGGAAACCAGCATCAAGAGAATCACTGCGCCTGCTGTCAATTGTCGCTTCATCGGTTCGCCTTTCGCTGCATGGTTTTGATTTTTCGCTGAATCCGCTTCTTGTCCGGCGCCTTGGGTGCCAGGCGAACATAGTTGCCGTAAGCGTCGGCCGCATCCTGGTAACGCTCCCAGTCCTCGTAAAGCTCTCCGAGCCCCCGGTAGGCCGGCGCGTAGCCCGCATCCAGTTTCAGGGCTTCCCGGTACTGGCGCTCGGCCGCTTTCTTTTCGGCAGTGCTGGCACCGAAGGCAAAGTCCCCCAACTGGCTTTTGGCCATGCCATAGGCGACTGCGGCGTTCTGCACGCCCTTGTCGTAAAGGATCTGGTAATAGATGTGCGCCTTCGCATAGTCCTCCGCCTCCAGGGATGCCTCCGCTTTCTTGGTCAGGGAGGCCTGTAGAAATTGACGGTAGGTTTTCTTTCCGACAGTGGGTGCTGCCTTGGATCGGGCGTCGCGTACTTCTTTCATCCCGGTCAGTTTGGATACGAACAGAGCCTTGGACTCCGGGGCCTCGCTCAGGGTCTGCACCAGACCGGTGGCCCCGAGCTGCTGTTGCATCCGCAGCATGTTTTGTTCCATCAGGCCCTGCATGGCCCGCATCTGTTCGGCCCAGGCCCCCATGACACGCTCGTTTTCCTGGTTGATCCGGTTGTTGATGCGCCAGAGGTGGCGCCAGCCCTTTGCGGCCTCGCCCACCGCGTAGCCGGCTCTCGCCAGATAGGCCATTCCCTGGGCCGTGGCCACGGGTGCAAATCGCAGGCGGGGATCCAGCGGCCGCCCATTGGCATCTTTGGTGGGAATACTCGCGATCACATCTTCGAGGCTGTAGTAGGCGCTACGGGCCGCGTGCACGGCCGCCATGCGCTCCATGGTTTCCCGATAGGTGGCCTCTCCGGACATGACGGCGTCCGTGGCCTTGACCTCTTCCATTTCCACCGCATAATCCACGGCGATGTCCAGCATGCCCTTCAGGAGCGCGCCGGCGGCGGCCATGCGGCGCTGCTTGCGCTCGGCCGCCTTGATCTCCTGGTACATCTGCACGTAATAGCCTTCGACAATATACGCGGTCTGCGGAGCCAGCACCGCCGCCAGCTGGGCTTCGTTGTCCATGGCATAGAGGGTGCCGGTTGTGACCACCACGTGACCGTCCATGTAGGCGTAGAGTTCCGGTTTCGGCGATTCGACTACCGTGATGGCGGGAATGATGCCCTCCGGCGGGTTGCCCCCGGGGGGCACCAATCGCTTGAGCAGACGGTCGGCGTAGGCTGTCACCTCGGGCTCCATGGAAGTCGGCCGGCCACGCAGATCCGAGCGGTACGCCTGGGCCGCTTCCTGGATAAGGAGTCGTCCATCGTCGTTCAATTCAAAAGCCCCGGACGGGGCGGCGACAGCCAGCACCACGGCCAGCCCGACAGCCAGCCATATGGGTCGTCTCATGTCGACCTCCAGTTGTCCCGATGACGCGTGTTGGATAAATTGATTAGGATTCCCTATTCGGGGGCGCTAGCAGGGAATTTTCGAATTGTACACCGTTGTATTGCCCATCCCAAGATGCAGCGGGTCCGAAAACCGAATGTCGGCCCGCATCCGGCTGCCCTCTTTTCAAATGGATATGCCCGATAACGGGCATTATGTCAACCGCACGTCAGCACCCGCTTTGCCTGAGCTTCAATGATTTCGGCAACACACGCCCAGCAGACCAGCGTTGTCTTCCGCATTCGGTGTAGAGCCCTGAGTACTTAGATATGAATGCCTCAAGTGGCATTTTCAGTATTTTTATCAACTACTGATTCCCGCCTGCAGGGCATCTTGCCTGTCGTGCGTAGCTCTTTGCGAAGACGGAAGGCTGGCTGCCTATTTTTTGGTTCCGCCTTTTACCCTATGCTTTCTACGCTCGGCCCTATGCCGGGCAAAGCCCAGACCTTCTACCTTATACCTTACACCCAAAAGCGCTGCAGTCTTTGGCGGCTTTGATCAAACAGTTGGCGTACCGGGTCAAGCCAATCAGCCGCGCTTGCATTACATTGGTGTTCATTGAACTGCAATGAACGTCAGAAAGGAAAAAAGACATGTACGCGAAACAAGTAACAATCCGGCTCGATGACAATTTATATCGCCGGCTGGAAAAAGAGGCCGGGAGGCAAATGCGCAGTGTGGCCGGGCTGGTCAGGCTGATCTTGCACAAGAACCTTAATAAGGGAACGGAATAATGCTACCGATCATCAAGACAATCAGCATCGTCCTGGCCGTGGTTATTTTGGCGGCAACGATTGCTAATGCCAAAATAGAAGACGCTATTTCGAAGGAATTGCTGCAACAGGGGTATGCGGTCGGCAATAAATTTGCGCTTGAGCTCAAGCAGTCTGTCAAAAATGATGTTTCTGTTTATACCCAAAAACATCAATTCAAGAAAAAAGAGGAGGTGGTCACCTTTGTCGAGAGGAGCCTGCGCAGACATGCCTGGAACATCTACCATCAATTTCTCAGAGCCATGCGGGCTATGATCAACACCAGCTATTCCGGTAATCCCAATGCTATCCGACCGACCCGCGCGGAAGAAAAGAAGTTGGTAAAAGTCGTGGCTAAAACAATATACGGCCAGACAAAACAGGCCATTATCAATGAGGTTGTCAGCGCACACAAATTAAAATGAAACACCTTCAAGCGCTATTGAATATCGGTCGGACGCTGCTGGTCTCCGGATGCTTAATTGCTACATTCTTCCTCCGCCAAGTAGCCCGTTTAAGATCTGAAATAGCCCTGTTTTTGACACTACTCCAGAATTATCATAGGGTTAGCGCGGTCCGACCTCAAAATTGTCCATGAAGATCCTATGAAAATAAATCTAAGCAATTGATATCAATTCGTATTCTTAATACCACGTCTCGAATATCAGGTGGTTGACACGAGCCGATCCTCGGGCTAATCTAACTCGACTTTTTGTTTTTAGAATTTTAAAAGGAGTTTTGACCGATGACCTATGCCGCTATTACCGGCTGGGGAAAATGTTTGCCCCCGGCTGTTTTGACCAACCAGGACCTGTCGACGTTTTTGGAAACCAACGACGAATGGATCACCAGCCGCACCGGTATAGCCGAGCGCCGGGTGACCCATGTCTTGCCGGGTGAAATGGCCTATGTGGCGGGAGCCCGGGCGCTGGCCGGTGCCGGCCTTTCCGCAGCCGACCTGGAATTGATTGTTTACGGCAGCTGCACCAACGATGAGCAGGTGCCCAACTCAGCCTCCGGCGTCCAATTGCGGCTGGGAGCCGACAAGGCCGCCTCCATGGATGTGGATACCGCCTGCACGAGTTTTCTATATTCCCTGTCCACAGCTACCGCAATGATCCGCACCGGTGTGGTTTCCAATGCCCTGGTCATCGGTGTTGAGGCGATTTCTCCGTATATGGACTGGGAAAACCGCAACGTCGCCGTGCTATTCGGCGATGGGGCCGCCGCAGTTGTACTACAGCAAAGCCAGGAAGAAGAGGGTCTGATCGGAGAATCCCTGGGATGCATTGCCGAGGCGCGCCACACATTGCGGGTCCGCGGTATCGGCGGGGCCTACGTAAACGCCGGTGTGATGCTTGGAGATACGGTATGGGATTTTGATGGCCAGGAAATTTTCAAGCGGGCCGTAAAGGGTATGGCGGCCGCTTCCAAAGCGGTCATGACCAAGTCCGGCATAAATCCAGACGATATCGATCTGGTGGTGCCCCACCAAGCCAACCTGCGCATCATTGCGGCTCTTGCCCAGCGAATCGGGGTAACGGAAGAAAAGCTGATGCTCACTGTCCAGCGCTACGGCAATATGTCGGCCGCCACCGTTCCCGTAGCACTTGTTGAGGCCCTGGAGGAGGGCCGGGTCAAACCCGGGGCTCTGCTCCTCATGCCGGCCTTTGGCGGAGGCCTGTCCGTGTGTTCCCACCTGGTACGCTGGGGGCAGCGCATCACGCCGCTGGGCACAACGGACATAGACCTGGAGCCCTGCGCCGATTCCGGTTTGAAACTGGTCAACGCCATCCGCGCGGCCAAAGCTCCGGCGGGCCGGTCCAGCGATGCCCTTCAGAGCATGGTGTTTCCCGAAAAGCCACACGAGACCAACATCTGATCTCAAATTTCTAAAGGTTTAGCCGCCCGTTCGCGTCCGTCCTCGCACGAGGCTTCGCCGGACAAGTCGCTCACTCGACCCACGCAGACAACACCCGGCCGACTTGCCCGGGCATGGGTAGCCATCGCTTCGCGATAAAAACCTGATACTCAATTTTTGCCGGTGCTTAAAAAACTACGATGATCATTTGCCCGAAGGGCATGACAAGTGTCAGCTGGCTACGTCGGCCGGATGATGCCCGCGTTCGTTTGCGGCTAATTTGTAGTGTTCGGGTTTTTTCCTTCAGTCTTCGGACTTCAGACTTCACTCTCTATTCTCGTGACCCGACCTAAGATTTATTTCTGAGGGTACTCCCAGGCATCTTTAAACAGCCCAACTTTTTGCATACGTTCAATTAATCCGGCGGCTTCCTGTCTTGAACCAACCCCTTTGATGACCAGGCGGTGCCAGGTTTCGCCATCCAAGTTGACTGTTTCTATTTCCGCCGGGTACCCCTCCTCATGAAGCATTTGCAACAGATCTGTAATTGTCGTCAGGTTGCGAACCGATGCCAGACTCGCCACCCAACGGCCATCCGGTCTCAATACCCCTTGTCCGGGGGTCAACTCCGTCTCTGCAGCCCACTTTTTCAATTGCTCCGGATCAACTTTAGCCACTGGCAGCGCAGGTTTATTTTTGGGTGCTTCATAGAACGTCAATGGTTCGTCCAGAACAACCGGCGCATCCCCACCCCGGGTAATAGTTACCTTGCCCTCTATCAAGAGTACGATGTCTCTCGTCGGCGAAACTTTACCCCAAATATCCGTCCCCCGAATACCTGCCACGGCCGATGCCACCTGAACGTCGATTTCACGCCGGTGTCGTTTTGAGAGGGCCGTGGTAGTGAAACGGAAAGCGCCCTGGAGGACTTTTAGAAACCCTTTAAAGACGGCCTGCTTTTGGGGGGGCGGCGACCATGATGCTATGGTGAAGCTAGCGTTTTCTCCCAGTTTCACCAAGCTGCCTTCCTCCAGCCGCAAAAGAAGCCGGCCGGACTTTCCGGTGAGAAGGCGGTCGCCCGGCTTTAACTCCATGCCTACCATAACCGGCATTGTGACGTCCTGCCATTGAACCCAGGCCGGGACCTGTAGCGCTTCCACCTTGCCGACAGAAATGGCAAATAGCGGTCGCGGCCAAAGGGGTAAAAGTAAAACAACCAGCAACAGAATTCTCATTGCAATACCTCCGGGGGAGGGCAGCGGTTACATTTTTCCTTACCAATATCGATTAACATTTCTGGATTGTAAGACAAGTTTCCATCCGCGATCTGCGGACTACACTAGAGGGCAAGTCTCAGTGGTCATCTGTTTCGGCTATGTTCCCGCCTGCCGGGACTCTGCTTTCCCAGATCTCAGACTCCAGGAATATTGGCGTTTCCTTCCACCTCATACCCTATACCTTATACCTTATTATCCGGTGCCTCTTCAGCCTTCAGTCTTCCGCCCAATCAACCTATCCAAAACCTCTTTCCCTCCAAAAGCGGCCATTTAAGACCGATATATGTCCGAAATTTTAAAACTATTTATATATTATCAATAACTTGGCGCCGCCCGACCCCAATCTGAATCAAAGGTTGTGCATGAAGCACAAAATGTGCTATCTAGAAAAGACACGTATACTACATATTGTATAAAGTCTCTATCTTACAGACGACTTCCTATTCTCTAAGCATGGTGGTGCCATGGATATTTTCAAACATACAGGCCGTATAACGGGCATTGTGATTTTCTTCCTGTTCGCATCCGCAGTTTCCCTATCTGCAGACGCATTTAAACCGTCACGATATGAACAAATAGGAAAACAACTCCGGATTTTAGAGAAATTTCCAGGCAATCTCAGCCTTGAGCAGAAAAATGCCATTCGGAATATCAGAGATATTCTTGAAAACCGCGGTACGACGTTTCAAGGTACACCGCCGGAAACTTATGAAGCCTGCAAACGCGAAATGATCAATAATGACGACGGTACGTTTACGTACACAATAGTAACGGAAAAGGAAATACAGCGCTGGCTTTTGCCGATCAATTCCAATGAATTCTACCAGGGGTTGAACTGGCACAATGCCAGAAAAAAAGCGGCCGCCTATGATCTAAATGGAATTAGCGGCTGGACGCTGCCGTCAAGAGAAGTACTATACGGGATTTACAGGGTCAGGAATGACTGCCCCGGCAAATATACTAAAATTACCGGCAATCCCATCATTAGGAACCAATTTTTTCATTTCGCCTATTGGACTTCGAATGAATACTCCTTTGTCTATTCACCGTCAAAGCTGCACGCCGACACGGTTTCATTGTATACCGGGAATGTTATCCATGAAAGAAAAGATAATATCGGTATGCTCTGGCCGGCCAAACTGCTGCATGCAGAGTCACTGACAAACCATAAGAATGCACTCTTGGGAAAGCGGACGGCCCGCGATCCGCACGATACAAACTGATTTCCGGAGAAACCCAAAAACATATTGATAATATTGGGTTATACCGGATGTAAGTCTATTTCACCATAATGGTTAAATGGTTTGTTCAGCGCGTCTCTTTTTCCCTACCGGGCAGACAAATTCGCATTTTCTACAGTATTTTATTTGAGATAGTTCTTTAACACGAACTTTTTTGCTTTCAGAAACATCTTTTTCCATTCTTATGTTGCAAATTTCCCGGTCGTAGAAACCATCCTTACCGGGCAAGTGTTCAGAATATTCAATTTCCTTAAAAGTCGGCGCTTTCTCATCCATGGCATTTTCGGGGCAAACGCTTCTGCAGTAGACTTTGCAATCGGAACAGGGATCAAATGCTATCGGCCCCGTTGGGAATATATCAGCTTCAATGAATAGGGCCCTAAGCCGGATGCGGGGACCATACGAAGGTGTCAAGAGCAGATTATTCTTTCCGATACAGCCAAAACCGGCTAGCACCGCTGCATCCTTGAGGAAAACACCTCCCTTTTCAACATAATAATGGAGTTTATGTGCTTTCAATTTCAGATTGCTCTCAATCTGAAGACTTGTCTGTTTTATGATATCAATCAAAACACGGTTGCCTGGCGTTCCTCTCCCGTCCCACCAATCAAGCTCCGGCTTTTCTTTTGGGTGTGCGAGGCCGATGACTAAAACTGATCTTACTGAATCCGGCCACTCAAACAAACGCTCATTTTGCTTGACATCTTTATCTTTTACAGTGCCAATACCAGAATTCGGTTCTCTAAAAAGCTCCAGCAGGCATAAAGTACTCGGATATGGGGTCCATATCCCAGGTAACGTCTTTCCAAGTGATCTTTGAAGTTTTTACAGCCTGCTGGACGATAC